>Ga0187847_10000831_pt1 | contig 30865 bp, 20 predicted proteins | sample June2016WEW_4_10_FD_132458 | JGI IMG/M metagenome (GOLD analysis project Ga0187847, IMG submission 132458) | Peatland microbial communities from SPRUCE experiment site at the Marcell Experimental Forest, Minnesota, USA - June2016WEW_4_10 | ecosystem: Environmental > Terrestrial > Soil >...
AGCCTTGTTCTGGACACCAGGGCGCTTCCAGTAATTCCGGAGAAAGTTTGCGAGACGGGTTCTGATGAGGCAGCCAAGGCATCTCAGCGAACGAACTTGTAACCCATTCCGTGTACGGTGCGAAAGTGTACCGGACTGGCGGGGTCGCGTTCCAATTTTTGACGAAGCTTCAGAATGTGATTATCCACGGTGCGGGTCGAAGGATAATTCTGGTATCCCCAAACATCGTTCAGCAATTCGTCGCGGCTGATCACCCGGTCGGCATTTTCCACTAGAAACTTCAGTGTCTTGAACTCCTGCGCGGTGAGAATCACAAGCTTGCCGCTACGCTGAACTTCCATTTTCTTGAAGTCAATCGTGATGTCGTCGAAAGACACAACCGTGATGCTGGGCCTTCTTAGGGTGTGTCGCAACGCCGCGCGCACGCGCGCCAGCAGTTCTCTGGGGCTGAAGGGCTTGGTTACGTAGTCGTCCGCCCCTAGTTCGAGCAGCAGAACCTTGTCGGAGACATCGCTGGTTGCGCTCAGAACTACGATCGGCAAAGCCGGGGCCTGGGCCTTGATCTCTTTGCATAGATCGCTGCCGGAAAGCTTGGGCAGGCGCAGGTCAAGAATGATCACCGCAGGAGGGGCGGCCTGGAAACTTTCCAGCGCCGACTGCCCGTTGGCCTGGACCTCCACCGCATATCCTTCAGACTCAAACAAATGCCGTAATGCCTTTTGAACGGCGGGATCATCCTCGACTACAAGAATTCTCCCAATTGGTTGCGCGGAACTCATTGGAGCCGCCGATTTAGCCGTGCTCATAGGAGTGGCGATTTGACCCATAAAAGCTAACCTCACGCTTAGATTCGAGACCGCCTGCGCGGACGCACAGCTTCTGGTCTTGCTCCAAGATGGCCGACCTCAAACCACTGAAGCTTACAACGTTTCCTCCCATTTTCCGCGCAGGGGCAGAAGTTTGACAAATTCTTTACATTTGCAAACTGGAGAAAAAAGAGGCTCCGGCAGCAGGAATGCAGTTGAATTTGGCTTTGTGATCCTGTTTTTGAGGAGCCGCAAAGGAACACTGCTCTCGAGATTAGCCGCCGCCAGAGATCTGACGCGCCCGTGAATGACGCAGACAGAAATTGTACAAACTGATGACATCACGATGACACATTGAGAGGATGTCGGTCCTAGGATCTTCCGATTGGGGGAGAAAGCGTCGTTCTGCCTTGCGTCCGACCGTCCCACCGCTTTCGAGGAGAAATCGACATGTCTCGCTTGTTGGCTTCGGTTCTTGCGCGCGTATCTTTGGCTGGACTTATGCTGGTGTTTTTTTCCAGCATGGCCGCCGCACAATACAAACTCACCAATCTGGTTTCCAATCAGGAAGGAGCAGCTGCACACACCGATCCTCTACTCGTGAATGCCTGGGGACTCGTTTACGGACCGGGCGGACCCTTCTGGATCAGCGACAACGGCTCGGGGTGGTCAACGCTGTATACCGCCACTGGAGTCAAGGAACCCTTTGAAGTTCAGATTCCGACAGCGGGCGCTGATGGACCCGGCTCGCCGACCGGCATTGTTTTCAACGGATCCCAAGATTTCCAGGTGCAGGGATGGGCTGCGATCTTCCTGTTCGCTACGCTGGACGGCACGATCAGCGGCTGGGCTCCACAGTCGAACCCGAACGCTGCAATCGTTGCCGTCACCACCCCTGGCGCGGTTTATACAGGCCTGGCGAACACCAGCAACAGTTCCGGTAACTTTTTGCTGGCCGCTGACAACGCCAACAATAAGGTGGATGTATTTGACGGCACTTTCAAACTGGTCAATTCGTTTACAGATACCACACTTCCCGCGGGCTTCGCCCCCTTCGGCATCCAGGATTTCGGTGGCTTGGTCTACGTTTCCTTTGCCAGTTCCTCGGGTGCCTCGGGTGGATACATCGATATCTATAGCGAAGGGGGAATCTTGCTGAAGCGATTGGCGCAAGGCAGCCCGCTGAATCAGCCGTGGGGCTTTGCCATAGCGCCCAAGAATTTTGGGCCTCTCAGCAACACTCTGCTGGTCTCGAATAACACCAACAGGGGCACGATCAACGCCTTCAATAGTGTGACCGGACAGTTTGTGGGGACGATCAGGGACACCAACGGCAAGAACATCGTGATCGACCAGCTTTGGGGAATCGAGTTTGGCGGAGGATCGCCGAAAGATGGCTCCAGGAACGAACTCTTTTTCACCGCCGGTCCCGATAACAATTTAGCCGGAACATTCGGCAAAATCGCGTTCGAGTGATTCGTGTGGCAAGTGTTACCAAACCAGGATCTAAGGAGGAAACATGCGCTTTCAATTTCACGCTCGAATTCCGGCTCTCGTGGCCACTACGGTGCTAGCTCTTTCATGGCTGGCACCGTGCGGCGCGACCGCTGAGTCACCAGCATCCGCCTCAGCCCACACTATCTCAGTCATCGCTTCGACCGTCCCTTCGAATGGCGATGTAAACCCATACGGGATCTTCGTGGTTCCGAACACGGTTGGAAAGTTGGTGAGGGGAAACTTGCTCATCAGCAACTTCAACGCCGTCTCCAACGAGCAAGGAACCGGAACGACGATCGTGCAGATATCCCCGGGCGGCAAGGTCAGCCAGTTTGCCCAGATCGATGCGTCCAGTCTACCCGGCACTTGCACGGGCGGTATCGGTCTGACCACTGCACTCGTTGTACTACGCAGTGGATGGGTGATCGTCGGCAGCCTGCCCACCACAGACGGCACCTCGGCAACGGCGCAAGCAGGCTGTCTGCTGGTGTTGGATCCTTCGGGAAACGTATCTGAAACAATCTATGGAACGCTGATCAACGGACCTTGGGACATGGCCGTGCTCGACCATTCCGCCGATAATGGCGGTGGGAACGCAGCACTATTCGTCACCAACGTGCTCAACGGTACGGTCGCGGCGGGGGGAAGCGTCGTGAATCAAGGTACAGTCGTTCGAATCGATCTCACCCTTTCGAAGGCCGCCCCTCCTTTTGTGGAAGGGATGACCGTGATTGGCTCTGGGTTCGCCGAGCGTACCGACTCTGCGGCCTTGGTGATCGGCCCGACCGGGGTCGCTCTAAGCCCGGACGGATTCTCACTGTATGTTGCCGATAGTCTCAATAACCGGATCGCCGCCATCCCGTTTCCCGTCTGGCGGCAGAGCACCGCACACAGCGGAATTACGATAACGAAAGGTGGGAGCCTGAACGATCCGTTAGGCCTGACGGTTGCGCCCAACGGTGACATCCTCACTGCGAACGGAGATGACGGGTACATGGTCCAGACAACTCCGGACGGGTTGCAGGTCTCGAAGACACTGCTCGATAGCAGCGGCAGTCCTCCCGGCAACGGTGCGTTATTCGGCCTGGTTACGGTCGGCGAAAGTGTCTATTACGTGGACGATGCCGGCAATACCCTGAATCGCTTCCACTAGGGCAGTGACATCTGAACCGCTAAAACGACCCGGGATCGGAAAACCAGACGCTCCCGGGTATTGTTTTCCTCCGGAGTGCCACTCGTTGAACCGTCCTTTACCAGACTCTGCATGCCTTGACGGCCACCATCGGCTGCCCGGCTTTACAGCCAAAGGCTTTTGCAAACTCTGGCATGTTGACCAGAACGCCGTTGGCCCGGAAGCGATCTGGCGAATGAGGATCGGTGGTGGCGATCAGACGCTCCAACTCCGGACGCCACACGGCGCACCAATCTTGGGCAAATCCTACGAAAACCTCCTGAAGCGGCGTATATCCGGTACGTGTTTTTTTATCCAAGTTGAGGCTCTCTTCTGCGGCGCGAGCCAGAAACGCCATGTAGGCCAGGCGCATGCCGCCATTGTCGGCGGCATTCTCGCCCAGGGTGAGCTTGCCGTTCAGCTTCGTGTCGCCCACACTGAACTGGCCGTATTCGTGCACAAAGCAATCCGCCTTCTCCGTGAACTTCTCCGCATCGTCCTTCGTCCACCAATCGTCAAGATTTCCGCGGCCATCGAACTGACGCCCTTCATCGTCGAATCCGTGGGTAAGTTCGTGGCCCATGAAAAGGCCGATGTGTCCGTAATTCAAGGCGTCCGCCGACAACGTAGCGAAAAATGGGGACTGCAGCACTCCGGCAGGAAAGTTAATGTCGTTCATGCTGGTGCTGTAATAGGCATTTACTGTGGGTGGCGACATCTCCCACTCATCGCGATTCACCGGCTTGCCAATCTTCGCCAGTTGACGATGCGATTCGAATTCGGCCGCGTGGAAGCTGTTGCCAAGAGGGTCGCGCTGCGAGGTGACGTCCAGAGATACCTTGGCGAGCGCTGTTTCCAGCTTCATGATGGCTTGTGAGTCATTCGATGTCTGCGCATCACTCGCGCCTAGGAGCTTGAGGATGTTACCGATGTGCTGCACGTATTGCTTGCGAATCTCTTCGTCTTTCTCTCCCGTGCGCAAGTAATAATCTTTTTCCGGCAAACCCAGCCCGCCCTGTGACACTGCGGCGATTTCTCGCGTCGCATCTTTAAAGTCCTGCTGTGAACCAAATCCGAGGAATGCATTCACGTTGATCAGCTGAAAATGCGCCAACAGTTCGGGAAGCTGATCTTTGCTGGTGAGCGCATTGATGCGCTCCAGTTCGGGCTGAAGAGGTGCCGTGGCTTTCTGCTGGATAAAAGCTTGGTCCATGCAACTGGCGTAGTAGTCACCGATCTTCTGTGTATTGGAGTCGCGTCCGCCGCCGCCCGCGGCGGCACTGTCGAGAATTTCGTGGAGTACTTGCCGGTTGTACTGCTCCAGGTTGTAAAACTGGTCGGAATATGGCGAATCGTTCGGAATCGGATGCAGCTTACTCCAGTTGCCGCAAGCGTAACGGTAGAAGTCGACGCAGGGATCCGCAGCCGTATCCATAAGTTCTTTGTCCAGGCTGGGGATCAACTTGAAGGTGCGCGACGCCTCGCTCGAAGCAGGCGCACTGGTCTGCGCAAGTCCTGTGCTAGTGGCAAGAATTATGCCAGCCGCGATCAAGAAGCAAATAAGATCCGACTGCCGAGGTAAGCTCATCGGTCCCTCCGGAGAGGAATGATACACCGTCAGATTGCTTCGTACTTACCGGCGTCCCTGGGGAAAATAAAGCCCAGGCGGCCGATTTTAGGTTTCCGCAGGACTGCCGTTCATGATCCGGTATAGAGTTGGAAAGGCGCCCAGTAGAACGGTTTGTGGAAAGCACCGTTGGAATGAAGTAAGGAAAGTTTTGCGGCGCGCAGCGCGGAATCGGGACTCTCTCCTTTCTTCAACCCGGTATAGAGCTCATCCATAAGCCGGGGAGTGGAAACGTCGCTCACCTCCCATAAGGCTCCGATTACGTTATGAGCTCCGGCTCGAAGGAATGCCCACGAGAGTCCGACCAGGCCTTCGCCGGAATAGGCACGTGCTCCGGCTCCGTAGCAGGTTGAAATCGTGACCAGATCGGCCCGCAGTGGCCGATGGATGATGTCGCGGGCATAGAGCTTGAATGAGTCGTCCTCGCGGCTCGACCTCGACAGCACGATGGCGGAGTCGAGCGGGCTCATGCGGCTCGCAGTTCCGTGAGCCACAAAATGAATGTAAGAAAACTGCTCTGGCTTGCTGGACAGATAAGCAGTCGGAGTCGCCCGCTCGCGCGCGAAAACATTCTGTTGCGCAGACGGGAAATGTTTTTCGACGACTTCGATCTCTGAGGCTGCGTTGCGCAGTTCGGGATAATCTCCGTTTGGCGCTACAGCGTTGCCTAGCAAGAGCAGGCTGCCCGAATGCTTGGTTATGGCGCGAGGGGTTGCCAACAGGCGAAGCGAGCTCGCGTCGGCAATGGTGACCTCCTCAATCCAGTAGTGTGGCCTCGGATCGGGAACCAGCAGAGTCTCGAAGTTCAGTGTGTTTAAGCTGCCATCGGGGACGATGAAGACTTTTGCGTCCTTTGTCAGCAGGGATGTCGCGGGCGCTACCAGCATGCTGTAGAGTGCGCGTCCGTCGGCATCGGTGGATGGCAGAAATTCCTGCTGTTCGCCAAGCGCTTTGCGGTATCGCCGGACGGTGGAGTCGATTTCGGATTTCGGAGGCAGAGGAAACAGGCTGGTCTTACGGGCCGTAATCGCCCACAGGTAAGATTGCTTCTCGCCGAGCCCATAGAAAAAAATGGCACCGCCGGCGCGCCGGGCGATTGCTTGCGCATTCAGCGCATCAGGCTTGAAAGAACTTCCTTTTTGTAATAATCCCAATCCTTCCGCCAAGGTCCGCCCGCGGCTGTATTCGGCAACCTGCAAAGCTTCCGTCGCCTTGCCTTGGTTCACCAGGAAGCGGATGTAATCGTCGTAAATACTCGCTGCGTTGGCGGGAAACGGCAACACGGATTCCTCGTGCTTGAGTGAAGATCGGGCTGTTTCAAATGTACTCAGTGCGGCTCGATACTCCTGGTCGGCGGAGGCTGTCTTGTTTTCGTCTTCATAGAGTTTGGCGAGAGAGTGCTCCGCTTCCCACTTCAAGAAAACGTGGCTCTTCGGATCCTGCTCAATCTCGCGAAAAGTCTTTTCTGCCGCCGCCGTCTCGTGCATGCGGGCCGCAACGTGTCCCTTGACCAGCATGGGATACAGCACATCGAGATGGTCTCCATCTGCTGGGCTGAGAGCAATGGTCTGGTCGGCATACTCGCGTGCTTGCTCCAGGTTTCCGGTGCGTTCAGAAACTAGGGCCAGGGACATCAGTGCGTCGAGCGTGTCCTGCTTGCTCGTGTTCTGAGCGAGATTCAGCGCCTGATGATAGGAATGTTCGGCGTCGCCGTACCTGCGCGCATCGAGGTAGATATAGCCTATGTTCGTCAGCCACTTCACTTGATCAGACAGATCGCCGAGCTCAGTGGCGCGTTTTTCCGCTTCAAGAAAAAGCTCTTCAGCTTTTTCGGATTCGCCCAACCTGTAGTATGCCCAGCCGAGGTTTCCAAGGGCGTTCTGCGCGATGTCGTCGAATTGCGATGCGGCAGACAGTCGATAAGAAGCTGCCGACCAATCGAGGGCCTCGTCAAAATGTTCCTGCAGTAACGATGACCAGCCTAAGTCTAGAAGGGCGACTGCCTCGTGAAACTGGTCCTTCCACTCCCGAGCTGAGTTCAGAACTTGCTCGAAGAAACCCTCCGCCTGCTTGAAACGCCCGCGAGCCATCTCCATCGTTCCGCGTTCAAGGCTCACACCCAAACAAACATCAGAATTCGATCTCGCGCAGAGGCGTTCCGCTTCACCAAATTTCTGATCGGCCTCAGGAAACCTTTGCAAGGAAACATATGCTGCACCTTCCAGCCTTTTTTTTCGCACGGCCAGTTCGCCGGACGATGGCGGAGCCGGTTCGGAATCCAGGAGCGTTAGGACTCGACCATTCAAGCCTCGCCATGCCAGGGCATCTGCCCGCAGGAGTATGAACTTCCAAGCCCACTCTGCGCTGAGACCGCGGAATTGGTCGTAGCCTCTTTTTGCCTCTTCCTCCGCCTTGGCTATGTCTCCGTGCCGGAAGGTCTTCGTCGCATGGTCGAGAGTCGCCTGTGGGTCTCTGCGGCTGACGCATGCCAACAGGCATAGAAGAACGAGGACAGAGGCGAGCGAGCTGAGTCGGCAGAGCAGCGCTGCCCTCAAGCGCGAGCAAGTTGACTGCAATCGAGCGTCGCTACTTAGCCCCCGCCGCCCTTGCCGCCGCCGTTCACGACGGTTGTCGAGAAACCGGCCGCTCCTCCCGCGATGCAGCCCAGTTCCAGACGAATCATGGTGAGGTGGAAGGAATTGTGGTTTACCGTCAACTCGGCCAGAAATACGTTTCCGAAGTCGGGGATGTGGATCACATGTCCAAACGATTTCGCCGGAGGCGGAATGGGCGCGGGTGTCCCGTCCGCAGCTTTCGCATCGATGTTCATGATCTCGACATTCTCGACCAGCGAACATGTGATTCCGTCGCACTTGCCTTTACCAGTCTTCCGGTCTTCTTCTTGCGCCGCGGCGGCCTGAGCCTTGATATCACCGTATTTCAAGCCGAGCCCATGATACTTCTTTGACACAGAATCGTCAGAGTCCGACAGCCGCATCTTCTTTCGAGCGTCCTCGCCCAAGGTTTCCAGCCGCGCCTTTAGTCTCTTGTATTGCGCCTCGACGGCATTCATAAAGCCGGTACCTTGATCGAGGTGCATCGCGGTTTTGCCCCCAGGCCTTGCGCCCGCCAGATCGAGCCTCAGATAAGGCTCCGCCCTGTGGCGCGCGATCCTCAGGTTCTCGAAATGCGTGCCCAGAAAACTGACTTCAGGGGCATATTCACCTGGAAAGTGCGTCGTCGAAATCTGCGCCACCACTCGATCCGCGCTGACCACGTTCAGAACGTTCAGATCCTCCACCACGGAGGTGGCCAGCGTTACCGACGCGCCCTGGTACTTCTCGCTTGCATGCCCCGAGACCTGCGTATGAGCAGCCGCGTAGGAGATGATTCCCTCCAGCCGGAAATTCTTGGCATGTTGGGAGAAATAGTTGCGTTGCGCTCTCTCCTCGTCGGACAAGTCGGCGAGCCTGCCCTCCAACTTCACGAATGCCTGCTTCTTGATCTCTTCTTTGAATGGGAGAACGAGATGCCCAGTGAGGGCGTGCGCCTCTGCATGGAAGTAGTGGGAGTTGACGTTGTCTGCCATCGGCTCCGCTCCGCTCATTTGAGCTTAATTCTGGACTTGAAGATCAATCGAATGCCGGCTGACCTGCTTGCTTTCGCCGGCGGTGGTAATACCACGCACTACAAGCGTATAAGTGCCAGGTTGGTCCCCACGGCCGGGGATGTAGATCTGGCGGCCTTCTTCGGAGGTCGCCGCGGAAATCGGGCCGGACCACTCCAACTTCTGCGCGGGATTATACAAGTCTGCCGCGTAGGACGCGAACCCTTCTTCTGGCGGCAAATTCACCAGCAAGCCGAAGCCCTCACCCCTGCGCGCCTTGATCACGGTGGGGGTTACACCGCGCGTGCTGACGTTGATGGATGCCCAAGGTCCGACCTGAGGCTGATTCGCCGCCTGCATTAGATGCGGATAGGTAACGAGATTCTGATAGCCAACCACCGCCAGCAGCAAGGCGAGAGCGGGCACAGCAAATGCGGGACGCAACCAGGTCAACCATCCTGCTCTTGGGGCTGGGGCCGCTGCTCGCTGCGGAAGCATAACCGTGGGTTCCGAGAGTATGGCCTTGCTCTGTTCCACGAACATGGCGGCGGCGCGCACATCGAGTGCGCAATCCTGGCAGTCGAAGAGGTGCTCTTCGAACTGATCCTTCAGTTCAGGATGGAGCTCGCCCAGAAGATATCTTTCCGTGGCTTTCTGCCGGACCGCCTCGTCATGGTCCATAATCGATTGCCTCATCATAGTAGTGCGCCGTAATGGCAAACCGTTTCACAGTTTCGCTGCGGCCACGACGCCGGGTGGACGAGCCGCCATATTTTTTAAATACAACGACTTGAACGACTGTTTTGCCCGGTGGAGGAGTACCCGCAGGTAGTCTCGGTCAACGCCAAAATCGCGGCAGACTTCATCCTTGTCGCGCTCTTCCAGAAATACTTCCCTCAGCAACCGCCGGTCCCGCTCGGGCATTTCCTCCAGGATCTCGCGAATCTTCTCAGCCATTTGCTTGGCGGCAATGGCGCCCAGCACATCTAGGGTCAGGGCTGGAAAATCGGTCTCCTCTTCATCCTCGAGCGAGCTGTCGCGTGAGGATGCACGGTATTGCTCCAGCAGAACGTTATTGCACATGGAGTTGACAAACGCGCCGAGACGATCAGGCTGGCGGATTTTTCCGCTGCGCAAGGCAGCAAAAACGCGAGTAAAAGTTTCCTGCCGGACATCCTCAATCGCCTGCGGCGAATGCAAACGAGATCGCAGTTTGAGCTGGATCAACTCGCTGAAATATGCCACGAAGTGTTCCTGCGTGCGAAAGTCTCCCGCACGGAGACGTTCGACATAGGATTCGTCAAAGGATTGGAGTTCCAAGAACCTGCCCCGCAGGTGCTGTAGTGTCAGCCAGTTTAGCACTGAGGTGGAAGAAGATGGAATCATTCGTGCCGTCGTGAAACGAAATACTTTGACCATGCACTATTCCTCAAGAAGATGAGCTCCCTCCATAAAATTCGAAGCTGCTCGCCGATGCGCTCGACGCCACAAGCCCGGAAACCTGTACCTGGACTCGAGGGCCCCGGCGCTTTCCAATGCGCGATCCTGAGAGCCTTCGAACTTCCCGAGGGATACCGCGACGTGTTTCTCCTGAAAGAAATTCAGGGGTATACGCTGGCGGAGATCGCAGCCATTCTCGGAATCAGCATCGACACGGCACTGGCACGCTTGAAAATCGCTCGCCGTGAAATCGGTCGCCCGGGAGATTCCGACGCCATGGAGCACGTGAAGTGACGGCTCTGGCCAATTCGCTCAGCGAGTCTGGTCTGCGAAAAACCGCGTCCCCCATCTAACCGGATGGGGGACTTCCGGTTCCCGAAAGGCTTCGAGGGGTGAAACCCTGGCCTGCTGGGCGTATGAACGGGCTGTTGATCTCATCGCAGTATTCCGACGAACTGCTCCCACCTTTATCGCCGTTGCCTGTAGCTTCTTCCGCTAGAGCCTCGTCTCTTTCCTCCCGAAAGCTAAGCCTTCGCCCGCCGAAATGGGTGCCTCCAGTTTGCAAGGCGCATGACGTGCAGACGGTAGCGTGGCAGGTAGGAAGGAAGCGAATCAGATTCGGATCGCACACAGGATGCTGGGCTGTGGATGTACAAGGGAGGGTGAGGAGAAAGCAGGACTCTTGCCTTCAAATACCCGAAGATCGCCGGAACCGGTTCCCCAATCGGGTTCCGGCGATCTGAAGAACCCAAGTCTTCCCCCCGGTTGCCAAGGGTCTTCGATATCGGGATCTCGTGGATGTAACCGAGTCGCCACTTCACGCGACCTTTCCACTCATTCCAGTAGTGAAGAATGCGGGCACTTCGTTTCAGGAAAAATGCGAAATTCTTAGTGCAGCGCAAGTCCGCCTATGCTGCTCCAGCAGTGGCGGGTCGGAGCACTTTTGGAAGAAACCCTTTCCTGAATGAAACGTTCCCGCGATAAGCGCCACCATAGTCTCGACGGTTCAAATTCGGAACGGCAGTGCCTCCCCCCTCTCGGCCAACCAATCGAAACCCATCACAAAAAAGACTATGACCCATGGAGGGGTATCTATGCGTAGTTCGATTAAGTGTGTTGCTGTTGTAACAATAATTTCGTTTGCGCTGGGAGCATCGGCGCAAGAAGTGCCCGCCGGCGGTACGAGTAAAGCCCTGCTGGAACAAGCCACTGAACCCACGGCACAAGCCGGTTACATCTATGTGCCGGAGAGCAGTAAGGAACGGCCCGAGGACAAGGGCTTGCGTTTTCATACCACCTACGTGGTGCACAGTGTCGATGGCAACAAGCCGTCTGGATTGAAGACTCCCACGGCCCAAGCCATCGTTACTCCATTAGGAACCATCGAAGAAGCGGAAACGCCGCAGTCGCTGGGCTGCCTCTACCTGGCCAGCCCAAGCAGTCCAGGATGCGTGCCCAACTACGATGCAGGTTCGGGCGGTCCCAGTGCGGGTGGTTATGGCGTCATCGCGCTCGTGGACGCATACGACAATCCAGACGCGGCCACGGACATGGAGACTTTTGATTCCTACTGGGGCTTGGCGACCGCAAATTTCACCAAGGTATACGCCAACGGCAACGGCTCCTGCAAAACGCCTCCAGCCAACGCGGACTGGTCGGTCGAGGAGTCACTCGACATTGAGTGGGCTCACGTTTTCGCGCCCAGCGCCGCTATCGTTCTGGTGGAAGCCTGTTCGAGCTCCATCACCGATCTTCTCTATGCAGAGCAAGTGGCGTTCAACTACATCGTCACCAACTACTCCACCACCGGCGGTCAAGTCTCGAACAGTTGGCAGGGCAGCGAATTCACGGGCCAGCTTGGCGATGACGCGCTCTTCGCGGACTTCACATACAACTTTGCCACAGGCTATAAGACTCCGATCCTCGCTTTTGCCTCGTCGGGCGATGGCGGGTACGGGGTAGGGTATCCCAGCACCAATCCGTGGGTAGTTTCCGCTGGCGGTACGTCGATACTGCGTACCGCTTCCACTCTTAAGTTTTCTTCCGAGTCTTGTTGGGGTGGTTCGGGTGGTGGTCCAAGCGCCATCGAGACGTACGTCAATTCCTATACAGGTGGGAACACGGGATCTTGGGCCGACTACCAGTATCCCTTGGTTGGGCAATCAAACCGCGCGACGCCTGACATGTCCTTCGACGCCGATCCGGCGTCCGGTGTGTATATTTTTAACAAGTACAACTATGGCGGATGGGGTGTTGTGGGTGGCACGAGCGTTGCATCGCCTGCGCTCGCCAGCATCGTTAACCGGGCGGGCAACCGGCTGGGATCGGTTTTCTTGACGCCCGCCACAGGCGGCAGCGACTATTTCGCCAACGCGGAAAACACTCTCGTGTATTCCCAGTTGGCGACAGCCAAGGCCTACAAGAGCAACTTTTACGACGTTAAGACGGGATCGAACGGCAGTTCGGCGGTCGCATCCTGGGACTACTGCACCGGAGTCGGGAGCCCTCGCGGTCTGCTCGGGAAGTAATTCCCCGTTTTCGGCTATCTGCTGCTTTAGGATGAGGCCCTGGATACCAGGGCCTCTTTTCTGTCGTAGTAGAACTTTGAAGATAAGATCCCGCTGGGCCCTCGCCACGACCCGATGCTTGGGGGGGGCTAGCCGCAGCGGTTATGTCAAAGGGATAACTCCGCAAGTAATGGTTGACTATCGGGCCCCGGGCACATAAGCTATGCCGGTCCTGTCCCCCTCAGGAGAGGGAGTTCTGTGGAGAACTGTGCTCTCAGACTCCAATCTACAACCCAGGTTTTCCTGTTAAGCCCCGAGGTCACCGACGTGTCGCTGACGGTTATCGTGTTACCGATTGCTCCCATCGAGATTCACTCTCGTCAGCCATCGGTCGTTGGCCGGAGGTCCTGGATGCGCTTGGCCTTGCGGCGGCGGAAGTGAGTGGATACAGGATGAGGAAAGCCGAGTCAGGGGATGAAGTGCAGTGGTGCGGTTCGATACGACTGCTAAAGCAGCGTTCGGTTCCAAAGGAGGATTCATGACACAACGGATCACAAGATTCGTTATTGTGGCCGCGCTCGCGGTCGGGTTCGTTATCACGGGGGGCACATCTGCTTGGGCGCAGTGCACTACCCCTCCTAACTATAGTCCCGATTTCTCAAACCTAACCACCCAAACCTGCTTAACGCTGACCGGTACGCCGGCACAGTCAGGATACCCTGGTTTCTTCCCGCTGGCGACCCCCACGACAGAGCCGAGCGGTACGCCAAATCCGGCTCAGCCTGCGCCAGGCGTGGCAACCGTGCTGCGCTTGACGCCAAATTCCACCTTTACGTCCGGGTCTGCTTGGTACAACACTCAGCAGCCGGTTTCCGGAGCTTTTTCCTCGACTTTCACCTTTCAGCTGAGCGGAACCAGCAATTTCGCTGCCGACGGTTTCGCTTTCGTGATTCAGAACTCGTCTGCGAACGCCCTGGACCCTGACAATGGGGCGGACGGTTGCAGCCTCGGATTTGGCGACGCGCCCGACGGCACTTGCACGAGTACAACCGGCGGCATTACGAACAGTTTAGCGGTAGAGTTTGATACCTACCAGAACAGTGATATCGATGACCCTAACGGCAATCACGTTGCGATTCAGAGCTGCGGGATGGGGCCGAACAGCGTGGAAGGCTCTCCGTTGCCCGGCGGTTGCCAAATTGTGGACAACACACTGGCGGGCCTGAAGGACCCCCGGGGGAATCCGCTGACTTTGGCGGACGGGTACCCCCACACGGTGACGATCACATACGCGCCGCCCAGCTCGACTTGCGGCCCGCAGGGAACGTCGCCCTGCCCCACCATGGATGTGATCCTGGATAGCAATGACTTGTTTCCGGCGACTGGCGCGAATCCCGTGTTTTACGGCCTGAACGCGATAGGTTTGAACAGTGGCAACGCATGGGTCGGATTTACGGCGGCGACGGGCGGTGGCGATGACAACCAGGACATTTTGAGCTGGACCTTCACGCCGCAGGCTCAGAGTGCTGTGGTTTCGCAGACCGCGCAAGCAACACTTTCCTTCCCGAACGCCCAGGGAGTTAACGAGTACGCCTACACGGCACAGTTGACGGCCCCATACGCTACGCCGGAAATACAAGTCCAGCCTATACTGATCACGCAAGCAGCTTGTGACGCCCTGGTGCAAGTGAACTTCTGGCCTGCCCGCTGCTTTGTCTATGCCAACGCTGAGGGCTTAGGTGAGAATATGTCGGTGCTGTTCTCAGTTACCTGTCCTACATCTCCGGGGGGAACCTGCGGGACCGGCACGAATTTCGATGCCACGCTCGGCACCGTCTTCAACTACGTGCAAGCCGAAAACCCGTTGTTCGTCTACCCAGGGATTCTCGGCCTTTTGAACCCGTTTCCTGGTTGGCTCAAAGGGGGCACGGGGACTTCGCCGTGCACTCCGCCCGCAAGCGGTCCGCTGTTCACAAGCAACCAGATCAGCAGCTTCGTTATCGATAACGGTGTTATGAAGGGAGGCAGCGGCGGCGGAGCTTCGTGCTGGGTAGCCACCTACGACACTCCGGGAGAGATATGGCCGGGTATTTCCATCAGCTCTCCAACCTTCACCACTTACAAACAAGGTCAAGTGGTCACTGCCAACTACACCTGCACCAATCCGGCTACCTCGAAGTCTCCTCTGACTAGCCCGACAGGTCCGTATCTTACGGTGGCGAGCTGCACCCAAGTTACGGGAACTCAAACCTCGTGCTCGACGAATCCGAGCACAGGCGCGATAAGCTGCACCGGCAGCGTCCCCACTACGAAGAAAGGACTGCAGCTATTTGAGGTGACGTCTCTCGACTCCGGTCAAAACCAGAACGTCGATCTCGTTATATACAACGTCAAGTGAGGACAGTAACCAGCTGATTCTTTCCCATTCAAGGGATTCAGGGTTGCCGCGACGTGGCAACCCTTTCTTTCGCCTAGGACTTTTTGCTCGGGTAAGGTGCGCACCAAGAGAAACGGTTTTCGGATCGGGATCGTGGATTCTCGCTTTCGAAAGGAGGCCGCGGCCAGAATGTTTCTAGTTCTTGGTCGCGGCTGTGCCGCGAGCGGATTCGTCGTAGATGGCCCTAAAGTCGGTGCGCAGTAAAAGCTGCTCCGCTCCGGGATCTTTCTTCATCGAATCCAAGAGCCGGAGTGCCTCTCGATAATTGTCCTGCGCGTCGCTGCTGTTGCCGTACTCGCGCTCTATGGTCGCTAGTAAGTAATTGGTACGAGCACTCAGAGGCTGCATGCCGAGCTTGTTCGAGAGAACTAGCGCACGCTCCAGTTCCTGCCGAGCGCGGGAAGAATCATGATTCTGCATCAGGGCTTGTGCCATAAATATGGAGCACTCGACCGAGGTGTATTTGAGCCCGAGATCGTCCGCCTCCTGAATCAACTTGCGGAGACTGGCGATGGCTTCCTGCGTGTGTTTTTCCTCCACCTGGACCTTGGCCACGTTCGCTTTCGCGGTCAGAATCGTACCTGGCTCTTTGCTGCGGGTGGCCGCTTGTAGCGCTTCTGTATAGGCGGCATGCGCAGATTTCAAGTCTCCATGGTAAAAGAATGCATCGCCTTGGAATCCCAACGTTTCCGCGATCATTTCGTCGTTCTTCAGTTCACGGGAGAGGCTGAGTGCCTCGTCCAGATCACCCTTCGCCTCATCGCCGCGACCTGCGAGGATGAGTGCCTCTGCAGTACCACCCAACAGTTCGGCCATCCAAGAGGTTCTGTCCTTGATTTCGCGGAAGGCCGCGAGGCCTTCCTGCTTGGATTTGATGGCCGCTCCGAAGCGCCCCTGGTAACCAAACATCTTCCCCAGACTGTAAGACTCAATCGCCGCACCATGAGGATCATTCATGCTGCGCCGCAAATCCAAAGCGCGCAGGTAATACGAAATAGCCTGGTCGTATTGGCCCATGTCGGCCGAAGTCAAGCCGAGATTGTGGACAGCCTCCACAATGTCCTGCGGTACTTTCGATTTTTCGCGCAGCTGGAGCGCCTGCTGGAAGTAGGTGAGGGCATCTTCGTATTGCCCTTTGCTGGAGTACGCACCGCCAATGTTGTTGAGGCAAATGGCCTGCAAACTCTCATTTCCCAGATCACGCTGCAATTGCAGTGCTTCCTTATACATCTTTAGCGCCTGGTCGTGATCGCCCCGATCGTCGTAGAAATTCCCCAAGTCGATCAGGCTGTCGCCCAGACCACGCTTATCACCAATATCGCGTCGAACCTGTAGCGCCTCCTGGAAGTTGGCGAGAGCGTCTTTGGTTTTACCGAGCGAAGCCTGGGCATTGGCCATCTGGTTCAAGCTCAGGGCAAGGCCACGCTTCTGACCGACTCGCCGCCAGATGGCAAGCGCTTCATCTTCGTAGCGCAGCGTTTCTTCGGGCTTGCTCAGCATTCCGTAAGCGACGGCCATAAAATGCAGGCTGGCTGCCTTTTGTTCCTGATTGTCCATTTGAATAGACAGGGTATAGGCGCGGTTCAGCGGGTCGAGACTGCCCTGTGGGTCGCCACTCTTAAGAGAGATGCGACCTATTTCGAGGGTCGCTGTAATATCCTTGGGATTCGCGGCTAAGACCTTTTGGTAATATTCCCGCGCTTTCGTGAGGTTGCCAGAATCTTTGTAGAGGCTGGCCAGCGCTGTTTGCACATCTGAATTATCCGGCGAAGCCTGAGAGAGCGCTTCATAGGCCTTTATGGCCTCGGGATAGTTCTTCGTGACCTGGGAATGAATCGCGGAAATCAAATACTTCTCCGCTTCCGGGAGCTCCTGGCCCACGGTCACCGCTTTTTGAGCAGACTGTTCAGCTTCGCCGTCATAGCCCAGCGTGCTATAGGCCTGCGCCAGCTTGGAAAAGGCAAGTGCGAAGTTGGGGTCTGCCTTGGTCGCAGCCTCGAATTGTTTCCGCGCCTCCAGATTCTTCCCATCCCGCTGGAAGGATATGCCCTGGTTGTAATCGCGTAGGGCCTCCACTGAGCTTGATTTTGGCTGAAAGGAACTTGCCTTCAATTCCTTTTGCACATCCTCCGGCAGAGCCAGCTTCTGGCGTAGGGATTCGGCCAGGCTATCAACTCCACCAGGAATCTCCTTCTCACTGGGTACTTCGATTTTCAGCGCCACACTGCGATCGTTCTTGATGTCCTGCAGAGTGGCGTCAATGCGGATCTGGTCGCCAAACTTGGCGAACTGTCCCCAAACTACGCGGTCCGCATTGCTGAAATCAGCCACGCGGCGGATCGTCGCCGGGTCGAGTACAGTCGCGTTGGAAATGCGCAGGTCGTTGAATATCTGGTGCAGATTAGTGGGACTGACCGTGCGCAGATGGGCGGACTGCCCCACATCGGTGCTGAGCATGTCCGCCAAACTGGGCCCCAACCAATCGAGTTGAGGATCGCCGGACGCGTTGCGGAAAGGCAAGATCGCCAGCGATAGCGCGGGTCCGGATGCGGCCTTTTTTGCCGATGGCGAAAAGAGTACGCCGCGAAACGTGTAGCTGAGAATCGCCAAAACGAGCACGCTGGCCAGGCCAATCACCAGCGGCCAGTGAATCGTCCGTCCCCAGGGTTCGACCGCTGGTTGAAAACCCAGTGTCGCGGCCGCACGGTTGCCTTGCCACGCTTCGAGGTCCGCGAGAAGTTCAGTTGCACTCTGGTAACGCAGGTTGACATCGCGTTCCAGACACTTGCTAACGATGTTGCTAAGGGCCCGAGGAATCGTCCCGTCATGATCGGACACGGGGATCGCCCGCTCCTGGTTGCGCTTGATCAGGCTGGCCAGAGCACTCTCGGCCTTGTATGGCATTTTGCCGCTCAACAGTTCGTAAAGAATCAAGCCCACTGCGAACAGATCTGAACGCTGGTCCAGATTTCCCGCCAACGCCTGCTCGGGAGACATGTATTCCATGGTCCCAACCAATGCCCCGGTTTGGGTCATGCCGTCACCCTCAAGGGTGCGCGCCATACCAAAGTCCATGACCAGGATCCGCCCAGCCTTGTCCCGCATGACGTTCTGAGGTTTCAGATCCCGGTGAATCACGCCCACGCCGTGTGCCGCTTCCAAGGCACGGCAGACCTGCTGGATCATCTCCACTGCCTCTTCAGGTGGGAACTTTTGCTTTTCCAGGATCAGCGTGCGCAGGTCCCGGCCCTCGACAAACTCCATGGTGATGAACTTCACGCCATCGGCATCGCCCAAATCGTAGATGCGGACAACGTTCTTGTGCGTCACCTGGTGGGAGAGCAGAAGCTCCTGCTTGAAGCGAGCGACAATTGCAGGATTGGCGGCCAATTCCGGCCGGATCAGTTTCAAAGCCACGAAACGGTCGAGTTCTCGGTCCCGGGCCTTGTACACCGCGCCCATCCCGCCTTCACCCAGCATCTGCAAGATTTCGTAGCGGCCGCCGAGCACATCACCCGTTTGCAGAAGGGGAACGTTGGCTGGGACGCGCGTGGCTTTCCGCCTGAACGATGGAGGGGGCGAGATTCCTTCTGCCAGCGTGGCGTCCACATCCACCAGTGTGGCGTCGGAGTCGACCGGGAGCGCGCTGGGGACCCCGAGCGTAGCCTCGGGACCGGAAGGATACGTGGGAACATCGATTCGTGTGGGGAGCTCAGAATCCAGCGGCGGGTTGGAATCCGAGCTATCACTCTTCACGGGAACTCCCACACCCGGTGGGTTCGTAGCGTTCCCCCGAAGATCAGACCGTTGATTCCGTTTGTCCATGTTCCCCCGGCTGGGAGCCAAGCTTGAGCCGCCCAAAACCCGTCGCGAGCGACAAGGTTACGTCAGCTCTGGGGTTCGAACAATAATTGGGTGCCCAGGCGACAGCCTTCGGAACCGCATCGCTTCCGAGAGACCGGATTGGCTGGCCTCATGCAGCTCACTCTCAAATACAGACGCCAATCTTGTCATCTGATGAAGCAACCCATCTTTAATTTCTGTTTTCTGCGCATCTGCCAGCTCGCGCAGTATCGCGCTGCCCCAAGCACGATTTTTCCCCTGATGTGCGAAACCACGATATCGCCTAAAGGGCGAGTATCCGGTTGATTTTGGGGCGTCCGGTTTACAGGCAAAGCAAGTCTGAACGCCTCCCCCGCATGGGACGCTCAGCCTCTAGTTTGCCAGTAAACATAGCAGATTAAACCCCTTGGGCCAAGTGGAAATCCCGATTCTTCCCGGGCAGTTCGTGCCAGCTGTGGTGTCAACTCGTCGCATCGCCCAGGGAACTATGGTTTGCTCTGACCAAAAACGAAAGCGCTCAAGACTCGTTGAGTCATGAGCGCTATCGCTGAACAGCCCTCCCCCGAAAACTGCTCAATGCCAAACTAATCCTGATCCCAGGAATGGTGAATGGCTCTTGAGTGCCATGGGGTTGCACTGCCGGGCCATGCGCGAAAACTTAGGTCGATTCTGTCGCCAGTTCACTGAAAGGTGGAGCTTTGAAAAGCGCACCGTGGCAAGAACTGGCTCCTCCGGGCCGGCGGCCATTAAGCCGCGCGGCAACCTCCTGGGTTATTTTCTTGGCTAAGCACGCTTGTGCCGTCGGTCTTCCCGTCACGATTTTTTTGAATTTTCACGGCAACCAATTTTGGAGCACTTCATCAAAAGTATGCCGGTGTCGCCATCTTTAACTTCGCCGTCGATACGGTCGATGAGAAGCCGGGGCTGCCGAAGGCGCTTGCTCCGGAGCGAAAGAATTTCGATTACCTGGTGCGCAGAGAATATAAGTACGGATGCTCCGTGTTTTTCAACATCAACATCTGCCGCGACAACATGGAAGATGTGAAGCAGTTGACGGAGATCGCCCGCGATCACGGCATTGCGACGGATTATCATCTCAACGAGTCGCCGATGATCGAGCAAAATCATTTCAAACATTACGAAGCGAACGATACCTTCATCTATCCGGACGACTGGCCGCAAGTCGACGACCTGGTGGATTGGCTGGTCGAAAAAAACAAGTCCGGATACAAGATGGTGAATTCCGTTAAACGCCTTCAGGATATGAAGGAATTTATGCGCGGCAAAGTGGAACCAGGGAACTGCCGAGCCGGACAGAATTCGATCATCATCCGCGTGGACGGCAGTCCCGCTCCGTGCTTCCCAATGTATTCCGCGACGCACGATTGGGGAGTCATCGAAAATCATAAGTTCGAAGTTCCCCAATTGAACGAAATGAAAAAATCTTGCCGGACCCATTTGCTTTTCGACCTTGAATCACAACCTCGGTTTCTGCTACAACGACACGAGGGTTGTTAAGTGGGTGCTCAAGCAGGCTGCTCAAGGTTTCCAGGGAGTCAGTGGCAGCTTCGCTTAACCGGGTAGAGACCTTCCCAAGGTCTCGAGCTTTGGGGCAAGTTGAGGCCGGTGAAAGTTGGCGAGTAGTGAGGAGTTTATCGCTTGTCCGGCGCCCGGGAGTCCGTTTCTGAAGGGCTCTTTTTGGGCGTAAACCTAGAACTTCCTGTAACACTCTGTAGGAGTTCCCGGTGGCTTTAGTTCGCAGGCTTGAAAATGCTCTGAGGTGTTCCGGAAGGGTTCTGCGCGCCTCTGCTGCTACTCAAAGTTTCGTTGGCTTCAATTCTTTTTATCACTGCCCCATTTTCTGCCGCACTAACGGTCGTTCCGCTCTCCGCGGTTTCACGCTTTCCAATTGCACACCTGGAGTTCAAAACGCCGCATTTGCCGGAGGAAGATAATGGCTACCCATCTCGTACAAATCGATAACGAAGAGGAAATCAAACAGCGCCTCGAAGCGGAACGCGCCCGGCTCCGCAAGATTGCTGGCCTGGACCAGCCTACCCATTTTCATCGCCCGGTAGAGCGGGCGTTCAAGGCCGAGGAGCGGGATCGTGTCACCATTCTGTTTGGCGGCTTTACCTGGAAGCACGAAGATCTGATCCGCGCTGTCTTTCAGGGCTGTGGCTACCGCTGCGAGAAGCTGCCCGTTCCTAACGTGGCTGCCTTTCAGACCGGCAAGGAGTTCGGCAACAACGGCCAATGCAATCCCACTTACTTCACCGTAGGAAATCTGGTGCAGTACTTGCAGTTTCTTGAGAAAGAAGGTCTGTCGCGAGACAAGATTCTGAATAACTACGTTTTCTTTACCGCCGGATCGTGCGGCCCGTGCCGCTTCGGAATGTATGAGGCGGAATATCGTTTCGCCCTGAAAAACGCCGGCTTTGACGGCTTCCGCGTTCTCCTATTCAAAGACAGCGACGGGATCAAAGCGGCGTCAGGCGAGCCTGGATTGAAATTTACGATTGACTTCGGACTGGGGATGTTGAACGCCATGCATCTCGGCGACGTGATCAATGACCTGATTTATCAGATTCGCCCGTTCGAAGTGAACAAAGGTGAAACCGATCGCGTGTTCCGGGAAATGGTCGACGGTCTCTGCGATGACCTGAGAAATCGCGACTCGTTTGAGGTTGAACAGCGGGCGCCGAATTGGCTCAAACCGAAATTCAAGAACAACAAAGTGCTGCGAAATGCAGCCAACGTCCTCGGCAAAATGCAAGAGCACATGTGGGGCAGGGATTATCTGAACGCTCTCGATACCGCTCGCGAGCGCATGGACCGCATCGAAGTGGACCGCACCAAAGTCAAGCCGGTGGTGAAGATCACGGGCGAATTCTGGGCGCAGATCACCGAGGGCGACGGCAATTTCCACATGTTCAATTTTCTCGAACGCGAAGGCGCGCAAGTCATCGTGGAGCCGATCGCGACCTGGGTGGCTTATCTGATGTATCAGGCTAAGGCGCATGCGATTGCAAAATGGCCAGTGAACCGTCCGCACCGCAATCCGGAATGGTATGAATTCAAAAAGAATTTCGCGAACTATATCGGCCTGCACAAGAAGCTGTGGGGCATTGGCTTCGGCGAGAGGGCCTGGAAATTCTTCTATCACCGGACTATCAAGAACATGGGAGGCATCACGCACCATCTGGTGCCGCAGACTGAATTAGCCGAGATGGCTCATCCCTTCTACAACCAGTTCGCGCGCGGTGGCGAAGGGCACTTGGAAGTGGGCAAGAACGTTTACTACACCGTGCACAAGATATGCCACATGGTGCTCGCGCTGAAACCTTTTGGCTGCATGCCTTCCTCGCAGTCCGACGGAGTGCAATCGGCGGTGATCAATAAGTTCAAGGACATGATCTTCCTGCCGATCGAAACTTCCGGCGAAGGCGAAGTGAACGCTCACAGCCGCGTGCAAATGGCGTTGGGCGAAGCGAAGGTCAAGGCCAAGAGCGAGTTCGATCAATGTCTGAAAGCGACGGGCAAGAGCCTGGACGAGATGCGGGAATATATCGACGAGCATCCCGAATTGAAGCGGCCCTTCTACCATGTGCCACACCGCGAGGGCGTTGCCGGAACCGCCGCACAATTTATCCTGCACGTGAACGATCGCATGGACATGGATAAGAGCACTCGGATGTGGAATCGTTCGCGCGTACCTGGAATCACAGTGCCAAACGCCGCTTGAGACTAGGGTAAGGGCGACCGCCATCTTGCTGTAGATTGGTCTCCCGGCAAGACGGCGGTGGGCACCGTCGACAACGACTTACGAACTGTTCTGCCCAGTTATCGGAGAAATAATGCACGACCATCGGCAACAGCAATCGAAGCCGCAGCTATTTAGCATAGGTCCCGCGCCTGCGCAAAAGCCCCACGATCATCACACCGAATTCATGGTGGGGCTCGATGTGGGTTCAACCACGGTTAAAGCGACGGTCATCGCGGCGGCCACCGACAAAGTTCTGTGGCAGGACTACCAGCGCCACGAGACCAAGCAGCCGGAGAAGACGCTGGAATTCCTGCGGCGGATGGAAAAAGAAGTGGGCATCAATCGCCATAACACGCGCATGTTCATGACGGGCTCTGGCGGCGGAGCCATCGCCGATCAGATCGGCGCGAAGTTCGTGCAAGAAGTGACCGCGGTTTCACTCGCCGTGGAGAAGATGCATCCCGAAGTCTATTCGGTGATAGAACTGGGTGGACAGGATGCCAAGATCATCGTCTTTAAAGACGACGAGGAGACTGGGCGCAAGAAGAAAATCCCCTCGATGAACGATAAGTGTGCAGGGGGAACTGGCGCGGTCATCGACAAGATTAATGCCAAGCTGAAAATTCCTGTTCCAGAACTTTGCGAACAGAGGTATCACGGAATCAAACTGCACAAAGTTGCGGGGAAGTGTGGCGTCTTTGCCGAGACCGATATCAACGGTTTGCAGAAGGTTGGTACGCCGGCGGATGAATTGATGGCCTCATTGTTCGAGGCGATCGTTCTGCAAAATTTAAGCGTACTGACGCGCGGCCATACTTTGCGGCCGCATGTCCTTCTCCTGGGCGGTCCGAATAGTTTCATTCGTGGCATGCGCGAGGCCTGGCAGGCGAATATTCCCCGCATGTGGCAGGAACGCAAGGTCGCAATTCCCGATGGGGCAAAGCCAGAGGATCTGATTAAAGTTCCGCAAAACGCACAGTACTTCGCCGCCATGGGTGCCATTGAATTCGGCAAGAGCGAGGAAGACTGCGTCGGCTGCTACCAGGGATACGAGAAATTGGTGCATTACATCGACTATGGCCGCCAGGAAGAAAAAGCCAAGTCAGGTGCAAAAGGTCTGACCACCGGCGATACGGAACTCGACGAGTTCAAGGTTTCCTACCGGCGCAAGAAATTCACACCTGCAACCTTCCACACCAATCAGGTGGTGGGAGGATTTATCGGCATCGACGGCGGTTCGACCTCAACCAAGGCCGTGCTCCTTGACGAAAAGGGCGACATCCTCTGCAAAGCTTATCAGCTCTCGAACGGCAATCCCATTCAGGATACGATTGAAATGTTCGAGAACCTGCGCGGACAAGTCGAAGCGCAGAAAGCCAAGCTGGAAGTTTTGGGAGTTGCTACCACCGGGTATGCGAAAGACATTCTGAAAGACGTCCTGCACGCAGATGTTGCTCTGGTGGAGACCGTGGCGCATACGGAGTCGGCGCTGAAGTTTTATGAGGATCCGCACGTCATCGTCGATGTCGGCGGACAGGATATCAAGATCATCATCCTGCATAACGGTCGGGTCAAGGATTTCAAACTCAACACGCAATGCTCGGCGGGCAATGGATATTTCCTGCAATCGACCGCGGAGGGCTTTGGTTTGGGCGTAGAGCAGTACGCGGATCTGGCATTCTCCGCGCGGTCGATGCCGGTCTTCGGGTACGGTTGCGCTGTCTTCATGCAATCCGACATTGTGAATTTCCAGCGTCAGGGTTGGCGCGCCGAAGAAATCCTCGCGGGCCTGGCGGCCGTGCTCCCCAAGAATGTGTTTCTTTACGTGGCCAGTATTCCCAATCTTGCGGCGCTCGGCACGCGTTTTGTTCTGCAAGGCGGAACCCAAAACAACATGGCGGTCGTGAAGGCGGAAGTGGATTTCATCCACAACAGCTTCCGCGCCGCTGGCAAGAAACCGGAAATCATTGTTCACGAATTCTGCGGTGAATCCGGCGCCATCGGTGCCGCGGTGGAGTCGGTTCGCCTGTGGCGCAACGGGCAGCAAACCACGTTCGTCGGATTGGATGCGGTTCGGAAAATCCAATACCGTACCACGCGAAATGAGAGCACGCGTTGCAATTTCTGCAAGAACAATTGCCTGCGCACCTTTATCGATATCCGCACCGCGCCCAAGGACGACTTGGCGTTTGTGCCCATCCAGAAAGTCACCAAGGTCCCGCTAATGCACGGCGAACAGCGCCTGATTATCGCGACGTGCGAAAAAGGTCTGGTCGAAGACATCAACGACATGAAGGACATCAAAGCGGGCATCGACCAAATTAAAGATAAGTATCCCAACTTCGTGGACTTTGCCGCCCATGAAGTGTTTCGTCCGGTCAATGCGAAGAATGTGGCCGATCCGATTCCAGTGACGAAATTCTGGAACAAGGTCGGAAAAGAACGCATCGCGCTGATGGAAGGCCGCAAGAAGCTGCGCGTCGGTATTCCGCGCGTTTTGAACATCTACACCTACGCGCCGCTCTTCAACGGGTATCTGGAGAGCTTGGGCGTGCAGCCGGAAAACATCGTGTATTCCGACTACACCAGTTCCGATCTCTACCGAGCCGGTGCGAGCCGTGGGGCGATCGATCCCTGCTTCCCGGCAGAGATCGGTATTTCGCATGTATATAACCTGATCCAGGAGAAGCACAGGAAGAAACCGCTGAATGTGATTTTCTTCCCCATGTACGACGTACTCACCTCACCACTAGTGAAGATTGTAGGGGCGAACGCGTGCCCGACCGTGACGGCGACGCCAGAAACCGTAAAAGCTGCGTTCACAAAGGAGAACGACGTATTTGCCGAGCACAACGTGAAGTATCTGGATCCGGTTCTGAACTTCGCCGACCGCAAACTGTTTGCCCACCAGATGCTGCAGGCATGGCAACCGATCCTGGGCCTGTCCCAGGAAGAAAATGATCGCGCGGTTGAAGTTGGCTACCAAGCGTTAGCGGACTATGAAGCCAGCATCCGGAAACGCGCTCGCCAGGTTCTCGATCAACTGGAGCGCGAAGACCGCATCGGCATAGTCATGCTCGGCCGCCCGTACCACCACGATCCCGGCTTGAATCACGAAATCATGGAAGAGTTCCAGAAGTTGGGCTATCCCATTTTCTCGCAGAACACGCTGCCGCTGGATGAAGACATGCTCGAGCGTTTGTTCGGCGAAGAGGTGCGAGCTGGAATCATCACTCACCCGCTCGATATCACGGATGCCTGGAAGAATTCTTATTCCTGCAGCACCAACCACAAAGTGTGGGCGGCAAAATTCACGGCGCGGCATCCCAACCTTGTGGCACTGGAAATCTCCAGCTTCAAGTGTGGCCACGATGCGCCGATCTATGGCGTGATCGAGGGCATCATCGAACAATCCGGCACACCGTATTTCTGCTTCAAGGACCTCGACGAAAACAAGCCAACTGGTTCGATAAGAATCCGCGTGGAGACGATTGACTACTTCCTGCGCCGCTATCGCGAAGAAGTGATCCGCAAGCGCAAGGCCGCCGACGATATCGAAGCGCAGCTCGCGGCACTGGAAGCGGAGCTACGGGGGCAGGTGACATCAGAAGCTAGTCTGGCTGGTGCGCAGCAATTCGAACCAGAAGCGCAGGGTATGGCCGCAGACTAGAGCCCCGACGACGAATTAATTGGCTCTCGGTAGAGGCTTGTCGCTTTTCTGCCAGTCCGCTGCAGATTCGCCGGTGGAAGCCACGTCCTGCGCGCCCGTGCGTTCGAGGATTTGTTTGGCTCTCGCCGTCCAGTTCCGATCATCGCGGTGGACGGAGAGCAGAATCCCACCATCTTTCACGCGGCCTTGGTAACGTTTCGCCTCGTACTCAGGAATTCCCATTCCGATCAGAGCTCCGGCGATTCCGCCTACCGCACCTCCTACACCAACTCCGGCTACACCAACTCCGGCCAAAGCCGCCACGATGGGGCCTGTGGCAATCAGTGGCCCAACCCCGGGAATCGCCAGCGCCAATTCCCACCAGCCCTCCCAACAACACTCCGCCAATGACAACGCCGGTGGTAGCGCCCCCGGCAGTGCCTTCCGGTGCTTTAGTATTTTTCTCGACGGTAAAGTCCTTGGTTCCCTTGTTATCTGCGAAAAGGACCGACACGTCATTATTGCGAAAGCCTTCGGAACGGAGCGCGTCGACCGCGTATTCAACGTCCGCTTGAGTCTGATAAATTCCAAATGCCGCTGTATTTTTGCCTGCCGTTGAAACTCCTTATGAATTCGAGGTTCTTGTTTCGATGGCGTCGGCTCCATGCAAAGTTGCCGGCATTATCCGTCGCGGTTGGAGCCTCTCTCAGAGCATCTGGGGAACGCTCGCGCCGCAATAATCACCGGGGAATGTGGTGGTCGAGAAGCGGGAACACGATAGAAGCAAAGGGAAGAAACCGTTGCTCAGCTGCAGCTGGCGTCTCGCCGGGCAACATATCGGCGTCGATGCGAACCAGGGCGCCATCGCTCCGGTTCATGCGGATCGCGTCTTTCACGAGATAGAACTTGGCCCAATATTCGCTGGCGACTCCGCGGTCATGAGCCCAGTACCAGTACAGTACCAATTTGCGCACCCCGGCTTTGGATATGACATAACGGTTCGCGGGGAACGGACTATGGCCGGGGAAACTGAGCGTGATCTGGCTGTTTTCCAGTGGAACCCAGCCTGCTCCCGGCAAACAGTGTTGTGGAGAGTGAATCGTATCGCCGGTACGCTGGCTGGCGAAGTAGGCGATGAAAAGCTCGACGTAGGGCAGTTCATCATTGTTCGCGTCTTGGTAGCCGCGTAACAGGAAATCCCCGGGTCCCAAAACATCAAGGATCTCCTTGTCCAGCGGAATGTCTTTGCCTTGCCATCCTCGGAGCTGCGCAGGAAAAGAGGAGAACGGCAGGCGCGACGGAAATACCTCGGTGTGCCCGCGCGCCTGGAGCAGAATGGCGGTCAGTGCGATCAAGCCGGCAGCAAGACCGAAACGCAGCCCGCGGGATCGCTTGGTGACTAGATTCCAACTTTGTTTCGGATCAGCCGGGTAGCTCGATGATTGGCTCGCTTGCTCAGGCCAGATGAGACGAATGGCTCGATGCAGAAGATAGAGTATGGCCAGCGACGCGACAAACATGAGCCAACCCTGGAATTCGTGAAAAAAGCCTTGTGCTTTATCCGGATCCCAATATTGGACCAGCAAACCGGTGATGACGACGCGCAGGCTGTTGACGGCAACCGCGATGGGGAGTGAGGCGAGCGCCAACACGACTCGTACGGCGTTGTTGCGCTCCAAAAGATAGCCGTAGATCACCGCGAGCGTTGCCAGCGACATCAGCGAACGAATTCCGCTACACGCTTCAGCGACCTCTAAGGGCATGGCCGCAAGGTAGATTATGTTGCCCTCTCGCAGGACTGGCACGCTTAACCATTGCAATACGGTGCTGGCTACTTTCGAGGCCAGCAGCTGCAGCGGGAACGTGATTTGGTTTAAAACGATGGCTGGGAGGGGAATCATCAGTACTAGGAAGGCCCAGGGAAACAGAAGGGCACGAAAGAAACCCCAACCGAGAAGCAAGACGATCAGACCAGCCAGCACGATCATCAAGGAAATGCGGGAAAGGAAAAGCTCCGCGCCCATCTGACCCAGAACCAGTACGCCCAATCCAAATCCCAAAAATGGCAGACCCCACCAGGACGGCCGCGGGACAATGCGAACCAATCTGCTCCGCCCCTGCCAAACGACAAAAGCGCTGAAGATAGGAACCAAGAAACCATGCGAGAAATCGGGATTTTGCCACCATTCTCCCACCAGATGGATGAGTATGGGGAGGTATGGCCATAGCAGGAGTCCGGCTAGCAGGACGATTTGCCAAAGACGAGGTCGCTCCGGTCCGCCGGGCGGGGTGTGCGCGATGCGCGCAGCTGGGTACTCGGTTTGCAACAGTTGGCTCAATGCAGCTACTTCTATCGTCCGGGGCGAAAGCCAGCATACTAGCATAAGCGAATAGATTAGCCTCCGCAATCAAAAGCACGAATCCAGAAGTAACCGCAGCGATCCGTAGCATCCCAATCTCAATGGCTTCCTAACCAAGAGATGGAAAGTATTACTCCGTCATCGTAGCGACAATCGCAATTGCGGTTACCATTGATTGGGCAAATACTTTCCCTTTTATGACCAAGGATATAGGGTAAGAGTGCCAGCGTGTTCTCCGAAGGACGTTCTTTCATAGTCCTAAGCCATTGAAAATAATTGGTATAGCTGCGGAGGCGCATTGTTCAGAAGAAAATGGAGAATGGTATCCCCCGTGCTTCTGGAGGGTGTTGCTTAGAGTGTGACCTGATGAGTGGTCATCACCCGGAAGAGACCGTAAAATGGAATCGCACTTCCCCCCAGGCTCGGAAAGCATAGAAAACGCTGGGACTCGCTATAGCGAGTTCGTGCCGGGTCTCAGTCCGAGCATGCGAAGTGTGGAAAAAGTGATGCTGGAGGTAGCACAGAGTGAAGTTCCAGTGCTGCTGCTGGCAGAAAATGGAGCGGGAAAGCAGGCCACGGCCCGGCGGATCCACGAGCTTTCGCAGCGTGGAAAGCAGTTGTTTCGATCTTTTTCTTGCGCGGTCTTGGAGTTGGGCAGGTTTGAGGACGCTGCCGCGCCAGAAGGGTTGGGCGGGGAAGGCACGGTTTTTCTGGCGGAGTTGGCGGATTTAAGTGCGAAGGCTCAGGCATGTTTGCTGCAGGCTTTGACCGAAGGAAATTCGAAGAACGGGCGCGCACAAGGCCTGGCGCGGCTGATCTGTGGAAGTGCCAAGGATCTGGAAGCGGAGGTAAAAGCGGGAAAGCTCCGCGAGGATTTGTATTACCGGATCAGTGGAGTGTGCCTGCGGCTTCCGCCGCTGCGTCAGCGGCGGGAAGACATATCGATGCTGGTGCAGCACTTTTTGGAGAAATTTGGACTCGATTTTCAGCGCAAAGTCCCGACGTTAAGTGAAGAGACTCTGCGCCTGTTCGAGGAATATTCCTGGCCGGGGAATGTGCAGGAGCTGGAGAATGCGGCGAAGGCGATTGTCGCGCTGGGAGATGAAACGGTGGCCATGGACGGGTTGCGCGCGATGTTGCGCCGGCCGGACGCGGCAGGTAACGGTAAACGGGTTTCTCTGAAGCAAGCGTCCCGTGCGGCTTCCCGTGAGATGGAGAAAGAGCTGATTCTGCGGGCGCTCACCCATACGCGGTGGAACCGGCGGCGGGCGGCGCAGGAGTTGCAGATCAGTTACAAAGCTTTGTTGTACAAGCTCAAACAGATTGGATGCTCCGAATATCGAGCCTCCTAGCTCATCAGGAGAGTGCATGAAGAAAGTGACAAAGCTCGCCTGGCTGGTCCTGTTAGGGTTCGCAGCCATTGGCATGTGGGCTCAGGATGATAGCGGCCAGAATCCGGCCAAGCCTGGCAAAGCAGCTGTTCCAGAAGCCCAGGGGGCCGCGTCGCAGGTTCCGGCAGAATACGTCATCGGGGCTGATGACACGTTGCACATCTCGGTTTGGAAAGAACCGGATTTAACCGCTACGTTGCCAGTACGACCTGACGGAAAAATTTCCCTGCCGCTGCTGAACGACGTTCCGGCGGCAGGTCTCACTCCCATGCAGTTAAAAGATTCGATTACCGAGAAGCTAAAAAAGTACATTTCCGATCCCCGTGTGACCGTAGTGGTAACGGCGATGAACAGCCGGAGGTTCTTCGTAACCGGCGAAGTGGGGCATTCCGGACCTATGCCGCTGCTGCCCGATATGACCGTGCTGCAGGCTCTTTCCGCCGCGGGGTTTACTCAATTTGCCAATGTGAAGGGGATTTACCTATTGCGCATCGAAAACGGACGGCAGGTGAAGTTGCCATTCAATTACAAGGAAGTTGTGAAGGGAAATCATCCTGAGCAAAACATCATGCTGAAACCAGGCGACACAGTCGTGGTCCCCTGAGGAGTTGAGGAACTGAAATGAGCAAACGCTACACCCGTTGGGCCTTCGTTTTATGGTTGCCGCTGCTTTGTTTTGCTGCGGCTTGGGCCCAGGACAGTTCGCCTCAGCAGCCAGAGGGCAGCATGCCGGACAGCAGTCCGCAGCAGCCCGCGCCTGCCTA
>Ga0187847_10000834_pt1 | contig 30809 bp, 28 predicted proteins | sample June2016WEW_4_10_FD_132458 | JGI IMG/M metagenome (GOLD analysis project Ga0187847, IMG submission 132458) | Peatland microbial communities from SPRUCE experiment site at the Marcell Experimental Forest, Minnesota, USA - June2016WEW_4_10 | ecosystem: Environmental > Terrestrial > Soil >...
ACCGTTCCAAAGCTTTCGCGAGTTCACAGATTCCAGCTCCGGAACAACTCAATCAATCCAGAGGAAATTCTATGAATTTTGGGTCGCTCCGGACGGAAATCCCAATGACCTTTGGTCGGCTCCCGTTTTGGTTCCGGCGGATGCAGCCTCACCGGTCCCGGTTACTCTCCACCTGAAAGGAGGGTTGTCTAAATGAAGAACCGGACCGATCTGTTGACCGTCTCCGCCCAGGCAGTGACTTTCCTGTTTGCGATGTTCGGCGGGGTGCTGAAGAAGATTGCACCGCCAGACCAGGTGGGAGCCGGCTATTCGGTGGGCATCGCAAGCTTTCTTGCACTTATCGTTCTTCTCTTGATTACGGCGCTTGCCCGGACTAGTCCGAGCCGCGCGCTTTTGAGATCGTGGCTGATTGCCGGAGTACTGCTCTTCTTAATCGCAGGATCCTCATCCATCGTGTATCCCCAGCTCATCGACTCTTACACATATCCGCAGGACCGGCCGTTGCAGCTGCGGCAGATCAATGCATCCGACCAGTACCTCACTGACAACGCTAGAAAACTCAAGTCCCAACATTCTGGCGCAACTGCGGAGTTTCTAGTTGAGAATTTCGAGAATGATCAACAGGTCTGGACGGCTGCCGGTCTCGAGCGAGCAAAACGAGAGCTCAGACTGTGCTATTTGTGCCTGGTGTTGTCACTCGCGACAGCGATCTTTTGCCTGCTCGAAGCGAACAAAGCGAGAGTCAACGCGGAAACGTCCGCACCTTCCTCAAAGGGGTCTTCATAAGGAATTCCAGTTCCGACTTCGTTAAGTCAAACAGTGATTTCTCGTCTAGTCTCCTGTATACGGCATGATATCTCTTCCGGATTTCTGCATCGGCATTCAGCTTGCGGCATGCGTTCATCAGAAGGGGGCGTGGATATGGGAATTCGCCTGTGCTTCATTCTCGGGTTCCTCTGCTTCGCTGGGCTACGTGACGCGTTTAGCCAAGGCTCAACGAACAGCCCGACTTTCGTTGCGGCCTCGTTACCTGGAACAAGGTCCGGAGCCGCTTGCAGGGGAGACAACCCCGCTGCGCTGACGCAAGGTGGAGATGAAGTAGTCGAACCCGTTGTACAGAACGACCATTCCGATGCAGTTACCGTGATGACATTTTCGCCGCGAAGCACTTTGCTGGCCACCGGAAGCAAGGACGGAACAGTCAAGATCTGGTATGTGCCTACCGGACAGTTGCTCAGGTCAATTCCGATCGGCACGTATTGGGTGCACTCGGTCGCGTTCTCGCGCGACGGTTGCATGCTCGCTGTGGGAAGCGGAGACCGCAACGTATACATCTTCAACCTTGATACCGGGAGGCAGGTCTCTGTCTTAACGCCTGACTCCGGGGCTGTGGACGCGCTCGCGTTCTCGCCCGACGGAACTGAGCTCGCAGCCGGTACAACTGGACGGTTACTGCGGCCTTGTAGCACCGCGTTCATACAGATGGGTATTGCCTGTGAGGCCGGGAACTCACCACCGGAGACAAGGACATCTTTGTCCCTGTGGAACGTCAACGCGCGGCAGAGGGTTAATCAGCTGCCCGGCACCGGAGCGGTCCGTGACGTGGTCTTCGTTCCGCAATCGCACCTGCTTGCCGTCCGTTTCAAGAGTTCCTCCCCGTTAATCCTGTGGGACTATACAACAGGGAATAAGCAGGAGATGCAGACCAGCAACCGCGACGTAGAAAGCCTGTTTGCTCTTCAGAGCGACTCTACAGTCTTGAGTCCGGATGGAAAGTGGCGGGCGTCTTCTCGGGGCCCCCATGTTGAGATTGATGCTGCCCAGGTCGGCTCAAATAGCCAAATGCCCGCTTCTCAGTCAGGCCAAGCAGGTGGTGTCACTGCGTTGTTCTTCTCCGGGGATGTGCTCGCGGTGGGCCTTCGCAATGGGAAGATCAGCTTATGGAATAAGGAATTGCGCAGCCCGATCAGCACGATTCAGCAGCCAATCTTCGATACGAGCCGCGGCGTCCAGGCGTTTGCGGTTCAGCAGAAAGAACGTGCTCTCATGGCCGTAGCCGCGGATGGGGGAGTCGTGAGGCTCGATTTTTCGGCACCCAGGAGTTTGCAGATGATTCGCTCTTCGGCACAGGGATCGAGGCCGGAAGACACATCGGAAGGGCGTGAAGAAAAGGGATTGGTACGACCTGCGCCTCCGAGGGCTGTTATGGCCGCTGTCGTGGACGGGAACGGCGTCGAAGTAAGCGCAACGCCTCCAACCGAAGAAGCCCTTGTAAGCACGATGTCCTCGACGGGAATAACCGCAACAGGAGGGTTATATTTCGACCCCAAGATCCAGACCGGGTATGTCTCCTTGTCCAATGCTGACGGGAAGCAGACGATTCCGCGCATTAGTGACGACCAAAGATACGGGCAAGACGTGACTGCCTTGTCATTCTCTTCCAACGGCGACATATTGGCCATCGGATTCTCAGATAATGGTGTTGACCTCTGGAGTGTGGCGGAGCACAGGCTTGTCAAGCGACTGGATAACCCAGTGAACGACCGCACCAATGGCTCGGTCACCTCTCTGGCATTCGATCCGGATGGTGAGTGGCTTGCTTCCGGGAGCACCGATCGATCAGTGCGTGTGTGGAACCTCCATTCCAGTGACGCGTTTAGGATCCTTCCCGGACATACAGCCTCGGTGTTATCCCTCGCCTTCTCTTCGTCCGATAAGGGAAAAATGCTGGCTTCCGGTGGCGCGGATGACCAGATTATTCTCTGGAATCCAGCGTCCGGTCAACGCCTAAGGTCGATGGAAGGGCAGTCCACGGCCATCAACACACTAACCTTTGTACCGAGTAGTTCAATACTGGTCTCCGGCGGAGAGGACGGAACAGTCAAGCTCTGGGATACCGCCAATTCCAGACTCCTCGCTACTTTGTTGCCAGTCCACAATGGGGGAGATTGGCTGGCGACTACTCCGGAGGGATTCTTCGACGGCACGGAGGGTACATGGAACGAGGTGCTGTGGCAATTCAATCGGGACCTGTTTGACGTGTCTCCAGTCGAGATTGGATTTCGCGATTACTTTTATCCCAATCTTCTAGCGAGAATTTTGCATGGAGACTCGCCCACAACTGCCCGGTCGATTGCATCTCTCAATCGTGCCCAGCCAGTCGTGCGCGTCCTGTCCGCCACACCGGACTCGCCGAAGACGGTTTGCGTCACTGTGGAAGTGCAAAGCGGAACGTCATCCATGCAGCGCGATGCTGCGGGTCAGCTCCTGCAAAGCGGCGCTTATGATCTGCGGCTGTTTCGCAACGGTCGGCTGGTGGCACAGTCGTCGCGCTCTGGGGAGTCGGCCCTGCCGCAATCTGCTCCGGACTTCGCCAATTGGCGCAGTTCGCATCCGGTGCATTTGGGTGCTGACGGTAAGGCGATCATCTCATTCCCTGGGATTCAACTTGCTTACTGGGCTCCATCGGGCGCGAACCGTTTTACGGCGTATGCATTCAACCTTGATCGGGTGAAGAGTGCCACCTCGCAGCCGCTCGTATACCACGTCGATACGGATCAGAAGCCAGACCGGCACGCGTGGCTCATCACAATGGGCGTCAATAAGAATCAATACTCACTTTGGAATCTGACTATCCCTGTTCCGAGCGCTACGCAGGTCAGGTCGATGCTCCACGAACAACTGAGCCGAGCCTACAAAGTGTCCGACTTTTACCTCTATTCAGAACATGGACCCGGTCTGGCTCGGAAAAACATGCTTCAAGCCGTCCTCAACCTGCTGGCAGGAAAGCAGGCTATTTCCGATGTCCGAGATCAAGTCGACCGCGATAAGGTCATCCGGCGTGCCACGCCCGATGACCTGGTGGTGCTCTACATAGCCAGTCACGGCTATGCCGATCCAATGGGAAATCTCTATCTTGTGCCGTACGACACCGGAAGCGTACCCGTTACATCCAGCGATCTCACGCGCTGTTCTACCAACAGAACTGATCCTGCCTGCTCGGACGCAGACAACTTCCTGCGCCACACCATCTCCAGTGCGGAATTGTCGGAGTGGTGGGAGGGTATTGATGCAGAGCAGGCGATCCTGATTATCGACTCATGCCACTCAGGGGCGATAACTGGAAGTTCTTTCCGGCCCGCACCTCTTGGAGATCCAGGTTTCGGCCAGCTCAGTTATGACAAACGGATGCTTCTGCTCGCAGCCGCTCAGGCAGAACAGAAAGCCCTGGGCGATCTAAACGACAATACGACGTTTCTCGTCAAGGCGCTTCAAACTATAGCTGCGAAGAACCCCGGCTGGAGTGTGACGAATTGGCTCAGGGAGATAAGTCAAGAACTCCCTGCGTTAGAACAGCAATCGGACGTCGGAGTCGACGAAGTGCAATCTCCGGTACTGCTTGACTTCTCAGACACGGAGGAACTCAGCAACGCTTCGCCGGGCAGGTAATGATGAGCCGATGGACGACGAAAGCTGCGATCGCAGGAAGTATTCACGACCCGGCTGGAACAAGGGCCTGATGCCTTCACCGATCTGCTCGCAGGTCGAGAAAAGCTCGGCGAAGCGGCCCAGCGCTGCGTCGGAAACCGCTTGGTTATCGTTCGTGCTTCTGCCAATGAAGCATATGGTGATCGTCTACGGTAATCTTCGCAGGCAAGGTCAAACCACAGGTTTTGCAAATTAAAACATCCCTGCCGATCTCCCAGTGGGTGCATGACTTGCATTTGCATACCAGAAGTTCAATTTCCTTCTTAGCGCTCAATTACAACCTCCTGAATTCTTCTTTCACTTCGCGAACAAAATTGGTAAATGGCGCCGTGGTGATGATGCCTGGCTGCCAGCATAGATCTCGATCAATCAGATTGTACTGCTTCACGATCCGGGAACCGGGAAGAGAGTTCCCATCCTCGCCGGGACCGTGTCCCATGAGCCAGAGATGGTCAGCCACCGAGCATGCGGCAGTCACATCGTGAGTGACCACGATGATAGTGTTCAGGTCATCCATGTCGGCGACCTTGGCGATCAACTCACAGGTCTTCTCCAACATGATTAAGTCAAGGCCGGAGAACGGCTCATCCATGAGAAGGAAGTGTTCGCTGCACAGTATCTGCTGAATGATGGCGCATCTTTGCCGCTGGCCGCCCGATAGCTGCGCCGGATAGAGGTTGTACTTATCTTCGAGTCCGAACTCCTTCAGCATTTCCATGACTTTGTCATGGGCTACCTTCGGATCCTTTTCCTTTTTCCTGGCGCCCAGCATCAGGTTTCCGATCACCGAGCGATGCTCAAATAAAGGATAGCTTTGCGCTACAACGCCAACTTCGCCGGCTCTCACCGGGCGGTCGAAACCATTGACTGATACGCGGCCAGACGTGGGCGCATGCAGCCCAGCGATGATACGAAATAAAGTAGTCTTGCCGCAGCCCGAGGGGCCAAGAATGCCTACAACCTGTCCCTGTATCCTGCCCGGCACAATAATGTCGCGCACTTCCGCACTAACGCCGCTCAGCACGGGGCGGTCATCATACTGAAGAGATACGTTGTCGATCTTCAACAGAGTCTTGCCGAAGCTATACGTGGGGGTTGCCATTATTTACGCTCCAGCGTCAAAGCCGCATATGGGCATAGAAGGCTCTTGGCTAGTCCAATGCCGTAATCCTGGAGTAGGCCAAGGGCGAGAATCGTCAGTTGTATGGCAAACACCGCTGCCAGTCGGAAGTGGTGATTCTCATCCAGCAGAACAGTTCCAACGCCACCTTCAGATCGGACGATACCTTCTACCATAGTCAGCATCATCCACCCGATTGCCGCGTTCTGCCGAAGCACGTCGAAGACCTGGTCGATCTGGCCAAGAACAATGACTTCCCAAACAACCCGCCACTCACCCATGCGAAGTGTGCGCGCGAGGTCGAACATTTCCTTCGGAATGCTGTTGATCACGTCCGCCATTCCGGTGACAAAAAACACCGAAACAGAGAAGACCAGCAGTGAAAGTTTCAGTTGATGCCCACTCCTGGCCATGAGCGTGAAGAAGAAGGTCAATCCGACCAGAGAAAGAAAGCGCAGTTTGCTGAGCAGCGCCACCAGAGGACGGAAGAAAGGCATGACCGTCGCATAAGCCAGCAGCAAGGAAACGACAGTGGCTACCGCAATGGCCTGCACATTCAAAAGAAAGCTTGTGATCAGCTCAGCTCCGAGCCCTTGCTCCCACAAATCCCCAAGTGCACCGAATACTTCACCTGGTTTGGGAAGCAGCACGGAAGGGCTGAAAACCCACAGCAAGGCGACGATGACGACTTGCGTGGCGATCAGGACACGGACAGCGTTCTTGTTCAGAACCGCGTTTGGCGAAAACACAGCAACTGCATGATTCATGATTCACGCATGGTTCGAGAGGTTGAGGGAGGCTTGCGCCTCCCCGGTTGGATGAAAGCTATTGACCGATCTGAGTGATCTCGACGCGGCGATTGAGAGCTTTGCCACCTGCCGACGCGTTGGAGGCGATTGGACTCTGTGAACCGTGGCCTGACACCTCTTTGAAGCGAGAATTCGGGAAACTCAGAGGAGCGACTCGCTGGAAGTAGCTCTTTACGGCCTGCGCCCTCTTCTCGCTGAGCGGCACATTGACGGAATCGCTGCCCGCGTTATCGGTATAGCCGTCAATCTGAAGCGCCAACTGAGAATTGATTGCCAGCGAATCTTTCAGCTCATTCAATGTAGGAATACTGTCAGGCAACGGTTGGTCGGAGCCGCTGGCAAAGTTGATATAGACCGCCTTGTGGCCGAGCACCGTGCCGCTCTGTGCTTCTTTGGTGTAATCTACCGTCTCCGCGCTTGCGCCCTGCACTCCACTGGTATTCAATAATGCCTGCGCGCCGAAGATAAATGAGGTATCGGCGGCTTCTTTGTAAGGCGGAATCGGATTGTCCTTGAATAACTGCGGATAGTTCTGCGTGGCGATCTTGCCGAAGGTTTCGTAGGTGGCTCGCATATTATTGTTATGCTTGCCGTCGAGCCCGAAGTAGTTGACGTTGTCTTCGAGACCAAAAACCGCGGAGCCTCCCAGCATCTGGCCTGACTTGGCATCGCGGAATCCCGGATAGTATTTGTACCAGTCGATATTCGGGTCATTGTAGAGTTTCGCAGAGATCTCGCCCGCTTTGCGGCGAACGGCATCGAATGCTTTCACCTGGTCCGCAGCCTGGAAACTCGCCGCCAACAATCCTGAAATTTCGTCGCGGTTATCATTGAAGAACTTCTTGATGCCCAGAATTACCGCCGGCATCTGCGAAGCGTACTCGTGTGATGAAACGATCTTTGTCGTGCCCGGGCGACCCTGCACAGCCTGTTCGTCGCCGGGGGTCCAAGTCACAACGCCATCAGGGCAAACACTCTTTGTTTCTCCGGTGGCGCGTCCATCCTTTACCACCTTGCGATCCTCGCAGCGATTGGGAACAAAGACTTCGGTCACGGCCTTGATGTAATCCTCATCTGGAGCCGAAATCCAGTTCACTGCATCCGGGTCGTAGGTCTTCAAGTCCGGATTGTTCTTCAGTCCATTTGAGCCCAGATAGTTCAACGCAATATTCCAATCGCCGTCGCGAATAACGCCGACAACGGTCTTGCCCTTCATGCTCTGCGGGTTCGACTTCCATTCGGCCGGTCCAAGCAGGGCATCCTCGCCGTTGGAGCGCCCTACGGCACCGATGATGACCGCCTGATAGTCAGGCCCCAATTTCTTCAGTTGCGGATTCAGATCAGCCAGCCATTGACCGCCGCTGTCGCCCATCACCACAATTGCTTCGGCGCCCGAAGAGCAAGTCTTCTCGCCATCGTGAAGCTGCTTGGCGCACGCCAGAAGGTCAGCCTTCATCTGCGAGTTCGAGTCTTCGCGGTGCAAAGTCAAGTTGACACCGTTCTTTTCCATCAGCGAGCCCTTGGTGGTATCCGCACCGCCATTTGCGTAGATCAGCGCGAACATTGCATTCCACTCCCAGACATCGAACTGGATATGCGTCGCGGACACATTGGCTGGGGCAACTGACGGGTAGGGCAATGCCTGCACGTTCGCAACTTGGGCTTCTTCCTGAGGAGGAAGCTGAACTCGGCTGGCGACAATTGAGCGCATGATGCCGGGTGTGGGAATCAGGCCATGCTGCATCGCCAAGCGCAGCCCGAAAACTGCTCCACCTCCCAATACCACAATCAGGAATAACTTCGCTTGCGGTTTCAAACGCGGCATTTCTTTCTTCCCTTCAAAGATTTGGTTAAATGTCGACTACTTGAACATGTTGTCGTAATCGTTTCCGGACTTGGCGCTGGATGCAGCTACGTTTGCAAGCGTCCCAGGCATCTTCATTGGCGCCGGCACATCCATTCCCGGAACATGAATCATGTCTGCTCCAGCGGATTGATTTCCGGACGTGAGAAGCTTTTGGTTGAATTCTGCAAACTTGGCCGCCGCCTCGTCCGCGGCGGCGCCGGACTCGATTTGGTCATCCGTCAGCAGCTTGTCTGTATAACGCGAGAATTCCTTTATCTCGCCCAGCGTGCGAGATGTGTCTTCTTCCAGATAGTCGAGAGCCATATCGACCATCTTCAACTGCTCCGGATTGCCGCGCAGTAACTGCTGACCAACGCCGAGAGTGGCCTTGGCGTCCAGGATCATCTTGCGCTGTTCGGCAAGGAAATTGACCTTGTTTTCCGTCCGCTGAATCTTGCTGTCGGCGATCTGAGACCAGTGCTGGAAGGTCTTCAGCATTTTCGAAGTCTGATCTTCAAGAGCCTGAAGTTGCTTGACTCCCTGCATCAGCATGCCGGCCTGCTCCAGGAACGTCTGGCGCTCGAGCGACAGCCGTTCCTTCTCCATCGGGTCAGCGGCAGCATTTGCCATCTGCTCGGCCTTGGTAGCTTTGCGGCCAAGATTGTTGATCTCGTCAGACTTTGCGGCGATGCTCCGCTGCAGCTTTTCGTCGCTTCCGGCGAACCGCTGCAGCGTCTGGTCGAGGTTGTACTTGGCCTTCTTCATGTCGTCGAGGTTGTTGCGGAGAATGCCGATCGGATCAGTCTCCACCACCCACGAAGCAAAAAAGCGTACACAATTCTGAAATAGATTCGAAACGGCAGTGCGGAAAGTGGGATTGAATACCAACCACAGTACCGCGATCAGAATCGCGGCCAAGGCGACCATGTGAAGGGTATCGGTCAGCAGAGAGATCAGAAACGGCAAGATGGCGTATAGGCCAACCGCGCCGCCAATGATTAATGCCCCCAGCGCGACCATGCCGAATGGGCCCTCTGGCCTTTTCCAGAACGACTTTGGTGTATATCCCTGCAGGTTCTGGCTGAAACTGGGAACTATTGGCGAAAGCCCCATGACGGTCTCTTATCCTTTCAGAAGGGAAGCGTAGAGTTCCTTCTGCTGCTCGAGTTCGCTGCTGCGGCGTTGCACGGCCGCTTCGAATTGGCTTTGGGCGTGGGTCGATTTCCCTTGCGCCTCGACCAATTCGTTGGAAAGCTGTGCCAACTCCTGTTGAAGTTGCGTGATTTGTTCGGTGATCTTCTGTATCTGGTCCTGCCGGCCGGAAATCTCGTGAGCTGCAAACTGTTGCGCTTTTCCGCCGAAGGCATCCTTCTCTTGCTGGAGTCGAGACTTCAAAGTGTCAAAGGTCGAGAGAATCCCCTCTTCAGTTAGTCCAGCCTGCGCCGAGGCTTGCAGCACAGCGGTCCTGAACTTCACATTGGCCGGCATGACAGTATCTGGAATTGCCTTCAGCGGATCGAGAAACTTATGAATCGTGGAAGCTGTTGTCGTGCCTTCAAAATCGGTCTTAGTGAGCAACGTCTGGTAGACCGAGTCGTTGTCCGGCACGACTCCTGCGTCAATCGCAGGAGCGGGCGATGGCGGAGGGGGTGGGGCCGAAAAAGCAGGTGCAGTGAAGGCGGGCGCGGCAGGCGGCGGAGTGTGCTTCTCTGGGGGGGCCGGCTCTTCTTCAAAGGCCACTTGTTTCAGAGCATCGAGAAACCCATGCTTTCCAGTCATAACCCTCCCTGCGCGGCCTAAATCGCCCGGACCAGATTTCTAGCCATTAATTCTTGCGGTAAGGATATCCCGGCAATGCTTCAGAAGCAAGAGGATAAGCATCGAGACGGAGCCCGCTAGACGGTTGGAAGGCTTGCTTCCGCCCGTACATTTGTAATGCAGCTCACAAATTGGGGAAAGAGAGGATGGCCTTGCCACATCTGCACCCATAGTTTGGCCTCGCCGGTGACCATGTAAATTGGAATACGAATTTCGCCAGCCCTTAGTTCACGAAGATAGCACTATTATTTTTTTTAAGACCAAGTAAAACGTTGCCCGCATACCAAAACAGTCGGACTTAGTTCAGGATAGACCGAGATATTCGCCCTCATCGCGGATTGCGATGCATTGCTTATTGCAATCAATCACTTATTGCAATTCGATCTTCTTGACACTCTGCATCATATCTAAGTCGCTCAGCTTCCCACTCTGCTATACTTCCGCCCATGGAAAACCGCACATTCAGCGACGCAGGCGACACGCCCGGCGGCTTGGCTCATTTTGTGATGGGCTGCATTATGACCTGCGTTGGCGGCTATCTGCTCATCAACCAGGTTACCGTTGTGGGATCCTATTGGAATTTCTATGGTCAGAACTCCTTCGGCATAACGCTCTTGCCGATGCTCTTCGGTATTGGACTGCTCTTTTGGCGTGGTCGCAGTATAGTTGGGTGGATTCTTACAATTGCCGGAGCACTCTTTATCTTTGCGGGCGTCATTGCCAATCTACATATCTTCTTTCGGCCTATCAGTCTATTCAACACGCTCGTCATGCTGGTGTTATTTATTGGTGGGCTCGGCTTGATCGCACGTGGTCTCCAACCACATCACAAACAGCCGGCGGAGTGATGCCTTCATGCATACTCCCAAGTTATTGGTTACGGATATTCTTCTTTCTTCCCCTGCCTGGCGTATCTTGTGGCGGCTCGTCACGGTTTTGCTCTTATTTGCAATCTTAGCTCTAGGCCCGCAACCTAGAGGTTCGGCCCAAGTTCCCATAGCTAACTTGACACCTGCCGCACCCTGGGCTACCGGACCAGCATTGCCGCATGGAGAAATTGAATACTTATGGCAATCGGGCGCGCCGGGGGCAGTTGGCGAGGAAGATCAGGATAAGCCTCATCTGGAAATATTTGGCGCATCCGGTAGTGGACCACATACGGCAGTCATTGTCTGTCCAGGAGGCGGGTACACGGCCTTGGCGTATGACAAAGAAGGAACCCGCATCGCGGAATGGCTAAATCTGCGCGGGATCACTGCCTTCATTCTGACTTACAGACTGGCTCCTCGTTATCGCTATCCCGCGCCGATCCTGGACGGCTACCGCGCAGTACGATGGGTTCGCGGCAATGCTCAACGGTTCTCGATTGATCCTAACCGGATCGGGATGTGGGGCTTTTCTGCCGGCGGGCATCTTGTAGGAATTGTGGGCACGCATTTTGACGATGGAAACCCACAGGCCGCTGACCCGATTGACCGGCTGAGCGACCGTCCGGACTTTGTGATTAGTTCATATGGTGGTTTGACGCTTCAACCAGGTGTTGCGAAACCCGATGCGATGGGACCGCTACTCGGAGAGCACGTAACCGCCGAAGTTATCCATGATATGTCTCCGGATAAACATGTTACAGCCCGGACTCCGCCCTATTTCCTCTACGCGACAACGACCGATGAAAAGGTTCCACCGCTGAGCAGCGTGGTGTTCTATACAGCACTTGTGCGAGCGGGAGTGTCGGCAGAAATCCATATCTTTGGGGAAGGCCCGCATGGAACGGCTCTCGGGCAAAGTTACCCCGCACTCTCAGTGTGGCCAAACCTCCTCGAAAACTGGATGAAGGTAAATGGATGGATTTCGGACGGTAGGACGACACCGGTACACTGAGGGGTTCGCGAACGGGGTTTCGGCAGGAGATACACGGCAACCGTATGAGAAGCTCCAATACTGAGCTCGATACCTTCCTGTCCTCCGAACGGAGCAAGTGCGGCCACCGCATCGTTTGTAATTGCCTCGATCTTCCGCACATACTGCAAGAGAGTTGCTCCTGCGGGCGTGAGGCTCGTGTCGCGGCCTATGAGATCGAAGAGTGCAATTCCAAGGCTATCAAGGCCGATACCGTGTTTGCGCCAACTGGAGTGCCAAGTTCGCCTCGTTCAGAAGCTCGGCGGTCACACTTACCCTTTGATACGCAGTGTTGGCACCCAGCCATGTAGTACGAACGTCGCGGACAATCCGATCATGCAAGTCGCGGCTCTGTTCTGCAGCCACCTGAGCACGGATCGATGCTTCTTTCGCCTCGGCCTGATAGAGGAATCCATTGAAGACAGGAATATTCATGTTGGCGCCAATGCCACCCCACCAATTGTTCAGGTAATACTGCGCGGGCCGAATTGGCACGCTTCCCGCCGTCCCCGTGGCGCTGATACTTGGCAGCATCTAGTCGCGCTGCGCATGGCTGCGCTTTATCGCTCCTTGTTGGCTGTAATTCAACGCCTGCAGGTCTGGCCGCTGCTGAAGAGCAAGTTGCAGTAGTTGGTCAGCGTCGGCTGGTGGAGCTTTTAATGGTGCATTGTCATCCACCAACTCGTACGCCACCTGCCGATCGAGACCCAACACAGCATCCAGTGCGGCCATGGTCGAGTCAACATTGTTCCGGGCATCGAGCTGCAGCACCTTTGCCTGCGATAGATTGACGTTGGCGAAGCTTAGATCAAGAGTCGACTTGAGTTTGTTCACGGTCATCCCGTTGACTTGCGTTTGAGTCGTCTGCAGCGTGCCGACGTTCTGATCTGCAACCTTCAGCAGCGCCTGCAAAGCATTGAGGAACGCCAGATCTGCCACCAGGACCATATCTTCAGTCGTGGCGAGGGCGTTCGGATTCTGCGCCTTCTCCTGAAGCTTTGAGGATGCGACAAGGTTGCTGGTTCTGCCGAAGTCGGTAATGAGTTGCGTGAACCCCTCTCCGGCTCCGGCATGTGCGAAGAGGCGCGACGCAGTGAGCTAACCTGAGGAAATGCGGCTGGCGTTTTCCGCCTCCTCCGCAGTAATGCTCGCCAATCCAGTTGGCAGTTCTGCGGCTCTAGTCTCACGAACAACCTGATGTTGTGCCAATGCGAGCAAGTGCGCGACACTTACCCGCGGGTTGTTCTTGATGGCCATTTGCTCTGCTTCAGATTGCGTCAGACGGGGGGTCTGAGTCATGGTGGAGGGTTCTGTCGTTGCCGGGCTCGTTCCCTGCGGCGTTGGCGTGGTGCTTTGTTGCACAAGAGCCGCGCGCTATCTTTGCTGTTGGCTGAACAATTGCAAGCGTCCCAGAACAACTTTTCTGACCGCTTCTTCCGCCACGGGCAGGAGCTTATAAGGAACAATCTCTCCTGGCTTCTGCGCAAAGGCATCTTCCAGTCCGCGCCGCCATGCAACGCGCAGTTCGGTGTTGATATGAATGATATTTATTCCAGCCGCGATTGCTTCCCGGAAGTCAACGTCATCGGTCCCGGAGCCGCCGTGCAAGGTCAACAAACTTCCAGATGCACCTTTAATCTCTCGAATTCGTCCAATGTTGAGCCGTTTCTTCACGTCTCCGTGCACCATTGATTGCAGCATCCCGTGCATGTTGCCGACTGCGGGAGCGAGAATGTCGACTCCAGTACTTTCTACAAACTGCTTTGCTTCTTCAGGAGTAGTAAGTGTCTTCGAACTGCCGGGCACCGACTCATGGATTTCGGATCCAGTCCCTATATTTCCAATCTCTCCTTCCACGAGAAAGTTCGCATTAATTGATTTCAGCGTCTCCACAGCCTGCTTGGTCTGCTTGATATTCTCCTCGAACGGCAATGCAGATAGGTCGAACACAACCGAGTCGAAACCGGCTTTGGCAGCGGCAATTGCACCGTCCAGTGAATGCGTATGGTCCGCATTGAGAAAGACAGGGAAGTCATGTTCCTCGCGCAGGCTTCTGATCAGCGCCGCAAGTTGAGCGACCCCCAAAAACGCGCGTTCACCCTCCGATGCACCGACGATGACCGGAATCTTCAATTCCTGAGCAGACCCGAATACAGCCTTTATCAAAACCAAGTCGGAAACGTTGAAGTGACCGATGGCCGCTCCGTTACTTTGCGCTTCTTCCAGGACATTTTTTAGTAAGTACATGATCTTTTCCTTGACCCAATTGAAATTTTCATCATCAGCAGGGAATTTCTGCAAGCCGGAAATCTTCCTGGTCCGCAATGACCGGGTTACTCCACCCTCCATCGGGCGAAACTTCCTGTTCTACTTCGCCGGGGCCCCAGGTGCCAGGCTCATATTCATAAACAGGAGTTCCTGACTTCAGAACCGGATCGACGATTCGCCATGCCTCCTCCACATAGTCTTGGCGTGCAAAAAGCGTGGCATCTCCCGCCATCGCGTCGCCCAGTACGCGCTCGTACGCGTCCATTTCGTCTGGGCAAGGATTGCGGCTGGCGATAATCTCGACATGCTGGCCGGCCAGTGCCTCTCCCGGAGCCATCACCGTTGAGCCTATGGCGATCGTCATTTCTGGGCCGATCCGAAACCGTATATGATTTTGTGACAAAACACTGTCCTTCATGACCGTCGGCGGTTTTTTAAGTCGCGCAAGAACTTCTGTGCAGGTCACCGGCAAGTTCTTTCCCGCGCGGATGTAAAATGGGACTCCCTTCCAACGCCACGAATCGACTTCCAGCCGCAGTGCAGCGAAGGTTTCCATATTCGAATCGGCGCGGACGCCGCCTTCCAATCGATAGCCACGGAATTGGCCGCGAACAAGATTGTTCGTTTCCAGGGGACGAATTGCCTTAAGCACCTTTACCTTCTCATCGCGAATCGTTTCACTGTCTGTGCGGACGGGAGGCTCCATCGCAAGGTTGGATAGAACCTGGAACAGATGGTTCTGAATTACGTCGCGAATGGTTCCGGTCTGATCGTAGAAAGCGCCGCGTCCTTGCACTCCGAAATCTTCGGCCATCGTAATCTGCACGCTCTCGACGTAGTTTCTATTCCAGAAAGGCTCCATGAATGCATTAGCGAACCGGAAGATTACGACGTTGTTTACCGGGCGTTTGCCGAGATAGTGATCGATGCGAAAGATCCCCGATTCGGGGAAAACGGAATGCAGAATTCGGTTGAGCTCTTGAGCTGAGGCTAGATCACGGCCGAAGGGTTTCTCGACAATGACGCGGGCGTTTGCGGTGCAGCCCGATTTCTCCAGTTGTTGCACCACAGTCTCAAAAAGAAGGGGTGGGATGGCAAGGTAGTGTGCCGGCCGCTGCGCGTTTTTGAGTTCCTTGGCGATCGCCTGAAATGTGGCGGAGTCGTTATAGTCGCCGTCCACATAGCGAAGCAGATTGGACAGCTTGTTGAATGCGGACTCATCGATTCCCCCATGCTTCTCGAGGCTGTCGTGAGCCCGGGCACGAAGCTGTTCGAGGTTCCAACCGGCTTTGGCCACACCGACCACAGGCGTATCAAGGCGCCCGCGTTTTATCATGGCCTGAAGCGCTGGGAAGATCTTCTTATAGGCCAGATCTCCCGTAGCACCGAAGAAGACCAGAGCGTCTGATTGGGAATTAGTCATTGCGGATCTCCCTATTCTGCAGACCTATTTGCCACCGGTTTTTTCCAAGTGGCCGCCGAAACCGAAACGCATCGCTGAGAGCAATTTGTCCTGGTAGTCCGCTTCTCCGCGCGAGGTAAAACGCTGGTAGAGCGCGGTAGAGAGAACAGGGACTGGCACAGCCTCGTCGATGGCCGCCTTAATTGTCCACCGGCCTTCGCCCGAATCGGAAACCCGCCCCGCGAACTGAGAAAGTTCGGGATCGTTCGCTAAGCCGGCCGCCGCAAGGTCAAGCAACCAAGATGCGACTACGCTACCCCGACGCCACACCTCAGCGATGTCACGCAGATCGAGGTCATATTGGTAGTGCTCGGGGTCTCGCAACGGCGTAGTTTCTGCGTCGACCGCATCCTTCTTCTTTCCTATGTTGGCGTCGCGCAATACACCCAGACCCTCAGCGTATGCAGCCATAAGGCCGTACTCAATTCCGTTGTGTACCATCTTGACAAAATGGCCGGCGCCGTTCGGACCGCAATGCAGATAGCCCCGCTCGGCAGTGCCACCAAGTTTCTCGCGCCCCGGCGTGCGTGGTATGTCGCCCTGTCCCGGAGCCAGCGTCGCGAAGATTGGATCGAGATGTTTTACCGTCTCTTTTTCGCCTCCAATCATCATGCAATAACCGCGTTCCAAACCCCACACACCGCCGCTGGTCCCGACATCCAGATAGTGGATATGCTTGGTCGCGAGTTGCTTGGCGCGCTGGATGTCGTCCACGTAATGGGAATTCCCACCGTCAATAAGGATGTCCTCGGGTTCAATGTAAGGCAATAAATCGGAGATAGTTTTGTCCACTACAGCCGCCGGGACCATCAGCCATATCGCCCGTGGCTTTGCGAGTTTCACGACGAAATCTTTCAGAGACGAACTCCCTTCAGCTCTTTCGTGCACTAACTCTTCGATCGCTTGTGGCGACATGTCAAAGACCACGCACTCATGGCCTCCTTTGAGCAACCGCCTCACCATGTTTGCGCCCATCCTTCCGAGACCTACCATTCCAATTTGCATTGATTGCTCCTTTGCCGATGTCGTCAGTGTCTTCTCTAAAATTCGTAAATCGCTCAGTCGATGCCGCCAACTCCGGCTTCATCGCGACTGCCATTCCGGGATTCTCGCGAAATAATATGTTTTCGTCTCCTAGGCTCTCTCGGCAAACACCGACGAATCCGCTTTTGTAATGATGCTCACAGACACCTTTAGGTGGCAATCTGGAATGATTCATTCGGTAATCTGGCGAATTCACTCAATTTTCATACGGTCGTAGGAGGCAGTTGTTGGTCCCTAGAGACCGCAATAGACGGTCACAAATCAAACCTGGTTAGCATCGTACGAGACTTCCCACAGCGACACTGCAGGGTCAAATCTCAAGCTTCCAGAGAGCGGCTGCTTCACGAGGGAAACGTCCTGTTTCCTTCTGCAATCGACTTGGATGCATCTAGGCCCAAATCCCACTACCACTAAAAAGTCGTAGCTCAATCAGTTTGCAAAACAACGATTGCGCATCATGCCAGACCTTCTTTTTCGCGGTCTTGAACTGGACCACCTTCAGCAGCTTTGGAATGTTTTGCTTCCCCGCTGTCGGATCGGAACTTCCTGAGATCTTCGCCCAAGAAGATTGCTTCGGCGATCTCGCGCATGGACCTGCGGCGCTGCTGGCTTTCCGTTTGCATGGAGTGGTAAGCCTCGTTCTCGGTCAGTGAGAGATCGCGCTGCAGAATGCTTTTCGCAAGGTCCAGAGCCTTGCGCGTCTCCAGCCTTCCGGAGAGCTGGACATTCTCCGATTCCAGACGCGCGCGTTAAATTTCCGCGCCAACCAGAAAGCTCTTCGCGCGCAAGAGCGGCCCGCGCAGATGTCGAGCAAGTGATCGAGATATTGGTCGCGTTTCCGCGTTTGCGGATCGCTACCGACGTAAATGCTGACCAGTCAGGTGCCGGATTCGCGGCGAATTTTCTGACTAGTCCTCCGCACCACAGTGGCTCCTAAGACGAGAATGCGGCACATGTGTGGCACACGTGGTCGCCGCTTAGGGTTGGTTCTTACGGGCGAATCAGGAAAGTGGAGAGACTGACGAGAGGGTCAGTGTCTTTGAATAATGACGCATGGGTTAGGTTCGCTTTTCGAAGCCAGGCATTTGCAGCTGACGCGTTGGAATTGTCGAAAATATCCACAACTAAAAAGAAGATCGTCAATGTCTATAGTAGATCAATAATTTCAATAAGTTGTAGGCAAAAAACTCCCACAACAATTGTCATCCCACGGTTTGGTAGGGTAGAGGCGGGGCTATTCGACGGTGACAGACTTGGCGAGATTCCTAGGCTGGTCGACGTCGCAACCGCGTCGCACCGCGATGTAGTAGGCCAGCAACTGCAGCGGCACAATTTCAATGAGCGGCGAGAGAAGCTCGAAGGCCGGAGGAATGTGGATGACATGCTCCACCAGGCTGCCGATGGTGGCGTCGCCTTCAGTGGCTATGGCGATGACGCGGCCAGAGCGGGCGGTCACTTCCTGAATGTTGGAGAGGGTCTTTTCATAGCGCAGCTTGGATGCGGGATCGGAATCGTCGCTCGTGACCAGCACTACTACGGGCAAAGTCTCATCGATCAGGGCGTTGGGGCCGTGCTTCATTTCGCCTGCGGGATAGCCCTCGGCGTGGATGTAGGAAATTTCCTTCAGCTTCAGCGCGCCTTCAAGCGCGATGGGGAAATGAATGCCGCGGCCGAGATAGAGGAAGTCGCGCGCCGTTGAGAATTCCTTGGCCAGTTGCTCGCATTGCGCCGCACGGGAGCGCAGGACTTCCTCAATTTTCGAGGGGATGCGGCTGAGCTCGCCGATGAGGGCGATGGAGCGCTCGGTATCGAGGCGGCCGCGCAATTGGCCGAGTTTGAGCGCCAAAAGAAAGAGCGCGGTGAGCTGCGCGGTGAAGGCCTTGGTGGAAGCAACGCCGATTTCAGGGCCGGCATGGGTATAGATGGCGCCGTGCGCCTCGCGGGCCACCATGGCGTCGACCACGTTGCAGATGGCAACGGTCTTCGAGCCGAGGGCGATCATCTCGCGTTGCGCAGCGAGGGTGTCGGCAGTCTCGCCGGATTGGGTGATGAGCAGGCCAAGCGCGTTGCGGTCGGGGATGGGATTGCGATAGCGGTATTCGCTGGCGTAATCGACATCGACGGGGAGGCGCGCGAGCCGCTCGATCATGTACTTGCCGGCCTGGGCGGCGTGCCAACTGGTGCCGCAGGCGGCGATATTGATGCTGGAAGCAGCGGCCAATTCCTCGTCGGAAATCTTCATCTCGCCCAGGAAGATCTTGCCGGAGTCGAGCGAGACACGGCCCAGCGTTGTGTCCGTGATGGCACGCGGCTGCTCCCAGATTTCTTTGAGCATGAAGTGCTTGTAGCCGCCCTTTTCCGCCTGGATGGGGTCCCATTGAATGCGCGTCAGGGGACGCTGGATGGGGTTGCCATCGAAGTCGGTGAGGGCGACGCCGGCGAGGGTGAGGATTGCCATTTCACTGTCGCCGAGAAAATAAATATTGCGGGTGTGATGCAGAATGCCAGGTACGTCGGAGGCGACAAACGACTCGCCCTCCCCGACGCCGATGACCACAGGCGGACCGAGCCGCGCGGCAACGATTTTGTCGGGCTCGAGAGCGGATAGGACGCCGAGCGCAAAGGCGCCAGTGAGCCGCTTGACTGCGCGGCGGACAGCGTCTTCAAGAAGGATCGGCTGGCCGGCGGCGTCTGCATCGTTTTGCACCTGCTCAATGAGGTGAGCAATGATCTCGGTGTCCGTCTCGGTGACGAATTTGTGGCCGAGGTCAGTGAGCTCGCGCTTCAGATCCAGGTAATTTTCAACGATGCCGTTGTGGACTACGACGAGGCGACCGGTACAATCGCGATGGGGATGGGCGTTTTCTTCGGTGGGGCGACCGTGGGTGGCCCAGCGAGTGTGGCCGATGCCGAAGCTGCCCTCAAGGGGATGTTCGCGCAGAACCTCCTCAAGATTGGCAAGCTTGCCGGGGGCGCGACGGACATCCAGGGTCTTGCTTGTTGGGCTGCCGACGGCGATGCCTGCCGAGTCATAGCCGCGGTATTCGAGGCGCCGCAACCCCTCGATGATGACAGGAACTACCTTCTTGGGACCGACGTAACCGACTATGCCGCACATGCAACGATTCTATGCGACCGGATGCGGGCGGAATGAAAGACAGCTGCTAGCTCCTCCTGCTTTCGGCTTGTCAGGTTCTGGGTCGGCTTGGTTTTACGATGGAGTAGCTGAGAGACTCGGCGGTAAGTTGTCAATCGCTGCCTTGGGCGCTTGCAGGATAGAATTCGAGGTATGCTGCCGAATGGAACTCTGAACCTTTGGAGGAAGAATCTTGGGGCGGTTCCGGATGAGGTTTGGGAGCAGATCGATGTCGCGGTGCTCATTCTGGCCGACAACGGGCTGGCGGAGATTTCGCAGCGGATTGGCGAATTGCAGATGCTGCGGACCCTCGACCTGGGTCACAACAAGCTGGTGGAATTGCCGGACACGATTGGAAATCTCACGGAACTAAGCGACTTTCTCTATCTGCACGACAATCGACTTGCTTCACTGCCTGCGCCGATAGGACGGCTTCAGAAACTCCGATATTTGAATTTCAGCGAAAATCAATTCTCAATATTCCCTGATACGGTTTGCCAATTGTCTGGCCTGGTGGAGTTGCGCGTCACGGATAATCAAATCTCCCATCTGCCGGAATCGATTGCTGGCCTGTCGCATCTGCGTGAACTTCATCTCAGAAACAACCGGCTCAAAACGCTGCCAGCGGCGGTTTCGGAGTTGCGGGAGCTTCGCCAAATTGACTTGCGCGGAAACCCAATCGAGACGCTGCCCGACGGTATTGCGGAATTACCGAAGCTCGAGAAATTAGATTTGCGGTGGGTGAATACATTGCGAACACCGCGGTGGCTGGAAACTTTGGAAAAACGCGGCTGCATCATCTACAGGTAATGCCGGTGTGCTGGGAACAGGCTTTTCGATCGCTGGGGGAAAAATCGATTAAAGCGAACGGGAAGGACCCGGCCGGGCGTGGTAGCGTAAATTCATTGGAAATGTTTGGCTTCCCACCTGACTTTAGGATTTGCCTGCTTCCCCAAAAGCAAAGGCTTGGGTCTGCAACAGGAGTTGTGACGCTGTTCGGCATGATGCTGACCGCGAGCACTCTTGCGGGCAGTTGTCCGTTCGTTGCCCGAGCGCAGAATGCGAACGCGTCGACGCCTGTTGTGGTCCAGCCGGGCGCTCCGGGAGAGCCAAGCAAAACGCTGCCGTCGACAACAAGGGGCAGCTTGCCGCCGCTTGCGCAGGCGGATGTGGACTTCATGCAGGGCATGATCATGCATCACCAGCAGGCTGTGGAGATGACCGCGCTGATTGCGTCGCATACCGAGAACAAAGATGTGCGGGCGCTGGGAGCGAAGATCAGCAGCTCGCAATCTGACGAAATCCGGTTTATGCAGCGGTGGTTGGCGGGACGTGGGCAGGCCACGTCTATGCCTGGAGCGATGCCGGGGATGCCGAATATGGATATGAATGGCAAGCCGATGGCGCCCATGCCGGGAATGTTGACGCCGGAGCAGATGGCGGCGCTGCGGGTCGCAAAGGGTGCGGAGTTCGACCGTTTGTTTTTGACAGGGATGATTCAGCACCACGGCGGCGCACTGATTATGGTGAAGGCGTTGTTCGATGAGGCAGGTGCGGGTCAGGACGCCGATATCTTCAACTTTGCGACGGATGCGGACAACACGCAGCGGGCAGAAATAAGGATCATGCAGCACATGCTGGAGGAGAAACATTGACGAGAGTGAAGCGAGTGAATGGAGTAAAGAAAGACGTGCTTCTTTTGGCTGCTGCGGCAGCTGTTCTGATGTACTCCGCCATGGGATCTGCGCAAGCACCCGCAACTCCCCCGCCTGCCGCTCAGGCAGCTGATGGGCCCGCGAAGGCTCCGGAGGCCGAGGCGGACCCGTTCGCGCCGCATCCGGCTGGACCGTTGCCCCCGGGGATGACGGGGTCGGACACGAGCGATCCTCGATCGAGTTTGAAAGCGGGGATGTATGACGCGGGCGAGACGGCGATGGCCATGAAGCATATCGCGTTCCTGAAGAAGCCGGATGCGCTGCAGCTTACGGCGACGTCTGCCGACGATCCGACGGTGCAAAAGACGATTGGCATGCTGGGTATCAGAAACGTTGCGAAGATGCCGAAGGCGCGGCAGATGGTGATTGCGCAGCTTGCATTTGCGAATTCGGATTTTGCATTTCAGGGAAACCATCTGTTCCAAGGAAATTTCTACGGGGTCAGCATTTACGACATTGCCGATCCAGCGAAGACAACGTTGCTGACGACGCTGGTGTGCCCGGGTGGACAGGGAGACGTGTCGGTGTATGGAAACCTGTTGTTCATGAGCGTGGAGATGCCGAATGGGCGCCTGGATTGCGGTGCGCAGGGGTTTCCACCCGACCCGGCGCCGGCTGCAGGTCATGAAAAAGAACGCCATCCGCCGGCGGCGCAGAAGGACCGCTTCCGCGGCGTGAGAATCTTTGATATTTCAGACATCAAGAATCCTAAGCAAGTGGCGGCGGTGCAGACGTGCCGCGGCTCGCACACGCATACGCTGGTGGTTGATCCGAATGACAAGGATAATGTTTATATCTATGTTTCAGGAACGTCGTTTGTGCGGCAGCCGGAAGAGCTGGCTGGATGCTCAGGTGAGACTCCGGATAAAGATCCGAACACGGCGCTGTTCCGGATTGAGGTGATCAAGGTGCCGGTGGCGCATCCGGAAGAGGCGAAGGTGGTTTCGAGCCCGCGAGTGTTTATCGACCCGCGATCGGGCGCACTGAACGGACTGAACAACGGTGGCAGTCATGACAAGGGCGCGGAAAAACCAGCGGACACGAATCAATGCCACGATATTACGGTGTACTCGGCAATTGGGCTGGCGGCGGGAGCGTGCTCGGGGAACGGTATTCTGCTGAACATCAAGGACCCGGCGAACCCGAAGCGGGTGGATGCGGTGAATGACCCGAACTACTCGTATTGGCATTCGGCGACGTTCTCGAATGATGGGACGAAGGTGGTGTTCACCGATGAGTGGGGTGGCGGCCTGGGAGCTCGCTGCAGGGCGACCGACCCCAACAAGTGGGGCGCCGATGCGATCTTCAATTTGAAAGACGACAAGCTGAGCATGGCTGCCTATTACAAAATGCCGGCGGCGCAGAGCGATACGGAGAATTGTGTGGCGCATAACGGCTCGCTGATTCCGGTGCCGGGACGCGATATCGAGGTGCAGGCATGGTACCAGGGAGGCGTTTCCGTGATGGACTTTACGGACGCCGCGCATCCGATGGAGATTGCCTACTTTGACCGCGGGCCGATTGATGAGAAGACACTTGTGCTGGGCGGCTTCTGGTCGGCGTACTGGTACAACGGCGCAATTTATGGCTCGGAGATTGCACGCGGGCTGGATGTTTTTGAACTGACGCCGTCGAAATTCCTGACACAAAACGAAATTGATGCGGCAAAGGCTGTCAAGGTGAACGAGCTGAATGTGCAGAACCAGCAGAAGATTGAGTGGCCTGCGCAGTTGGTAGTGGCGAAAGCTTACCTGGACCAACTAACCAGGTCTCAGGCTTTGCCCGCAAAACGTATTGCAGCCTTGCAGAAAGCGATTAAAGACGTAGAGAAGTCTCACCTGAAAGCGAGCAAAGTGGCGAAGTTGAAGGGTATGACAGATGAGTTGGAAGCGAGCGCGAATGCGACAAAAAGCCCGGCTGACTCGGCACGACTGCAGGCGCTGGCGGATATTCTGAAGCACCCTGCGGCGTAAGAACGGAACAAGGTGGATGGGAGACCCCGCTCGGATGTACCGGGCGGGGTTTTCAATTGGGAGGGACTGCGCAGTTTCAGAAGCTCCCCGGCTGACAATTGCAGGGCGGAAGAACAAAACAGTTGTATTCGGATTATTTCTTCGCTATTGTTGAATTAATGACGGAACGAAGTTATCTGGGAGAGTTTGAGTTGATGCTTCTGCTGGCCGTGGTCCATCTCGGCGAGGAGGCATACGGTGTGCCTATCTCGCGCGAACTTGAGGCACAACGCGGCAGGGACGTGTCGGTGGGAAGTGTTTACGCGGCGTTGGAACGGCTGGAGGCGAAGGGGCTTGTCGACTCCAGCCTTGGTGATCCTACGCCGGAGCGCGGCGGCAAGGCCAAGCGATATTTCAAGATCACGAAAGAAGGACTGCGGCAGGTTCACGAGACGCGCCGGATTCTGACGAGACTATGGCGAGCGCTGCCCGACATGAAACTGGATGTGGGACGAGCTTAAACATGAAGCGTACTGAGCCTCCACCGCTGGCTGTATGGATGCTGGAGCATTGCACTCCGGACGATCGCGATGATGCGCTTACCGGCGATCTGCTGGAGAGCTTCTATTCCGGGCGTACGAATGGGTGGTACTGGCGGCAGGTAGTACAGGCATGCTCGATTGCATGGATCAACAGTCTTCGCGCACGAACTTCACTACTGGTGTTTGCGCTGCTGTGGTCGATACTGGCACCGGCGTGGAGAGCGCTGGTGGACCGGGTTGAGGACTCGCGCTGGGTTGATTGGATCTGGCGCCTGAAATGGGCTGGGCCGCTGTCTTCGCTCGCCGTGCTTGCCGTGTGGGTGGCGCTCAACGCGATATTTCTATGGAGCGGGATGCTGATTTTTCTCCTCGCCCAACCCGGCGCGGCAAAGGCCCTTCGCTGGAGAAGTCGTGCGTTTCTGACGGCTCTGCTGGTGTTCGTGCCGGCTTATGCGGCAACGTTCGTGGTGGTGAACCTTTACTGGTATTCGTTCTTTGCGGATACAAGGGTGGCGAGCACGGCTGTGGGGCAGATTGCAGATTTGCGGATGCTTGCCGATGCGACGCGCGTTCCGTACTTCGTTGCGATTCTGTGCGCACTTTGGGGAACGGCGCCGCGAAGGGTGCGCACACGCCAGTCTTTCCCGGCCGAGCCGCCGGCGAGTGAGCCTTCAGAGCAGCCCGATCCGCTCCTGACCTTGTCGAGCCTGGATCCGTTCACAGTGCGTCGATTCTTTGGCCTCATGGTGGGTGCGGGCCTGATCAATGCCATGATCGCTGCTTTCGTGCTTTGCCAATTGCCGCACGAGCACTCGCCAACACTTTCTTCCTTGCTCATGCGGGCAATTATTTATGTCGCCGTCGGCGCAATTGCGGGCGCGGTGGGCACCGGACTGTATTGGGTGAGCCCTGCAAGTCCATTCCGCGCGCATCCGCCAATTCCCTTTCCGCTGTTCGCACTCGTTTGCTCCGCAGCATGGGTCTGGGTGCCCGCAATGATGTTGTTCTCGGAGCAGTTGTCGGCGGCGACAGCCCTGGTTGGGGTTTTTGGTGCGATTCTGCTGGGAATCGGACTGCGCAATGCAACCTATACCGTCTTTGCCTCGGGACAACAATCCGACCATTTTGGATCAGAGAAGGCTGAGCTGTTTGCAGAGACGCTCTATCGCGCCCCTATGGAGATGCATGGATACCTGATTGCGATCTGCATGTATGCGGCCGTGTGGGCGCTGACGGATCATTCCAATCTGACTGCGGCTGCGCTGTTCGCGCTGAGTGGGTTTCTGTTTGCATGGAACCGGACATTTGGGCGGAGTTCCGGGCTGGATCGCGATCGCGAATACAAGCGTGCGGCAACGCTGGTGGCTTGCGCCATTTTGCCGGCGGTGATAGTGACTGTGTGGGCGTTGATGGATGGAGTGGCTCACCGTAACCGTGAGGATGGAATCAACACAGCGCTTGCGGCAGGCAGGGCGTCAACGCCAGATAACCGCACGGAACGGAAGGCAGAATCAGCCAACGGCATAGCCGGCTACGAAAGCCTGATCCTCTGGCCGGTTCCGGAGATGAAGCAGTTAATTCCACCACTCCCAGTAGACGAATCCTTCCTGGCGAAGGGGTCAAAGCAGCCTCTCGTCATTCGATTTGATGGGGAGTACTGGTACGTGCAGCCGCCGGACAAGGAGCCGGGGCCGACGGCGCACCAGGCGCATGGAACACCCCTCGGCGCAGAGATCGAATCGAACAATGGCATTCCCCTGGTGATGGACGCGCACCAGGCGCTTGGCAGGGCAATTCCTGTGGCACGCTGCCGTGAGGTTGAGGTTGAAATCGCAAACCGTGATAACCGGGAGGGCGCGATTCAGATGGCGGTGTTGCTGACCGATACTGCATCGGGCAGAAAGCAGACTCTTTATCTAGGCCAGCAACCGATTGTCTCCACGGAGCCAGGACGCTTTGTGACCAAGACCGCACCCACGCACGAGACGCTTCGTTTCTTAGTACCGGAAGACGCGAGAATTCGCAGCTTCAACGAGATTACCGTGATGCTGCTACCGGATATTGAGCACACGTTTATTGGGCCGAAGATTGCGATTGAACAGTTTCAGTTGCTTTCACGTTGAGAAAACGTCCGGCCCGCCTGCAGCCCGTTGGATGGCCGATGGGAGGGTGGGCTTGAACATTTCCAAGTCTTAATGCAAAACTCGGGCGCCGCATGCTCCAAAGGGCTGGAGCCTATTCCTCTATGCGGTATGTGAATTCTTCGATTACGGGGTTGGTGAGGACCTCGCGGGCGATGCGCTCGACCTGAGACTTTGCCGCGTCGGGAGTGAGGCCATCGGCGAGGTTTAGCGCGAAATACTTGCCCTGGCGGACCGCGATTACCTCTGCAAATCCTATCTTGCGGAGGGCATTTTGGATGGTTTGGCCCTGAGGGTCCAGGACCGATGTCTTCAACGTGACATAGACATGTGCCTTCATCATCCGTGATTATAGTAGTTCCGGCGGCGGGAAGGCCTGCGGGGTCGCCCCCGGCGCTTTCTCCAACCCTGGACTGATTCCCCGGTTCCCCAATATGCATCCCATTTGTTTTATCGCTGGGATGGCTGAAAGCCTACTGCAATCATTCCGGCGACCTGATTCGCGCCGGTTCCACGTTCCTAACCTATAAGGAGAAGCAAGAGAAATGGTTAATTATCTGGAATTGCCGATCGGCGATCGTTCCCCGGAGGTCTTTCGGGCGGTGATCGAGATTCCCAAAGACGGCACCAATAAGTTTGAGTACGACAACCAACTGCATGTTTTCAAGCTGGACCGCAATCTGCACTCCCCGGTTCACTACCCTGGGGATTACGGGTTTATTCCCTCCACACTGAGCGACGACGGCGACCCTCTGGACGTGCTGGTCCTGGTTCCGGGACCGAGCTTCCCGGGTTGCGTGCAGGAGGTGCGGCCAATTGGTCTGCTGGAGATGCTGGACCAGGGCATATTGGACGAAAAAGTGCTGGCGGTGGGCAAGAATAATCCGCGTTACACCAACGTCTGGAACTATACCGATATCTATCCGCACATGCTGAAGGAGATTACCCACTTCTTCTCGATCTACAAGGATCTTGAGGGGAAGCGGGTGGAGATCAAGGGCTGGCACGATGCGGCGTATGCGCGCGACCATGTTGTGCGGGCCGTGAAGCAGTTTGAAGAGAGCAAAGCGAAAAAGGCGGAGGCCGTTTAGACGCGAGACGGTGAGGGGCTCGCGTCGCGCCCGGAACGACCTTCGAATGGTGTTTGATACGCGTACACACCGCCGAGCGCCTGAGAGATTGATTGCGTCAAATGAGCGGGCTGGGCAGAAGCGCGATGCGAAGGTTTATTGCGTGCTGAACTTTGATGCTGGTGGCGGTGGTTCCACAGACGACCTTCTGCGCCTTTCGTCCGGCTTTCTGGGCCGATTCGAGTTCGTGGCTTGCCACCAACGTTGTGATCGTCTCAACGACCGCACAGGACGGTGTATTTGAAGTCCTCGAATCCTGGAAGGGGGATCTTCGTGCAGGCAGCAAAGTGGTTGTACCTGGGCTGATTCCCCCGACGGATGGGAGTCCAATTTCTGGCTATTTGAAGTTGGGGTTTACCGCGCTTCAGGGCGGGGTTTCTGAACAGACTCCCAGGCAGCCTGTGGGCTCTCGCATGGTCCTGTTCCTGAAGAGCAGTGCAACGGGACTCAGCCCGGAAGATGCAACCGATCATGGCGAGAAGACGGGATGGGAGCCCACTGATGTTTGGGGCTCGTCGAAGGTCTCGGCCGTCTGGATCGATGAAGGAAAGCTCTACTGCTTTTTTCAGCCTATGAATGCCGGACCCAGCATTGTGTATCCCTTGTACCCGGATTTCATTCGGCGATCGTTGAAGCCGATTTCCTATCCCTTGAATCCAGCTACCGAGCAAGAGTTGAAGGAGCGGGTGAAAGAGGTCAGTCTGATTCAGGAAGAGATGACTTCAATTCGAGCTGTTCGGGCGAGTGAAGAACGTGCGCAATTGCTCAAGCCCTATGTGCTCTCGGATATTTATTCGGCGAGACAATTGGCGTTGAAGGAGTTGGGTAGCTCTGGACTTACTGCTGTTGCGACCATCCGTGGCATGATCGACGATCCGGTTTTTGCAGAGCGGGCTGCGGATTTAATTGTGGCCATGGCCAAGGCGGGCGGAGACTCGGTTGCAGGGGATCTCAACGAGCTTTTCCAGCAAGAGCTGGCGTTCTGGAAAGCCACCGAGCCGTCGCTTCGGTGGGGATGGTGGAATCAGGACACTACACCAAATGCTCCGTTCCGCTTGCGTCAGGAGCGGACCCGCTATCCCGCTGCACGGGAGACGGCGAAGCAACTGCTCGACCTCTGGAATTCTGAGCCGCAGCTGGACCCAGGCGACCAGCTCGGGGATGAATGCAAGAAGCTGATGACTCCATTGCAGGCTCCTTAAGAATCGGATAGCGTTGATTGCTCCGGGAAGCAAGCCCGCAAAAATGCACACAATGTTCAGGACTCAGAGTTGCTCTTCTGAGTTTTGTCGACAGCCCGATTGTGAAGAGAAGCGGGCAACCTCAAAGGATGAAATCCGCTCTTACTAGCAACCCGGATGCTGGGGGCGAGCACGAAACGCATCAGCGCAAAGAGAAGTCAATTTGCCGGGATCGGCAATGCAGATTGCCGGATGCATGGAGAGCCCGTACCTGAAAAAATGCCAGGCGCCGGTCCGAGTGAAAGTTCGCGGCAGACGCAGATAAGTCGAGAGCAATCAAAGAACGAAAACTGGGGTCTTTGTGTTCGCCCAGCCGAGCTGAAGGGCGCGCAGATGCATGCTTCGCGTCCCAAGTACCAGAATCCAACTCAACCAGCAGAGGAGTATCTTATGAAATTGTTTTCAGAGAACATCAAGGACCTGGAGACCCTCTACGTGAACAGCCTGAAGAAGGCCTACGACATGGAGATCAAGATCACCAAGTCCCTTCCTGACATGATCGAACACGCAACGGATCCAGAGTTGAATGAGGCGTTCGGTAACCACCTTGAGCAGACCAGGGCGCATGTTCTGGCTATCGAGGGCCTGCTGCAAGCCCGCCAGGGAGAAGCGAAGACGGAGATTTGCAAAGTGATCGGCGGCTTGACGACAGAAGCAGAGGACCTGATCAAGGACGTGACCGACTCCTCAGTGTGCGACGTTGCGCTGATAAGTGCGGCACAACAGGTGGAACATCACGAAATTGCTGTCTATGGAACACTGCGGCGGTGGGCCGAGCTTCTGGGCCTGGAGCAAGATGCTTCGATTCTTGAGGCAATCGAGGCCGATGAGCTGGGTGCGGACGAATTGCTCACCGAGATTTCAGAGAGAGTCAACTTGGTTGGCGCGGCCTAGAGCAAGAGAATTGCCATGAAGTCCTACGCGCGGCGGGTTAGGGAAAAGCCTTGATCCGCCATGCTTTCTCGCGATTGAAAGAGATATCTCAATAAGCTGTGATGGACAAAGCAGGCACGACGCAAGACGGTTAATCCGCGTTTGAATCGGGAGCTGGATTCGATAGCAAGCGGTCTTCTACCGGCGGGGCAGCGGTGATGCGATAGAGTACTGGTCCCAGCAATCCCACTACAACCGCAAAGACGAGGGCGGAAAAAGTGCCGGTCAGTTTTTCGTCACGCGCAGCATAGAGCGCGTAGCCGATTAACGCTGCGGGGCCCAGTCCCAGAAGACAGGCAACGGTGAAATTGCCCGCCTTGAAGGGGCGCGCAAGGTTGGGCTCGCGGATGCGGAGAACGACGAGGGCCACAAACTCGAGGAGCAGGCTGGAACCATACAAGATGAGGTCGATGGAGATGAGGCGCTCAAAGGGTAGCTTGAGCGCGAGTGCCCACGCGAGCCCGCAAAGCAGTACGCTCACCCACGGCACGCCGCGCCTGTTGCGCAGAGCGAAGACACGAGGCAACATGCCATCCTCTGCCATGGTCATGGGTAGGCGCGTGTAACTCATCATCAGTGCGTTGAACATACCGATGCCGCAGATGGCACCACCGGCGACCACGGCAAGCCTCATGCCCGCTCCGAGCAGGCCCGGTCCGCCGAGGGAGCGGGCTACGTCAGCCCAACCACCGGTGGAAAAGCTCTCGACGGAGAGGCCGGCCAGCGCCATGGCCAGTAGCGGAAGAATATAAGTAATGGCGACGAGGAATGTCGCGGCGATCATGGCACGGGGATAATTGCGCTGAGGATTCTCCACTTCCTGCGCGACCGTGGAGGCGTTGTCCCACCCCATGTAATTCCACATGGCCACCAGGACCGCGGTCGAGAACGCAGAGGCCGGCTCGCTCCATTGCACTGCCGGATGCTGCGTGAGACCGCGCCAGAAGCCGAGAACGACGAAAACCGCGAATGGCGCCAGCAGCAACGCAAACATCCATACCGAGTCATCGCCCACGGCTGGGGCACCGCGTAGATTCCATGCGCAACAAATGACAACTACGGCCAGGGACCAGACGTAGCCGCGCCAATCTTGGGTTAAAGTGGGGTTGAACTTACCGAGATAGAGCAAGAAGATTGCGGGATAGATGGCCATGTCGAAGATGCTGGCTGAGAGCGAGAGCCAGCCCTCCTGGTAACCCCAAAAGGAGCCGAGCGCGCGGCGGACCCAGATATAGAAACCGCCATCGGCGGGAATGGCGCTTGCT
>Ga0187847_10000835_pt1 | contig 30737 bp, 22 predicted proteins | sample June2016WEW_4_10_FD_132458 | JGI IMG/M metagenome (GOLD analysis project Ga0187847, IMG submission 132458) | Peatland microbial communities from SPRUCE experiment site at the Marcell Experimental Forest, Minnesota, USA - June2016WEW_4_10 | ecosystem: Environmental > Terrestrial > Soil >...
CATTTCGACGCGAGCCTGTATGCAGAGTATCTGCGCGGCTACGCGCTGGCCCGCGGCGTGGTGCGCATCGAACGCAAGGTCGTCGACGTCGAATTGCGCGGCGAGGATGGTTTCATCCGGGCACTGCGCTTGGATGACGGTGAGCGCATCGAGGCGGATCTGTTCATCGACTGCTCGGGCTTTCGCGGACTGCTGATCGAGCAGGCGCTGAAGACCGGCTACGAGGACTGGAGCCATTGGCTGCCCTGCGACCGGGCGGTCGCCGTACCCTGCGCGAACGCCGCGGCGCCGACCCCGTATACACGCTCGACCGCGCGCGCTGCCGGATGGCAATGGCGCATTCCACTGCAGCATCGCATCGGCAACGGATACGTATACTGCAGCCGCTTCATCAGCGACGACGAAGCCGCCGCCACGCTGATGGCCAATCTCGACGGCACGCCCGGCGCCGAGCCGCGTTTCCTGCGCTTTACAACCGGGCGGCGCAAGCAATTCTGGAACAAAAACTGCATCGCGCTCGGACTCGCCGGCGGCTTCCTCGAACCGCTCGAATCGACCAGCATTCATCTGATTCAGAGCGGCATCACGCAATTGGCCGCGATTTTCCCGGACCGAACATTCGACCCTTTCGATGCGGCCGAATACAATCGGCTGCAAATCGACGAATACGACAAGATTCGCGATTTCGTGATCCTGCACTACAAAGCGACGCGGCGCGATGATGGCGCTTTGTGGCAATACACCCGCAATATGGCAATTCCCGATTCGCTGGCCTATCGCATCGACCTGTTTCGCAGCAGCGGGCGCATCGCATTCCAGGATCGCGAATTATTCGTCGAGCCCAATTGGTTATCGGTATTCATCGGCCAAGGAATCTGGCCGCGGCGTTACGACCCTCTTGCCGACGTGATGTCGCTCGATTCGGTCAAAAACCAGATGCTGCGCTTGCGCGGTTTGATCCGCCAAACGGCCAATGCGATGCCGACCCACGCCGCCTTCATCGCCGAGCATTGCCGCGCAAGCTAGACGATGAGCCGTCGAGAGCAACGCCCAGCGGCTGTCAGTCATAGAAGAAGAATGTATTGGCGGTCAACCGACCGGAACGCGGGTTGCTGTCGAAGCGAAAATCGACGGCAATATCCGCACTGTGCAAATTGATGCTGCGATAGATCACTACGCGATTGAACTCGGCGGCAAAAGATGCGGTGCGCTCGAACAAGGGATCGCTGCCGCAGACATACCGGCACGGCAAGTGTTCCGCGGCCGAGAGATCTTCGCCGACGGCCCGCAGATAATCCGCTCGGCGAGCCGCGTCGACGAATTCGAAGCCAGTGCGTCGATGTCGATAAAACGAGGTTCCGCCGCATTCCGCTCGACACAAATAGTGCAATATCGCGAGCTGTTTCGGGTTCGTATTGTCAAAATGAGGCATGCGCTGCGGGACGTTCAGTCTCGCGGGCGGCGTCGTCACGAGCGAGAAATGGCTGAGCTCGGCGCGTACCGCACCGTTTCCCAATTTGAACACCGCATCGATTGCGCTGCCCAGGAACGTGCGCACGGCGAACGGGTAAATCTGCGGAATCGGTGCGCGCACACCCGGGTAAAACGCATCCCTGACGCCGTCGAACGCGCCATGCTGCGCCGCCCAGTCGACCAAAATGTCCGGATCACCGAGGAAATTGTCGACGACCAAGACCGGCAATCTTTCACGACCAACCTCGGCGGTCGTGACCCGCATCGATTCATGCAGTCGAAGTTTTCCGTTGAGATCGACGATGCCAGGCTCCGGCTGGTGGCAATAGATTGCCTGCAACGCAGATCGTACCCAAAAGCATCTACGCTGTCGCCGCCGGCCGATCTCGCCGATAGCGATCAGAATCGCGTTACAAGCCGCAATGCCCGTGGAAACTACCTAAATCATCACGACCCTACGTGGATAATTACGCATGGTGCATTCGCGACGTGCGCCGGATCATTCCAGCCTTGTCTAGCGGCCGAAATACCAATGAACATCGCTGAGTCCCTGCTTGCGGCGCTCAGGAGCCAGGGTGCCCGAGAGATCTTCGGCATTCCCGGCGATTTTGCGCTGCCTTTTTTCAAGGTGGCCGAGGAATCGCGGATCTTGCCGCTCTACACCTTGAGTCACGAGCCCGCGGTCGGGTTCGCGGCCGATGCGGCCGCGCGCGTGACCTGCGGCTTGGGCGTCGCCGCGGTCACCTACGGGGCGGGCGCGCTCAATCTCGTCAACCCGATTGCCGCCGCCTATGCCGAGAAATCTCCGGTCGTCGTGATCTCCGGAGCGCCGAGCGTGGTCGAGAGGCGCAGCCGTTTGCTGCTGCACCATCAGGCCAAAGCCCTGGATTCGCAGTTGCGCGTCTTCAGCGAAGTGACCTGCGATCAGGTGCGGCTCGACGATGCGGGGCGCGCGCCGCAGGATATCGCGCGCGTACTGCAGAGCGCGCGGATTCAATCTCGACCCGTCTACATCGAGCTGCCGCGCGACATGGTCCGCGTGCCCTGCGCGCCGTCACCACCCGCCATCGATCCGGCGCCCGATCCGGCCGCAGTGCGTGCTTGTGTCGATGAGATTCTGCGCCGGTTGCAACAAGCCTCGTCTCCGGTGCTCATGGTCGGCGTCGAGGTGCGCCGCTACGGGCTCGAAAGCCGTGTCGCCATGCTCGCGGCTCTGCTCGGCTTGCCGGTGGTTACGAGCTTCATGGGCCGAGGACTGCTGGCCAAGGACGACGCCCCGGTGATCGGCACCTACTTAGGTACCGCGGGCGCTGCGCAGATCACGGAGCTCGTCGAGGCATCCGACGCCCTGTTCCTGCTCGGCGTGCTGATCTCGGACACCAACTTCGGCGTCTCGGCACACCAGATCGATTATCGGCAGAGCATCCATGCGCTCGACGGCCAGGTCACGCTGGGCCACCATGTTTACCCGCAGATAACGCTCGCCGCGCTCGTCGACGACCTATTGGAGCGCATCAAAGGCCGAGTCGCTGCAAACGCGCCCGCGGCTCAAGCCTACCCCTGCGGACTCACCGCCGATCAGCGCCCGGTCGAGCCCTCCGACGTTGCCTGCGCGATCAATGACCTCATGCGCGCGGCCGGACCGTTGCCGATCGCGGTCGATGCCGGCGACTGCCTGTTCGCCGCGCTCGAGATCCTACCGACGAGTCTGATCGCGCCCGGCTACTACGCGAGCATGGGTTTCGGCGTTCCCGCGGGTCTCGGGATTCAAGCGACGAGCGGCCAACGACCGATCGTTCTCGTCGGCGACGGCGCGTTTCAGATGACCGGCTGGGAGCTCGGCAATTGCCAGCGCTACGGCTGGGACCCGATCGTCATCGTGTTCAATAATCAAGGCTGGGAGATGCTGCGCGCATTTCAGCCGGAATCGAAGTTCAACGATCTATCGGATTGGCGATTTGCGGAACTCGCGGCAGGTTTGGGCGGTGATGGCGTGCGCGTGCGCACGCGCGCCGAGCTGCGGTCCGCACTGCAGAGCGCATCTTCCCGCCGCGGCCGCTTCCAATTGATCGAAGTCATGATCGCGCGCGGTGTCATCTCCAAGACTCTGCAGCGCTTCGTCGCAGGCATGCAGCGACGCATCGGCGGCCCGTAAAGGCGCCTCGATCGCCCCATATTCCGTGCGATGATCGGCGCCATGAACGTCGGCACGATCGGCCTCGTATCCGCTCTGGCAATCGCCGCCGCCGCCTACATCGTGCGCTGGTGGACTCTCGAACGGGCGCGCGCACGACTGCCACTCGATCATTTCGAACCGGCTCGGGCGCCGGCGCGCAGACCTCTTGCGAGCGACCTTTTGATCGGCTTCGTGACCAATTTTTTCGACACGCTCGGCATCGGCTCGTTCGCGCCGACGACGGCCTACTTCAAGCTGCGTGCACGCATGCCCGATGAGCAGATTCCCGGCACGCTGAACACCGGCCAGGCCCTGCCCACGATGACGCAAGCGCTGATCTTCATCGCGACCGTCAGCGTCGATTTGACCACCTTGATCAGCATGATCGTTGCGGCCGCTCTCGGCGCATGGATCGGCGTCGGCTTCGTCGCGCGGCTCTCTCGCCGTGCGATCCAGCTCGCGATGGGAGCCGCCTTGCTGTGCGCGGCATTGCTGTTCCTTGCGAGCAATTTACAGTGGATGCCCGGCGGCGGCCTCGCGACCGGATTGAGCGGTGCACGGTTGATCGCCGCGGTGCTCGCCAACGCGGTCCTCGGCGCCTTGATGATGCTCGGCATCGGCCTCTACGCGCCCTGCCTGATACTCGTTTGTTTACTCGGCATGAATCCGCTCGCGGCATTCCCGATCATGATGGGTTCCTGCGGCCTGTTGATGCCGATCGGCGGCGCGCGCTTCGTGCGCAGCGGGCGCTATGATCTCGGCGCGGCTTTGGGCCTCACGCTCGGCGGAATTCCCGCGGTATTCGTGGCCGCCTACCTCGTGAAGTCGCTGCCGATCACCTGGCTGCGGTGGTTGATCCTGCTCGTGGTCGTCTACGCGGCGATCCAAATGCTGCGGTCCGCACGCGCGCCGCCGGCCGCCTAGGAGCGCTACGCGCGGCCTGCGCGCAGCGCTCCCTTGGAAGCCGATCGTGTGCTCAGAGCGCACTCAAGAAATTGACCAAATCCTTCTTCTCGGCCGCGGTCAAATTGATCGCGAAACGCTTGTCGTAGAAATTCACGACGTCGAGCAGCGTGGCCGCGGAACCGTCGCTGAAGAACGGCGCACGCGGAGCCAAGGCACGCAACTGCGGCACCGTGAACTTGCCGGTGTCGGCGCACTTGCCGCTGATGATCGCCTTGCCGGGATCGTTGGTCATGATCACGCTGCCGTGGAATCCCGTCGGCGCACCGGGTTTGCAGGTCACCTTGAAGATCGGCAGAAAAGCCGACGGCGCCGGGCCGCCCAAGGACGCCGAGTCGCCGCCGATGCCCTGGTCCTGCTGCGCGTTCGGAAAGGAATCGTAGCCGATGAAATGCTGGCTGTGGCACGTCGCGCAAGGGCCCGTGATGTTCTTCGGCGCTGCCGGCGGCAAGGGATTGAGCCCCGCGTCATTGGAGATCACGAAGTTCTTCGTGTTGAAGATCTTCTCGCCGCGGGCGACCGACTCGCGAAACGCCGCGTGTTCGAGCAGCTTCGGCCGAGTTTGCCAGGTCGTATACAGCGTGAATGGCGTCGTGCTGCGCTGTCCCGGCGTCTCGCTGGCGAGCACCACCGGACCGCCGAGCGCATCGTGGGCGGTGAGTTCGCCGGCACCGGGTGTGCGGCTTTGCGCACTGTAGATACCGGTCTCGAATCCCACGATTTGCTGGATCTGATCGGCGGTCGGCGCGCTCGTCGCCTGTGCATGGCCGAGCGTCGCATCGATGACCTGATGCTCCAGGAACGGCTCGCGCCCGTCCCACATGATGTTGCCGCTGCCGTTGCCGGTTTCCGGAGTCGCCGGCGGCGTCGCCGCCGCGGGCGCCGCAGAGACGGCGAACAGCAGACTCGCCGAGATCCGCGGGCGACGGTAGACCGAAACGATTTGACGCGTGACATTATTCGAGTCGACTTCGGAATTGAATTCCGGATCCGTGTTGCAGCCGTACGGATCGCTCACGACCTCGATCGTATAATCCGCGTCGACCGGAATCGGATTGAACACGCGGATGAGTCCACGCTCGAGCACGGTCTTGTAAGCATCCTCGAGCGTTCCCTGCCCCTTGCCGAGGTGTCCGCCGACGAGTGCGCCCGAGGTCGATGCCGCCGGAACATTTTTCGGGCAGGTCGCTCCGTCGACGGGCGCGAACAAGGGATCGGTACCGCCGGTGCTGTGGAACACTTCCCTGATGTGCTCAACGCTGATGCTCATGCCGGTCGCGGGCTGATGGCAGGTAAAGCAGGTCCGGCCGTTCGTGCCCAAGGATTCGAAGAATGCGTTGGTGGCGGTCGCAGTCGGCCCCGCAGGCTGGAACGCGGCGATCGTGCCGGTGGTGCTCTCGGCAAAAAACAGCTCATCGATGACGGTCGGCAGTTGCTTGTGCTTGAAGATCAGATTGGGCAGCGGCGCCTTGAGGACCTGGCGATAATGCGACGGAAAAAATGTGCCGTCTTCCTTGGTTTTCGGCAGCGCCGCGAGTGTCTGGCTACTCGCGGCGGCCGGTTTGACGCCCTGCGCAGCGGTAGGCGCAGCAGCCGGCGCGGCCGCGGTTGCGGCGGTCTGCGCGTGCGCCGGCAATCCGGCCGCGAGGCAGAGGCTCGCTGCCGCGATCGCATTCACGCTCAGCGCCGAGGCGATCCGGCGAATCGTCCAAGAATTTTCCTGGCTCGAATTGTCATGAATTGGTATGGCCATTTGATGCACTCCTTTGCAACAAGAGGGGCAGACGGATCGCTCGAGGCGCCACGGTGTTCGCTTGGAACCACGCGCACCCCGAGTGGACTTCCTGTCAACGGCTCGAGCTTACCGCTGTTATCGAGTGCCGCGCAATATCGGGACCGCTCGCTTCGAATCACGGCGATCGCGATGCATTGCAACACCGCGCTGCCTCGCAAGCATGCGCCGCGAGATCGAGTGCCTGTCGCGATTCACAGTCACTCTCAAGGAGTTTTCAGGGATGCATTCGCCCGGTCTTGGCGCGATACTGAAGGCGCCGGTGGCCGCACAGGACGTTTGCGGCAGCGAGAGATTTGCATGGACTCATGGTCACATCCGAATTGCGAGGAACCGCATCATGGCCAATGTTATTCTCAAAGGTAGTGAACGAGCCGCCGCGCCCGGTGCGCAAATGCTTGCGCCCACCGACGCGACCGAACGACTCGATGTCAGCATGATCGTGCGGCGCCGGTCGCGCGAGGCGCTTAAGGCGCGGGTGGCGCAACTCACGGCGGGCAATCGCGGTGCCGGCAGACTCAGCCGCGAAGAGTTCGCCAAGGAGCATGGTGCCGATCCCGCCGATCTTGCGGTGGTGCGAAAATTTGCGGCCACCCACGGACTTCAGGTCATCCAGGAGCACGCCGCACGGCGCACGATCGTTCTCTCGGGAACCGTTGCGCAATTCAATGCCGCGTTTTCAATCAGCCTCCACAATTTCTCGCATGCCGGCGGCATGTATCGCGGGCGCGTCGGCACGATTCAATTGCCCGAGGAACTCGACGGCATCGTCGAAGCTGTGCTCGGTCTCGACAATCGACCGCAGGCGAAGCCGCATTTTCGAGTGAGGTCGAACGGCAACGGTAAGAAGAAGATTGCCCGCAGCGCGGCGCCGGCTTCGTTTACGCCGACTCAAGTGGCATCTCTGTACGGATTCCCCAGCGGCACCGGCGCCGGTCAATGTGTCGCGATCATCGAGCTCGGCGGCGGCTTTCGCGCGGCGGACTTGAACACCTATTTCGCATCGCTCGATGTCGGCTCGCCAAGAGTGTCGGCGGTCTCGGTCGACCAAGGCGTCAATGCCCCGACCGGAGATGCCAACGGCCCCGATGGCGAAGTCATGCTCGACATCGAGGTCGTGGGATCGATCGCGCCGGCTGCCAACATCGTAGTCTATTTCGCACCGAACACGGATGCAGGCTTTCTCGACGCGGTCACGACTGCGATTCACGACACGACCAATCGCCCCTCGGTGATCTCGATCAGTTGGGGCGGGTCGGAGTCGACCTGGACCGCGCAAGCGATGACTGCGATGGACTCTGCATTTCAGGCCGCCGCGACCATGGGCATCACGGTCTGCGTAGCCTCCGGCGACAACGGCTCGACCGACGGCGTCAGCGACGGCGCGGATCACGTGGATTTTCCGGCCTCGAGTCCGTTTGCGCTCGGTTGCGGCGGCACGACGCTGCAGGCCACGCAGTCGAAGATCACGAGCGAAGTCGTCTGGAATGACGGCGCCGGCGGCGGCGCAAGCGGCGGGGGCATCAGCACGTTCTTCCCGGCGCCGAGTTGGCAGATCGGCAGGAAGGCCGTGCAAACGGACGGCAAGATGGTCAGCTTGACCAAACGCGGCGTGCCCGACGTCGCCGGCGACGCCGATCCGGAGACCGGCTACAACGTGCTGATCGACGGAACCAACACGGTCATCGGCGGCACGAGCGCGGTCGCGCCGCTCTGGGCGGGCTTGATCGCACGCATCAATCAAAGCACGGGCACACCGGTCGGGTACTTGAACCCACAGCTTTACGGCAAGCCGCAAGCGCTGCGAGATATTACCCAGGGCAACAACGGCGACTTCATTGCCGCGATGGGCTGGGATGCCTGCACGGGACTCGGCAGCCCGAATGGACCGGCGATCCAAAACTCGGTCTGAGAGAATCGGCCGGTCCCCCGAGCGCCGCTGTCGCTCGGGGGATTGGGCCGAGCGATCGCATTGCACCGCACGACGCCGGCGTTCGCCGCAAAATCAGTCGCGCCGCAGTTTTCAAAATTAATGGATGGAACTCCGCTCGGCCCATTGACCCGCTAAATATTTAGCGCTAGCGTCGCTCGAAGCCTCGATTTTGCCGATCAATCAATTCATGGATGAAATGATTATTTGCAACCCATTCCCCCGATCGCCGCGAGCGGAACCTCACCGATCCCGCCGCCGCGGGTCGCTGTCCGTACCCCCAGTCGTTGACGAACCGAACATCTTTCGTTGAGGAGGATCGATGGCTTTCATTGCGCGCTTTCGTTCGGGTGGATCGCTCAATCAGCAATCGGCGGCGCTCGGCCCGCTCGCGGGACTCGTCGGCGAGTGGGCGGGCACGGGGTTCGTGCTGACTTCGCTGCCGGATTTCGATTCGCGGCCGCCCAGCACGGGACCGAAACCGTTCCGGCTGCTGCTCAATTCGACGATCGAACGGCTCGAGTTGATGCCGATCGGCGGCCCCGTGCCCAATCGGGGCGCGGAACTCTCCAGCGATGCGACCAAAGGGCAGGATGACATCGAGCTTCAGGGCCTGCGCTACTTGCAGAGAATCAGCGACGCGAATTCGCATGAGGCCCTGCATCTCGAGCCGGGCTTTTGGCTCAATGTGCCCGCCACCAACGTGCCGCCGGGAGCCGCCGGCATCGTTCGTGCGGCCTCGATCCCGCACGGCGTCTCGATCCTCGTGCAGGGCACCGCGATCTCATCACCGACCGGCAAGCCGGTGTTCGCGGTTGCGGATTCGACGCCGCAGAAGAATCCGCCGACGCTACCGCCGCTCGGGCCGGGCTACCTAGCGCCATTTACGACGCAGCCGCTGCCGCCGCCGCTGCAGGATCGCGCGGTCATCCAGAATCCAAATCTCCTGTTGGCCGACGCGATCAAGGAGTTCTTGAACGACATTACGTCGACGATGGTTCTGCAGGTCTCGAGCAGTCCATCGGGCGGCGTGCTCAACATCCCATTCCTGGAAAATCCCGTGAACAACAACGCCGCGGTCAAGAGCGTGAATGCGACATTCTGGATCGAACACGTCAAGCCCGCCGCGGGGCGGCCTTTCGACGTGCTGCAGTACTCGCAGACGATCATCTTCAATTTTCTCGGCATCAACTGGCCGCACATCACGGTAGCGACCTTGTTCCGTCTATAGGCACCGGTGTTGCAGTGACCAGCGCATCGAAGGCATCGGCGAGCGACGAGCACGCGCTGCAGCTGTTCGCACGGCTCTCGTTGACCCTGACCGCTGCGCCGGTATTGGCGCCGACCGCGACGCGACGCTATCTGCAGATGCTGCGTGCGGCCGCCGGCGCGCAGAAAATAGCGACCGTACTGCAGCGATTTTCTGAGCTCGAACAGAGCGATCAGGATCTCGTCGCAGCCGTCAAACACCGGCTCGTCGATGACGCGGCCTTGGGACCTCTGGTCAAGAACATGATCCTGCTGTGGTTCACGGGACACCTGCCGCCCGCCGCGCCGCCGGCGGCTGGTGCGCCGCCTGCGCCGACGCTTGCGAGCCCCGATGACTACTTCGATGCGCTCATGTGGTCCGCGGTCGGCGCTCACCCCCCGGGCATGTCCGACGCCTATTTCGGTCATTGGCGCTATCCGCCCGACGAAGGGAACTGAAGCATGAGCGCGGGCGAGTCCCAGGAATACGAGGCCGTGATCATCGGCGCCGGCGTCGCCGGATCACTGCTCGCCTGGCGCCTCGGCAGTGCGGGCTTAAAGATCGCGCTGCTCGAAGCCGGTGATCCGGTCGTGGATCGCGCCGCTGCACTCGCCGCCTGGGGAGCCGCCGCGAGCAAGTCCCTGGGATCACCCTATACCGGCGGTGCGATCGGACCCGAACATCCGGGCCCGATGGACAGCTACTATGACCAGGCGGGACCCGAAGATTATTTGAGCACCTACGAACGCGTTGCGGGCGGCACGACCTGGCACTGGCTCGGGCACACGCCGCGGCTGATCCCCGCCGATTTTGCGATCAAGTCCACTTACGGCGTCGGGGTCGATTGGCCGATCAGCTACGACACGCTCGAACCTTGGTACTGTGCCGCGGAGTCCGCACTCGGCGTCTCGGGCGACGACGCCGAATGGGCCGACGTGCTCGGCGCCTATCGCAGCCGTCCGTTCCCGATGCCGCCGATATGGCCGACTTGGTCCGACCATGTCGTCGGCAACGCCGTCAACGAATGTGTCATCGACGGGCTTCCTGTGCGCGTACGGGCGACGCCCGCCGCGCGCAATTCGCGTCCCTATGATGGCCGGCCACCTTGCGCCGGCAATTCGAGCTGCATTCCGATCTGTCCGATCGGCGCCAAATACGACGGGCAGGTTCACGTCCAGAAGGCGGTGCGCACGGGCCATGTCACGCTGATCGGCAATGCGGTCGCGACCCGGCTCGGCGTCGGCCGATCAGGGCGTATCGAGAGCGTCGAGTATCGGCCGGCGGACGGCACGCGGCGAAGCGTGCGCGGCAAGATCGTGATTCTTGCGGCGAATGCGATCGAATCGTCCAAACTGCTGCTGATGTCGGCCGATGCCGGCAGCGGCGTGCCCAGTGGTGTCGCTAATTCGAGCGATCAGGTCGGGCGCAATCTCATGGACCATATGCAAAAATCCGTGTTCGTGCGGTCGCGCGATCCGCTCTATCCGTTTCGCGGGCCGCCGTCGACCTCGGGCATCGAAACCTTCCGCGACGGACCGTTTCGCCGCGAACGCAGCGCGATGCGCTTCTCGCTCAACAACGACGGCTGGGCGAACCGCAGCGTCTCCTCGCCCGCTGCCGATGTTCGAGCGGCCGTCGAGCAGGGACTGTTCGGCCGGGCGCTGCGCGCCGCGCTGTTCGAGAATGTCACGCGGCAATTGCGTTTGAGCCTGTCGACCGAGCTGCTGCCGGATCCCGAAAACCGCATCACACTGTCGAGCAAGAAGGACGGCGACGGCCTGCCGCGCCCGCGGATTCATTTCAACGTCGGCAGCTACACGCGCGATGCATTTGGGCCGGCACTGCGGGTCATCGATCAATTGACGGCTGCGATGCACGGCACGATCGTCGAAGCCGATCGTTCGATCGAACCCGGCCACTACAATGGCGCCGGTCACGTCATGGGAGGCTGTCGCATGGGCGCAAATGCGGCCGAGGCGGTTACCGACGCCAACGCGCGCAGCTTCGATCATCCGAACCTGTATATGGCGGGCGCGAGCCTGCTGCCGACCTGCGGGACGGCCAATCCGACGTTGACGATCGCCGCGCTGAGCCTGCGTGCGGCCGATCATATTTGCTCGACCGAGTTCGGCCGCGCGCTGCCGCCGCTATAATGACGCTGCTGCAAAGACCCCGAACCCGCGAACAACTGATCTCGCTGATCACCGAGGCCTGCGAGCTCGAGCACGGGCTCGCCTGTTCCTACCTATTCGCTGCGTTCTCGCTGAAGCAACGGCCGACCGAGGGAGGCGTGAGCACGGACCAGGCGCACCTCGTGAAATTTTGGGCCTCGCAAATCTTCTTCGTGGCATCTCAAGAAATGCTGCATCTCGCGCAAGCCTGGAATATCTTGAGCGCGATCGGCGGAACGCCCTATTGTCTGCGCCCCAACCTGCCGCAAAACAGCCGCTACTACCCGCTGCACGCGCGCATTGCGCTCGAGCCCTTCGGAGTGAAGTGTCTCAAGCGCTTCATCGTCTACGAGACACCGGAGAATGCGACCGTGCCCTGGGTGACCCACCAGGCGGCCTTGAGTCAGGCCGAGCGCGAGCGTGGCCACGTCAGTATCGGCGAGCTCTACGGCGCGATTGCCGACGGCGTGCGAACGATTCCGGGCCTGTTCGAGGGGAACCGCGCGAATCAAGTGGACGTCCGCAGCGTACAGTTTCACGATCTCATTGCGGTCGTCGACGCCGAATCGGCGCTGCAAGCGATCGCGCAGATCACACACCAGGGCGAGGGCACGGTCGCGGATCGCGCCGACTGCCACTACGGAATCTTTCTCGGCATTCTCACGACCTTCGAGCGTGAGCAGGCGGCCGCGGGCGCGGCCTTCGAGCCGGTGCGCCCGGTGCTCGCCAACCCCGTTGCGCATTCCGACGACGGCTACGGCGCAGCGGCTCATCCAATCAAGGATGCGCAGACGCGCGAGACCGCACTGCTGTTCGATGCGACCTACTTGCTGATGCTGCAATCACTGGGATTCGGCTTCACGCCGTCGGCGGATGCCGAGCGATCCCGACGCGCCTGCGCGGCGGCGATAGAGCTCATGACGACGGTGATTCGCCCACTCGGCGATGCGCTCACGTCGATGCCCGCGGGCGTCGACGGGTGCAGCGGCGGACCCGCGTTCGGGCTCACGCGTTGCATCGCATTGCCGGCCGATCCCCGATTCGCGATCGCGCAGATTCGCGAGCGCCTCGGCGAACTCGCCGAGAACGCCGAGCGCCTTGCCGATGCCCGCCCAGGCACCCAGCAACTCATCGTCGCGGCGGCGCGCCTGCGCGACATCGCGGCACGGTGCACGCCCTAAGAGCGCCTAGACACGCATTCGCCAATCAAAGGTAGAGCCCATGCCGAAGCAAGCCCCGACACCCGCCGCGATCGACCGGATCACCAAGCAGCATTTGGCGAAGTTGAGGAAACCCGGCGTTCTGTCGGTGCGCCCGGGATTCGAGATCACCGATCACCAACTCACCGGAAAATCGGCGATCGTCGCGACCGTGCATACCAAGTCGAGCGCGTTGCCGGCCAACCAATTATTGCCGAATTCGATCCAGGGTATTCCCGTCGATGTGCGCGAAGCCACGCCGCGGCAGCGCTTGCGCGCCCACGATCCCGCGGCGGCCGCAATCGCGCAGACGTTCGGCCGCTCCGAGGAAGATGACCCGGTCTGGCCGTTCGAGCGTGAAATGCCGAGCGGACGCACGCTCGATGACCCCAAGAGCGAGAATCAGAAGGCGCTGCAGCGGCACGCAATCGAGCAGCCGGAGCTCGCGAAGGCCCTGGCTGCCCACGCGAAAAAGCCGCAAATTACCTATGCGCCGCCGCCGAATCATCCGCTGGTCCCGATACAAACGACGACCACGATCACGGCGCATGCGAGTCCCGACGCCGGCTTCGCGACCTTGAGCGCGTTCCTGCAAGGCACCAAGCAATCACTGGTCATCGGCATGTACGATTTCACCTCGGGACCGATCCTATCGCTATTCAAAGGCGTGCTGGGCGGTCAGAAGACGCTGCAAATGGTGCTCGACAACCCGGCGCCGAACCCCACGCGCAACCAGACCGATGCGGTCACCGTCGAGGAATTGAATGCGGCGCTCGGCTCACGATCGAAGATCACGCGCGCGCTGTCGCGCTCCGACACGTTGGTGTCGGCGTGGATTTTTCCGTCCGCATACCATATCAAGGTCATCGTCCGCGACAACTCGGTCATGTGGCTCTCGAGCGGCAACCTCAACAACAGCAATCAGCCGGATCCCGCCGCACCGCCCAAGACCGAAGACCGCGACTGGCACGTGATCGTCGAGGATCCGACGCTTGCGAATCTGTTCACGGCCTATTTGAGCAATGACTTCGCGGTCGCGCTTCCCAATCAAATTGGCGCCGGCTCGGTACTCGACGGCGCCGTTGCCGACGCGGCCGCCAAGGTCGCCGCCGAAACCAATCCGGTCCCGCCGCGGCCCCTCGCGACGACCGCCGCGGCTCTGGTGCCGCCCAAAGTCTTCAACAAGATCACTGTGCGCATCACCCCGCTGCTGACGCCGGACAATCTGCCCGCCGACCCCGCTCAGGGGCAGTATTTGAGCAACATGGTCAAACTGATCGCGAGCGCGCAGAAGAAGCTCTACATACAGCTTCAGTACATCGAGGCGTCCTCGGCTCCCGGCGACTATGAAAACTTGCTCAAGACGATCGCCGCGCGGGTCGCCGCGGGAGTCGACGTGCGGCTCATCGAGAGCCAGGAATTCGGCGAGAAATGGGCCGAGAAAATGAAATCCGTCGGCGTCGACCTGACCGCCAACATTTCGCTGCAGTCGAACGTCCACAACAAGGGCTTCGTGATCGACTCAAGTACCGTCGTCGTCAGCAGCCAAAATTTCTCGCCGCAGGGGGTCCGCCTGAATCGCGACGCCGGCCTCATCATCGAATCGGCGGGGATCGCGCAATACTTCGAACAGATCTTTCTCTCCGACTGGACCAAGAAGGCCAAACCGGTCGCGGCAAAGACCGCTGCCAAGCCCACGCGCAAGCCTGCCCGCGGGACCCGCTGAATACCGAGGGGAGCGCAATGGATCCGCTTCGCGCGATCGCATTCCTGGTTCGTACCGGCGACGAGCACGCGACCGTGGATCGACTGTTCGTCTCGAAGCACGTCAAGGATCTGCGCTTGATCGTCACGGCCGCCTGGATCGCCGTACTCGCCGCGTTACTTCTGGGCCCCGTCGTCGCAGTCTGGGCGCAAATTGTCGACAACTGGGACAGTCTGGAGAAGGGCAAAACCTACTGGCCCTATGTGCGCATCGGGCTGCGCGGGCTTGCCAATTTTGGGATTTTCATGACACCCGTACTCGCGGTTTTCGGCGGCGTGCTTGCCTGGGCCTATCAAATCGGCAGCGGCCGGCTCGGCGTCGTCGATTTGTTCGCCTGCGAAATCAGCACGCTGTGCCGGATCACGACCGTGCTCGACTCGGTGAAGCGCATGACCGACAAGTTCGGCCAGGGACCGCAAACCTGCGCGCCCGGCGGCGCGTCGCTGCCGGCGTCCCAATTCAGCTCGCAAGAGAACTATTTTCCGGTATTCGACAGCAGTTCGAACGATCTGCAAGCGCTCGAAGCGCGCGTGGTGATCAATATCACTGCGTTCTATACCTATATGAAGGCAATGCGCGACGGCATGCGCGCACTCATGGCCATCGCGCCCCAACCCACTCCCCAACCCGCGTCTACCGACCCGTGGTACGACGCGATGCGCAATGTCGTCTACATGATCTTCTTCGCGCTCGAGAGCGCGCGCAAATCGGTCGACGATCTCGTGGAGTTCGAGCCGGAACTCATCGAGCGAACAATCGTGATTCTGATCAGCGAACTCGAGGCCTATCGCTTTTTGCGCGAACAGTTCACGAAGGAAGCGGATTTTCGACATCAGCGCATCATGCTGCGGGAAACAGACTATCGTGATCTTGCACCAAAACTTTGCGCGCTCGTCGAACAAGGCCGCAGCGCCGAACTCGCGAGCGGCTCCGCCGCCGCTTCTGACGGCACGCCCGAGGAATCGAAATGGCTTCCCTCGCTGCTATTGCTGCCCGAACTGCGCAGTCGGTATGCGGCAGCGCTCGCGGCGGCGGGGACCGCTGCGTGAGGCTGCCACCCAGCGCGCGCGGATCGGGCGCGCAGTCAATCGGCAGCCGGGATGGAGTAGCGCGGCGTTTCGCCCGCCATTCTCAGCGCCGTTCTGAAACCAAATGAATAGGCGGTGCGCAAAATCATCGCGGTCACAATCATAGCCAACGCGATGCCGTGGCCCCCGACAACGAATTCGCCGCGCTCGAAGCCCTCGGGCAAAGTGCCGGCCGCGATGACCAGAACAATCGGCGCGCCTATCGCTACGGCCGTGAGCGCGCGGTAAAAGCTGCCGCCGCGGTATCTCGTGTCTGAATGCATATCGATCTCCTATCGTGTTGGCTTCAATCAAACAATGCATGCCACGTATGATCCGCTCGACAACGAAAAAGTTCAGACGACAAAATTTTGTTTCTCGTGTAGTTCTTCTCAACGGCGATCGCCGGGGCCCTGCGCGTACAGATCTCATCTGTCGCCGATGCACGACAGCATCACGGCACAAGGCCGCGCGATACACCGGCTGTTCTCTGCCGCGAGGCGGCATCGCGATGCCGCCGACACAGTTCCGCTTGCCTGCCGCTGCTCGCGCACTGTGAAATCACGCCGAAGCGCGATGACGAGCAGTGATCGCTCGACGAGTCTTTACAGGAATTTACCGAATTTTACTGAAATGCAGCTGCACGAGAACGGCCTGTGGCCAAAGAATTGCTGGCACTAGTGAGCGGTGCGCGAGCGGCCGCGTCCATCCATACAATCATCGACAGGAGCAATAGACATGAGTGTCAGTTCAATCGCCGGTACAGGGTCCCTCACGCAATGGGATCCGTCTTTCGTTCTCGATCGCAATACATCAAAGAACTCGACGACCAGCGCCGGCGATGCCGCCTCGAGCGCATCGCCGAGCGGCGACGGCCTGCTTGCCGAGATCGTCGCGGCGCTGCAATCGATCGGCGTCGGAGCCTCGACGTCGTCGAGTGCGGCGGCATCCACGACGAACGGCAGCGCGTCGGCGTCGGGTTCGTCGACCAGCGCCCAGTCATTCCAGCAGTTCCTGCAGAGCCTCATGACGGCTCTGCAGGCACAATCCGAGGATGGCTCGTCGCAGAGTGGAGCCGCGACGTCCGGCACCGATACGGGAGGTTGTGCCGCGAATGGCGGATCGCTCGCGTCGGATCTGCCGGGTCTCATTCAGTCGCTGTCCGGTTCGTCGAGTACGGCATCTGCGAGCAGCAGCACAGAGAGTTCCGCGGACACATCGCTGCAAACCAGCTTCGACGCTCTCGTGAGCACGCTCGGCGGCGACAGCGGGTCCGCGTCACTGAGCGGCTTCTTACAAGCGTTCGCGAGCAAGCTCGAGGGTGCATCTACGGTCGGCAGCGTGGTCAACACGCAGGTCTGACAGCGCAACCGTGGCCCAATCACGGCGAAGCTGTCGATCGCGGGGATTCGCGATCGGCAGCCCGCACCGTATGATACGGTGCACGCACGACCGTGGCGCCCGCTGCGGCAAGACCCGTGGAACCGTGATCATGACTTCCATATTGCTGATCGACGACGATTCTGAATTGGTCAGTCTGCTCAGTGAGTACCTGATCGAGGACGGGTTCTCGGTCAGCACGGCTAGCGACGGCGAGCGGGGTGCGGCGGAAGCCTTGTCGGGCCGCTATGCGATCGTCGTGCTCGATATCATGATGCCCCGGCTCAACGGCCTCGACGTGCTGCGACTCATTCGGCGCGGCAGCACGCTGCCGGTGCTCCTCTTGACCGCGCGCGGCGATGACGCAGATCGAATTACCGGACTTGAACTCGGCGCCGATGACTACGTCACGAAGCCGTGCACGCCGCGGGAGTTGGCGGCGCGACTGCGGGCGATACTGCGTCGAACGGAGCTGGGGGCCGCGCCCGGCCGTTCTGCCGACCCTTTGACCTGCGGTGCGCTGACGATGTGGCCGGAGCAGCGGCGCGCGCAATGGCTGGGCGCACCGCTGCGCCTCACCAGCACGGAATTCAACTTGCTGGAACTGCTGCTGCGTAACGCCGGTCGTCCGGTCAGCAAAAGCGATCTCTCGGAGCATGCGCTGGGGCGATCGATCGCGCGCCACGACCGGAGTATCGACGTGCATTTGAGCAGCATCCGCCGGAAGCTGGGCACGGCCGCGGATGGCCGCTCGCGAATTCAGGCGGTCTATCGCCAAGGCTACCAACTTCTGAAGGAATGAAGGATGGGAAGGCTGTTTTGGAAATTCTTCGCTTTCGTCTGGCTCGCGCAGCTTGCCGGCATCATTACTGTCGGCCTCTTGTTCTGGCTGACCGACCACCGCGGCGAGGCACCCTTGCACGAGTTCGCCGCGGATCCGTTCGTCGACACTGAAGTGCGAGCGGCGGCCGAGGTTTTGCGGTTCAGCGGAGCCGATGCGTTTCGCGACTGGGCGGCGCACGCACACGGCCCGACTGTATTCGCAGTCGATGCAGCAGGGCACGACTTGCTCGGCCGTTCCCTGCCCGCCCGTGTCGACGGCGATTTGCGCCAATTGCGATCGGAGCCGCCCGAAATATCCGAGCTCAACGCGGTGGCAACTCCGGACGGCCGGCGCTATCGATTGTTCGCGGCAGATCATGGCTTTGATCGTCCCTCCGGCGGCCCGCCGCCACCGCCCGGGCCGCGACACTGGTGGCCCAATCTGCCGCCCCCGACTGCGATGCTTGCGACGCTCGCCGCAAGCGTGGTCACGGCGTTGTTACTCGCGGGCTACGTGGCCAAGCCGATACGCAGTCTGCGTAATGCATTCGATGCGGCCGCCGCGGGTGATCTCGACCTGCGCATTGCTCCGCAGCTCGGTGCGCGGCACGACGAATTGTCGGATCTCGGCCGTGATTTCGACCGAATGGCGGAGCGCCTGAAGGCGGCGATGCAAGGCCAACGCCGTCTATTGCACGATGTGTCGCATGAATTGCGCTCGCCGCTCGCTCGTTTGCAGGCCGCGGCCGGACTCATACGCCAGAATCCCGGCAAGCCCGACGCCATGATCGCTCGCATCGAGGAGGAAATCGCGCGCATCGATCGCCTCGTCGGCGAACTTCTGACACTGTCGCGCTTGGAAGCCGGCGAATCGATTTCCGTCGATGAGGAAGTCGATATGCGCGATCTGGTACACGATATCGTTCACGACGCGAATTTCGAGGCCCAATCGCAGCAGCGCGAAGTTGTTTGGGACGATCGCGGCTCGACGACACTGCTGGGCCGCCCCGAGCTCTTGCACAGCGCGATCGAGAACATTGTTCGCAACGCACTCAAGCATGCCCCGGAGAGCCGTACGGTGCGGATCGAGACTTCGGTCGATGCGCTTTCTCGGCAGTACACGTTGCGCGTTCTCGACGAAGGCCGCGGGATACCGGATCAGGAATTGCCCAAGCTTTTCACGCCGTTTTTCCGCGGAACCGGCAGCACTCGAAGCGACGGCTACGGTCTTGGGCTCGCAATCGCTCGGCGCAGCATCGAGGCGCACGGCGGTACGATCTGCGCCCATAACCGACCCGGCGGAGGACTCAGCGTGGAAATCATCCTACCGTGGCGCGAGCGCGCATTCGACAGTGATCTACCCCGGCATTCCTAACCCTTGACCGAGTCGTCGGACGTTCAGGGCGCTTGACCCATCCGCTCACGGCGCCTGCTCGCAATATGTGCTTGCTGTTGTGCGGTCAGCAATTGGTAAATCTCATGGTCGGTCCGTGCGCGCAGCATTGCAAGCTGGCCTTCAGCTCTTGCCAAGGCGTCGGAAAGAACATTTGCGCGGGTCTCCTCGTACGGAACGGTGGTGATCAGATTGTCGAGCGCTTCTCGCGCTCTGCGCAGCGCCTTTTGCTGGTCGTGTATCGCGGGCGCGGCGGCGTACAGAATTCCAAATACCCGATCCTGCTGTTCATCGCTGAGCGCGATGCCCCGCAGCACGGCCGGCGGCTCACCCCACTGATGATCCCCTGGGGGTGGAGGACCGTTGCCCGGACCCGGCATTGGCTCACAAACCTGCCGCTCGCCGGCGCCGGGCACGGCATTGCTGTCGGGACCCGCATCTGCGCGCCGGGACCCAAAGCCGGCGAATGGAATCGCAAGCACGAAGCCGACTGCGAGCACCGCGGCCAACACCAAAGTCTGCCTAACCGTCATATTGTTCCTGCGCCTCCGGATGTCACGTTGAGATATTCACGCGCGCACATTATCCACGGCGAGTCCGGCACTGTGAGCGGGGCCGCAGGTAAAATAATGTAAAACCGCGGCAACCACCGTCACGCTTTCGGCAGACTCGAGAGCTCAAGTTGGCGCGCAATTGGCCGATGAACGGAACGGAGTCGGCCACTCATGCGCCCCCTCCGACACCGCATCGCACCAAACCGGTTGAGCGGAACCCGCTGCGAACGGCAGCCAAGGATTCGCAGGATGATTGACATTGCAGCTCGTGCAGCCCTCGGCATCACGATCCACGCATGGCGCGCGAATGCGCCGCGCCACGACCCAGCCGGCGCACGATGAGCCTTCCGGCACGCCTGCACGATTTGCCGCTGCGCCTGCAATTGGTCTTGCTGTGCGGATTGTTGTCGGTCAGCACCACCGCGATTACCACGATCACCTTGACCACGCTCTCCGGCGACCGCATGCACCAGGCGCTGACCGAGCGCGCCTGGCGTATCGCCGCGCGCTTGCAAACGCAGCTGCAGCCGGTGATTGCGCTTGACGATCGCGCTGCGGCCCGCTCACTGTTGGCGGGTTATGCGAGCGATCGCGAACTCGATGGAATTGCCGTGTACACGGGCGACGGCGAATTGATCGAGGGCAGTGGCAATCGGCCGCCGCGCTTTCGCAGCGGCGATTCGGATCTCGCGAGCGACAGCGGGCACGTGATTGCGGTGGTCGACGTCCGATCGGGCAACGGCCGGCGCGGATTTCTCTACTTGAGCTTCTCGACCAACCTCAGCGATGCCGTGCAACGCCACGATCGCTGGATTGCCGCGGCAGTCGGAACCGGCATCGCGTTGTTCGCGCTGCTGCTCGCGGTGCGAACCGCGCGCCGCTCATCGCGTCGATTGGTGAGCATCGCCAACGCCGCCGACCGCATGGCTGCCGGCGAGATGCCGCCCGAGCCGCTCGACGAAAGCTCGCGCGATGAGATCGGCGCTCTCGCGCACGCATTCAACGTCATGGTCACAGAACTGAAGCGCCTGTCGACCGAAGATGAACGGCGCGCGATGACCGAGCGTGTGCGCCTCGAAGCGCTCGTCTCGAAACGCACCGAAGAGCTCGAACGCAGCCGCGAGATGTTTCGGCTCATGGCGGAAAGTACGCGGGCAATACCGTTCACGCTGGACCTCGGCCGCGGATGCTTCACCTATGTCGGTGCGCAGACGATCGCCGGCGTTGCACTCGGCGTGGCAGAATGGCGCCAGCCGGGAGCATTGGATTTGCTGATTCCGCGCGCGACCAATGCCGAACTGCGTCGATATTTCGACGAGTGCGAACCCGGCCCGTTCGAGTATCTCACGCCGTTGACGCTGCCCGGCGCGCGGAGCAGCGAAGTTTGCTGGACCGGCACTTGCGAGATCGCCCATGGAGCCAAGGTGCTGCGCGGCCTGCTGCTGGATGTCACCGAAGTGCGGCGCCTCGAGCGAGAGCTGTCCGCCGCACAGAAACTCGAGTCGGTCGGGCGCCTCGCGGCCGGCGTCGCACACGAAATCAATACGCCGGTGCAATTCGTCTCCGACAACGTTCACTTCGTGCGTAACGCTCTGACCGAGCTCGAAGCGATCATCGCCGCCTATCGCGAGCTGCAGCGCACGGTGGATTCGGACCAGGAACCCGAAGCGGCGCTGCGACGGATCGGCGAAGTCGAGCAGGCAGCCGATTTGGCGTTTCTGATGAACAACATGCCGGCGGCTCTCGATAGCGCGCTCGAGGGCCTTGGACGTATCGCGACGATCGTACGCTCGATGAAGGAATTTGCGCACCCGGACCAAGCGCAGAAAACCGATGCCGATTTGAATCAAGCCATTCGCAGCACGCTCGTCGTTGCGCACAACGAATACAAATATGTCGCACAACTCGATGCCGAGTACGGCGATCTGCCGCTCGTGCCCTGCCATCTCGGTGAGATCAATCAAGTGATTTTGAACCTGATCGTCAATGCAGCGCATGCGATCGCCGACACGGTCGAAGGGACCGGCGAGCGGGGCATCATTCGGGTACGCACGCGTCGCGACGGCGAGGCGGTCGAGGTCTCGATCGGCGATAGCGGCACCGGCATTCCGGAAGCCGTACGCGACAAGATATTCGAGCCGTTCTTCACGACCAAGGCGGTCGGCATCGGCACCGGACAGGGTCTCGCGATCGCCCGCAGCGTCATCGTCAAGAAGCACGGCGGCAGCCTGAGATTCGAGTCTGAATGCGGCAAGGGCACGACCTTTTTCATTCGTTTGCCGCTCGAGGCGCCCGTCGCCGCCACGGCCGGCATCGAGGTCGCGGCATGATGCGAATCCTGTTCGTTGACGATGAACGCGACGTGTTGGACGGCATACGCCGCAATCTGCACTCGATGAGAAGCGAGTGGAGCCTCGAATTTGCATCGAGCGGCGTCGAGGCACTCGCGCTGCTCGAGAAGTCTCCGGTCGATGTAATCATCTCCGATATGCGCATGCCGGGCATGGACGGCTGGCAACTGTTGGCCGAGGTCAAGAGGCGTCACCCGGAGACGGTGCGCTTCATTCTATCGGGCCAGGCGGATCCCGGCTCGGTCATGCGCACGATCGGTGCCGCGCACCAGTACCTCGCCAAGCCCTGTGACGCGGCGACGATCAAGCGCGTGATTGCTCAGGCGCAACAGCTGCGGCAGATGCTCAATGACAATCGACTCGCCGCGCTCGTCGGACGCGTCGGCATGCTGCCGAGCCCGCCGCGGGCGTTCCAAGAAATCCTGGCTTGCATTCGCCAGCCGACCGCCAGCATCGCCGAGGCCGCGCGCATCATCGCGCGCGACGCGGCAATGACCGCCAACATCATGAAATTGGTCAACTCTGCGTTCTTTGGTGCGCGCCGCCCGGTCGCCACCGCCGAACGCGCCGTCGCCTATCTCGGCCTGGACACACTCGGCACCTTGGTCTTGGGTCATAGCCTGTTTCTCGGCGGCGCCTCGGTCGGTATCAAGGGATTCAGCCTGGAGAGGCTCTGGGACCACAGCTTGCGAACCGCGACAACCGCGCGATCAATCGCGCTGTTCGAGAAATACTCCGCGCTAAAAGTCGAGGAAGCGTTCCTCGCCGGCATGTTGCATGATGTCGGAAAAGTCGTTTTCGCGACCGCGATTCCGACCGTCACCGATGATTCGATCGAGATCAGCGACGATATCGAGGCGCAGATGAACGCACACCATGCGGGGGTCGGGGCCTATTTATTGGGCCTCTGGGGCTTTCCGAATTCGATCGTCGAGGCCGTCGCGATGCACCACCAACCCAGCCGCGCGAGCGGCACGGAATTCGGGCTTGCCGGCCTGATTCATATTTCCGATCGACTGGCTCATCTTCAAGACACGCCGGGAATGTCGCCGACCGATCTCGGGATCGAACCGGATTATCTCGAGCAACGCGGCCTATCGGATCAGATACCGGCCTGGACGACGGCATTGAGCACCTCGGCCGGCGAGCCTGTACCCTGAGTGCGAGTCAAAATTTGTATCGGACACCGACAGTTGGATTGATGTTGGTCGTGTTGAAGTCGTAGCCGCTCGCGACGCCGTCATACACACCGCTGTACATGGCGCCGAGGTAGGCGTCGAAGTGCTGATTGAAGTGGTAATCGGCGTCGAACGAGAAGGCCTCTAGCCTGCCGCTGCAGGCGCTGTTGGCCGCCGTCGAGCAGCCCGCGAGCTTGCCGATGCCGTAGGCATTTTGATGATAGCCATAGTAAGCCACGGTCAGGTCGAGGTTGGGAATCACGGTGTAGCGAACACCGGCCCAATAGACCTGCAAAACCTTGTCGTTGTCGTAAGCGTTATTGGTGACGAACACGAGCTTGTAGCCACCGATGTCGGTGAAGCCCGCCGCCAACGGCGTCGTTGGATTCGCAAATTGAACGTGCTCGAAACCGGCAAAGAATTTCAAAGGGTCGACCTTGTAGGACGCCGCGACTGCGTAGGCCGTGTTGTCGGAAATCGTCGCCGCCAGGGAATTCGATACAGAGTAGCCCAATGTCGGCAGCTGTCCAACCTGAGCGGAGCTCAGTGTTGAAGCCGAAATCGCGTCGTTGAACTTCGAGTAGTACGCATCGATCGATGCGCCCGCGAATTCGCCGCCCAAATCGGCCTGATAGGCGGTGTTGGCGGCGCCGCTGGCGCCGTTGAACTTGTACAGCGCAGCGAAATGCGCCCAATCACCGAAGCGGACCACGTATTTGAGCGCCGAATCGATGCGCTGATCCTCGGTGCTGCCGCCGCCCGAATACGATCCGGAGGCGCCGAGCAGGCCGAACGCGGTGGATGCGTAGTTGGGGTCGTACTTGATGATGCCCTCGGCGAGCAGCGTCAACTGCCGGCCGAACGTAATCGTGCCGAACTGCGCGGACCGCAAGCCCACGTAGCCGGTCTGCAGCGCCTGACCCGCGGAGCTGCCGTCCAGATTGGTGCTCGAGGTCGCCGGCGTGCGACCGTTATTGACCGTCAAGGACTTCAGGGAATCGGCGATTTCTCCCGACTGCGGATTGAAAAAGGTCTCCGCCTGAAACACGGCCGACCAATCACCGGCGAGCGGCTCGACGCCCTGCAGGCCGATTCTCGACTGGCCCATATTGCTCGGCGTGATCCCGGTTACCGACTCGCGGCTGTTCTTCTGCACGATGTTGGCACTCGCGGCCGGCCTGTAGTCGCTGAGCGGCGCGCCATGCGTGTCGTATTGAAGGCCCAAGTCGATGACACCGTAGAGCGTGATGCCGTGCCAAGTGAGGCTGTCGTCGTTGGTAATGCCCGGCCCGGTCTTCTGCTGCGCAAAAGCGGGGACCGAAATCATCCATGCGATCAAACCCATCAATCCGGCCCGACGAAGCCGCCGATCATTCGAATGCATCATCCGTATTCCCTCGTTGCGCGCAACGGTGTTGTTTTGCTGAATCTCGAAGCGTGAGGAATTCTATGAATTGAGATCAGGGCGTCCAATGCTCAATTGAACCGAGCAGATGCGCAATGCGCATAAGCCGCGTAATCGGCGCGATTTTTTGTGCGGCGGCAGCCTTATAACCAATCGGCAGCTGGTCATGTCGAGCGGCTATTGGATCGAATATCGCGCTTGGCATATCTTTGGCTACCGCTAGAATGGAGAAACTTTCGTGACGGAAATTGCCGCTCGAGCCAACCTCGACTCACCCCGCCGCACTTCCGCTTGGAAGGAGTTGATCCACAAGGAAGATTGGTGGGCGATATGGATCGGCGTCGGCTTGATCGCGATCGCGGCCGCGGTGTTCTCGAACGGCGGCAGCATCAAGTGGCTCGCGGTCGCTCCACAAAAGTGGAGTCATCTCTCCGATGTGTCCGCGCAATTGCAGCAACATGGCTTGCGCTATGGCGCGCTGTTCGTATTGTGGGCGAGCCTATTCGGACTCGGCCTCGCGTCGCTCGGCATCCGCATATCGACTTTTCTGCCGGCTTTCCTGCTGGTCTATGTGGTCAGCGCTGCGCTGTATTTTCTCGGGCTCTGGGATCAAGCGGCACACTACAATCTCGAGCCGCCGCTCGTCGCGCTGGGACTCGGACTGCTCATTTCCAACACGGTCGGCGTGCCGGCCCGGTTGAGCCCGGCGCTGCGTGTGGAGTTTTACATCAAGACCGGCATCGTGCTGCTCGGCGCGAGCCTGCCGCTGACCCTGATTGCCTGGGCCGGACCCGTCGCAATCGTTCAGGCCGCCATCGTCTCGCTGGTGACCTTCGGCGTGATCTATCTGAGCGCGGTGCGCTTGGGCCTGAATCGGCGGCTCGCGGCGACGCTCGGCACCGGAGGCGCGGTCTGCGGCGTTTCGGGAGCCATCGCGGTCGGCGGCGCCGTCGGCGCGAAGAAAGAAGACGTGTCCGTCGCCATCGCGCTGGTCGTCGTCTGGGCCATCGCGATGATATTCGTGCTGCCGCTCGCGGCCCGCTACCTGCACTTGTCGACCGGCATTGCGGGCGCCTGGATCGGCACTTCGGAATTTGCCGATGCCGCCGGTCTTGCCGCGGCGCAGTCGTACGGCGGCTACGCCGGCAACGTGCCCGGCATCGCCGGCAGCGCCGATGCCGCGGTCACCGCATTCACCTTGATGAAGGTCATCGGTCGTGACGTATGGATCGGGGTTTGGGCCTTCGTGTTGTCGCTGCTCGCGACCACGCGCTGGGAGACTACCGGCGTCGAGAGCCGCAACGGCGCCGCCGAGATCTGGCGCCGATTCCCCAAGTTCGTGCTCGGTTTTCTGATTGCCTCGACGCTCGTCACGCTGATCTCGCGCGGCTACGATTACGCCGACTATAAAGCGCGCGTGCTGCCCGGCCTCGTGGCACCACTGCAGGCGCTGCGTACCTGGACGTTCACGTTCGCGTTCTTGAGCATCGGCCTCACGACCAAATTGCGCGATTTTGCGTCGGTGGGCGCACGCCCTTTCTATGCATTCACGATCGGCGTAGTCGTCAATGTCGCGCTCGGATTCGTGCTGTCGACGCAAGTGTTCAACGAGTTCTGGAATCGACTGTAGCTTCGCATGTCACCGAATCCCCCTGGATGCCGGACCTGCCGACATTTCATCGGGTCCGCGCCCGCGCTCGAGGCCGCATTCGTGGGCTTATCGGCCTTGAGCTCGGGTTACGCCTCGGTCTGCTCGGACGACGGGCTATGCGCGCTGCACGAGCGTCTCGTGACCGCCTCGTCGACCTGCCGATCGTGGTGCACTACAACGCCGCGGGCGAATCGGCGCGCCGCTTCTGAGACGGATCGAAGCGCGTCGAGACTTCACCAGAGACCGTGATCGCAAGCGTCTTGCGGCTCGTGATTGCACCCAATCCGGTCACACTCGCCTGCACCTCGTAGTGGCCGGCATGCGTATACGCATGCCGTACGTCGATGCCATCGCCGCTCGAGCCATCGCCGAAGTCCCAATGGCAAGCGAGCACCGGCAGGTCCGCGGACGCGGCGGCGGCCTTGAAGGCCAAGGTCTCGCCGGCGGCGGCGCTGCTCGCGGATCGGATCTCGAAGGACGGCGGACTTGCAGGCACGGAAGTATCGACGAGCTTGAGCATGCGCACCGAATGCGGCGGCTGGACCAGTGCGATTCTTTCCGAGGAGGCGCAGCAGCTTGGATCGCCGAATACGTCGGTGATCTTGAATTTGCGGGGCTCCTTGAAGCCAAGTTGCGACAGATCGATCGTTCGCGTGCGCGACTGCTCGGTCCAGTTGAATAGCGCGAGAATCGATTGGCGCGGCGTTTCCTCGAGCAGGAACACGCTCGGCTGCAAGTCGCCGCTCGCATAGCTCAACAAATCGACGGGCGTCGAGGCGCGGCCCAGCCGCGCCATGTCGATGAGGTCGGGATTCTTGACGATCGCCAAACGTTCTGGAGCTGCGCCGAGCGTCGGCAAATCGTCGCCGATCTCGAACATGCCTCCGGAGACCGCAGCCAATGCAATCGATACCTTGGCCTCATCGAGGTTGAGCGGCCGCTGGCCGCCATGCCAGGACTGATCGTCGACGGTTTGCGTGGAGACCGTGAATGCGTCGGGGTCGGCGATGAAGAAATTGCGGTTCATGTAATAGCGCGCCGCAATGCCTGAGGCGGCATCACGCGTGGCTTCGAAGCTGTGCCCCGTATCCTGAGAGATGCGGCCGGCGTCGACGAGCCCCACGGGGTTCAGCATCGCACTGCCGTCCTTGTCGAGCACGACCGCCTCGCCGACGGCGCCGCGGATGATCTTCAAGCCGATTCTCTGCGCCTCCAAAGCCGTCGTGTTCGGGCGAAAGTACGAGCCCTCGACCGCGGTGTCGTCCATGAAGTCCATTTTGATGAAGCGCACACCCCAGTCGCGCAAGGTCGAGTAGGTTTTTCGCAGATATTCCTGGGCACCCGGATTGGTAGTATCCAATACATAGAGCGGATCATTCTTCTCGGTTACGTAACCGATGTGAATGGGCTGCCCGGCGGCGTTATGCAGCAGCCACTCCGGGTGGTGCTGAAACACCCATGCGCGTTCCGAGACCTCGAACGGCGCGGTCCACAATCCAAAGGTCAGGCCGTCATGACGCACGCGGTCCGCGATATGCGCCATCCCGAGCGGAAACAGCCTGGCGTCCGCGGTGGTGTATTCACCGCGCGCGTACTGGTAGCCCTCGTCGATCTGATAATAGGTGTAGCCCGACGCTTTGAGGTTGTCCGCGAGCCAGTCGGCGTTCGTCGCAGCAGTACCCTGATTCAGGCCGAAGTAATAGGCGGTCCAGCTCCACCAGCCGATCGGCGTCGGGGCGTCGATGCGCGCCTGGTGCAACAGGCGTATTGCGCGCCCGTATTGCTCCAGCTGCGCGTGATAGTCGGCGCCGACCGCGAACATCAGGCGCTCGGATGACAGGCTCTCGCCCGCCGCCACGGCCAGGCTGAGCTCGACCTGGTCGGCCGCCGCCGATTCCTTGAGCGACTCGCCCTTGAGGATTTCAGTCGTTCCGGTTGCCTCGACGTCGTACGAGACAATGCGCGCATTGGCGCCGGCGGCGTGCTCCCGCAGATGAAAAATCGTCAGCAGCCGCTCGGAGCTCAGCGCGGCCAAGAATAGACTCTCACCACTGCGACGGTTGTAAATGAGCTGGCTCCCGACCGCACGGTGCAGGCCTTTCGGCGCGGCTCCCAGCTCACGAATCGCGAGCTGCGGCCGGTCCTCACTATAACTGTCGGACAGAATGCGGTCGGCATCGACCGGACCGCCGAGATCGACGACCGGAGAGTCGGCCGCGTGGACACTGCGAATCGATTGCACCGAAACCGATCGAGCCGTCGAGTTCAGCATGCGGACCGTGATCTCGCCCCAGGATTGATCGCGCTGAAGCCGCAAACTGCAGACGAGATCCGGTTGTCCCGCAAGGCCGCTATGCGTCACCGTCAGCACGGATGCCGATCCGAGTTCGTCCTGTAGATCCGATTTCACGACGCGATGCTGCGGATACGCGGTCGATCGGAGCACGCGCGCATCGACGACGGCCTCGACGTCGGAGCGCAGCACCGGACCTTTGATGCCGGGTGTCCCAATCGAATAAGTTCCGTCGGCGTAAACAGTGGCCGAGAGGTTCGCTCTCTCGATCGAGCCCAGCGGCTCTGATCGCTCGCCGGCCGATGCGCCGGCGCAGCAGACGGCCATGCCGGCCGCTAGCACGAGGTATCCCAAAGATTTCACCGATTGATTCATTTCGACTCCATGGACAATGGCGGCGCGGGATTTGCCCAAGGCTGCCCGAACCAGCGCAGCGCGTTGCTGCCGTAGATCTTGCGAACGACATTCTTCGGTAAACTCAAACCCGTTACCTTCGCATCGAGCTCCGGAACCTTGAAGCGCTCGGCGGTGTTCAGATAGCGCCAGTCGCGCAGCCACACCGCGTGCAGCTCGCGGCGCAGCGCCTGCGGATCGGCGCCAGGCTCCTGTTCCGTATCGCTTCCGTAGAGCAAGCGATCCTGGTAGCGGATGAAGAACCGGCGCAGCTTGGCGCGGTCGCGATTCGATTGGAATTGCACCTGTCCCATGCGTGCGGCCAAATCCACGACCGTGTTGGGATATCGATCGAGAAATGCCGCGAGCCGATCGACGCTCCACTCGAGGCTCGCGAGGTGTGCACCCATGAATTTCAAGCCCGGATTCTTTGCGAGCATCCGGTCGCGGGCCGCCATCTGCTCGTCGTACGAGGGCAGCTCCGGGTGCAGAAACATGTGGTACTGCGGGTGCTCGCGAAAATATTCCTTGTCGTTGTTTACCGTCATCTCGTCGATCGGCAGCCAGCAATTGTGCGGCTCGCCCTGATGACCGATCAGCACGCGCTGACGTTCGCGCACGAAGTCGAAGATCGCATCGAACTTCGGATCGTCGATCATCACGAGATTGCCCTTGGCGTCACGAAAATCCATGCCGATGTTCTTCCACACCTTGACCGCGACCGCGCCCGCCGCAAATGCGGCATCGAGCTGCCGGATGACGCGCTGCTGCCAGCCCGGCTCGTCCCAGCCCTGCATCGAGAACGTGGCGGCATAGGCTAGAACCGCCGGGCGGCTTGCCGCATCGGCCTGCGCGATCTTGAGTTGCTCGCCGATCGGCGGGAAATCCGGGTAATCGACATTGATCGTCAGCAGCCGAAAGTGATCGGCGCTCGCCTGATCGATCATCGCGGGATCGGCCGAGTTGATGTGCACGTGGATATCGATCTTGTCGACCGTCGCGAAATCGTCCATCGTGAACGAGCCCGGATCGGCGCGCGCGACCAGCGCGAATGTCGACAACGCGAAGGCCAGCAAGCTACGGAACCTCGGGTTGTTGTTCATTGAGCCTCGCATCAGGATTCGAGTCCGCCGACTCGGCCGCACTCTGCACGCAGCCGCTCGATCGCGGCAGTCGACAACAGCACGCCCCGGCACTTCGCGGCATACAGAGCGGCACCGATCGCCGGCGGCAAAACGGGTTCGCGAACTTCGTAGCGCGGCCAGAGCGCCTGCAGCGACGCCCGAAAGTGCTGCAGCAGCAGTGCTCCTGCGTTATCGAAAACGCCGCCCGAATAAGAGACCGGCACGGGTTCCGCAACCGCAAAGCCCAAGCGGCGCCGAATCGCATCGGCGATCAGCGCGAGTTCGAACGCGGCCTGCTGCAGAATCAGGGCGGCCTGATCGTCGCCCTGCAACACGGCCTGCGTGACCAGCTTGCAGAACTGCGCGATCTCGGCGCGATCGCCGCCCAGGTGCGTGTAGACATGCCCG
>Ga0187847_10000836_pt1 | contig 30723 bp, 23 predicted proteins | sample June2016WEW_4_10_FD_132458 | JGI IMG/M metagenome (GOLD analysis project Ga0187847, IMG submission 132458) | Peatland microbial communities from SPRUCE experiment site at the Marcell Experimental Forest, Minnesota, USA - June2016WEW_4_10 | ecosystem: Environmental > Terrestrial > Soil >...
ACCGCACAGACGCCCGCTGTTCGCAAAGGCTCAAGCAGGTTAAAATCCCCAGGCTGAAGCACCAACGCGTGAGCAATTTCAGGCACGGTCACATTTGGCAAGACGGAGAAAAGGCAAAAAGATCCTGCGACATGCGAAAAGCCGCCTAACGTATTGAAGGCCATGACGGCAAAGATCTGCGCCAGCATCATCAAAACCGTGAAGACCGGATCTGTGCCTTCAACAAGCTGTACCGCCAGCAGACCGCCAAAGAAAAGCATGCCTGGCACTAGTGGAATCGAAATTGGGCAGGGTATACGCATTGGTTAGATCAAGGTCAATGATATCTGAGCCACATTGCAAGCAGCCGACGCGGGGATAGCGCTGACCTGGCTCCCTACTGGCGATGGACCAGGTCCGTTAGGAATAAGCCAGGTTTTCCGGACTGTACTGTCCCCCAGTGCTTGGCCCTACGTTTCTAAACAGATTGAGGAAATGCAAGCTTAGTCTGTTCGCCAATCCACTGGGATAGATTTGCTGCAATTAGAACCACAAGTGCGGGGTACAAGAAGCTGAGATCGCGCAACTCATTGGGTGCGCAAAACAGTACAAACAGAGGAAAGTTGATGATCGCTGCAATCTGAATATGGCGTCGTATTGGACGCTGGAGTTTGTGCCAAACCCGCCATGTTGTCGATGCGATTAAAGCCGCCACAAAAACATTTGCAGTTCCTGGCAGCCACAGGCCATAGACCTTCAGAAAAGTCCTGCGCCGCGGGTCGTATAAAGTTGGCAGGGAACGGATTTGGTCCATGAGATGAAACTCCACTGTACCCCCAGGATTGTGCTGAAACCGCGCCCGAAGAAGAAAATAGATCGCTGCCGATGTCAATCCGATAACCGCAGTACCGACCAACGCAATAGTGCGTGAGTTCTTAAGGCGCACTAAGGGATAAAGCGTCGGAACGAAAAGAAGAAATGATTCCTTGTTCCATGTAGCAAGCACTGCCAACGGAACCAGCCACCACCAATCAAACCTGAGCGCCATCCACACAGCCAACATAAGGAATGCCATCTCCGGAAAATCGTAAAGATGCGCTGCCTGATCTTCAAAATATGGCATCAGCAGAATCATCGCAATGGCGGCAAGTGCCGAAGCAGCGGGAGGAAACCCCAGAGACTTTCCCAGCAGATACATGGCATATACCGAAATCCACGCGAACAGAAATATCACTGCATAGGTAATCCACCAGCGCAGGAAATATGTCCGGTCCCGGGCCAAAGGTGAGTCGATGATGCGATTGCGGATCAGCGATCCGCCGCGGCCCTTTAGATTGAAGAGCCTGTCTTTGGCTTGTTCTGAGAACCGCGCGTCGATCCAGTTGGCCAGCATTGGAAGCAGTTGCCTGTATACAAAGGGGCGTTGGTCGGTTCCATCGAGGTCGGCCGCGAAAGAGCCTGCACTATGTAACGAGCCTGGCGCAAAACTATCGAAGTGCCACCTGTTAAGGGAGTCGTTGAACGAAGCGGCTGCGGCGACAAAAAAGAGCACAAGGCAGCAGATGCCGTAGTACAGCCTTGAAGCAGACCTTGTTCGGCTCATTCCATTTTGTGCCCTTTGGTTGCACACGTGTCAGTCACTTTCCTCTCGCGCCCACCGGCGTCTTCAGATCTTAAACCAGAAGAAGTGCGATGACGCTCCTTGAAATTCATTAGCAGATGAAATTGGATGTGCTCGCAGTTTGAGAATAGCGCTGCCAAAGCGGGATCCGATCCTGAGCCATCTCAAATCTGACGGCCCAGAACCTGAACTCGCACGGCTGTCGCCAAGCGATCGGCAACGAAGGACCAATCTCTGACAAACAAGGAATTCGATGATTTGAGTGTAATCGGGTCTCGATTCAGGCTGCGGGAGAAGGGGTCATAATACGCCCGTTCAAACCGATTTCTAATTAGAATGCCTGCGCTCTCTGGCGTGACCGTCTCCAACTCAACGACTTTGAGGCACGGATTTGCGATAAGTGATTCTGCTCCTTGAAGGACGCCTTCCTCGGCTCCTTCGACATCTACTTTCATCATGATCGGTTGAGAACCCGCTGTGATGTTGTCGAGCCGCTCCAGGCGAACCATTCGGATATTCTTCTCGCCGGCAGGTGCAATTCTGTTGACGGTGTCAAGGCCGAGAGTAAATGCTACTTCTCCCTGCCCCCTTCCCAAAGCAAATTCATGAAGTTTTACTAGGCCGTCCAGACTGTTGATTGCGATGTTTCTCCTGAGATGCCCCATGGTACCGCGGTCTGGCTCAAACGCCCATGTCGTTGCTCGACAAACGCCAGACGCAAGCACTGTGTAACTGCCCACATTGGCTCCAATGTCCAGAAACAAATCTCTCTCGCGAAGAAAATGGAGAGGAAGCATCATGTCCACAAATTCATGCAACCCGGTGTAGATGTTCCCGGTTGCCCCGGTCATACCGCGTTGGACTGCGAGTCGCTGTCCGCCGACCCATTGGAAAAGAATCTCGTTTTGAAGCCGGCTGCGTAATTGCCACGATGTGAAACGCGCCCATGCGCCCAGCGGTGCATCCCGAGTAAGAGGGTGAGTTGCAAAGAATCTATGCATATTCGACAAACCACTGAGGAGTCTCATCGTGTTGAGGATCGCCTTCCTTGGCACCCACTTCCCCAAATTGTATGACCATGAGAGGAACATCAAGACCGATGGTGCATTTTCCGTTGAAGGACACGGTCGTTCGACGCCGACCGAAGTACCACTTGATCGAGAGCGCTTTTTTGCCGGCTCTTGATAGACCCAGGCCGCGGGAGTTCATTCGCCGAGCCCAAGCCACAGCCGCAATCCTGCAACTATTAGATCGCCTCGCAAGCCATCTTCGCACCGCCGCGTGCGGTTTGCCGATAATTAAGCACTCCTGGCGCACAATCGTAGTAGAGAAAAAACCAGCGGCTAAACCAGCCGGCTTCAGGGGGTGTGAATCCATGAGAAACATCACAGTAAGCATCAATGACGACGCATACCGCCGGGCGCGTGTCTGGGCGGCCAGGCGCGACATGTCGGCATCCCACCTCGTAAGGTCCATACTGGAGGACCTGCCCGGATTCATCCGTATTTTCGCCCCGTCCCTCGCGCTTGAATCAGACTCGAAGTATCGGCTTCATGAGTTGCACTGCTAGCAGTGGGCCGAGCAAAAGGAAACTGGCGGATGAATTGAAGAGGGGAACCGAATTTCACGGCCCTTACCCGCGGCGAAGCGTACCAACAACTAAAAGCTCTTCCCCGCTAAGGGCTCCTTTTGCATCTTCCCCAACCTCTCGCAAGTTGTAATCCGGCGAACAGAAACAGCGGGTCGAAAACCCATAGAGCTCTCCCATTCGGGTCAAGGCCGCCGGGCTCAGGAGCAGTGGGTGTACTTGGTTCCAAAGCTGATGGTAGTTTTTATTGATTTGCTCAATCGACGGATCCCCATTTGGCAGGAACGTAACTATCGTCCCCCCAGGTTTGAGAACATCGCGTGCCGTCTGCCAGAGAAGCCGCGGACGGGTCAAATGCTCGACGACGTGGGCTGAAAAGAAACAGTCCACTCTTTCAGGTAGCTCCCCGGGAGGGCAAACCTGGCATTGTAGTTTCTCCGCAGCGTATCGGGCACGGGGACGGCTTACCTCCCAAGAATGAACCCGGTACCCTGCTTGGCTCAACTGCCAGCTTCCGTATCCCCAAGAGCAGCCAAAATCAAAGATCGAGCTCCCTCGCCCCAGTCCGATTGCAAGGAGTACTGCGATGTAACGCGAATAGTCCTTCTCTGTTCCAACGAAACGACAATCCATCAACCTCGTTAGTTCATTCGGTGCGGGACAGTCTGTTGTGAAACCTTGCTTGTAGTCGCGCTGGTAGAACCGAACTTCTCTTTCAGGGCTCGGCTTCGGGACCCTGAACATTACCTCGCAGGATGGACACCGATAGAGCGCGGTGACAACATATTTGCGTCGCAGCAGGACCGTGTTGCTCTCCCCACACCCAGGGCAGGATTTGTCCGCGAAGGCAATTCGAGACGCCGCCCAAAGTAAATACCGGACCTGGCTAGACGAACGCATCGTAGGGAACATTATATATAGGATGAATCACTTAGCCCCCAAGCCGTCCTTCACACACCGCCGCATGCACTTTGCCGATAATTAAGCACTCCTGGCGCACAATCGTAGTAGAGAAAAAACCAGTGGCTAAACCAGCCGGCTTCAGGGAGTGTGAATCCATGAGAAACATCACAGTAAGCATCAATGACGATGCATACCGCCGGGCGCGTGTCTGGGCGGCCAGGCGCGACATGTCGGTATCCCACCTCGTGAGGTCCATTCTCGAGGATCTGCCCGGATTCATCCGCATTTTCGCCCCGTCCCTCGCCCTTGAGTCGGACTCGAAAAAGCCAGCAAAACCGCCGATTACATCGGATTGAGCGAGAGAAATTCACTTTTAGACCTACGCTTTAAAGGGGAAATCGCGAGCTAATTGCCTCACACCAAGACACATAACAGAAAATAACTCCTCCTCTCCTGAAAAGCGATGTTTTCCACCTGTGATCCTGTGGAGCGTACCTAAGCATCGCTGTTTCATCGGCTTAGACGGAGCCGCTCCACTGGAACACAAAGAGCGTGATCCTGTGAAACTGTGGCCCGGTCCGCAACTAAATAAAAACAAAATGGTTATACACCAAAACCTATATATGTATTAAAAAACGTGATTCTGTGAAACTGTGCGTCCCTGGCGATTCGGAGCCTCATTTCTTCAGGCCGAGCTCCAACCTCAATTCCGCAACAGACTGACCACGTCGCTGAAAATGACGGACAACAGAGCCGTATTTGATGTCGTGAGAAACAAGCGATTTGTCCGGACAAACAAAGACGACGCCGGCAGATTCGAAGGTGATATAGCTTTCGGTTCTGACCATATTTGCGATGCCAGCGCGCGCAATAAGATGGTTGAGCGCGAATTGGTCATCGAGTTCTTGGATCGTGCGTTTGCTGTAGCTTTCTAGAAAAGCAATTGTGGACTGTGTGGGACGCAAAAGCATAAAACCACAGCAGAGCACGAAGCCGAGTTCTCGGGTCACGTCCATAGGGATGGAGTGGCCCTGCTGGGCAACGATATCTGCGGGCGGAAATGTGCAGAGCATACTGTCGAGGTTTGCGATAAGTATCGAGTCAAGATCAAGCGAAAGGACTGTATGACCACGAGCGACCAGTTCACTTAGGATAAGTACACGGACGATCCAAAGCGCGTCGCGCGAACTGCGATGGATTGTTCCGTCAGGTTCAAATACGAAGGAAGCAGAGAGGTCGAGAGCACTGCAGCAGAAATCTCGCTCCAGTATCTGTTTGGCCGCAGGGTCAAGGGCCATCGCGACGATCTTCCCATGGGCATGCTGGCGCACCTGTTCTATCCAAAGACCGAACAAATGAATATAGTTGCTTCCAACTGGGACGAGGATAACGGTTTCAGACGGACCCAGCCTGAGGTTGAGCCCGGCGACCTCGGCAGCGATATTTGCAGACAGGCTGCCAGACATTGTGCCCTTCACAAGTTTAGCCATACATTGCGCAGCAGCCAGCTGCAGCGCATCACCTGGGATGCGGCAGGTTCTTTCATAAATCAAACCAGCCAGACGGAGACGGCCGAGACGCTGAGCCATGGCAGCGAGCGAGAGGTTCACCGGGACCGATTTTCCGAGGTTTCGGCGAAGTAAACGCAGGTAAAGCCGCCGAGCCGACGGCAGTCCACTGCTCATTAAGAGCGAGTAGGAAAGCAGTCCAGTGGACCTCACATCAAGGCTTGCGAGTCGACCCAGCCGTTCGAGGACGTGAGCTGTCGCCATCCATAGATGCAGTCGACCCAAAATGCGACTGAGTAATACCAGGCCTCGTCTCATCGATCGTCTCCAGTGAGAACTATCCAGTGCTCGGAGCGAACCGCCGTTTCAACCGAGCGCTCAGCAGGGTTCGAATTTCGCCGACGCCGAAGACGAAGTAGGCAGCAATACCGAGCAGGGCAGTTGTGCAGACGGCGATCAACACAACGACGCCAAGCGGCCATGAGACTTCGTGGAAGGCCAACACTCCGGATAGGGCGAAAGCTAGCGACATAAAGATGGCCAGATTGACGACCGGCCTGGTGGTGACGCTGTATTCAGGGGGAAAGAGGCCATCGTTCAGTCGAAGAACATAGACGGTAAGAATGATTTCCCAGGTTAACCATGTGACTATGAAGCCGGGCAATCCAAAGAAGTGCATTACAAACGCGCTGATCAGCAACATGATGGAGTAGCCGGCGAGCATGACCACTGAGAGCGTTTCATGCTCGTTGCTTGATGACTGGAACTGAGTTTTATGCTCCTTGATGCCGAGAACCGCAGACACCATAGCCATCAGCAGGCAAAGCAGCGGATCATAAACCGAGCGCTTATGCAGCCAGATAGTAAATAACAACGGCCCCATTAGCAGACTACCGATCGTGAGGATTGGGGTGAGAAAGAGCACGACGCGTTCAGAGAGATCGTAGAGCCGGCGCAAGACTCTCCAGTCCTCCTTTCCGCAGAGCAGCGTAATGTCCTGTGAGATGGTGTTGCTCGCGATCATTAGGAGCTGGCGGGCCATTTGAAAAATGACGCGGACAAGGCCGAAGACGCCGACCGTCCCTCCCCCGAGTACCCGAACGATTATCAACACCGGCCCCTGCCAGGTTAGGAAGCCAGCGAGGGCAAGGATCCCGAAGTGCATGCTGGGCTTAATGATCGAAGTTACCGTTCTCCAGCTTCCATAACGAAAGGACGGGAGCAGTACCGGAGCGGTAATGCGGATATCGATGAGGACTACTACCAGGAAGACCAAGAAGGAGAAGAGCTGCACACCAGCAAGAACAGGGAACGGGCTTCTGAAAAATACTGCCGTCGCCATAGCCAGAACGCCGAAGAGGCGCTGCGCACTGGCCCAGTAAAGGCCGCGATGAAGGCGTCCGACGACCATAAAGCTGTTGGTCAGCATTCCAAAGAACATGGTCACACCGATCTGAAGTGCGAGCAGTAGTACCGTCAGAGCGGCGCCTTTGGAGGACACATGTTTTAGATTCAGCAAGCCTGCGACGGGGACAAAGAATCCGCACGTTCCGATTAATGCAAATGCTGCCAGAAGAAGAAACAAGAGACGAAATGCGCTCGCCTGAACAATCTTCGCACCCTCCACATCTCCGCGATTGAAGAGGATCGTGGTCTCGTTGTTTGCGTAGGTCTGGACCCCGTAGTTGAGTGTTCCCAGGTAGCCGACAGACGCGCCAAGAGCGAGCCACTCCCCATATACGGCGATGCCATTGCCATAAAAGTGCAGGAACAATGGGGGAATCAATAGTTGCGTGATAACTGTAATGCCCTGGCCAAGAAAGCTGACGACAAGAAGCTGGAAAATACGCCTAAGGTTCATAGGATGCTTTCAGGGAAGAGAGCAAGATGGCCGTCAGTTCGGTATTCCCGATACCGCCCGCCGCAGCTGGTATATGGCCGCAGCTGGCAATTACACGCTTAGAGCCCAAATTCAGTTTAGGGGGTGGTTTGCCCGAACGTCAAAACCGCAGAGGGTGATATTAGATCGAAACGGAGAGGTCTGATGAATTCTTTGATTTGGTCCGCGAAAAGCTGCCGATTCGATCTTTGCAAAATCAGCCTTGAGCCCGTCGAGCGGCCCTGCGGTAGAATTTAGGAGCAATTACCCTGTCCGAACAGGGAGACAATGCTCTAGTTATCCCCTGCTATACGTCCACGGAAATGGCCTTGGAATTCTGGTATATACGATGCGTTAGGAGTCCGTCGACGGAAACGCCAATCGATTCATCCTTGGGAGAAGAATGAAAACAGCTGCTCGCCAATTTCTGAAGAAAAATCTCTCCCCTCAGGGCTATCGGTTCGTTCGTTACCACTGGTGGCAGAGTTGCTTCTATTTGCCACGCGTCGTCGCATCTCCTTTCATCCGGCGCACCCCAAGGTTCACGGTTTCCCCGCCGGTCCCCCTAGCAAGCTTGTAAACCAGCTTCGGGGCGTCAAGATCCTTGTGCCAACCAGACTGTGCCGCGCATGACCCGGCATGGTACCGACAAGGGGCAGGGCCGGCACAACTACACAATTATCTACTCATCGCTTTTCGGCAAACTACGCAACCAGCCGCTCCGTGTTTATGAACTCGGACTGGGAACAAATAACCCAACACTTGTTTCGAGTATGGGCGAAGGTGGTTTTCCAGGCGCATCTCTGCGCGGATGGCGTGATTTCTTTCCTCACGCTCTTGTTTTTGGTGCGGATATAGATCAGGAGGTCCTGTTTGAAGACGATCGCATACGTACCTTCTATTGCGATCAGCTCAATAGTGCCGCCATACGCGACCTCTGGTCGCAACCTTCGCTGCGGACTCCTTTGGACATTATCATCGATGACGGCTTGCATACATTTGAGGGCAACGTTTCCTTCTTGAGTGGCTCGCTCGAGCGCATCCGACCCGGTGGAATTTACATAGTTGAAGATATCCTCGAAGACACGATCAAGAAGTGGCATACCTACCTCGAAGATGTCTGCTCCAGGCAGTTCCCCGATTATGACTTTGCGTTCGTGGAACTGGCAGATACATTCAACCGTTATGACAACAATCTGCTTGTGGTCCGACGGCGCGAATAGCCCGGATCCGATCCCCTGATCAGCCAGTGAACTGCGTTGTGTGCCACCGCGTGAAGCCAGTGATGTTTTCTTTGAAGCGGAAAGCTGAGTGGCCCGGTTCCAGGCGCTAACCCTGACAAAATTCGCAATCTCGGAGGAACAGACACTTTTAGGTTCTACCAATCTCGCAAATAGCCTGCTATGGCTTTCGGGTGATGCCGATGATGATGACGCGGAAGGTTTCAAGGAGGCGGGTTGAGTTTACGATTCGTTCGTAGGCCATCATGGGATAGAAGAGCGCCACGTGGGCGCGCCCATACGCGGGTTCCGGCTCAATCATCGTCAGGCTCTCCGGGCAGAGCCCCGCTTCCAGCGAAAGCTGTTTCAACCTGCCCGGCCGATTTGCCCGGTAGTATGTTGGCCATGGTGCGTGCGCATCTGAGCTCATCCTTCTCAGTCGGTTGGCCAACACCAGGTGGAAGGAGTGGGGCATCAGGCGCGAGCCCAGCATGACGTAATGATAGAGATTTGGCGTGCGAAAAAGGTAGACTCCGCCTGGACGCAGAATTCGCGCTACCTCTCGAAAATGGGAGACTGGATCGGCGACATGTTCGAGCACCCAGTTAGATACGCACGCGTCGAACGACTCATCGGGAATAGGGAACGCGACCCCATCAAAAAGCATCGACCTTGCGGCGTCGCAGTTGTTCAATACGTCAGGGTCAACATCGAGAGCAGTCACCGTCCCGAGCGTCGATAACATCTGGGTGATCTCGTTCTTTGCCCCCGCTCCAATTTCGAGTATCTCCGCTCCTCTGGGAATGCTCGCGGTGCAGAGATCGAGGAACGGCAAAGTCCCACCTCGAAAGCCAGGCTTTCTGTAATATTTGTCGTAGAGATGCTGATTCATTACTTCTCCGGAAGCACTTAAAGACAGGCACTTCCCTGGTTTTACCGAATCGAAATTATCATGTCCTGGCGATCGATGTCTGTCGTGTCCAAGTAGTAGCTCTTTTCCGCGACCGGTCCCCATCAATTTGCATTCAGAACTATCTCTGCGGACATTCTAGCCGATGCCTGCTTCACAAACCTCTCGTTCCGCAGTGGAGTTCATCGTTGTCGATCAACGAACCATCCTTTGGTATCATTCGCGCAGGAGTGCACCCTTAAGGCATGCGCATTGTTCAAACGACGTGGGGCGTATTTCACCACTTTGATCTGGCGCGTGAGTTGGAAAGGCGGGGACACCTTCTCCAGATATATTCCACTTACCCCTGGGCTCGATTGAAGCGCGAGGGTTTGCCGCACTCGAAGGTGCAGACTTTCCCGTGGATGCACTTAACCCAGTTGTTCTTTGGAAAGTATCTGGCAAATTGGCGCTCGGCTTACAACGGGCTCGGGTATGCCAGCACCCTGGCATTTGATGAGTGGCTTGATTGGCGTGTCCCCTGTACTGGTGTGGATGCTTTAATTGCACTCTCCGGAGCCGCTTTGAAACCAGGCAAACACTTGCAAGAGCGCGGCGGAATCTATATTTGTGATCGCGGGTCAACGCATCAGCTATACCAACAACAACTCGTCGACGATGAACTCCGTCGCTGGGGACTCGATCCACCGATCAGCGGTGCGCGAGACGCGCTCTGCCGACGTGAGGTCACGATCTACGAGACCGCCGATGCAATTACCGTGCCCTCCAACTTTGCCGCGCGATCGTTTATTGAGTCTGGCATCAGCCGGGGAAAAGTCCACGTCATACCATATGGTGTTCGGCTGGAGAACTTCCACCCGGTAGCAGAACCGCTGCCGAACACCTTTGAGGTACTCTTTGTTGGTCATGTGGGACTGCGTAAGGGAATGCCTTATCTTCTCCAAGCCTTTGCTGGGCTACGACATCCGCGTAAGCGTCTGCGCGTGGTGGGGGCCGTTCAGCCCGAGTTTCTGCCTGTGTTGGCGCATTTGCCTCAACGCCAAGTTGAGTTCTTGGGCCCTCAAACACAGACCGAGGTTGTGCGCTATATGAGTTCAAGCCATGTGATGGTTCTGCCCAGCATTGAGGAGGGCCTTGCACTCGTGCAAGGTCAAGCGATGGCTTGCGGGTGTCCGGTGTTGGCGACCACAAATACCGGTTCCGAGGATTTATTCACGAACGGCGTCGAGGGATTTATCGTTCCAATCCGCGACCCGGATGCACTGCGGAAGAAACTCCAACAACTCGCTGACGATCCGGTTTTGCAGCGGGGGATGAGCGAGGCTGCTCTTTTACGCGTTCAGCGATTCGGAGGGTGGCGTCACTATGGCGATCTCTGGGTGAGTCTGCTGGAAAGTCTGCTGACAACAAGGCGCTGACCGAGGCTAGGGAAGAGGAAATGCAGTCGGGTGAAGTAGCGTTGAACGCTATGAGCAATCGAGGACAACCCTCCCATAGGCGATGCCTGCCTGTCGCCGTGAATCTGATTAAATAGCACCGGGTCGACCGAGCTCCGTCAATCGGGTGCAGATGCACCAAGGTGCATCATCGCCGAACCGAGACTAAAAGAAGTCTGCTCGATATTCACTATCAGCTGCTGTTCGGAGTTGACGACGGCCCAAGGATATCGAGGCGCTAATCGCAGAAGGCGTAGCGCGTATCGTATGCACTCCCCGCTCTAAGAGCCAACTTTCGCTGCGGCCAAAGATGAGTCGGGAAATGCTCGCAATGCTGAACGATCGGCCGAGTCGCCTTCCGCTGGACTCGGCTACGATTTCAATCTCTCTCCCACAAGAATCTTGAGAATGCTATCCAAAACCGCATAGGCTTTGCGATGAACGACAAGAGTTTTGTCCTTGTCGAATTGCCGGAGGCTGAGATTGTGCGTGGCATCTGTGACAGTGTCCGTAAATTCACCTTATAAGGCATCACTACCATCACAACTCACCCTCCTGAACGCAACCGACTTCCCACCGAAGCCTTCAGCGGATGATCGAATGGATGCGAAGCGGCAGTCTAAACCAGATCCGGACACGCCAATGATGGGACTATTCGGTAAACGCGCTGAGGAAGCCTTTCACTTAGAGAGGGACAACGGAGGATCTCCTTTGCATCTGCAATCTGCACGCCGCTTTCATGGGTAAGCATTTGTCTCCGCACACCGTCCCTATAAGTATTGCCCGGGAACCCGGGTAACGAAAGCGCGGAGTACTCACTACATCTTTTGGTCGATGAAGCGGTGCGCTAGGTAGGGATTTGACTGCATCTAGGTGCTGCAGGGATAAATGCGGATCTACCCTTGACACCAGAAGACGGCAATCAATAGAGTTTGACTAAGGCTATTTGAGCAGGTCCTGTTCATGGCCATTCATACTCTCTTACTCAACGATCGTTGAACGCGCTTCCGGGTTCGCTGTCTGTACAGACGTCCTCTTTACCTGTTGATTGCATCTAAGTAAATTAGTCAGCTTCGGAGCCTAACGTCAGTCACGAGAGGGAACACCGGGTGATCATATTTCATGGGGGGAACGGTGACAGATCAGCGTTCATACAAGCACAAGGACTTTGGTCTAGTGCGACTGCAATCTGTATTGATTCTGGCCCTCTTGGGCTGCGTTCTACCTGCCCACGCGCAGACGCTCAACTCTTCGCGGGCCGACAACTCGGGCCCCTCGCCTGATACGAGTGGAATTCTCAGCAGTAAACATGGAAGCACAAGTTTCGGCGCGGTGGACGCGGGTTTTTCTGATGCAGTTGGAGAAGGCGTCCAAAGTTACAACGCCGCCGTTGGTGCGGACAACGGATCAGAATTCACAGACGGCCTTTCAGGTTCAGGGGTTGGGCGTAAGAGTTTGGCATCCATTAAGCAGTTGCTGGCCAGTGGTTCGGTGCCGAGTACGAAGGCTCAGGGCATGAAGTTTCATGGAGCTCGTGGTTCGGGCGAATTCACACAGAAGGAAATCGCCACGCCCGCGCTGACGGGAGTGGCTACGCGATCATTGAACGCGTCAATTGTATTTTCGAAGATGATTGAATCCGGCTCATCGTCAGACACTGAAGAGCAATATCCCGCGCCTGAAAGTGCAGCAATAGAATCTGGCACCTCATTTGAGAGAGTAGCTACCTCGCAGAATGGCCTTGAAAGGATAAGTGATCCACTCACGACGTCGCAGGGTATGTCGTTTGAGTCGTTGTGCGCCGAAGGATGTAGTCGGAACGGCTATTTCAGTATTACTGAGGGCAGACGAAACATCATCGAAAGTCACGAGCAGGCCTTGGCGCACCATCTATCAAGGTCCGCCGAACGCCTTAGCTTTTCAAATTCCGCTACGGGTGAGAATTCCGGGAAATATTTTGGTCGTATTGCCGCGCAGGAGTCGAAAGTTCTGAGAGGCTCGTTGATCGATGCGAAGAGCATTGGTCCTGGGTCCAATGATCAGCGGTGAGAATTGTTCCGCCGCGAGTCGTGTGAGTGATCAAGGCAACGCCAGCGATGGAAGAAGAGACTGCAAAAAATCTGGCGTGGAGTACCGTGGGGCTGCGGATTCTTAGCAATTCCGCAGAGTAGACCCGAACCGAGCAGTTGTGTGACCGCGTGCGCCGGGCTCTCACGTGAAGCGGAAGAGCCGATGTTCTGAACTGGAGAGCAGCAATACACTGGTAGATACGTTGGGGCACCTCAGAAACTACGCCAGCTCAAACTTCGAGGCCCATGCCCGAGGCTGGCGAATGCCCTGCGGGTTTTGTGATTAAATTGGGATGGGTCATCCGAGCATTGACTGTAATCGTTGCGAACCAGATCGAACATTATGGGTCTGAGGTTTCCGTTCTGTGTGCTAATGAGGTCATCCGATCCGTGAAGTACTTGGAAGCCGGATTGGATCGCAACACTTGAAGAGTTCGCAAATATAACGAAGGGTACGTGAGCCCGGCCAGAGAGTTTCAAGATAATCAACTATGTCGATAAACGCTCCCCAATTACCATTGATTACAAACCCGGGCGAGAATCCGCACTCTGAAGGAAAGGGCAGACCCGCGGCAAACCCCTCCCTTGTGGATGTGCGGAGGGTTCTGTTTAAACGCAAGTTCTTGATCATTTCTATCGTAATTATCGCCTTGGCTATTTCCATCATCTATGGCAAGACAAGAATTCCGCTCTATGAAGCGACCGCCACAGCCGAGATTGATCCATCGCGTTCGCAGAGCATGGGTCTCGGCGGGGTTTTAGGCGGCAACTTTGATGAAAGCTCGACGGAATTGCAGACCGATGTGGTTCGGCTCAACGGGGAGTCGCTCATCTTTCGAGCTGTTGGCGAACTCAGCCTCCAGCATCGAGGGCCGTTTCCCGATGCGTTCAAGGGTGTCAGCCTGCCTATCACTGATGATTCTCTCAGCCCAAAGCAACGTCTCGCGATTTTGGGGAAGGTCAAGGGTGGGATCAAGGTCTCCATTGTTCCTAGGACGAGTGCGGTTAGGATCTCGTTTCGATATCCCGATCCAACGGTTGCGCGGGATGTAGTGAACCAACTTCTGGATGTTTTCATGGCTCGCAGCGTGGAGGATCGGCTGTTCGGAACCCAACAGGCTGCTGAAATGCTCTCATCGCAGATGGAGGGGCTTAAGAGACACGCAGCCGATGCCCAACGAGACCTGGCGAAGTACCAGGCCGAGCACAATTTCATTGGCTCGGAATCGAACACAGACGCCAGCGTCAATCTGACCGTCGACGGATTGAAGATACTGAATCAACAGTTGGCCGAAGCTCAGGCAGATCTGATTGTCAAGGAGGCCAGGCTCCATCTTGTAGATTCCTCGAACCCAGATTCGCTCCTCGCGGTTGCTCCCACGCCTACTCTGCAATCGTTACGCACTCAAGTGAACGAAGCCAAGGCAAAGCTGGCACAGCTGACGACCAAGTACGGCCCGGGTTACCCACCGGTGCACGAGCTGCAGATTCAGATTCCGGAACTCGAAAAGGCCATCGCCGCAGAATCGAACAACGTAAAGCGCCGGGTACAGGAGGAGTACGAAACTTCCGCCGGTACAGTCAGGGCCATTCAACAGCGGTTGGATGAACAGATGCAATTGGCGTACAAGCTCAACTCGGGTGCTGCGGAATATGCTCTTTTGCGCGAAGACGCGGAGTCATCCGGTGATTTGTATAACGCTCTCCAACTCAAGCTAAAAGAATCGAGTGTTACCGCAGCGCTTGACGCGGCCTCCATCAGTGTGATCGATCACGCGGTGATCAGACCTGCGCCGGTTGAACCCAATGTGCGGCGGATCGTGATGACCGGCGGTTTGGCTGGCCTCCTCGTCGCGATGTTTCTCGCGCTTGGGTTGGAAGCTCTCGACGATACACTCCAGACATCGGAAGACGTGGAGAGCAGCTCTAGAATGTATTCGCTCGGAGCAATTCCGCATTTTGATCCGCAGGCTAACCCTCAAAAGGAGTTGGCGCCTGGTGAGTACAAAGTGCCATCGCGGTTGGTCACAATTACGGCGATGGACTCGATTGCAGCCGAGGCATTCCGAGTTATTCGCAGTGCGATTCTGCTCAGTTCCGTAGATTCACCCAAAGGTGTCATCCTCGTCACAAGCAGCTTTATGGCGGAGGGCAAGTCAACCCTATCGTCCAATTTGGCGGTTGCCCTGGCACAGCGAGGAGCAAGTGTGCTTCTGGTTGATACAGACCTGCGGCGCAGCACTCTCAGCCGCGTGTTTGACCTGCGGGGACCGCTGCCCGGCCTCTCCAATATTCTAGGTCGGCTGGAAGACAAAAGCCCCTATGTTCAGCCTGTTCCCTCACTTCCCGCGCTTACTCTCCTTCCAGCTGGAATCAGGGTTCCGAATCCCGCGGAGCTTCTGGCATCCAGCCGAATGGCAGCATTGATTATTCAGTGGAAAGAGACCTATGACCACGTGATACTGGACAGCGCGCCGATCTTGATGGTTTCGGATTCACTGTCCATTGCCGCGCAGGCGGATGGTGTTGTAATCGTGGTTCGCTCGGGCGTGACGCGCAAAAAGGCTCTCGCTCGAACGCACGAGCTGCTGGTCAGATCCAACGCAAGGATATTGGGAGCGGTCGTGAATGACGTCGATCTGAAGCTGGAAAATTACTATACATACTCTTACAAAGGCTACGGATATGGCTATTCGGGATACAAGGTTTACGGAAGCGCCTATGGAGAAAGACCAAATAAAGAGGATGAATAGGGGACGAAGCATGCCGGTCAGATTCATATGCGCGCTATTGGCAATCAACTTGATGGCTGGCGGGCATGCCCAGGCGGTCAGGCCGCAGGCGACCACTTCATCCAGTTCCAATCTACCTCCAGCTCCGCCTTCGCTCCCCATCTCCTATGGAGACCTTATCGATGTTCAAGTATTCGACAGTCCAGAACTTTCCGGGGCTCTCCGAGTGGATCAGGCGGGCGAGATTGTGCTACAACTCGGCGGCACGGTTCAAGTCAAGGGACTGACTGCAGCACAGGCGGGAGGTGCGATAGTTGAACGTCTGAAACAGGCCCAGATCATGCTTGATCCTCACGTCAATGTGATGATCGTGGAGTACCAGTCTCAGGGCGTGACTGTTACCGGTGAAGTGCGTTCGCCTGGCGTGTACCCAATGCTAACCAATCGCACTGTCATGGATATGATTGCTCTTGCCGGGGGCCTCAACGAGAATGCGGGAAAAGTCGCAAGCGTATTTCACCGAGGTGACCCCGATCACGTTCGCCAAGTTGTCTTGAACGTTTCCGTTCAAACGCCAGCATCGGCTGCTGAGGCTGGTTTGGAGCTGGAGCCTGGCGACACAATTTCGGTCTCCCGTTCCGGTGTGATCTACGTCGTCGGAGACGTTGGTCGACCAGGTGGTTTCCTAGTAGAACACAATGATCGTCTCAGTGTACTTCAGGCGTTGTCCCTGGCACAGGGCGCAAATCAGACCGCATCTCTAGGGAAATCCGAGTTGATCCGCAAGGTAGACTCCGGGCGCCTGATCTACCACATCGATTTGAAAAAGGTTCTGGTAGGCCAAGCATCTGATCCACTCTTAGCAGACGGGGACATTCTCTATGTCCCCGTGAGTTATAGAAAGGTGTATACCCTTCGCGGAATCGAAGCACTGATCGGGGTTGGTTCGCAGCTTGCAATTTACAAGGTGGGCGTACAATAAATCGGGCAATCAGAACGTTTCTTGATCAATTGAAATTGTTGTTCGAGCAATATCTTCGCATAGTGCACTGTCTTGCTCTGCTGCCGAAAATCGCAGCGATTGAGGCTAGGGCGGCCTAACTGTGCATTAGGCTTCAAGCCCCCGCCTTCAAGATCATGAGGGCGTGTGTTCTCTCGCCGCAGCCGGCAAGTACTGAAGATCTATGCCTATTCGCGGTTCAGGAGCCCATTCATTTCGGCCAATACTTGAAAGGCATCGGCGATATAGAGTACGTCGGCTTTCCCGCGCGCCCAACCGCAGTTCGGGTCCAGGCTGATAGCGCGGCGTTCGGAGATGAAGCGCCAGCCCACTACATGCGGTTCCTCCCCATAGCAGCATGTAGAGAGTCCCTTGCGATGGCGTGGCGTGGCGCCTGTCTGGCCGATTTGGTTCAAGTGGGTGAGGAAGGGAAGCACCTGCTGGTTTTCGCCTACGCCATGGGTCTCACTTCTTTGATCGACCAGCGATTTGCTGCTGCCCAGCGATGCACCTGAACCCCGAAGGAAATCGAGAATCAGTTGAGCGGCATCGCTGGTGTGAATTTGTCCGTCCGACTGCTTCTTGGTCCATCCGGCGCCGGCGACGAAAAGAAGCTTTGCTTCGGGGCGAATGGTTTCCCCGTTCTGAGCGGGGCTGCGGATGCCGGTTACGGTGGTTCGCTGCGCGGGCAGTTCTACAGCGACTTGTTCGACATTCGCCGGTGTGGGATCCGCGGACTCAAGTACAGATTCATACGCCGGATGCGTACCGGGATCGACTAGCAGGAACCATGGGCGCGTATCGCGGGTAATAACCGCTTCAATACGTTGGCGATAGAACCAGCGACTCACTTCTACACCCTCGGTGCCACCGATCGCGGAGATGTGCGTGTCGATGATTCCCCCCAGCCGGAAGGAGACGCCGGCAGCCACACGCGCAAAGCGTGCACAGTCCGGCACGACTACGATACTGGCTTGCACGGCACGACAGAGTGCTTCGCATGCCGCTGCATCGCTGGAATACCTGGCCTGCGCGAAGATCTCGCCGGAGACCGCTAATAGGCGCGCACCAATCTGTGCCAGAGTGCCGCTCGCTCTTGCTACATCTGTCGGATTGCTACCTATTACGCCGATACTCAACGTGGCACCGAGTCGCTTGGCCAGATCTACTCCCGCGGTCACCGCTTCAAGCGAAGTTTTTGCGAGCGAAGCACCGCTGTCGTCCACGTGTGTCAATACCAGAATCGATTCCATCGGCCTTACTCCTCCCGCATCCACGCCAATAATTCGTCGGCAATTGCTTTTGGCACCATATCTTTAACTACACGTGTGGTGCGTTGTGTCTTTGGCAAGCTCAACGAGAGATAGCGCAGTCCGTTGACCTCAAGCTTCGCGGGTTTGGCCTTCTGCAACGCGGGAAGAATTCCGCGCATGTTGGCCATGCCAATCTGCGGATTATTGCGCGGCTCGGCGAGGTTGCCGGTGGCCCAGCCAAGCACCGCGGGCGTTCCAGTGCAGACTGAGACCTGGTGCTTGCCACCCTCGATACGCTCCAGCACTTCGAATGAGCCGTCGTCACGGATTTCAATCTGGTCGACGCCCTGAAACTGATCGGTGATGCCAAGCCGCTCGCCGACCAACTGCAGCGTGACGCCTGCGCCGCGCGTCGCGGATTCCCATCCGCCAAATAGCAGCAGTCGCTCGCGATCCAGCCCAGGAAGCGCGGCAATGGTCTCGGCAAGTACGGCGGCGGTGGAATGTGCGTCAGGAAATCCACCGATGGGACCATCGATTGCTACAAATTCAAAGCTGGTCTTTTGCGCCACAGTCATCATGACCTGTTGGAGCTTTGCTTTGGGGCCAAGAGAGACGAGCCAGACTTTGCTGGGTTGGTTCTTTGCGGTGAGATTCGCCGCTTCGTAGAGTGCACTTGCCGCCCAGGGGTCGAGGACTGCGGGCAAGGCCATGTCATTTTTCAGCGCTGGAGCGCCGGGGTCGCCGGCCGGTTCCAGTGTTTGCAGCGGGTCGGGGACGATGCCTGCGCAAACAACGATGTGATAAGTGTTAGCCATATTCACAAATTCCTCAGGGGCTTCTGAAGCCCTGTCATTCTCCGCTCTCGTTGTGGAACGACCAAGAGCATGCCCTGATACAAAACTTGTCTTTCAAGCATCTGCCATGACTTGCAGGCGTGAGCCACTACTTACATACTTACAACTTGTTTCTAGTTCTCTGCCGAGTGCAGACCACCCGCACCCGCGCGGAATTCGATGTTGCCGTGTTCGCCATCGGGCGAGTGCGCGCAGTTCCAAAGACACGCGCCGCAGTGCACGCACTTTTCGCGTTCGAATGCAGGCACTCCTGTTGGGCCCTCAGTAAGCGCCTGTCCCGAACACATGGAGATGCAGGTTTTCTCAACGCAGTGATTGCAGATTTCGGCATCGCGAACGACTACGTGATCCGCAAAGCCGGGCATAGCCTGAACTTTTCCGCCAAGGATCAACGCGTCTTGCTGCGAGACAAGCAGACGTCCATCGAACGCAATCTCTGGCCATCCACGCGCCGAAAGCATTGCTTCATGACGTGGGCGCCCGCTGTCGATTGTAAGCAACGGTTCATTCTTTTTAGACACGTCTCTCGATCCGGTGCGGATTTGCTGGTAGGCCGGGGGGATGCGCGCAGCCATCGATAGCTTGCCTTTACTCAGCGCCGCCAAGGCCATCCCTGCCAGCCCGCGCAACAAGCCGCCCTGAAATCCGTTGCGTGCATTGGCAGCCTGTTGTGCCCCACGCTCTACCCAACTGGCCAGCCGGCGAGCTTCGTAGGTGGCAGCGAGATTCTCTTTGGTGAACGACTTGCCCGCGCGCAGTAGTTCCAGCACGGCCTCGCCTAATTGCACACCTGTGGTCCAGGCTTCATCCACGCCTGAGCCGGTGAGCATGTTGGTGCTACCAGAGCTTTCACCGATGCGTGCATAACCATCTCCCGAGAGGAATGGTTCGCCGCGTTTGCCTGACTCCTCGATCGATTTGGCTCCCCACGAGCGCAGCGTGCCGTCTTTGAAATAGGGCCACAAGGCCGGATGCTGGATGTAGTGCTGCAAGTATCGATAACCTGTGCGCTGCGGGTCGCTCATCCATGAGGGCACAAAGATGCCAACCGATACGAGCCGGTCAGGATGGACGTAGAGAAAGCCGAATATCTCAGGCTCAGGAAATCCGAAAGTGTGCCACACGGTTCCGGGTTTGAGCGGCGAGTCCTCAGGAATTTCAATGACGAATTTCATTCCCAGCGCCCACTCGCGGTGCGCATGGCCTTCCGGCAATCCTAGTTGCTTGTCAATGGCCTGACTCACGGCGCCTACAGGTCCATCGGCGACCGCGGTGAGCTTGGCATGTATGTCCATCCCAAGCATGAAACTGTCGGTGGGTGCGCCCTTGTGGTCGACGCCTTGATCGGCGAGGCGGAGGCCTTTGACAGCGGTGCCGGAGGGTCTTTTCTCGAAAAGCGGGGCGGTGACCGGTGTGCCGACCCAGATTTGGGCCAGGCCAGCTCCCACGATTTGCGTGCCCACCCACTGATTGAGTTGACCGATCGACAAGATCAGGCCGCCGTCTTTACGCAGAAATGCGGGAGTCCATGGCAGCTCGAAGGCGTGGTCGCGGAGACGGAGCGGCGAACGGGGAGTGCCAAAAGTCTCATCGATGGTGCGGAGTGCCACGTCGACGGCATGGAGGGCGGTATCGGCAGCGCGGAGAGCGAAGGAACGCCGGCTAGCACCGATAGGGTCGAGGAGATAGAGCACTCGCTCCTGACTAACCTCGACGGCCATGGGGATTTCAGTGGGGTTGAGGTGAGGGAAACTGGCGCGAATTCCCTGGGCGCTCGTGACCACCCCGCTGACGCCGGAGGCGATGTCATCGGCGCGCTCGTAGCAGAGCACCTGCAGCGGCATACCAGGCACAGCTTTGCTCTCAAAGCAGGGATCTCCGGGATTCTCACTCCAGGCCCGAGTAAGCGTAGTCAGGAAACCGCCCATCGCAGGACCGAATCCGGCGCAGGCGATGTCGATTTCCATCGCTGGCCGCTCCATCTCTGCAGTGGGGTCTTCTTGAGGTTGAGGAGCCGCGATCATGTTGTCTGCGTTCATGCCGGATAATCCAGCGCTTCGGGAATCATGACCTTGCTTACTGTTTCCGCGGCGCGATCCTTGGCTAGACGTGAGCCGGTCAAACACATAGTCAGTTTGTTTTGCAGGCGCAGGAATTCGCTGGCGCCGCCGCAATCGGCGCAAGGTCCAGCCTTGCTGGGATGACTGCCGTCCGCACCAACAACGTCGATGGCAAAGCTCGAGATTCCAGGCATGGTCGCTTCGTAAGCATCCAATTCGGCGGCCATGAAGCATTGTTTGCATCCGCTCTCGTCCCACGCCGGATGCTGGTTGTACCCGAAGACCAGTTCAGCGCAGATGCGTGAGACCTCACCGCTGGCCCGCGCGGCTTGGTTGTGGCACAAGTCAGTGAAGAACTCCGCAGTCTCTTCCAGGCCTTCGCCTTCCGCTGAGCTATCTTTTCCGCGTGCTGTGAGCTCCAAACTATCCAGAATCTGGCAGTGCGAGGACAATAGCCAGCACAGCGCATCGGCCATCGGGAAGGTCACACCCTGGCGTTGGCCGTGGTATAACTTACTTCCCCCAGGGTCCAAAGCTTTTTGCAGATGCTTCAGCGACCACAGCCACAGAGTCATTGCGGTGGCCAGAGTGCAGGCGCCGGTTTCGGGATGGGTTGAAGCGATGCGGCGCATCTCGGCAATCCAGACGCGGAATTGAGCCAGGAAAAGCTCGCTCGTCATGGTCACGCTCAATTGCCGCCGCTGCACAGCCTCCGGACCTTCGTAGGTCGCCTCCAGCTGCGAATCCATCCATTTGTTGGCCAGAAACCCCGGACAATCTTCGGTGATGCCGTAGCCACCCATCAGGCTAACTGCTTCGCGCATCATGTCGGTCCCGTGGCCGGTGTTCCACAGCTTGGTGGCAGGGCACAGGACACTGGCTTTCGCGTCCTTCAATGCAAAGCGGACCAGCGGGTCGGACTCCAACTCAGTTCTTCGTGCCGATCCGGATTTGAGCGCGAGCAACTCGATTGCGCGCCCCTCGCTTTCGCGTAGCGCCTTCATCTCTGCACGGCCGCCTGCGATGCCGCGCGCTTTCAGGATTTCGTCTTTCTCTTTTTCCAGGGGGTCGAGCTCATCGAACAAGCGCGCAGCCGCGAAACCGAGCGACGCGGCCGCTTCGCCTGTCGCCCAGATATCCACTAGCCGATGTAACGCGTCCTCGCGTTGCTGGATGCCCTGCTCATGCCTGATGGAACCGGGCTTGATTCCCTCTGCACCGCGGAATCGGCTTCGCTGGTAGCGGATGACGGGTTCCACCGCGGAGAGCAGCTTGGCCGCAGTCATCAGTCCAACAGGTACACGGGTGCGGCGGAAGACGGCTTCAATAATTTCGCCGTGATTGAAGTTGGGAATAATCACTCCGTCTTTCACTGAATATCCGCCGACGATGCGGCTGGCCGGAACTTTCAGGTTGAAGATGGGATCCCCGGTAGAGGAGAGTTGGTGAACCAGCTTCTTTGTTGGTGTTCCGCGGTCAAAGACGCCTTCATCCGTGTCTTCCAGGATCACAACGCAACTTCCCTTGATGCGCGGGTCGTCGGAGTTCACCGCTGCGGTGACAAAGTTAGCGGAGGCAATATTGGTGATGAACCGGCCGCGCTTGTCCACCTGAAGCCATGGCTCTTCGCCATCGCTCCATTCGGCCACGCGTATCTTGCCGTTCAGCATCCCGGTGTCCACTCCCACGTAAGGAACCGGTTCGGTCAGCGCGAAGGCCCCGCGCCACGGCTTGCGATCTTCCCCGGGCGGGGGCGGCGCGCTCAAGGCCATATAGTGGTGCGCCTGTTCCTCGGTTCCACGCTCGTGAATGGGCGAGAGCGCCAGAAAGCCAGCCACTGCGGCTGTAGCGGCGCCACTATCTACCCAGGCCAATTCGAAAGCCATCAGTCCAAGTGCGAGGTTCTTCGGCCCAACGATGAAGCCGCCTTCTTCCGGTTCCATGAAAACAGCCGTCAGCCCGGCACGATCGAACTCCTCCAGCATGGCAGCTTTTTCAGGCGTCCACTCATGGGTGTTGCGCTGTCCCGCAGCCACCAGCCTTGCTACCGTTCCTCGCGCCACACCTCGCGTCGACTGAACCAGCATTTGCAGATCGAACCGGTCAGCAAAACGCCATTGAATTTGGCGCACCGAGTCGCCGGGGAGAGTCAGCATGGCCTTCTGTCCCAATACCGGAGCTGTGCTCATAAGTTGATCCTCGAATCGCGGTCACATTGTCTCTAAGTGTTGCGGAAAAGATATGTGCGCGGCGTCACCATGACGGATCTGCGGAATCGTCCCGCGGAGCGCAGAGGCGGCTGAAGACACGTCCAAGGATAGCCAGTTCCAGGATGACCGTCAGGCGAACAAGCAGAACAATAGAGTGTTTGGTCAGTCAACTTGCTCGGAGATGTTGGGATTACCGTTCGCAAGCGCGTGGTGGATAGCAGTCCGAGAATACGACAGACTCTCGTCAGCCGCTCAAGACTCTTTACGCGCTGGCGATCTGTAAGTGCAATTGCACCGAAGTCGGCCGGAATTGCGGCTTCTGGAATGTCTGATAGCACGGAAGCGAGTCAGGATCGCGGCGTGGCCAACAAATGCTTGCGAACCGTAATCCCAGCGTCTCGGGCATTCAATTCAGGTTTGCCGCATTGAATATGTCGTGGTATGCTACAGGGCTTCAGGCAGAAATGAATTCGCCTCCGCGGTTCGATTTGGCGGCGTCCTGTCATCCAGAGGGGGATTCCGGTGCACTCGCAGCAACGCGCTAGAGGCATGAAGCATATCGACCTGACGGATGTTCAGCTTGCTTCCAGTGAAACCGCCCGGCGTATCAATCGTGACATCGTGCTGGAGTTAATCCGGGCGAAACAGCCGATATCCAGGGCTGATCTGTCACGCCGTTCAGGACTTCAAAGAAGCACCGTCTCGCAAATAGTGGAGCAGCTCATCAAGGAAAGCTGGGTTTGCGAGGGTGCAATTGCCACTCGGCCCCGTGGACGCCGCCCCACCTTGTTAGGACTGAATGACGACCTGGTGGTCATCGCAGTCGACATCCATCCGAAACAAGCAACCGTTGCCGCGGTTGACCTGCAGGGGCGGCTGCTTTCCCGGTCGCAGGTTTCACTGACCTCCGATCCGGCTGCTTCCACGCAGAGAATGATGGAATCGATGCTGCATATTCAGCGTTGTCTGGCGCACAAATCGATTGAAGGGATTGGAATCAGTCTCCCCGGCAGAGTCGATCCGGGAACGCAGCGGCTGATCTTCGCGCCGAACCTGCACTGGCATGATTTCGATCTAAAGAAAGTGATCGAGAACAAGATGGGCTTGCCTGTGCAGATGGAGAACGCGGCTACAGCTTGCCTGCTGGCAGAACTGACATTCAGGCGAATGGATGGGGTCCGAGATATTGTGTTGGTCACCGTTTCGGAAGGCGTGGGAACCGGAGTGTTCGCCGACGGTCAACTGATCACGGGCCATCACGGGATGGCAGGAGAGTTCGGCCACGTATCGATGGATTTGTCGGGTCCCCGTTGCGCTTGCGGCCGAAACGGCTGTTGGGAGGTGTTCGCTTCGTGCCGAGCAGCCTTGCGGTATTACAAGGAACTAGAGCCCCAGAATCGAGCAGTGACTTTTCACGAATTGCTGAATATGGCTGATGACGACCGGCACGCTGCACAAGCGTTGGCTAAACAGGCACTCTATATAGGACGTGGTCTGCGCATGATCATAGCCGGTCTCGCTCCCAGCGTGATTTTGGTGGCGGGCGACATTACCTCGGCATGGCACCGGTTTGGACCGGTCATCGAGAAGGAATCCGCGGATCGCACATTGGCGGGAACGGCTCCGCGGATCCTCCCCACGCATGAAGGGGAGATCGCCCGCCTTCGCGGCGCGGCGGCGCTTGTGTTTCAGAGGCGGCCTTTGCGGAGACAAATTCAGGGATCCAGCCATACCGGGGCGCGCTAGCCCCAAGGGAACAAGAGAAGCCATAGCTCCCGTTTGCTACCGGAAGTAAGTACGGCTTTGATATCGTGTCAGGCCGGAACCCAAACAAAACATGAAGGATGCAGAAAACGGCAGGGTTGACCTCGGAATCTAATCGAATCGAACAGGCCGATCGGTCGTTGGCCGGCCGGTCTTTTCAATAAATCGCTTTTCTGTCTTGACAATTTTGTTGACGAAATCATATAGTTCGTGTCGCCAATTATATTGTGCTGAGTTCGTGCTTGAACCCCGAGTGCAGGAAGTTGGCTTCTGCACCGTGCAACTGAGTGGTTTTGGACGAATTCGGTGATCCGCGTCCATGTCAATGCTCGCGCAGTTTGAGAAGAACACGCAACCAAAAACTCTCCGGAGGAAACCATGTCAGGAAGGCCAGGAATCAGTCGTCGGGTCAACGCTAACGCGTCCAAAACGCTGCTGATGGCGGTCGTGCTTCTCACCACGTTTCTTGGAATGAGCTCGGCAAACGCACAGGTACTCTATGGCTCGATTACAGGGACGGTCACCGATAAGTCGGGTGCAGTCGTTCCCAACGCAGCTTTAACAGTCACTAATCAGGGCACGGGAGAGATCCGAAGCACAACAGCCAATGGAGTGGGTAATTACTTGCTGCTCGACGTGCTGCCCGGCACGTATACCGTTTCCGTTCCTGCCAAGGGGAGCTTTGGCGGCTACACGGAAAAGGACATTCAAGTGAATGTCAACAGCCAAGTCCGTGTGGACATTTCGCTGCAGCTGGGAACCGTCACGGCGCAAGTCACAGTGACTGAGGCGCCGCCTTCACTGCAGACCGAGAACGCTGAAGTAAATAGCGAGATCAGCCAGACCGAGCTCTCGCAACTGCCGATCACCTCGTCCGAAGGTCGTAACTTTCAATCTCTCTACACACTAATCCCTGGCGCCTCCAGCGTGCAGGAGAAGAACTCGGTGGGCGGCAATCCAGCGCGTGCCATGAGCGCGAACGTAAACGGCAATTCCTATAACGGCAACACCACGCGCATTGATGGCGCTGTGAATTATTACGGCTGGCTGCCGTACCTGATTGCGTACGTGCCTCCAGCGGATTCAATTGAAAGCGTCAGCTTCACTACCAACGCCTTCAACGCCGAGCAGGGACAGGCGGGCGGCGCATCCGTAAAGATCAGTACCAAGAGCGGAACCAGAGACTTCCATGGCAGCGGATGGGAATATTACCAGGACGCGGCCCTCAATGCGCGGCCTTATACGACCCCTGGAACAATTCCGAAGAATGTCTATCAGGAATACGGCGGCAATATCGGTGGCCCGATCTATATTCCCAGGATCCTGACCGGAAAGAAGAAGCTGTTCTTCTTCACGAATTTCGATCGCATCACGCGGCGCCAACTGATCACCAATACCTTCTCGGTTCCAGACACCAATATGGTCGCCGGCAACTTCTCCGAAGTGGCCTCAGGACTGTCGAAAAGCAACACTGTCCTTTACGATCCAGCTCCAACGATTCCCAGTAGTCAGTGGATCGGCACTATCAATACCGCATTGTGCCCCACTCTCGCCTATACCAGCGGCTACCTGAATTACTCCTGTCGGCCCAGCTTTACCAATGAGTATGGTGAAACGGGATCGAACGTAAACACAATTCCGGCGTCAAGAATCGCGAACGCAGCGTCGATCATGATGCAGAATCTGCAGCCGTACGCCGCATTGGTAGGCGCAGCTGGCCAGCCGGCGGCTTCCTTGTCGAATCAACTGCTCAACGACTACATCGGGAGGGGGACATTCGGCTATAACCGCAATGCATCGGACACGAAGATCACCTATATTCCGAACGACAATACGCAGATCTTCGGGAAGTACGGTATCTCACCCTACACCGGGACCGACGCCCAGATATTCGGCAAGGCGGGCGGCACAACGGTTGACGGCGGCCAGCCTGGGGCAGCGGCGGGCCGGGCTCAAAATGTGGGCCTGGGCATGAGCCACGTATTCAACGCGAGACTCGTGATTGACGCAGACTTCGGCTATACCCGCCAGGTGACCGGTGCGCAGTCCACGGTCGACCTGCAAGTTGGCGACTACGGGACCAGCGTGTTGGGCATTCCCGGCACCAACGGCCCCGGGCCCAACTATGTGGGCATTCCGGCATTCGACTTTTACACGCAGGGCTCCACTACTAACACCTTCAGCGGCTTGGGGAACGTACAGGGCGCCAGCCCGTTCCTGTTCCGCGACAACCAGTTTACCGGCGATGTGAACCTGAGCTGGGTGAAGGGAAAGCATTCTACAAAATACGGCTTCACTTACTATCACTTCGACCTGAATCACTTCCAGCCCACCAGTGGCGGCGGCATCAATTCTGTACGCGGTGGATTCGAGTTCGCGGGTGGATTGACCTGCGGTCTGACTGCGTCAGCGACCACGGCTTCCTGCAGCACGACGGGCTACAACAACCTTGCCGACTTCCTGCTGGGCCTGCCGAACAACGGCACTACAACATCGAACGGCGGTGCGGTCGCCAAGCCTTCGCAGGTCTTCAATCCCAACTCCCTGCGCTGGACCGAACTCGGAGCCTACGCCCAGGATCAGTGGGCGGTGACCCCCAAGTTCACGCTCAACTACGGGGTTCGCTACGAACTGTATCCGCCGGCGTACCGCGATCACACCGGGGTGACCGTTCTTGTCCCGGGGCTGCCTCAGTCTGCCAACGTTGAGGTTGGCGGCGAGAATGGAAACCCGGAGAATGCGGGTATCTATAGCGGGTTCGGGTTCTTTGCTCCGCGCCTCGGCATCGACTATCGCTTGACGGAAAAGACCGTAGTTCGCTCGGGATTCGGCGTCACGACCGACCCCGACAGTATGCGCTACCTGCGCGACGAGTTCCCTGAGGACCTGGCGCCGGCATACTCAGGCACCGGTACGGGCACCATCGCAGTCGATCCAGCCAACAACGATGCGGCGATAACGCTCTCCTACGGCATCCCCGCCCAGATCGCTCCCAACCTAAGCTCAGGTTTTGTGTCGCTGCCGGTCTCCGGATCCACAACCACGGTAGCGCAGAACTTCCGGCGCGGATACATCGAGAGCTGGAACCTTTTCATCCAGCGGGATCTGGGTTACGGTTGGGTGGGCAACGCCGGCTACGTGGGAACCCATTTTGTTCGCCAGCAGGTCGGCTGGACCCCGTTTAATTCCGCTCCATTTCCGAGCACAGCTACGCCATGCATGCCCAACGGCCAATACAACAACGCCCTCACGGGCCTAACGGGACCATGCAGCTTCAACATCAACGAAACGATCAACTGGCAGAACTGCACGTCTACCTGGACTGCCTGCTACAACACGGGCGGGATCACAATGACTCAACCGCTCTGGAGTTCCTCGTACAACGCGCTCCAGTCGCAGTTGACGCACAATGCGGGTAAGAACATGTCGATGGGAGTGGTTTACACCTACTCGCATGCCATCGACTTCGAAGACAATGGCGCGGGGTCTGGAGCCGGCGGTACGACGTTCAATTACCCCGCGATGGCTCGCCTGAATCGGGCCACTGCGGGGTACGACCAGACGCACAACGCACAGGTGTACAGCGTCTACAGCCTGCCGTTCGGGTACGGCCAGAAGTACGCAAACCAGGGCTTGGTCGCGCAGATTATCGGCGGCCTCCAGTTGAATGGACAATTTAGCCACTACAGCGGCACCCCATTCTCGGTGAGCGCCGCCGGTGGTAATCAACTGTCAGGCGAGGTCCCCGGGTTTGGCACAACCTACGCCCAGTTGGTTGCGCCGTACCAGCAGGAGAGCGGCCACAACAGGACGCCCGGCGCCACCACGGTATCCGGAGGCAAGCCCTGGTTCAATCCCGCGTCTTTCGCGAACCCGGTCGAGCCTGCGGCCACCGTTGCCGGGAACCCGACCAATGCTTCGCCCACTTTGCCCAACACCTACCGCAACGAGTTCCGTGGACCCGGGGTGTCGGTCTTCAACGCAAGCATCTTCCGGGCCATCCACGTGTACCGCGAGAGCGAGTTCCAGATTCGCTTCGAGGCGTTCAACCTTCTCAATCACGCGATACTCACGTCCAATCCGAACGCGACGGTTGGTGGTGGAACTTTTGGGTACATCACCAGCTTTGGCCCTGGCTACTCTCCAACACAGGGGTCGCGCTCACTGCAGTTCAGCGGCCGGTTCAATTTCTAGATTGCTCATACATTCCTTTGCAGCCGGCGCTGGAGTTTTCACAAAAAACTCCAGCGCCGGCTGTTTCTTTTGGCACGCCAACGAGTTGACGCAGTAAAGAGTTTCGGCACTCGGCCAAAAATGAAAAAGTCCGCAGAGTCTTCGGACTGATTCGCGGTAACTGGGCATCTCCGTCCCTTCCTTCGAAAGACCTTCCTGAGCTGCCTGACGGCTCAAAATCAGTCTCATGATCTGCCCGGATGGTTTTTTGACAATGCGGGGCGATATTGTGGTTGTACAATTCCGCTAGGATTCATTTCACACCCTGGATGCGTGCAACTGGCGAGTATGCCTTGTCGCCTGCGTGTTCCTTTGGAAACTCAAAACCTAGAGCCTGCATCCAGGGCCCGGAACCACAGAAGCTACAACTCTAACCAACGCATTCTTGAACTCCAACCTTAAAAGGAGCCTCGTGTGTATCCCCCATACATTCACGTTGTAATACCTGCTCGTCCCTGCCGTCCAAGACCTTTTGAGCCGAGATTTCTTTCTTGTCTATTGAGTGCCCGGTCCGCACCTGGCGTCTCGCAAGCGGGCGGCAGACCGTGGCCGTTGCTTGCGACGGTCTTCCTCCTCATTGCGGTGCTTTGCCCGGCTGACGCCGGTGCGCAGCAGGTCGAGCCATCTTTGCCCATCTCGCAACGATTGACAATCAATCTTGCAGCCGGTGTGCCGGAGTACATTGCGAATGCCGCGACCACTTCGAATGCGCCGCAAAGCCAGTGGTGGTTCCAGAACACCAATAATTCGGCCTCCTACTCGAGCCTCGGTTTTGTGGAGAGTACAGATACGGCCGCGACATGGACGCAGGTGGGCCTTCCCTACGACGCGAATATTCCGCGCACCTTTATCAACCAGACGTCGGGCGGCGGCCAGGGGTCCTTGACTGGTAACTACAACTGGTACCGCCTGCACTTCAAGGTTGATCCTAAGTACGCGGGCCAGAAGTTCATGCTGAATGTCGAGGGCTCGCACACTGGCGTTCAGGTTTTCATCAATGGCACGCTTCTGCCCGGTATCAGCGCCGTCGCTGCCGACGCGCAGGCGACGCACGTGGTGGGATTCATCCCTGTGATCGTCGACCTCACACCATATCTGCATACAGACGGCGCCACCGATAATGTGATCGCGATCGATGTATCGAGGGGCGCAAGCTGGTATGAACAGCCAAACTTTTCCGGGGCTTTCCGTTTCGGCCAGGCCATGGCTGGATTGTTCCGCAATGTTTACCTGTATGTTACAAGTCCGGTTCATATTCCTGTAAACAGTTACTCAAACCAGAAGACCTGGGGCACTTATGTTGGAACGGTCTCCGAAGTTCCCGCTTCGGAAGGGACCGCAACGGCGGCCTCGGCTGTGGTAGAGGTGCAGACCAACGTTCTCAACGAGACCGCAACCACGCAGCAAGTTACTTTGACCACACAGATCGTGGATGCGCAGGGGAACGTGATTGTGACCGCGCCGCCGATTACTCAGTCGGTGCCGCCGATGACGCCGGCCA
>Ga0187847_10000838_pt1 | contig 30699 bp, 22 predicted proteins | sample June2016WEW_4_10_FD_132458 | JGI IMG/M metagenome (GOLD analysis project Ga0187847, IMG submission 132458) | Peatland microbial communities from SPRUCE experiment site at the Marcell Experimental Forest, Minnesota, USA - June2016WEW_4_10 | ecosystem: Environmental > Terrestrial > Soil >...
CGCTCAGCGGCACGCCAGGCGCGAGCACGGGCAACAGCTACCCCATCATGATCACCGCCAGCAATGGCGTCTTGCCGAATTCCACGCAAGCCTTCACACTGATCGTGGATCAGCCTCCGGCCATCACGAGCACCCCGAATACTACCTTCACCGTTGGCACGAATGGTTCGTTCCCCGTCACCACGACCGGCTACCCCGCGCCGTCACTCTCCACGACGAAGGGTGCTGGTAATACCGGTGTCCCAAGCGGCGTGTCCCTCATGGACAATGGGAACGGGACGGGCACGCTGACGGGTACGCCTGCAACCGGCACCGGCGGTGTTTGGACCTTCAACATCAATGCGCAGAGCAGCGTGACCCCCAATGCGAAGCAGTTGTTCACGCTGACGGTGGAGGAAGCTCCGGGTTTCACCAGCGGCAGGAAGACGACCTTCACGGTAGGACAGACGAGCATGTTCACGGTGATGACGTCAGGCTATCCGGCTCCTGCCTTGTCGGAGTCTGGCGCTCTTCCGAGTGGAGTAAGTTTTACCGACAACGGGAACGGTACGGCTACGATCACAGGCATACCGGTTCCAACTACCGGGGGCACTTACCCTTTCCAGATCACCGCCAATAACGGCATCGGGCAGAACGCGACCCAAAATTTCATTCTTACGGTGGATGAGCCTCCAACCATCACCAGCTTGAGTGCAACGACATTCAAGACGGGAAGCAGCGGTTCGTTCAATGTTACGGCGTCTGGCTATCCTTCATCGACTTTCACCGAAACGGGAGGTCTGCCCAGCGGTGTGACTCTCAGTTCCACCGGCTCCTTGAGTGGCACGCCGGCAGCGGGCACGGGCGGCGTTTACGCCATCATGATCGATGCTACCAATGGCATCTCGCCCGATTCGCTCCAGGCATTCACCCTTACCGTCAACCAGCCCCCATCGATAACAAGCCCAAATACTGCGACGTTCACGGTTGGCACGATGGGCTCGTTTCCGGTGATGGCCGCCGGCTACCCGACCACGTTCACGTTCACCGAAACCGGAACCTTACCCACCGGAGTCACGCTTAGTTCGAGCGGATTACTCAGTGGCACTCCGGCGACGGGAAAGGGCGGCACGTATCCCATCACGATTGCCGTTGCCAACGGCATCACGCCCAAGGGAACGCAATCGTTCACGCTTATCGTGGATCAGGCACCCGCCATCTCCACTGCGAAGAAAACCACTTTCACGGTCGGAACGCTCGGGACTTTCACGGTAAAAACGTCGGGCTACCCGACCTCTGCATTGTCGGAATCCGGCAATCTCCCGAGCGGAGTGACTTTCACCGATAACGGGGATGGCACCGGAACCCTAACCGGCACTCCGGTTGCAACCACGGGCGGCACTTATCCGATTCAGATCACCGCCAATAACGGCGTCTTACCGACCGCGACGCAAGACTTCACGCTCACGGTCGACGAAGCTCCTTCCATCACGAGCGCGAACAGCACGACCTTCACAACCGGCACCCTGGGCTCATTTACGGTGATGGCATCTGGTTTCCCAGCGTCGAGCTTTAGCGAAAAGGGCGCTCTGCCGAGCGGGGTCACGCTCAGTTCGGGCGGACTGCTTAGCGGCACACCAGGAGCGACTACCGGCGGGGTTTATACGTTCACGATCACGGCCAACAACGGGACCGCGCCCAATGCCACGCAAAGTTTCACGCTGACCGTGGACCAGTCTCCGTCCATCACCAGCGCAAACAGCACGACCTTCACGACCGGCAAGGCGGGTTCGTTTTCGGTGATGGCCTCGGGCTATCCGGCCACATTCACCTTTAGCGAGACGGGCGCTCTGCCCAACGGTGTCACCCTCACCACGGCCGGTGTGCTCAGCGGCACACCTGCGGCGGGGACGGGTGGAACGTACTCCATCACGATCAGTGCCGATAACACGATTGAGCCTGCGGGAACGCAAAACTTCACCCTGATCGTGGATCAGCCGCCTGCGATCACGAGCGCAAACACCACAACCTTCACGACCGGCCTGCCGGGTTCCTTTAATGTCACTGCCACCGGGTACCCGGCTCCGACGTTCACCGAGATGGGTGCTTTGCCGAGTGGTGTCACGCTCAGTTCGAATGGATTGCTCAGCGGTACGCCGGCGGCGGGCACAGGAGGCGTTTACACCTTCACGATTACGGCCAGCAACAACGTCCTGCCGAACGCAACCCAGAGCTTTACGCTGATCGTAGACCAGCCTCCGGCGATCACCAGTCTCAGCTATGCAGGCTTCGCCATCGGACAGCCTGGTTCGTTTACCGTGACGACCACTGGCTACCCGATTGCCAGCATCATGGAGATGGGCCAACTGCCGAACGGGCTCACTTTCGTTGACAACGGGGATGGAACGGGAACCCTCAGCGGTACTCCCATGGTTTTTATCGGAGGCAACTTCCCCATCACTTTCACGGCGCAAAACGGCATCGGTTCGCCAGCCAGCCAAATGTTTACAATAATCCTGGGCCAGGCGCCAGTCTTCACAAGCGCGAGTAGCGCAGCCTTCACCTACGGGGTTGCCAATGCCTTTATCGTGATGACAACTGGATTCCCCACTCCAAGCCTGAGCGAGATTGGCGGGCTGCCGGCCGGGGTGACTTTCGTCGACAACGGAAACGGTACGGGCACGCTCGCGGGGACCCCAGTCGCGGCTGGCAACTATAACATCGTCTTCGCCGCCACTAATGTCGTCACCACCAACACGCAACCCTTCGTGCTCAACGTTAGCGGACTCGCTTTCACGCCCTCCAACGTGAACTTCTACACCGTATATCTCAATAGCTCGACCACCGTGAATGTAAACGTCACCAACCTGAATACTTTCACGGTCAACATCACCGACGTCAGCATTACACCGGGTACGGCAGACGCTGCAGCCTACACTTTCGTTAACAACTGCCCAGCGGACTTGGCGCCTAATGCCAGTTGCACAATTGCGGTTACATTCCACGCGGACAACGTGAACACCCAGACGGCGACGTTGAACATCACGGATAATTCGCCAGGCAGCCCGCAGCAAATCAGTCTGAGCGCGATCGTCATCGATCCATTTGCCCAATTCAACCCGGCCTCGGTGGCCTTCGGGAGCAAGGCAGTGGACAGCAATACCACCGTGCCTGTGGTCCTGACCAATTCCGGATTGACGCCCTTGGTTATCAGTAACATAGCCATCACAGGGACAAACTCCGGCGAATTTTCGCAGGTGAACAACTGTCCCGAGGTGCTCGCGTCGGCTATGAATTGCACGATCTGGGTCACGTTCTCTCCCACCGCTAAGGGCGCGAGAACGGGTGCTCTGACAGTCAGCGACAACATGGCAGCAGGCCAGAGCACGGTCGCCCTTTCCGGCACTGGGCACTAGCAGACTATCACCCGTGTCTGTACCCGATCCGCTCCGCGGTGGGCGGTGAAGATTCCCCGTAAGTGGCAGACACGACAGAAGATATACGCAGTTCGCTGGCGCGCTTGCGACGCTATGAACCCTGGCTGGGGCCGCTGCGAGACCTCGTCGACGAGAACCAGAAAATATGGAGAAATGGGATTTCTGGAGTGTTCCACGTGGAACATTGTGAATGCTTTAATGTACGTACATTAGTGTTACTACATTTGCGAACGAAATGAGAACAAAACCGCTTTGAAATGGGGCGAATTAGGTTTTTCGCTGGGCGGGATGTTTACTGTCTGGTAATGAGTGTGCTGGTTTCAGCTCTACTTTGCCTTTGAAAATGCTGGGGTTAGCGGGGATTGGTGGATCGCGGTTTGGAATGAGGCACTTACAGCGAAGTATCCCGGAGTAAAGGGCTTACGCGTGGAGAAAAACGTTTGCAGTGTGGTTTCACACTATGCTGGGTCAAATGTCGCTAGCTTTGATCCGGATGGGGGTGAAAGGCGACATAAAAGCGACCCATGGTTTCCTGGAGCTTTGACCCGCCGATATCTACATGTTATGTGCATACTCGTGAGCCAACTGCAAAAACTCCTGATTTTACATACTCTACACCGGTCGCACAGGGAAGAATCGGTAGTAACTTCCAAGCCTACGTTAGAAGGTTTGAAAATTGCAGAGTATGACTGCGAATCAGGAGGTTGAATCAATGAAGGTTGTGACATCCACGAAGACGGTGATCCGGGTTGCGCTGGTCGATAGCGATCCCCTTCGGCTAGTAGGTTTTCGCGCGCTCTTAGAAGAGGAATCGGACCTCGAACTGGTTTCCGCTTCGCTCCCTGAGGTCGCGGCTCAGAAAGACATTGATGTCGTGCTGATCGGCGACCGTCCCGGTCACAAACTGTTCGACACAATGGCCAACCTTAGAGCGGTGCGCTCCAGCATGCCGATCATCGTAGTCGGTCACAGTGCGAGCCACGAGGTAATGCTGAACGCCATTGTGTCGGGTGCGAGAGGTTATGTGTTTGATGGAGCGCCGGCCGGCGAATTTGCCCTAGCGATTCGGGTGGTCCATGAAGGTTCCGTCTGGGCTCCCAGGCGGGTACTTTCAATGTTCATTGAACTTGCCGAGACGCAACGGGAACGACCGTTGCGGGGAAGCAGCGAGTCGATTACCGAGCGTGAGAAACAGGTTCTAACAATGTTGGTATCCGGACTGTCCAACAAAGAAATCGGCGCGCCGCTCGGGATTACAGAACGCACAGTCAAAGCCCACATTGCAAAAATGATGCGCAAGGTCGGAGTGCACAACCGCATCGAACTGTCGATACAGGCAGTTGCCCGTTCGCTCGTCAGTTTGCCCGCGAATTGAATCGCCGGGCAAGTGAGCCCCATCAGCGGGGAAGTGGCCTAGACTGAATGTCACGCAGTGAGAGCTTCGCCGAGGCGGAGCCTCTCCGCCATTCTTACCAGGTCGGCGAGGGAGTCGGCTTTCATCTTGTGCATCACCTGGCCGCGATGCGCCTTTACCGTAATTTCGCTGATGCCGAGCTCGAAGCCGACCTGTTTATTCAGCAGGCCGGAGACTACCAACGCCATGACCTGGCGTTCACGCAGCGTCAGTGACTCGTAAGAGGCGCGGAGGGTGCGCATCTTCGCCTCCTGACCGAGTGCAGCGCGGCTGCGCTGGAGGGCCTGGCGGATGGCGCTCAACAGGACCTCATCCGTGAAGGGTTTGGTGAGGAATTCGACGGCTCCGGCTTTCATGGCCCGGACCGACATGGGCACGTCGCCGTGGCCGGTGATGAAGATGATCGGCATGTCGGTACGCTCGGAGGCGATGCGCTTCTGGAGATCCAGACCGTTGAGGCCGGGAAGAGAAACGTCGAGTACGAGGCAGCTGGGAACGGGCGTTCGCGGGCGGGCAAGGAATTCCTGGGCGGAGGCGAACGTTTCGGCCCGCCAGCCCTGGCAGCGGACGAGCAACTCCAGCGATTCGCGAACAGAGATGTCATCGTCAACAACGAACACAATCGGCGTAACAATCGACATTGGTGATGACCCCACTTCATGACCAACGGCGCGGATTAAATCCATTGTATCTCCCCCGGCGCGCGTCGGAGAGTGCGAATCGATTAATTCACCCGAAGCGCGAGGTTGAGCGCCTCAAGCAGGGCGGTATCGCTGAATGGCTTGAACAGGCACTCGACTGCGCTCTGTTCGAGCGTGCGCGAGCGAATGGTCACATCTCTTTGGCCGGTGATAAATATGATGGGGATTTCAGCCTGGCGACTTTTTAATTCCTGCTGAAGTTCCGGTCCACTCATTCCCGGCATGGCGATGTCGAGGATCAAGCAGCGGGTCTGTTCCAGGGAACCGGAGGAGAGAAACTCCTCGGCGGATGAAAAAACAAGGGCGGCGAAGCCGAACTCTCGCAGCAAGTCAGGAAGCGACTCGCGTACGGACTCATCGTCATCCACCACGCATACCAGAGGACGTTTGACCGCGTTCCCTTCCTGGAGGGAGTTCATAACCCAACCATGCGCCAAGTAGTAACAGGCGTCCATTGTACTTAGGTATTGGTCTTACTGACGAAATCGAAGCCAGGCTGGCGTTATGCCGCGCCGGCCATGGGATCAGTCTGGTTGAAGCGAGGTTGCGAGGCGGCTGGGTTGTCGCGCGTGCTGGGAATAGAAAAGGAAAAGGTGGCTCCGGGACCATCGTTCGCCGTTGCCCAAAGACGTCCGCGATGAGCCTCGATAATGGAGCGGCTGATGGACAGCCCGATCCCCATTCCGTCGGTTTTCGTTGTATGGAAGGCTTGAAAGAGCTTGTCGGCGGCTTGAGGCGTGAAACCGACTCCGGCATCCTTCACGCTCAGGCGAACGCAATCAGCCTGATCGCATTCGGTTTTGATCAGCAATTCCCGGGGGCGATCGTCGACCGCGCTCATGGCGTCCGAGGCATTGCGCAGCAGATTCAGAATGACTTGTTGAAGCTGGACGCGATCGCCGGAGACGGGCGGGAGTCCGTCCGCAAGCTCATGTCGCAAAATCACACTCTTACTCTGTAACTCACTCAGCGACAATGAAGTAACTTCCCGAGTGGCCTCATTCAGGTCCATGGGCTCGGGTGAGATATCCCTCTTGCTATAAAGCGCGCGGAGGCGGGTGATGACGTCCGACGCGCGGTTGCCATCGCGAATCGTGCGGCGGGCCGTTTCGCGTGCGCCCTCGACGTTTGGAGGATCGGAAGAGAGCATGCGCAGGCAGGTGCCGGCATTGGTGATGATTCCAGAGAGCGGCTGGTTAACCTCGTGGGCGATGGAGGCGGTGAGAACTCCGAGGCTTGTGATTCGGGCGACGTTCGCGAGTTCTTCCCTGGCCTTGGCGAGAGCTTCTTCGGAGAGCCGGCGCTGCGTGACCTCCTGAACGGCGCCGATATACTCCTGCCGATTCTGACTGTCCCGACTGCCGTGAGCGATCAAGTGCAGGTATTTGACGGAGCGGTCGGGCAGCAGCAACCGGTGCTCATAATCGAAGTCGCTGACGCCGCGATGCGCCCTTATGACCATGTCATACAGCAGGTGCAAGTCTTCCGGATGCATGCGAGATGCAATCAGCTCGACTGTGACGGGCAGACCCAGTTCAAACTCAAAAATGCGATAAAGCTGTTCCGACCAGTTGATCTCGCCGGTCGCAACGAGCCAGGAAAAGTTGCCGACGCGACTCAGTTCCTGGCCTTCGGCGAGCAATGCCTCGCTGCGCCGGAGTTGTTCTTCGGCCCTTTTGCGAACGGCAATTTCATTTCTCAGCTCTTCGTTGGTCTGGGCAAGTTCGATGGTTCGCTGGGCAACTCTTTGGTCGAGTTCGCTGGCAAGCCGCTTCTGCTGGGTTAGAAGGCGTGCCTCCTGGAGGCCGATGGACGCCTGGTTCGCGGCTACGCTGAGAAGAAGCCTCTCGGTTTGGCAGGGGAAATCCGCACGCCGGCAGCCCGCCACGAGCAGGCCGATCTCACTTTGCAGGCCCAGCCGCAAGGCCACCACTGAAACATCCACATCTCCAACTGGCTGCCTCGCCACGGCAAGCCATCTTTGCGGGTCGTCCTCAAAGCAGCGGTTGAAGAGCGCGCCGATCTCGGGCGGAGACATTGGCAGGTTCAGCGATTGAACGATGCGGGCTGTCTCGACGGGCGCCTCGCCGATGGGGTCTGCCAAGCGGAGATAGACAAGATCCAAGCGGAGCATGCCCAAGAGCGAGTCGAGCAAGGTATGAACAATCTGGGATGGCTCGGCGCCGCTCCACATGGCGGGGAGCGCGAGGATGCTGACCAGATCATTGACGCAGCCCCGAAGGCGCCTGATCTCATCTTGCGGGTGTTCGACTGGCGGTTGCATATTACGCGGCCACCGGAGGGGACGCAGTCCGCGCAGTTCGCCGTTCGCGAACTTCACGGAGAAACTCCTCGGGCGGTACAAAGAACGGATTCGACTGGAGAATGCCGCCGATGATGATCATGGGATGCGTCCGCATAATGTCAATCACGGTGTCGCCTCCAAATTTATCGAGATGGTAGGTGCAGATTACGGCGTCGTCGTGGCGACGCCAGACATCGTTGACGCGGGATTCAAACTCGACGAGGTCATCGACGTAGGACCGGTCTTCAACCGCCCAGTCCATGCGGCAACAGATGCGACTGCGCGGGAAGCCTCCCCTGGCGTTGCCGCTGGCCAAGTTCTCGAAGACCTCAAGCATCCGGTCCTGATCGAAACGGCCATCGCGCAGGTAGGCTTCGGTGTTGATGCGCAGCTCGAATTGGCCACTCCGCTCGGCGGCGCCGGGGTCGATGCCGATTGCGGCCAGGCGCTTGAGGTGGTCGGGACGTTGATCGGGATTCACGACGTGAACCGCCTTATCGCCACACTCGAACCCGTCTTTAATGAAGGGAAGCAAGACGCGATACTCTTCCTCGACGTTATTGAAAAACGCGCAGACATGACGAACATCGCCGAGCTGGGCGCCGGCAAGAGAAATGGATGGGATGGCCTTCTTCATGGTGTATCCCTTCTTTGTGGAATAGCTCGGCCCAGGTCACTGCAACGGCTGTTGTTATTGAGCGGTAGAACAAATGATTTCCGGCAGGTATGCAGCGCTGCCAGCAGGATTGCAGGAATCAGCATTGAGGGTCATGAGCAAACTTCGTTTTCTGCCGAATTCGAATGCGCAGCGAGCCATCAATGGCTCGACTTCCCGGTTGTCGAAAAAGAAGCGGTGTCGGAGGCCCCACGCCCCCAGTGCACAATAATTGTGCCATTTCAATGGCCTGACTGCAAATTGGGAGCCGCCCGCTCCCGCGACCGACGGCCGGGTATTGACCGATACCATCGTCCAATAGATTCGTCTCTGCTCTTCTGGCTTAATCAAAACCGCCGATCGCCATCCGAACGAATCGGAAATGACAAATTCCACAATAAGGAGAGCCATCATGAGCCCAGACCAAACAAAATCCACGATAACGCCGATGGAAAAAGTGATTTACACGGCCAAAGCGCATACCACGGGAGGCCGCGACGGAGGAGCTTCCCGCACCTCCGATGGCCGGCTGGACGTGAAGCTCTCGATTCCCGGCACTCCCGGTACCGGCACCAATCCCGAGGAGTTGTTCGCGGTGGGTTGGTCGGCATGTTTTCTGTCGGCGCTCAAGATCGTGGCTGCGCGAATGAAAGTCAAGCTGCCCGCCGACGTCGCCATCGACAGCGAAATCGACTTAGGCACAACCGGGGGAGGGTACCTGCTGCAAGCGCGGCTCAACGTCAACCTGCCAGGCATCGAACCGGCAGTCGCACAAACGCTGGTGGATGGGGCGCACAAGGAGTGTCCGTATTCCAAAGCCACGCATGGCAACATCAACGTGGTTACGAATGTGGTCGGGACGAAACCGGCCACGGCGGTGGCCTGAATGGAGTGATCGGGCGGGATTGGGGAGAACGAAATGACCGGAGAAATCGACTTCGATCGCCGCCGCTTTTTTGGCACCGCAGCCCTGACGTTTGCAGCCGCAGCCATCGGAATGGCTGCGGGGGCGGAATCCCGATCCGGCAAAGCCGGCGAGTTGGGCTCTCTCAGCAATGCGAGCGCGTGGCTGAATTCACCACCGCTGACGGCGTCCGAGTTGCGGGGAAAGGTTGTGCTGATCGATTTCTGGACCTATTCCTGCATTAACTGGCGGCGTCAACTTCCGTATGTCCGCGCGTGGGCCGAGAAATACAAGGATCAAAGACTGGTGGTGATCGGGGTGCACGCGCCGGAGTTCTCATTTGAGAGAGATATAGACAACGTGCGGCTGGCGGCGAAGGAGATGAGGATCGATTATCCGATTGCGATTGATAACGACCACGCGATATGGAACGCCTTCGACAACGAATACTGGCCGGCACTGTATTTCGTGGATGTGCAGGGGCGCGTCCGACACCATCAATTTGGCGAGGGTGAATATCAACAGTCGGAATCGGTAATTCAACAGTTGCTGGCGGAAGCGGGAGTTCGCGGTGTAAGCCGCGAGCCGGTGCAGGTGGATCCTCAAGGTGCTGAAGCTGGCGCGGATTGGAACGACTTGCGATCGGGAGAAAATTATGTCGGCTATGAGCGCACGGAGGGATTTGAATCCCCGGGTGGCGCAAAACGAGATAAGAGTCACGATTACGATTTGCCCGCGCGACTGAGGCTCAATCACTGGGCTCTCTCCGGTAGTTGGACCATGCAGAGAGAAGCTATTGTGCTCAACAAGGCGGAGGGGAACATCGCCTACAGCTTTCACGCGCGGGATCTTCATCTCGTGATGGGAGCGGCGGCGCCAGGAAAGTCAGTACGATTCCGCGTGCTTATCGATGGGCAGCCGCCGGGGAATGCGCACGGGGTTGACGTGGACGATCGGGGTAACGGCACGGTCATGGGGCCACGGATGTATCAGCTGATCCGACAACCGGGCCCCATCATTGATCGGCGGTTCGAGATTAGATTTCTCGATTCCAGAGTGGAGGCTTTTTCGTTCACGTTCGGATGAGTTATCGCGCGGAGTGATGCGTGGCGCCGAAAAAGCGTAAGTGGCACGTTCGGAACTTATGGCTGAGCCGGCATGTTGCAGGGAAGACAAGGAGGAACACGATGAAACGGATCGCTTTCTTGTTGTGTGCAGTGGTGGCACTAACGGGCGTAGCCGCTCTTATGGCCCCCGCATCCGGACAGGCCGAGGGAGAGGCTGACCCGGTCTTCGGAATCACGATTCCATCCGGGTACCGCGACTGGAAGCTGATCTCAGTGGCGCACGAAGAAGGCAACCTGAATGATATTCGCGCCGTTCTCGGCAACGATGTGGCCATCAAGGCTTACCGCGAGGGGAAGCTCCCGTTTCCGGACGGCGCAATTATTGCGCGCCTGGCGTGGAGCTACGTTCCGTCCGAGGAGAACAACAAAGTCTTTGGCCGCGCGCAATCTTTCGTGGCCGGACCTGCGACAAACGTCCAGTTTATGGTGAAGGACTCGAAAAAATATGCCTCGACGGCAGGATGGGGGTTTGCGCAATTCACGGACGGCAAGCCTGCCGACGCGGTGCTACTCAAAACCTGCTTCCCCTGCCACGTGCCTGTCAAAGCTCGAGACTATGTCTTCACCCAATATGCGCGCTGATGTGAAAGGAGCGTAACCGTGACAACCGAGACAACCGCCACCCGGCCGCCTGTGCCTCCGTTTACGCGCGAAAGCGCGATACAAAAGGTGCGAGGGGCTGAAGACTCCTGGAACAGTCGTGATCCCGGGAAAGTAGCGCTGGCCTACTCGGTCGATTCGCGCTGGAGAAACCGCGCGGAGTTCCTCAACGGAAGAAGCGAGATCGTCGCTTTTCTTTCGCGCAAGTGGGCGAAGGAGCTGGACTATCGGCTCATCAAGGAGCTGTGGACGTTCACGGGGAATCGCATCGCGGTGCGCTTTGCTTACGAATGGCACGACGATTCGGGTCAGTGGTACCGGTCCTACGGGAATGAGAACTGGGAGTTCAACGATGCCGGTTTCATGACCACGCGGTTTGCGTCCATCAATGACCTTCCGATCGCGGAATCGGAGCGCAAGTACCGGTGGCCTCTGGGCCGCCGACCTGATGAGCATGCGGGGCTTAGCGACCTGGGTCTGTAGGCTTTCAAGAGACGGCGTTACTTCCTGATACCAAAGTCTGGCCGATACCATCGTCCAATTGTTTTGCCTTCAACGAGTGTGGTGTGATGCGCCGAGGGCAGGGGATGCAATTGGAGATGCGCGTCTGAGAAGAGGGGCAATCCCATGGATTCAGAAGAACTGTTTAGCGATTCGGCCTATAACCGCGAGATGCAGATGGCGGAGGACGAGCTATCCGCGTTCCTCAAGGCGGTGAAGGAGTTATATGGTCCAGAAGAGGCCAATTTGTCGGCGGAGGACTGGCTGGACGAATCGGATCTGATCGATAGCCCGCCTCTATCCATAGGCAGGGACTGGAGGGCGGTCACGATTGCGGCGTCGGCGAGGCTGGCACACCGGCTGAGCGTCGCGCTGTGTCCTGCGCCGCCGTTTGGAACTTCGCGCGGCGCGTCAACCAATACCAAAGTATCGCCAATACCATCGTGCAATTGTTTCGCCGTCAAGCTCGTGGTGTGATGCGCTAAACCGTAGGCGATGCAATCGGAAAAGGCGCGGTGAAGGTGTGAAGAAATCCTCCATGGCTCACTGCGGCAGAAACAAACACATCCATCATCGATCACTCGAAAGGAAAACCCATGGCTCAGACCCGTGCCAAGCAAAGAGACAGCAACGCGGCCGATGACAAGAACGCAATTCGTCCGTTTGATGTGAACGTTCCAGATGCCGACTTGATCGAGTTGCGCAGGCGCATTAACGCGACAAAGTGGCCGGAGCAAGAAACGGTCGGGGATGCAACGCAGGGCGTGCAACTCGCAACGACGCAGGCGCTCGCCCGCTATTGGGGCACGGAATACGACTGGCGCAAGTTGGAAACGAGACTCAATGCGCTGCCGCAGTTCATCACTGAGATCGATGGGCTGGATATTCACTTCATTCATGTCCGTTCAAAGCACGAGGATGCCTTGCCGCTGATCGTTACGCACGGATGGCCCGGATCGATCATCGAACAGATCAAGATCATCGAACCTCTGACCAATCCCACGGCGCATGGCGGAAGCGCATCGGATGCGTTCCACGTGGTGATCCCCTCCCTGCCGGGCTACGGATTCTCAGGCAGACCGTCCGCGACCGGGTGGGACGTTGCCCACATCGCGCGTGCCTGGGTGGTGCTGATGAAGCGCCTCGGATACTCGAAATTCGTGGCGCAAGGCGGCGATTGGGGCGCGCTTGTCGTCGATCAGATGGGCGTGGATGCACCTCCGGAGCTGCTCGGCATTCACACGAACATGCCTGGCATTTTTCCAAACGACATTGACAAGGCGGCTGCATCCGGGACGCCGGCGCCAGCCGGTCTGTCGGCGGACGAAAAGATCGCTTACGAGCGTTTGCAGTTCGTCTATCAAAAGGGAATCGCCTATGGGTACCAGATGGGGCTCAGACCGCAGACTTTGTACGGAATTGCGGATTCACCGGTCGGGCTAGCGGCGTATTTCCTCGATCACGATGCGCGCAGCTACGAGCTGATCGCGCGCGTATTTGCGGGAAAATCCGAAGGCCTCACCCGCGACGACATCCTCGACAACATCACCATCGCCTGGTTGACAAATACGGCGCTTTCCGGGGCGCGTCTCTATTGGGAGAACTGGGGCAAGCTGGGGTATTTCAATGCCAAAGGCGTCAAAATCCCGGTTGCGGTGAGCGTCTTCCCGGATGAACTCTATCCGGCTCCCCGGAGCTGGTCAGAGCAGGCGTATCCCAAACTCATCCACTTCAACAAGCTCCCCAAGGGCGGACACTTTGCCGCCTGGGAACAGCCGAAGCTGTTTTCGGAAGAGCTCCGGGCGGGTTTCAGATCATTACGATCGGGCGTGGCAACGGCTGCAGCATAACCTGATTGCGGCGAAGACCAGCCTTGTGCATACCGCTGCAGGAGAGTGCGATGACCGTGCTCTCCTGGCTTGTGCGAGGGGGATGCTAGCGCGACACAGGAGGAAACAACATGGCAGATCCGAAAACTTCAAAGGAGGAAGCTATGAAATGGATCGCGTCTTCAGTGATTGCAGTTGCGGCGGTGGCGGGTAGTATCGCGTTTTTGATCCCCGCATCTGGACACGCGGACGGAGCATCCGCGCCCTATGTGACCGAAATACCCAAGGGATACCGCGACTGGAGGTGGATTTCCTCGGCCCACGAAGCGGGCAACCTGAACAGTTTGGGTGCGGTGCTGGGCAATGATGTAGCGATCAACGCCTACCGTGAAGGGAAGCTTCCGTATCCGGATGGCACGATCATTGTGGCTTTGCATTACCATAACGTCCCGTCGGCGGAAAACAACAAGGTGTTTGGCCAGGCCCAATCTTTCGTTCCAGGGGCTGCCACGAACGTTCAATTTATGGTCAAGGACTCTGCAAAGTATGCGGCAACCGGGGGGTGGGGGTTCGGTCACTTTCAGGACGGTAAACCTGCCGATGCGGCTTTCATGAAACCGTGCTTCCCCTGCCACCAGAAGGCCAAAGGGACGGACCTCGTCTTTACTCATTACGCGCCCTGATCCTGAATGGTTTTTCAGCGGCGCTCGAAGATTCAGGGGAGGATTTATGGCAACAGCAGTTGCAAGGCGCAGGTTTCCGCCGGGTCAAGTCGGTGGCCTGAGCAGAGTTCGACTTGCGTGCGCTTATACCGTGTCAGGGAGGGATTGAAGATGTCCACGCCCCAACCCGTTTCTTATCGGACAGTAAAGATCGACGGACTTTCAATTTTTTACCGGGAAGCCGGGCCGAAGGATGCGCCGACGATTCTGCTGCTGCACGGGCTTCCGTCGTCATCGCGCATGTTCGAGCCGCTTTTCGCCCGGCTCTCTGATCGTTATCACCTGGTTGCGCCTGACTACCCCGGATTCGGACACAGCGACTGGCCGGACCCGAAACAATTTGCATATACGTTCGATCATTACGCCGAGATCATGAATCATTTCACTGAGGCGCTCGGGCTCTCCCGTTACACGCTTTACATGCAGGATTACGGCGGCCCGGTGGGTTTTCGAATGGCGCTGGCGCATCCGGAACGGATCGAGGCTCTCATCGTGCAGGACGCGGTGGCGCACAACGAAGGGCTGGGGGCGAATTGGAAGACGCGGCGAGCCTTTTGGGCGAATCGCGCGGAGAACGAAAGCGCGCTACGCGCAAATCTGTTGTCGCTTGCGGCTACGCGCACGCGGCATGTCGGAAACGATCTGAATATAGAACGCTACGACCCCGATCTGTGGACCGATGAATTCTATTTTCTCAACCAACCCGGACAAGCGGAAATCCAGAGCGACCTGTTCTACGACTACCAGACGAATGTGGACGGTTACCCGAAATGGCAGGCCTGGATGCGAGAAACGCAGCCGAGCCTGCTGGTGATCTGGGGGAAGTACGAGCTCTCTTTCGATTCGGGGGAACCGGAACGCTATCGCAAAGATGTGCCCAGCGCTCAAATCCACGTGGTGGATGGCGGCCATTTCGCGCTGGACACGGCTGCCGATGAGATCGCCGCACTGGTGCAAGACTTCGTCAGCTCCTTACCGCGAGAACTGAGGTCGCGGCGCGCCGGCTAGGCGTGGCTTAGAGTACTTCCTCCAACGCCATATCGCCGGTCCAATTTTGAAACCCAATCCGCGAATTGCGCCCCTCTTCGACGCTCTGGGTCGGGTCCATTAGAATGAAGTTCCAGTGGACACATCCTTGGCAGTCCGTACCGCAAACGTCTCGCGCCATTACCGGATGGGCGATGCGTTGGTGCGCGCGGTGGACGGGATTTCCGTCGACATTCGGGCCGGGGAGTTTGTGGCGCTGCTGGGCGCGTCGGGATCGGGCAAGTCGTCACTGCTCAACCTCGTTGCGGGTCTGGACAGTCCGACATCCGGTGCGGTGACCGTTCATGGAAACGACCTGGCTGCGCTGTCACGGGAGCAACTGGCCAAGTACCGTCTGCATACGGTCGGCATGGTGTTTCAGTCATTCAATCTGATCGCGAGCATGTCGCTGCTGGAAAATGTCGAGCTCCCGATGCGCTTTGCCGAAGTTGACCGCCTGGAGCGTGCCGCGCTGGCGCGCGAGTCGCTGGAACGTGTGGGGCTGGGCGGACGGATTTCTCACCGGCCGATGGAACTCTCGGGCGGAGAGCAGCAGCGCGCCTCGCTGGCGCGCGCGCTCATCAACCAGCCCAAGCTTCTTCTCGCCGACGAACCGACCGGCAATCTTGACAGCCGCACAGGCACGGAGATCATGGAGCTCATTCGCAGCTTCAACCAGTCGCTGGGCATGACAGTTTTGATGGTGACGCACGAGCAGGCTCTCGCCGAGAAGTACGCCGGGCGGATGTTGCATCTTGCGGATGGGAAACTGGTCGACGATTTATCCAACAGCGGCGCACGGGAGATCCCGGTGCAGCCGGCCGCGCAGGGGAGGAAAACAGAGTGAAGTTTTACGATGTCGCCGACCTTGCTGTGCGCAACCTGCGCGAGTCGATTTTTCGCAACTCGCTGACCACGATTGGAATCTCGGTGGGAGTTGCCTCGCTGGTCGCCATGCTTTCGCTCGGCATTGGCCTGCAGCAACTGGCTTCGCGGAGGCTGCAAGAGTCGGGGCTGTTTGACACGGTGGTGGTCACCTCGAGGCGCGACCTTCACAACTTCCGCGAGCAGCGCGAAGTGGGGCCGCCGCCGGCCGAGAGCCCGGTGCTGGATGAAGGGGCGAGAAGCAAGATCGCGCAAATCCCGGGCGTGGTCGAGGCCTATCCTGATATTCGGTTTATTACCGACCTGCGCATGGATGGCAAGACGCACTTGACGATGGTGGCGGCCGTGCCGTTCTCAGCCAAGAATAATAATGATGCGTTCGACAGCCTGCAGGGGAGTTTTTTCTCGTCAGCGGAGGCTGCGGAAGCGATTCTCCAGAAGTCGTTTGCCGAAGAGTTGTTAGGGATCACTCCGAAGCCGGGTACTGACAGCACAAGTCTTGCTGAGTTGGCGCGGCCCCTTCTGGGCAAAGAGTTAACGATGCGTTATGCCGAACGCGCTTCTTCTTCGTCTTCTTCGTCATCGTCGTCTTCTTCATCGGCTGAGGGGCAGAGTGATCGGGCCGCGTATTCCGTAATCTCACGCGAGCGGGTATTGAAAATAATCGGGCTGACGGACCTCGATCCGGACAGCTTGCGGGGAGGCGCACGCGCACGCGTCTTCTTGCCCCTCAAGCTTGCGGAAAGCCTTCACATCATGCAGCCGAACCTGCGCGACACCTCGGCCAGCGATGCGCCCAGCTATACATCACTCAGCGTGCGGGTGGAGAACCCTAATCAGGTTCCGGCGATTGAAGGCGCAATCAAGAAGATGGGATTCGGCGCTTTTTCCCTGGTCGATGCGAGTCGCAGCATGCGCCAGTTTTTCAGCGTGCTGGACGCGTTCCTGGCGATCTTCGGCAGCCTGGCCCTGGCGGTTGCTTCGATCGGAATCGTGAACACGCTGGTCATGGCGATCCTCGAACGACGGCGCGAAATCGGAATCATGAAGGCCCTCGGGGCCAGCGATGCCGACGTGCGCGGACTTTTCTTTGCGGAAGCGGGCGCGATGGGACTGGTCGGGGGCGCTGCCGGAGTGACGCTTGGTTGGTTGATCGGACGAGCTATCAATTTCGGCACGAACATTTATCTCAAGCGCCAGAATTTTCCGATGGCACAGATCTGGTCGGTGCCGCTATGGCTTGTTCTGGGGGCCATCGGTTTCTCCATCGTTGTCAGTTTGGTGTCGGGACTTTACCCGGCGTCGCGAGCGGCGCGCCTCGATCCCGTACAGGCGCTGCGCTACGAGTAACCTTGTTTCTGCTTCACAGCCAAGCAGTTTCTGCCTATAAATTGAACCTCTCTTGGAACGGGCGTGTCTAATCAAACATGGTGAATCCTCATTCGATGGCCGGGGCTGCGGGCTCGCGTCCTCCACTGCGCGCGGTTCTGCCCCTGGTGTGGGAACTGGTGCGCCCGCGGCGCGGATTGCTGGCGGCCGGTTTCGTCTTGATGGCCATCAACCGCGTAGCTTCTCTCGTGCTCCCGTATTCCACCCGGTACCTCATTGATAGCGTCGTCATCAAGCGCAATGTTCACCTGCTCAAGCCGCTGGTTCTCGGGGTCCTGCTCGCGACGGTCGTTCAGGGAATCACTTCGTTCTCACTCACGCAATTGCTCTCCAAGGCCGCGCAGCGCCTGATCGCTGAACTTCGGCAGAAGGTGCAAGCTCATATCGGACGGTTGTCGGTCTCATTTCATGATTCGACCAAGAGCGGAGTTTTGGTATCGCGCATCATGACCGACGTGGAGGGGGTGCGCAACCTGATCGGGACCGGCTTGGTGGACTTGGTGGGAGGACTGCTGACGGCGGCAATTGCTTTGGTGGTTCTGTTCCGAATCAGCACCCTGATGACGGTCCTCGCGTTCGGTTTCCTGTTGTGTTTCGGGCTCGCTTTGAAGAAAGCATTTCAGACGATCCGGCCGATCTTTCGGGCTCGCGGCAAAATCAACGCCGAGGTTACTGGCCGTTTGACAGAATCTCTTGGGGGCGTGCGGGTCGTAAAGGGCTATCACGCCGAGGAGCGGGAGGAAAAGGTTTTTGCCCAGGGCGTGATGCGACTGCTCGATAACGTGATGCGCTCGCTGACTGCGACGTCGGTGATGGGGCTGTCGGCGAGCGTACTGCTCGGCGTGGTAGGCGCGGTCATTATGTTTGTGGGCGCGAAGCAGATTCTGGCCGGATCGCTGACGATTGGCGGTTTTTTTACCTACACCTTATTTATGGGCTTCCTGATCGCGCCCATCATGCAGATTGTTCAGATCGGCACGCAGATCACGGAAGCTCTGGCCGGACTGGAACGTACGCACGAAATCCTGACGGAGCCTGCGGAAGACAGCGACCCTCGCCGGGTTGTGACGCTGCCGGAGATTGAAGGCAACATTGATTTCGAAGCAGTCATCTTCAGCTACGATGGCATCCGGCCGGTGCTGAATGACGTATCGTTTCACGCTGCCCCTGGAACGGTGACCGCACTCGTCGGATCGTCGGGCTCGGGCAAATCGACAACGATCGGACTGATTTCCGCGTTCTATGTGCCGACGCGAGGCAAAGTGCTGGTGGACGGGATCGACCTGAGCACGGTGCGGCTCGACTCGTACCGCACCCAACTTGGCGTCGTATTGCAGGAATCATTTTTGTTCGACGGCACCATCCGCGAGAATGTGTTTTTTGCGCGGCCCGACGCCAGCGACGAAGCCGTGATGCGCGCGTGCCGGATCGCGCGGGTCGATGAGTTTGCAGAGAGCTTCGCGGATAAGTACGACACGATTGTCGGTGAAAGGGGCGTGAAGCTATCGGGCGGTCAGCGGCAGAGGATCTCGATTGCCCGCGCCATTCTGGCTGAGCCGCGCGTTCTGATTCTGGACGAAGCCACGTCCAGTCTCGATTCCGAATCCGAGCAGATGATCCAGCAGGGCCTCTCATACCTGATGCACGGCCGCACAACGTTTGTGATCGCTCACCGCCTGTCGACGATTCGTCGCGCCGACCAGATCCTGGTGGTGGAACAGGGAGAAATTGTAGAACGCGGCACTCACGAAGAACTCTATGCATTGCACGGACGTTACTTTGAGCTCTACACCCGGCAGCATGGGCTGGAGAGCAATCTGTTTCTGGCACCGGGAGAAGGCGATGCGACGCCGAGTGGTGATGACGCGGGGACATCCAATGAGAATGGGAATGAGCCGGCGGTCAGTGATGTAATACGACTTGTGCGCTAGTGGCGAACTGCAGCCCGCGAAGACGGGGACATAATCGAGTCAATCGCTTTCAGCGCTAATCCGCGGGCGACGGATGTGAATTCGTTTCCGCCCCGAATTCGAGTCGCTCCAAATCGGGTTTCGAAGATCTTCCGTACGGCGGGAACAAATGAAGAGCCACCCGTGAGGAAGACCATATTGACGTCTTTCGGCGAAACGCCGGAGGAAGCAAGAAGAGAATCGACGCAACCCGCAAGCTTTTCAAGCTCTTCCGAAATCCATTCTTCGAAGGACGCCCGTTCCACGACGGCTGCAAGATCCACAAATCCGTCGGAAAACCGGAAGGTGGCCGTGGTGCCGTTCGACAGATCGCACTTGACCTTTTGCACGGCGCGGTGGAGATGGAACCCCAGATCCTCTTTGATGAAGTGAATGAGCGCTGCGATTTTTTCCGGTTCAAGGGCTTGCGCTTGAATGCCTTTTAGCATGTCGAGCACGTCTTTGGCTCGCAAGAGGGACAGGTGATGCCAGCGTTCCAGCTTGATGTAAACCCAGTTGGGGACCTGCAGAATTTTGTCCAGGGATCGCAAGTGCGATCCGGCACCGAGGGACGGAGACACGAGGTGCCTGATAATCTTGGCGTCAAAAGCATCTCCGGCAATACCCACACCGGCATTGCCCACGATGTCGCCCAGGGATCTGCCTCTTCGACGAACGCCAGGGCCGACGTGAACCAGCGAGAAGTCGCTGGTGCCGCCGCCGAAATCACCGATCAGTATGAGTTCGTCGTGACCGAGCGTGGATTCGTAGTAGTGAGCAGCTGCTACCGGCTCCATTTCGAACTCGACTGACTCGTAGCCCGCCAACTCGAAGGCTGATCGCAGGCGGCCCTCCGCATAGCTGTCATCCTCCACCTTGTCGGCCCCAGCGAAGTGAACCGGCCTCCCGACGACTCCGGACCTGATGTCGATTCCAAATTGCTGTTCGGCCTTTTCGCGCAAGTCCCGGAGAATCCTGGCGATCAGATCCTCAAGTGTGTAGTGGCGTCCGAAAACCTCGGTGCCGCGAAGGCCGCGACTGGTCAGGAACGACTTGAGCGATTGGATGAGGCGGCCCTTCACATCCGCCGAGAGATAACGTTCAATTGCTTCCGGACCAGTCCAGGACTCCAGAGTGGTCGCACCTCCTTCCTTCATCCGCTGGAGATACAGAAGCGAGCGGTAGGAGTCGGTTACATCCCCCAGGTATGGGAACCTGGCGAGCTTCAGTTCATTCAATTCGTTGACATAAGCGATTGAACTGTTCGTTGTTCCAAAATCAATGCCGATCGCGCCTTTGCGCCCTTTGGGCGCTGGTGAATGCATTCAGCATCTCTCCAGATTGGGAAGTATGGCGCTCCACTGGGGGCGTGAGGCAATCCTATCACTCGATCTGGTGTGGAATTGAGAGGCCGACCGCCTGGCAGGGATGTGAGGCGAGGTGTTCGCTAAACGCACCGGGGGCAAACCTAAGCGTGCGACTGGAGCGAACCGGAACTGGCTGTATGCGACGAGACTATTTGTGACGCGTTTGCACTTCGTCAAATGTTAACAGGACGCGGCAGGCCACCTTATGGCTAGACAAATAAAATTGTAAGCAGCCAGCTAAGTCTCATTAAACCAGCGGAGTAAGTAGCTGATTGCTTTAACAATCCGCAAAGCAACGGCCTTAGTGGATGCAGTTCGGCTGCTTTGTCAAGTAGCTATTGTGCTTGTAAGTGTTGTAAATGCAGTTCCCCGTGCCATCGACGATGTCAATCGTCTCGTTATACAAGCCAAACGCCTGGTCGGCTGTCGTGTTGCCTTCCACTACGTTGTAAACGCCGCCCCACTCCACCGCGATGCCATATCCCGGCGTATACGGCATGTCTCCATTGTCCCCGGCGTTGTTATCCAGCACGGTGTTGCTGTTGGTGTGGCATCGCTCTGAGGTATCAAACTGACCGATCGGCGAGCACCCGACGTAAAAGCCGGCGATGGAGTTGTAGTTCGCGAAATTGTCGGTAAATTTGTTCCCGGTAGTGTTGAAGAGCCAGAACCCGTACTGTAAGTTGTTGTCGCCGGAGCCATCGGTGAACGAGTTTCCGGACCCATAGTAAACTTCGACGCCCGTCATGTTGTACTCGGCATCGCAATAGAGGCAGGTGTTAGCGGTGGCATTGTTGAGCATCAATCCCACTTGGTTGTCATAAGTGCCCATCTCATTGATGCTGACCTTCGAGCCCTCGCTCTCCACTCCGTAAGTCCAGCCGCAAACATCCTCGCCGCCAAAGTTGATCGTCACGTTACTGACGCCCGCCAGCACATGGATCCCGACCAAGTTGCCCTGGTTGTCATAGGGCTGCTGCGAAAGAACTCTTTGCAACGCGGATGGCCAGGCTTCTTTCGTCCGCGGTTGCGCTGCCCCACCACGAAGAGGCGAGCCGGTGTTCGGGCACGAATTCACGTTCGGGCCGACAATCGCGCCGTTGATCGTGAGTGTGACCTTCGACGTGTTGATGTCGATGCAGTCATTTTTCAGCGTCAGCCCCTGGAAGCCGTAAATTTCCGTTGCCACTTCGTACTTGCCGGGCAGCGTAATTGTGCAACCGCAGGTGGTAATCGTGCTCGTGCACTTATTGTCCTGGGCAAGGCCCTGCACCGCCGCGGACAGGATCAAAACCGCGAGTAGCATCGCTATAGCCGCAAACCGACTTAAGGTGATTTTCATAGTCTCCGCTCCATTTTGGTCGATCTTCGTTGCAGCCAAGCGCGCCCGGCCCGAGGCTTCGTTCTCCGATTTTGGAAACTTCACAACGATCAGTGCTCTTTGGCGAAACCCGAAGCACTCATTAAAGAGCAACTGGGGCTGCTGACCGTCCCCGCAGTCCTTAGAATTGATTCCCTGACGTGCTTCTGGCGATCGTCTTTGCGACAACCGGCCTGATCTCTTGAGAACAACAGAGACAGGGATTTTGCTCTCATTCCCCGGTCGTGTCAATGTGAAAGAATTTGCTGACGTGGTCGCGTCTTAGCGAGTGGGCGAAGGCGTGCGCCGTCGATACTTAGTGGTTGGGATCGTATCCGAAAGGTGTAGTTATCGACGGCTAAGTCTTTAGGCTAAGCCTAAGGACTACTAAATCAAATTGTATGTGGCGTCCAAGCGTAGTCTGCCCTACGCAGTAACGCCGGGGTTAGATTCAATCTCCCCGTCGGGCGGCCTCGATAGAGCAATGGTTTGCATCTCGACAATCACTTTGCATCTTGACAAAGACGCAGCGTCAGTATAGTTTTGCGCGACAGTTTCCCGGGTGGTTGCGAGCTAGGTAGTCCGGCGACCGGCTCCTTCCCAAACGCCGCCTGTAATGTGCACGCAAGCCTGAATTAAAAGGGTGAATTGATGAAAACTTACAGCAGACTACTGCGCACCGTCGAATTGACCCTTCTCATGTTCCTCTGCGCCATCCCGTTGGCCAGTGCGCAGTCGCGTTTCGTGTTGCCCGGCGTTCGTTCCAAGTTCTTCCAGATCTCTGACGCCCGGGTGCAGGCTCACATCGCCCGCGCGCGCAGGCAGCAACTTTCGCCCCAGGATGTCTCCACATTCCAGTCCAACCTTCAGAGTCTCGTGACCTACATCGGCCAGGTGCCCACCATCATTCCAACCCAGCAGCAATCGGCCGTGAACGATGTGCAAAACCAGATCAACAGCATGACGCCCGACGAGATGAGCCAGATGGCCGCCTCTGCGGACACCGTTGCCTTCAACACCGCCGTCACCGGCCTGTTCTCCAACACGCCGGGGACGCCCATCTTACCCTCGACGGACCCCCCGTCCGACCTTGTGGTTCCGCAGTACCCCAGTTTCTGCACGCCAACCATGGGGCCGCCTCAGATTCCATCCGATCCTGGCACCATGCGGGATCTGCTGATCGTCATCGAGGTTCTCACTGCGCTCCAGATTGTCGCCGACGATCTCTCGAATCTCGACATTGAAATTGTCGGAGAAGGCGCCAACATCGCCCTCGTTATCATCGCCACCGTCATCGACGAGGTCGTCCTGGTCTTGCAGGATATTTCCGCCGGCTTCACATTTTGCGATCCCGACATCGAGGCCGCGCAGGTCACCTCCAACTGGCAGAACACCATCGTCATTGACACCGACATCGCCAACCTCAACTTTGGCGTCGACGGCAGTTTCTCCCAGATCGCCAATCAGGTCACCAGCATTGATACCGACGTGGACAGCCACATCTCCAGCATCGCCGGCACCACCAGCAGTCAGTACTCCGAGATCAACAATGAGCTCGTCGCTCTCAGCAGCAATTTCAGCAACCAGGTTACCGGACTCGATCTCGACGTCGATAACCACATCGCGTCCGCCAACATCACTCTCAACAACAGTCTTGCCAACCTCGACTCCGATGTGAAGAGCACCACCACCACGCTGGGCACCGCGATTGCGAACCAGATCGCGCAGGTCGATAACGATGTGCTCAACCAGGCCGCTCTTACTCAGGCCGCTATTACTGGCACTGCCGGCCTTCAGACCCTTGACACCCGCCTCCAGATCGAGCTGGCCATGGCGCAGGGCTTGAACGTCGAAAGCTTCATCCTGCCCAACACCAGCGGCGGATATCTCCAGACTGTTCGTTCCATCGCCTCCAGCATCATCAACCTGATGCAGACCGACAAGCAGACCATAGGAACCGCAACCAAATGGCTGGCCCAGGGCGACACTGCCTTGGCCAACAGGCAGTACATCACCGCCTATCAGGATTACGTGGCCGCGTATCAGGCTGCGTCGAAATAAATGAACTCGGGGTCCGGAATCATCGCCCCGGATAAAGCGCCGAAGCGCATTGCAACCGGTGAAACCATGAAACTGGTGGCGAGCACCATACTCTTGGCGAGAAGGAACGTTATGAAGATTCAATATCGCTCGAAAAGAAAGGCCTCGGGAGAGATGCCACGCTCAACCAATTTACTTCGTCGCTCTCTGCCCGCTCTCGTGGTCGCCGTTCTTTCGGCGCTCTGCATCCTCCCTCGGGCGAATGCTCAAAAGCCAATTTCGTTCCCCTTCGTCCCCTCCCGGTTCACCCACGCCTCGGACGCCCAGATTCGCGCCCACATTGCCCGCGCCCGGGGTCAGGTCCTTACCGACGATGACGTCAACAACTTCCAGAACAACATGCAGAATCTGGTCAATTGGATGGGTCAGGTTCCCACCAGCGACCCGAACCAGCAGGCCGCTGTCAACGATGTCCAGCAGCAGATCAACGGCCTCACTCCCGTCCAGATGAGCCAGTTCGCCGGCTATGCGGACGTGAACGCCTTTAATAACGCGGTTAACACCCTCGTGGGCACGGTGCCGGCGACTCGGATATTGCCCTCGACGGACCCTCCCTCCACCCTTTTTCCTCCCCAGTACGGAATTTGTCAGCCCACCAACGGCCCTCCTGAAGTCCCATCTGACGCCAGCGTTGACCTCGCGCTCTCGGTCGTGCTCGACGTGCTCACTGCCATTCAGGTTGTTGCCGACGATGATATGAACCTGTTCGTCTCCATTCTGGGTGAGGACGACAATCTCGTCGAAATCATCATCGGAATCGTGATCGATGAAGTCGTGTTCGCCATCCAGACGGTATCCGCCCAGATCCAGTTTTGCGATCCCTACGATCAGGCCGCCGAGGTCGAAGCCGGATGGCAGAACACCATCGTCATCGACTACGACATTGCCAACCTCAAGGCCGACGCCGCCAACCAGTTCACTATCCTTGAGAATCAGCTCACCAGCATCGATAACGACATCGACAATCACCTCTCCAGCATTGCCGGGAACACCAACCCCCAGTACTCGCAGATCAACAATGAGCTCACTGCCATCACGACCAATTTCACGAACCAGGTTACCGGCATCGACCTCGATATCGATAATCACGTCGCCGCTTTTACCGTAGCCGTCGGCAACACCATCATCGGCGTCGACGCCGATGTAAAGAACATCACCACTTCACTCACCACTACCGTCAATGGCGAACTCGCCAAACTCGATAGCGATGTTCTTAACCAGGCGGGCCTTACCAACACCGCCATCGGCAGCCTGCAGACTCTCGACGTGAGCCTCGACATCCAGCGCGCATTGGCTGCCGGCCTGAGCGTCGGACTCTTTGAATTACCCTCTTCGCAGGGCGGCTATATTCAGACCCTCCGCGCCATCGTCGCCAACGCCATCAGCAGCATGACGGCCGCCGGGCAGAGCGTGGGAACCGCCGCAAAATCGCTGGCCCAGGGCGATGCCGCCCTCGCCGCGAGTCAGTACAAGACCGCGTATCAGGACTACCTGGCGGCCTATCAGGCCGCCAAGTGAAGCAAGCGGAGCAGAAATGCGGATCAGAGTGAAGATCGGATCGAAGACGTAAAAGCGCTGCGGTTAGGCGGAGATGGGAGTCTCCGGAGGCCAGTTTGAGTGAGCCCAGACCAACTCCCCGAAGGCTGGTTTCGATGACCGGGAACATGACCGACAAAGGAAGAGAGGGTTCGATGAAAACCACAAACTTTACGAGCGCGAATGCGTGGCTCAAACTAGGTTCCCCCAGGGCTCGCCGCCTCCTGGTGCTCGCCGTCGTTCTTCTTCCTTGCCTCGCCTTGGCCACCCCCCCCACGTACCCCGTGCCTTCGATCCAGCAAGTGAGCCCTCCCTCAGTGGCGCCTGGCAGCACTAATGTCGCGCTCACCATAACCGGCGCGAACCTTCATTCGGCGACGGCCGACTCCGTGGAGGTGCAGGAAGTAACTGCGAGTGGCGTGCAGTTGCTGACCATCTCCTCCAAGAACGACTCGCAGATAACGGTGTATCCGTTTACCGCGCCAGCTACTGGCGAGGCGGTGTATATCAGGGTGCAAACTTCCGGTGGAATTTCGAATCCCATCCCTCTGCCCATCACCAACGCCGTCTCCGTTGTCTATGGCAACTCCTCCATCTGTTTCGGCGACTGGTCCGCAAGCACCGATACCTGCGCGAGCCCCACCGTGCCTCAGGCGGTTGCGCTTGGAGACTTCAGAAACAAAGGAATTCTCGACGTCGCCGTCGTGAACTCCACCGCCGATAATGTCTCGATCCTGGAAAGTAACGGCGACGGCACCTTCCAGAACTTGGTCGCCGGGCCGCTCCCGCCCGCGCCCTCCGCCCCCTATGGAGCACAATCCTTGCTGACCTACGCCGTCGGCCACAATCCCCAGGCGGTGGTTGTCGGCGATTTTAACAATGACGGCAATCTCGACCTCGCCGTGGCGAACGAAAATGATAATTCCGTCTCCATCCTGTACGGCAAGGGCGATGGCACCTTCTATCCTCAGACGGTCATAACTTATAATTCCAGCGCCACCGGGCCCATCGCCTTGGCTGCGGCCGATTTCAATGGCGACGGATACCTCGACATAGCCGTCCTCAATCAGACCAACTCGACTTGTCCGAACAATGGCAGCGATGGTTCGGTCGACGTCCTGGAAGGACCGGATTTTACTACATCGCTTTATGGAAGTATCTGCGTGGGTGTTCTTCCCGCTTCCATGGTCACCGCCGATTTCGATGGAAATGGACAGCCTGAACTGGTGGTGGTAAACGAGGGCGGAGGCAATCAGACTTGCCCGCCCGCCAACGGCACCGTCACCTTCATAAACAACAGCGGCAATACTAGCAATTATTGCGCCGGTCGGGGGCCGAGTGCGGTGGTAGCGGGCGACTTTAACAATGATGGCGTGACTGACATCGTCGTCACCAATGCGAACGGCTCTCAAATCTCCTTCCTCGCCGGTAGCAACAGCAGTGGTTTTAATTTCCTGACGCCCGCCAGTTTTCCCGCGGGCGGTCTCGTTCCCAACGCCATCGTTGCCGGCGACTTTAATGGTGACCACATCCTCGATGTCGCCGTCGCCGACCTCGGCAGCAGCCAGGTTTCCATCCTGCTTGGAGACAACACCGGCAATTTCACCCCAACTGGAGGATCGCCTTACTCCACCACCACCTCCTACGGTGGTTCTACCCAGGCCAGGGGACCGAGTTCCCTCGTGGCCACCAATTTCAATGGCGATGGCCGGCTCGACATCGCGACCGCGGACGATAGCGACAGCTTCGTGACCATCATGCTCCAGTCCCCGCCCGTCCAGTTCAGCCCATTGAGCCTGAACTTCCAGACCGTCCCGGAGGGCGCGACGAGTGCGGTCCAGACCTTGACCATCACCAACATGGGCAGCACCACCGCGACGATCTCGTACCTCACGATCGGCATCCCATTCCAGTTTGACAATGGCGCGGAGACGACTTGTAATCTTTCGGGTCCTTTTACTCTTGTTGCCTCTGCGTCTTGCGTTGTCGGAGTGACATTTACCCCCACCTCCATCGGCGCGGTAGGCGGTACCGTGTCGCTGCTGACCAACACTGGGATTTCCGTGAGTGCCAGCCTCTCCGGCACGGGAGCGGCTACCATCCTTAATTTCGCTCCGTCGACGGTGACCTTTGGTGCAACGCTCCTCGGCCAGGCGGCCCCCAGCATAACGGTGCTCGCTTCCAATGTCGGCGATTACGCCGCCTTCATCACGGGTGTCTCGATCACGGGGTAAACCTATACGGAATTCACTGAGGCGCCTGGCACCCAATCCTGCCTCAGCGGGCCTTTGATGGCCGGCACCGGGACCTGCCAGATCGTAGTGAGCTTTACGCCCGCTGTTCTGGCGGGCACAGGGCTTCGCACGGCCACGATGACGGTTTCCTACAACTTCGGCTTTGGCCCTCTGACGGCAACCATTCCTCTTGCGGGCAACGGCACCGCTCCCAATACTTTCTTCACCCCTACGCCCTTAACCTTCGGCAGTGAGCCGGTGGGCACGGAAAGCTCGCCATCAACCGTGTATCTTTTGAATGACGGCACCGCGCCGCTCACCATCAGCAACTCGCCAGGCAGCATTGCTCTCACCGGCGCTAATTCGGGTGATTTCACCATCCAGAGTAGTAACTGCCCTGTGTCCCCAACAACCATCGCGGTAAGCAACGGCTGCTCCGTGAACGTCACCTTTACTCCGTCGGCCGCGGGCCAACGCACCGCTGCACTCCAGTTCACCGACAACAACGGCGCAGTGAACGGATCCACCCAGACCGTAACCCTGACCGGCAACGGCGCAGCCCCGCTCGTCAGCCTCGTAGGCGGTCCCGTAATCTTCGGCAACCAGCAACTGGGCACTACCAGCGGCCCGGCCACCGTCTCTCTTACCAACCTCGGCGGCGCACCGCTCACCATCACCAATGTAGCTCTCGGTGGCGCGGACCCGCTCGACTTCACTCTCACCCAAACTTGCCCAATAAATCCGACCCAGCTCCCGCAGTACGGCACCTGCTCGGATACCATCACCTTCACGCCGATGGCCGTGGGTACCCGTACCGCGACCCTCACCTTTACCGATAACAATAACGCCATTTCGGGCAGCACGCAGACGGTGACCATCACCGGCACTTCCTCGGCCCCGACGATCGGCTTGTCCACCGGTTCCGTCACCTTCGGCCCCCAACCCGTCACCACCACCAGCCCGCCGATGAGTTTCCAGATCTCGAATACGGGCACGGCGGCGCTCAACATCACCTCAATTGCGATCAATCCCACGGGTGAGTTCGCGCAGACCAACAACTGCATCGGACTCCTCGCGGGCGGCACCAACTGCACGGTCATCGTAACGTTCACGCCGTCAGCGACCGGCACCCGAACCGCCAGCCTCATCATCACCGACAACAGCGGAGGCTGTCCGACCTGTTTCGTGAGTCAGACCGTCAGCCTCAAGGGCACGGGCACGGACTTCTCCATCTCCGTCTCGCCCGGCTCCGAAACCGTCTCGCCCGGCAAAGTCGCGCTGTTCACCGTGACCCTGACTCCATCCACCAGCGGCTTTAGCGGCAACGTAACCCTGGGTTGCAGCGTCTCCCCGGTGGTTGCCGGGGTAACGTGCACCGTCCCCGCCGGAACCGTAACGCTCAGCGGTACTGCGCAAAAGCACGTAGCCGTATCGATCAAGCCGAAGAAGGAAAAGAACCCTTACACTCTAACCTTCTCGGCGACCTATACCGCAACGCCACCCTCAGTAGGCACGTTGACGCACACGACGACGGCCCAAGTGATCAGTAAGTAAGAAACACCGTCGACCGCGGCCAACAAAACGAATGCGATTCATGGTGAGGGAAGGAGCAATGCTCCTTCCCTCGTTCCACATCATTTCCAGAATTCCTCCTGTTCGATCACGACAGCATGCCCGACAATACTCCGGCTGTTAATGGCCAGGAAGAATTTGCGCGGCGCAATCGCGGCCGACAATGGATCACAGGTTGTGCGAGCCAATCGTCCCGCAGTAGAGTATTGAGTTCGGCATAAGGCAATCCATGAAAGCTCTCGTAAAATCCAAGTCCGGCCCGGGCCTCTGGCTCGAGGATGTACCCGAGCCCGAGATCGGCATCAACGACGTGAAAGTCCGCGTCCTTCTCACCGGAATCTGCGGCACCGACCTTCATATCTACGAGTGGGACGCCTGGGCCCAATCGGCCATCAAGGTCCCCCTGGTCATCGGCCACGAATTTGTCGGCAAGATCGTAGCGGTCGGCTCGAACGTTTCCGACTTCCACGTGGGGGAACTCGTCAGCGGCGAAGGTCACGTGGTCTGCGGCCGCTGCCGCAACTGCCTCGCCGGACGCCGCCACCTCTGCGCTCACACCCAGGGCGTCGGCGTGAGCCGTCCCGGAGCCTTCGCCGAATTCATCGTCCTCCCAATGTCGAACATCTGGAAGCACAGCGACAAAATCAAGCTCGATGTCGCCTCCATCTTCGATCCTTTCGGCAACGCCGTTCATACCGCCCTGTCGTTCCCCGTTCTAGGAGAAGACGTCCTCGTCACCGGAGCCGGCCCCATAGGAATCATGGCCGCCGCCGTAGCCAAACACGCCGGCGCACGCTACGTGGTAATCACCGACGTGAATCCTTACCGCCTCGACTTGGCCAAAAAAGTTGGCGTCACCCTCGCCGTCGACCCCCGCCAGACCACCCTTCCGCAAGTCCAGCAGCAGCTAGGCATGCGCGAAGGCTTCGACGTAGGTCTCGAAATGTCCGGCAATGCCGCCGCCTTCCGCGACATGCTCTCCAACATGAGCCACGGCGGCAAGATCGCCCTGCTCGGCATTCCCTCCGAACAGATCGCCATCGACTGGAACAAAGTCATCTTCAATATGCTCACCATCAAAGGCATCTACGGACGCGAGATGTACGA
>Ga0187847_10000839_pt1 | contig 30600 bp, 24 predicted proteins | sample June2016WEW_4_10_FD_132458 | JGI IMG/M metagenome (GOLD analysis project Ga0187847, IMG submission 132458) | Peatland microbial communities from SPRUCE experiment site at the Marcell Experimental Forest, Minnesota, USA - June2016WEW_4_10 | ecosystem: Environmental > Terrestrial > Soil >...
AGCAACTTGCGATTGCAGCGCAATCAGACCGTTGCTGTCGTGGTTCCGTACGATGCGCGAACACGCCAGCACATATCGGACCCTTTTTTCGTCAGCATTCTCGGCAGTCTTGCCGACGCGCTCACCGAACGCGGCTACGACATGCTGCTCTCGCGCGTCGACGCCGAGCGGCTCGATTTGGCCGCACAGCTCGAGGCCTCCGGACGGGCCATCGGCGTGATTCTGATCGGGCAGTGGCATCATCATGACCAGCTCAACGAACTGGCGGCACGCCGCATTCCGATCGTCGTTTGGGGCGCTCGCCTGCCACAGCAAATCTACTGCACGATCGGCAGCGACAACATCACCGGCGGCATGCTCGCAACGGAGCACTTGATCAGCACCGGTCGCCGCAACATTGCGTTCTTCGGCGACCCGGAATTGCCCGAGGTGGGCCATCGTCACGAGGGCTATCGACGCGCACTCAAGGAACATTCGATCGCCTACGAGGCGCGTCTGGTGCGTCCGACGGCATTCGCAGAGGGTAGTGCCCGGCGCGCCGTTCAGGAGTTGATCGAAGAGAAAATTCGCTTCGATGCGATTTTCGCCAGCAGCGACCTTTTGGCGATGCGCGCGGTGCGCACTCTGCGCGAGGTCGGCCTGCTGGTGCCGGCCGACGTGGCCGTGGTCGGCTACGATGACATCGAACTTGCACAATATTTTCACCCGTCGCTGACCACCATTCGTCAGCCCATCGACAAAGGCGGCGAAGCCCTGGTCGATGCCCTGTTGGCGATCATCGAAGGCAAGCATCCAAGCCCGCTGATGCTGCCGACGGAACTGATCGTCCGCGAAAGCAGCGCGCCGCGCCCCCGCGACCCCTGAGCGGAGGGGCTCAGGAGCGTCATTTGCAATGTCGTTCGCAATCGATTGTACTGGCGCCGGCCCAAGGGAGTGCCAACATGCAAGAAAATGCGGCGGTGGACGGCCACCAAGTCGGCGCGAACTCGAGCATCGTGCTGATTCGATGGCTGACCTATTTGATGTTCATGATGTTTGCAATGACCACCGATTCGATCGGCGTGATCATTCCGCAGGTCATTCGCCAATTCGGCCTCAGCATGGCGCAAGCGGCGTCGTTCCAGTACGCGACGATGATCGGCATCGCTGCTGCCGGGATTTTGTTGGGCTTTCTCGCCGATAAAATCGGCCGCAAGCGCTCGATCATTCTGGGTTTGGCGCTGTTTACCGTGAATTCTTATTTATTCGCCGTCGGCCATGCGGTCGCGTTCTTTATCTCGCTGCTGTTGGTCTCGGGTTGCGCGATCGGCATCTTCAAGACCGGCGCGCTTGCGCTGATCGGGGACATTTCGAGTTCGACGAGACAGCACACTTCGATCATGAACATGGTCGAAGGATTCTTCGGCGTCGGCGCGATCATCGGTCCGGCGATCGTCGCCCGCCTGCTGAGCGCGGGCCTGTCGTGGCAATGGCTCTATCTGATTGTCGGCACGGTTTGCGCATCGTTGATCGTGATTGCCGCGCTGCTGCGATATCCGACGGTTCAGAAAATCTCGGCCGAGCCGATCGATCTGTCGCACACGTTGGCGATGATGAAAAACCCCTATGCGCTCGGCTTCAGTCTCGGCGCTTTTTTCTATGTCGCGACCGAGTGCGCGATCTATGTTTGGATGCCGACACTGTTGCAGGACTATCACGGTCCTGCGCTGCTCATTGCAAGCTACGCGATATCGATATTCTTCGTATTGCGCGCCGCCGGACGCTTCCTGGGGGCTTGGTTGCTCGCCCGGTTCAATTGGGCCGCGATCCTGACCTCGTTCAGTGCGGCTATATTGGCCTGTTTTCTCGCGAGCGCACTCGGTGGGTCCGCGGTCGCCGTATATTCCTTGCCGCTCACGGGTTTGTTCATGTCAGTGATCTATCCGACGCTGAATTCGAAGGGTATCAGCTGCTTTCACAAGTCCGAACACGGGACCATCGCCGGCGTGATTCTGTTTTTCACATGCGCCGGCGCCGCGCTGGGCCCCTTGGCAATGGGGATCGTGAGCGACCATTTTGGTCACGCGCGATATGGCTTCCTGTTGGCGACCGGCTATTCAGCGGCGCTGTTCGCAGGCCTCGCAGTCAATTGGATCTGCAATCCGGCGCGCAGCCGGCTGTCCGCCCGGGATGCGGACGATTATGCCGTCGCAAGTTTGCGCGGCTGACGAGACCGGGTGCCGGCGATTACGTGCGCGCAATTTCCGGCGAGCGAGCAATCTTGGCGCTGCGCCTGCTAGCATAGAACAATGGCTGCAACGCTGATGCGCTGAGACGAGAAGAGCCGTGACGGTCCCCTTGACGCTCGAAGGTGACGGCGGCCATTGGCGACTCGTATTGAACGGTGATTGGTCGCTGGCGGCGATCGCAGGCGTCCAAGATCAGCTCGAGACTTTGCCGCCGACGCTCTCTGGCGAACTCCAATGCGATTGGAGCGGCGCCAAAACACCGGGAATCGGCACGACCTGGGCCTTGCTGACGCGTCTTGCCGAGTTGAATCGTGGCGGCTTGGCGATTCGACATGGCGGCGATCCGCCGCATTTTCTGGAGTTTCTCCAAAAACTGCAGGTCCAGCAGACGGCCGGCGGCACAGGCGCGCAGCCGCATCCCCGCAACTTCGGCGATCTGCTTGCCGAGGTGGGCCACTGGGCGATCCGTCAGGGAATCGGCGCGCGCGGCGCCGTCGCGTTCTTTGGCCGCACGGTGTCGGTTGTCGGGCAGATGTTCACCCGGCTGCGCGCGCTGCGCATCTCGTCGCTGGTCCGGCACACCTATGAAACCGGGATCACAGCGATACCGATCGTCGCATTGATCGCATTTCTGATCAGCGTGATCGTCGCCTATCTCGGTGCACAGCAGCTGGGCCAATTCGGGGCCGAGATCTACGTCGTCGACCTCGTGACGATCGCGGTATTGAGGGAATTGGGTGTGCTCTTGACGGCGATCATCGTTGCCGGCCGTTCCGGCAGCGCATTCGCGGCGGAGATCGGCGTCATGCAACTCAACGAGGAAACCGATGCACTGCGGGCGATGGGCATGAACCCGATCGAGTTGCTCGTGGTCCCGCGCGTGATCGCGCTCGTCGTTGCACTGCCACTGCTCACGATCGTCGCGGACGCCATGGGGCTGGCCGGCGGCGGACTCTTGTCGGTGTTCGAACTCAACATTTCGCTCCCACAATTTACGGCGCGCATGCGCGAGGCGATATCCGCGACGACATTCTGGGCCGGTTTGATCAAGGCGCCGGTGTTTGCGTTGCTGATCGGGATGGTCGGCACCTATCGAGGCATGCAGGTTCGAAACACGGCGCGCGAACTCGGCCGCCTGACCACGCTCGCGGTCGTTCAGTCGATCTTCATGGTGATTCTCGCGGACGCTCTGTTCGCCGTGATGTATCAAAAGTTGGGCTTCTGATGGCGATCCAGGATTCCGATCCGGTCATTCGCGTAACGGGACTCGTCAATCGTTTCGGCGCACAAGTGGTGCACGACGGCCTCGATCTCGAGGTTCGCCGTGGCGAAATCTTCGGCGTGGTCGGCGGGTCCGGTGCGGGAAAAACCGTTCTGCTGCGATCGATCTTGGGGCTGCATCACCCCGATGCGGGCAGCGTCGAGATGTACGGCACGAAAATCGAGGACCTCGCGCGCGCCGATCGGATCGCGTTCGTCCAGAGTTACGGCGTGTTGTTTCAGAACGGCGCGTTGATCAGTTCCTTGAGGGTCTCCGAAAATATCCAATTGCCGCTGCGCGAATATCGCCGCTTGAGCGAAGCGACGCTCGACGCGCTCGCCGAACTGAATCTGTTGATGGTGGGGCTGACGCCCGACGCGGCCGGCAAATATCCATCGCAGCTGTCGGGGGGGATGGTCAAGCGGGCGGCTCTCGCCAGAGCGCTGGCGCTCGAGCCCAAGCTGTTGTTCCTCGACGAACCTACCGCGGGACTCGACCCGATTTCCGCTGCGGCCATCGATGAGCTACTGTTATACCTGCATTCACAACTGCAGCTCACCGTGGTCATGATCACGCACGACCTGAATACGCTGTTTCACACCTGCAATCGAGTCGGCGTCATCGTCGACCATCGGATGATTACCGACACGCTCGACGGCATGATGCAGAATCCGAATCCTTGGGTCCAAGAATATTTCCAGGGTCCGCGGGCGCGAGCCGCCGAGAGGGACCGGCATGGATAGGGATGCAAACTACGTCGCGGTCGGCGCGTTCGTCCTGCTCGTCATCGCGATGGCGGTCGCGTTCGTGTATTGGTATACGGATCAACGGGATAAACGCACTTATCAGCGCTACGAGATCTACTTCGAAGGGTCGGTCAGCGGACTGACCGACGGGGGCACGGTTCGCTACCTAGGCGTCAATGTCGGCAAGGTTAAACGCATGGTGATCGAGCCCGATCATCGCGACCGCGTGCTGGTGATCACCGACATTGATTCCACGGCCCCGATCGACAACCGCACGCTCGCCTCCCTAACCCTGCAGGGTGTCACGGGTCTGTTGTTCATCGACCTCGAGCAGGATCCGAATCCCGCGACGGCGGGTCCGCTCGCCCAGGGCGAGCACTACCCGGTCATTCGATCGACGCCGTCCGAATTCGACGTCTTGCTGAAAAATTTGCCGGGTTTGGCGGTGCGCATGGCCGAGGCGGTCGATCGATTCAATCGCTTGTTGAGCGACGGTAATATCAATGCGGTCAAGAAGACTCTCGAAAATGCCGGCCTCGCGAGCGAGCGACTGCCGGCAACGATTCGCGGCATCGAGGCGATGGCCACCGATATGCGCGGAGCCGCGCGCGAGGTGCACGATGCCGCGGCGGATCTGCAATCGGTCATCGTGAGCGCAGGGCCCGACATCAAGGCTGCGGTCGCCAATGTTCGCATCCTCAGCGACAATTTGGCGGCGACCTCGCAGCGTATGGATCAGTTCGTTGCCGATAATGGACCGGGAATCTCGAGATTCACGAGCCACAGTCTGCCCGAGCTCGAACGTCTATTGCGTGAGACGAGCGCGGCTGCGCGGGATTTCCGCGATCTGTCGCGATCCTTGAAGGAGAACCCGTCGCAGTTGATTTATGAGCCCAATCATCGCGGACTGGAAGTGCCCCAATGAGCGTCCGCACGTCTGTTTACTGCGTCTCGCTGCTGCTCGCTGTTGCGTGTGCGCTAGCGGCCTGCGGTTCTCTGTTCTCGAGCAAAGTACCCGCGCCAACGCTCTACCGCTTGTCCGCACATCCGGGCACGCCGGGTCCCGAGATCGCGGCCGATTTGTCGGTTCTAAAGCCGCTCGTGCGTTCCGGGTTGGATACCGATCGCATTGCCGTTTCCTATCCCGATCGGCGACTCGACTACTACGCCGGTGCTCGTTGGAGCGCGTCGCTCGACGAAGTCGTCCAAGAAATGGCACTACAATCATTTCACACGCACGCGAATCTGCGCAGCGTGAGCAGCGATGCGTCGGTGTTTTCGGCCGGGTATTGGCTCGAGATCGACGTCGATGATTTTCAGGCGGAGTACACGACCGGCGAGGCAATCCCGACGATTCATGTGCATTTTTCGGCACGGCTCGGCAAGGCGAGCGATCGACGTATTCTGAGCCGTTTCGATGCGAGCGCGACGCAGCTTGCTGCCGACAATCGCTTGACCGCGATCATCGCGGCCTACGAGCAGGCGGCCGACACCGCACTCGCCGAAATCGTAGCCGAGACCGCGCGCGTGCTCGGCGCGAAGCACTGAGCTTCGCCGGACCCGCGCGTTGGCGCTTGAGCCGATCGACCTTAAGGCTTTAGCAATCGGCTCGTGATTCTGCGATCGCTGTAGGGGAACCACCAGGGCTTCGGCTCGATCGCCGCCGCCGACATCACTTGTTTGGGTTCGCGGACCGTCTCGGCCGATTCGCCGCCGAGGATCCGGCGAATCGCGGCATGGCGGGCTCCTCCGAGCGGCCCGGCACCGATGCCGGTCGGCGGGTCATTGATCCGAAAAATGCCGATCGCGGTCGACTCCAGCGCTTCCATCACGGGGTCGGTGTCACGCGCATAAATCGATGCACCGAACGCGGAGCCGGATTCGCCGGCCATGCGTAGCGCTTGCGCAAGACCGCTGACCGGAGTCACCGTGATCACGGGACCGAGGATTTCCTCGCGTGACGGGACGCTTCCAGGGCGCACGTTCGTGAGGATCGTTGGTTGGAAAAAATGCCCCGGCAGGCCAGACGGGCGAAAACGCCGCCCGCCGAGTATCAAGGTCGCACCGTCGCGCAGCGTACGTCCGACTTGATCTTCGACGCGGTGCGCGGCCTCGAGTGAAATCAGCGGACCCAAGTCGGTCGACGCCTTGATTGGATCGTCGACATCGAGGAAACCGACGCACGGGTGCATGCGCTCAACGAACTCCGCCGCGATCGAGCGTGCGACGTAGATGTGCTTAGCGGAGGCGCAGGCTTGACCGCCGTTCATCAGGCGACCCCAGGCGACGGCGGGTACGGTGATGTCGAGGTCGGCGTCTTCACAGACGATGAAGGCATCGACACCGCAGAGTTCGAGCTCGACGTGCTTGCGCGGAGCCGCGGCAGCGATTTGCCGTGCGACCTTGGCGGACCCGGTGAACGCGATCAAGTCGACACCGGGGTGGTCGACGAGTGCGCGGCCGGTGTCGACACCGCCGGTGACGAGGGTGACGACGCCGGCGGGCAGCGCGTCGAAGGCTTCCGCAAGCAGCAAGCACGCGAGCGGATTTTGTTGCGGCGGTTTGCAGACGACCGTACTGCCTGCCGCGATCTGCGGCGCGATCGCGGCCGCCATCAGCAGCAGCGGGAAATTGAACGGCACGAGCGCGGCGACGACGCCGGCGCGCGCCCGACCGGCAGCGTTCGACTGAGCCGCCGCGCCCGCCAATGCGCAGCCCTCGAACAAGGCGATGACCGCTTCGATGCAATCGATCGATTCACAGCGGGGCTTCCCGGTTTCCCTCGTCAATAGCGACGCAAGTTCACGCTCGCGGGCGCGCACTCGCGCGCCAATTTCGACGAGGTGCTTGGCACGATCCGCAGCCGGCGCTGAGCCCCAGGCGGGTTGCGCCGCACGCGCCGCCGCGACAGCGTGTGCAACCTCCTCGGGACCGTTATCCGGCATGGTGCCGAGCAGCTCGAGCGTCGCCGGGTTTCGAATCTCACGCATGCGCTCAGCATCTCCTTCGGCGCCTGGAACTGGCGCTATGATGCCTGAGGGCCGATCAATGATGGAGTGAGGCGACCGGAGTGTCATGAGGCGCGGCCATGAGTTCTGATGCCGGACGATGCGCGCGCTTTGACGCGCTGTGCCGGCGCGCACAGGCGCTCGGCCTCGCGGTGCGCGGCGCGTTCCATCCTGAGCCTAGGGAATTCGATGCCGTGCTACCGGGCATCGCCGTCGGCACGATCATGCTGTTGGGCTTCACCGCAAGTCATCAATGGGAATTCTTCCGTTGCTCCGCGGAGGCGAGCGACGGTAAGCCGGACCCGCTCGATCGTTGGTCTCGCCGCATTGTCGGCTTGCTCGCGGCCGAATTTGGCGCGATCGAGCTCTATCCCAACGGACGCGCACCGCAGCTGCCATTTCAGCGCCTCGCCGCGCGCTGCGAGCCCGTGCACCAGAGCCCGATCGGCCTGCTGATTCATGCGCATTGGGGACTTTGGCATGCGTACCGGGGCGCGCTCGTGCTGCCGGATCGAATCGATTTGCCGGGCGTTGCGCCCTCTCGCGATCCCTGCGCCGGATGCGCAGCAAAGCCCTGCCTGTCGGCGTGCCCGGTCGCGGCGTTTCGCTCCGGTTCGTTCGACGTGGAGGCCTGCGTCAATCACGTGCGCAGTGGCGCCGGTGTTGATTGTCGCGAACACGGTTGCCTCGCCCGCCGTGCCTGTCCCGTGGGCGCACAATTTCGCTATGCGCAGGACCAGGCACGGTTTCACATGCAGGCGTTTTTGCGCGCGGCGCCGCCGTAAATTCGTCAACGCAGCATCGCCGGGGTGCGGCGACCTCGCGCCGCCGGTGCAATGCCTGTTGCCTCGATACAACAACCGCGGGGTCCCGATATGAGGATTGTTTCGCGGCGGATTTTGACTATCCTTAGGGCAAACAATAGGGGACGACGCGACAGATATTGGTTGTATTTCCGCATGAGCGCTCAGCGTAATCACGGTTTGTGATCGCCGGCCGAGCAATTTGACGGCGGCAAGACGCTGCATGCGATTGCGCAGCAAGACTTGAATTTACGGATAAATTTAGGGAGCTCATCATGCAAAAGTCATCGGGGGAAATCTCCTCTCGGTCCGGGCAGCTGCTGAAACTCGATACGCGCCAGGTGCTCAGGGGCATTCTGGCGGCAAGCGCATCGGCGGTCATGCTGAGCTTGCCGGTCAGCGCGCAACAAGCGCCGCCAAAATCTTCTTCGGACGCAGACCTCCAAGAAATCGTCGTCACGGGATCCTTGATCAAGCGCACCGATTTGGAAACCCCAAGCCCGGTCCAGGTCATCAACGCCGCGGACCTCATCAATTCCGGTTACACGAACGTGTCCGACGTCCTGCGTAACCTCTCGGCCAACGGGCAGGGCACGCTCAACCAGGGTTTCGGACAAGCATTCGCATCCGGCGGATCCGGGATTGCATTGCGCGGCTTGACGGTCGGCGACACGCTGACACTGATCGATGGTGAGCGCATGGTCGCGTTCCCCTTGAGCGATGACGGCGAGCGCAGCTTCGTCGACGTCAGTGCGATTCCATTCAATGCGATCGAAAGCATCGAGGTCCTCAAAGATGGTGCATCTGCGGTCTACGGTGCCGATGCAATTGCCGGTGTCGTCAACATCAAGCTCAAGCAAAGCTACGTCGGACAGGAGTTCACAGCCGAGGCCGGCACTACTCAGCAGGGCGGCGGACTTACCGAGCACGGCGCCGGAATCATCGGCTGGGGTGATCTCAACAGCGACGGCTACAACATTTACTTGGACCTTGACTGGCACCGCCAAGAACGAATCCTCGGCTCGCAACGCAACGGCCCCTGGACCAATCGTGATTGGAGCGGACTACCCGGCGGCCAGAACACCAACCCGGGCGCGATTGGCGCGACCAATCTCATCTATCCCGACAGCGTCACCGGCTATCTAATCAACCCGATGGTGACCGGCGCCAACGCTAGTCAGCCGGCCGAGACTTTCCTGCCGGGATGCACCGCCGCGCAACAAGCCGCGGACAAGTGCACGTTCGCGTTCCCCGGCCAAATTCAGCCGCCGACCGAGCAGACGAACTTTCTCGCGAAGTTTACCAAGGCGCTGCCGAATGACTGGAGGTTCACGGTCACGGCCTCGCTGTTCGACAGTGTCGCGCAGCAGACGGCGCCGCCGACCGAGCCCGCGTTCGGGCATCTTCTCCAAAACACGGGCCAGGAACAGGGGTCGATACCACTGATCTCCTGGGGGCCGGGCATGCCCTTGTCGGTCAATGTGTATCCGGTGCTGTCGCTGCCGGCAAGCTCTCCGTTGAATCCCTACGGCGCGCCGGCGAACCTGGTCTACAGTTTCCCGGATGTTGGTCCTTGGGTCATCGATACGGATACGACGACTTACCGGCTGTTTGGCGACTTGAAAGGTAAAGCCGCAGGTTGGGACCTCGATGCCTCCGTGGGCGTGATGTACGCGAAAATGTCGCTCGAATTCGATGGGGGCATCGAACCTGCGGCCGCGCAGGCGGCTCTGAATAGCGGCGCCTACGTGCCGGGAGTCTCCACGAACGGCGCGTCGCTGTTTGCGCCGCAGGCGTTTACGAGCCCCTCGAGCACCCTAGATCTGATCGATTTGCATGGCTCGCGTGAGTTGCTGCAAATGCCGGGCGGCCCGCTGCAGTTGGCCGCCGGCATCCAGTATTTCCACAAGGCGCAAAACGACCAGGACCCGGCCTTGGTTACCGGCGGTATCCAGGAGGGCATCACGAATTTCACGGTCGGATCCCAAGACGCCGCCTCGGGTTTCATCGAATTCGGCGGGAAAGTCGTGCAGCAATTGGAATTGGACGCCGCCGTTCGCTACGACCACTACGACACCTATGGAGGCTCAGCGACCCCGAAGTTCGGCCTGAAATACACGCCGATCGAGATGGTCAGCATCCGCGGAACCTGGGGCAGAGGATTCCGTGCACCGTCGATTTCCGAGTCCGCGCAATCGGGTATCGCATTCGGCGAAGGTAACGGCGCCGACCCGGTACTTTGCAAAAATGGCGCAAACACGGCAGGGTCTTACAACGCCCTCTGCTCCTACCCCATCGTGGGTGTTGAACCGCCGAATCCAAATTTGAAGGCGGTGAGTTCGACCAACGCGACATTCGGCGTGATTTTCGATCCGTTCCGCGCATTCAACGTATCGGTCGATTGGTACCGCATCCAGCTCAACAACGACATCATTTCGTCGTCGTCGGCCGGCGGTCTATCCAATTTCGTGTCGATCGTTCGCGGCCCGCAGCAAACGCTCCCGGTTTGCATCAACACGACCACCAACGGAACGCCTTGCACGACCGCAAATGTGCTGACGCCCGTCGGTTACCCGATTTATTCCAATTTCCCCTACGAGAATGCGGGCACCACGAAGACCTCGGGCATCGATGTCGACATGCGTAGTCAGTTCGACATCGGGCCGCTGGGTCAGCTGACCGCAGTGCTGAATTACACCTATATCTCGCAGTACGAGATCGAAGTTGCAGGTGTTACCTACGACCTCGCAGGAACCCACGGCCCGTCGGGAGTCTCCGGCGACACTGGCAATCCCAAGCAGCGCGCGGTCGCCTCCTTGACCTGGGAGCAAGGGCCGGCCAGCGGGACGGTGTCGGTGAATTACGTCGGTTCATTCCACATCACCGACCCATCGGCTGGTTGGAATTCATGTCTCGTAGCGCTACAGACGTCTGGAGACGGCTACGGGGCCGCGATGTCGCAGCCGTTGACCTCGCTGCCAAGCGCCTGGGTCCCGTATTGTTCGGTGGGCCATTTCACTGACGTGAATCTCTATGCCAAGTACGCGATCAGCGATCATTTCGCGGTGCACGGCTCAATCACGAATCTGTTTGACACGGCTCCGCCGGTTGACCTCGAGACTTACGGTGGCGGCGCCTTATATCGATATTCGACACTTGATCAGGACGGTGCTGTCGGCCGATTCTTCTTGCTGGGCGCTACCTACCGATTTTGATCACCGCGGTGCTGCGTCACCGATCGGTCGGTGTTCGCAGCACGATGGGTCACCGTCGCTTTAGTCGTTGGTTGTGCTCAATCGCCGAGAAACACGCGGGTCAGTCAACGCCGCCATGAGCGACGCCACATCGCCGATCTGCGTTCCCAGCGCCGAAGGCAAGATCGAGCAGGCGGCTGCTGCGTTTGGCAGCGCCTCCTGCTGAACGACCTGCCGTGCTGACACCAAGATCTTGTCGCCGAGCGCGACAGCGAGCGAACCGAGCACGATGATTTGCGGGTTCAAGGCGTCGACCAGCAGCGCAAGCCCCTGTCCCATGCGCCGTCCGGCTTCCTGCGCCACTTTGAGCGCATCGGCGTCGTCGGCGAGCATCTGGTCGACCAGCGATCGGATCGGAGTCTCGATCGACCAGCGGGAGGGAAATAGCCGATTGGCCAGCAGCACCAATCCGGCCCCAGAGCAATACGATTCCCACGACCCCGTCTTTCCGTAGCCGACGGGTCCATGCTGTGACAAGCGCCAATGGCCGATCTCGCCGGCCGAATCCGAAGCGCCGTGAAAAATCTGCCCGTTCAAGATGAAGCCCGCGCCCAATCCAGTACCGAAGGTCAGAAAAATCAAATGGCGGAGGTCCGTTCGACCGCGCCCCACGCCGAAATGAAACTCGGCGAGCGCGCCGGCGTTGCCGTCGTGCTCGAGCGCGATCGGCATGTCGGGAAATTCGGCTGCGAGCCGCTGCTTCAATCGCACCTGGTGCCAGCCCGGAAGATGGGGCGGATCGAATAAAATGCCGTCCGCGATATTCAACGGTCCGCCGATCGCAACGCTCAGCGCAGTCACCTCGCGACCCGCAGCCCGCGCGCGCTTGATTTGAGATTTCATGAGCGCCACGACCGCCGGGAAACGGGTATCGAACGGCTGCGAGGCCAGCGTCGGTAGCTCCTCGCGTTGTAAAATGCGCCCATTGCGATCGCCTTCGACGCAGGCGAGCTTCGTGCCACCGATATCCAGGCCGAGCAACGTCGGCGTCTTGATGCCAGCCAATAGGGACACCCTTCGCGGCTCCGTTCCGGAGTTTCAGTATGCGGCATCCTGCAGTCCGCGCAATTCTTGTGAGGTATCGGATGAACAATTTCTACGAGCCCGCCCCGGGGCAGTGGCCGAATCATTTGATGGTAGAGTGACGGCCGTTCGAGGGGGGGGGTATGGGAACGTCCAGTCTGGTCCAGCAAGCATGGGGTAGCGTCGGTCGCGTCAAGCAGACTATCGCGGCCGCGGCCGTGCTCTATGCGGCGGTGGCCTGCATTGCACTGGCCGTGCTGGCGAGCATCCCGAGCCATTGGAAATGGGTGGCCGACTGGATTGCCGTGCCCTCGCAAGGACTCGCGATCCTCGCCACCGTAATTGTCGTCTGCGAGCAGCGCCGCACGCGTGGCTATTCGATGCATATCTGGGCATTGGTCGGCGTGTTCAGCGCAGCGAGCCTCGTGGCAAGCTTTCTCTGGAATGAATGGCGCGCAGCGGGAAACGATCGCAGGCTCACCGTCGCCGATTGTTGCTATTTCTTCGATTATGCGGTGCTGACGGCTGCCTATGCGCTTGCCTACCGACATTACGGCGGTTCGTTCCGCAGCATTCGCACTTGGCTCGATGGGCTCACGATTCTGGTTGCTCTGCTCGCGACGTTTTGGGCGACATTGCTTGGTCCATTCACGCCGCCGGGCCAGAGCCAACCCATGGGAGTGGTCTTCGGTGGCGCTTACGCGGTGAGTATCGCTTTGCTGATCACGATGGCGTCGCTGCTCTACCTGCGGCTGCCGCCCGCTCGCGGTCGGCTGATTCCGGTGATCCTGATCGCGGCGGGAATCATCGACATGGTTTGGGAGATCGCATGGCTCGCCAACTGGCTCCGCGATCTGGATTTCATCGGGCTCTACTACAATTTTGGCGACGTGATCTGCTTTACGCTCGTCGTCTGTGCCGCAATCGCGAACCCGCAACAGCGCGGACTCGAATCGGAGCGCGAAAACGTCGAGCGCAGCGCCTATACGTTTCTGCCGATATTGTCGGCATTGATTGCGACCGCGCTGATCGCGATCTTCCTCGCGAGCACGCGCGCGGCCGACGCCTGGATACTCGTCGGACTGGTTCTGCTGACGGCGCTGTTGCTCGTGATGCGCCAGCGCGCGGTGCGGCGAGATCTTGCGGCGCTCAATCGGGCGGTAGCGGCCCGAGCATCCGATGCGCGGCTCACCGAATTGGTGCGCCAATCGGCGGACGCCTTTTTGATCGTCGATCAGCACGGCATCATCAGCTATGCGAGTCCCGCGACGGACCCGATACTCGGGGTCGGCCCGCGGGACTTGCTCGGAAAACGGGTGGAGGCGATTCTCGGGCCGGGCAATGAGGCCGCGGTTGGCGCATTCCTTGCGCGGCTGATCGCCGATGCGGGCCCGCCGCAACCGCTGGAAATCACGGTCGCGTCGGAATTGCCGGTGTTGCGCATGGTTCGGGTGTCCGGCGCCAACCGGATTGGGAATCCGAATATCGAAGGTCTCGCCTTGACGCTCACCGATATCACAGCGCTGCGGCATCTGGAGCGGCAAGTGCTCGAGCTAGCGAACCAGGAACGCCTGCGCTTGGCCGGCGACATTCACGAAGGCCTCGGACAGCAGTTGACCGGCATCTCGATGATGCTGCAAGGAGCGGCGAAGGCGCCTGATCCGGATCCCGCACGCCAACAGGAATATCTGCAGCTCATCGTGACGGAGATGGCGGAGGCGATTTGCGGTGCGCGCGATTTGGCGCGCGAATTATCCGAGATCTATGTGGTCGGCGGCTCGCTGCGCAGTGCGCTGGAGCAGCTCGGAAAGGACGCCGAAGGCCACCCGCGTGTGCATATCAACGTGGACCCTCGGTTTGACGATCGGATCGTCGACGATTTTCCCGCCGATCACCTGTTCCGGATCGCGCAGGAAGCCGTGCAGAATGCCAATCGTCACGGCCAGTGTTCGAAAACGGATGTCGCGCTGCAGGTGCACGACGATCATTTGGTTCTCACGATTGCCGACGATGGCTGCGGATACGATCATCCGCCGCCCGCGAACAGCGGGCTCGGGTTGCGCCTCATGGAGTACCGCGCGCGCCTCATCGGCGGGTCGTTCTTGGTCAGGCGCAGAGCCGCAGCCGGTACCCACGTGCAGGTGACGGTACCGCTGCGCTATGTTCTCGCAGAGCCGGCCATTTCCTAGGATCGCCTCGATTAGGACAGGCGAATGAGCGTTCGGCTTATCCCCGAGTACACTCGTTCAAGGAGTCCTCGCGCGCGCGGCGCTCAGTGGCGTTTTGCCCGGATCCGTAAACCGACTTGCACCAATTGAAATGGTCGCTGTAGTTCAGTGACCAGCGTGCCGGGAGGTCGCGTACAAAGTGGTGGCATCGGCCGATATCTCGCGCGGCTCGGGCCTGCTGAACAGCGGCACGTGCATAATCGCGGCAGTACCCAATCATGTCTTCCGCTTGCACCGACTGTGCAGCGATGGACATTCCCAATACCGCGCCGACGGCTATGACGGTAGCTTTGAATTTAAACACGGTTCACCCCCAATCTTGGTTGGAATTAAGCAGTGCTGTTGTATCCCTGATGACCGGCCGGTTTGCGCGTCCGGTCGCCTGCCCCCCAAAAGTATAGGCCGCCTGCGAGCGGAACGGAATCGATGTGCGTAGGTCTATCGGTTACCAAGTGGAGGTGGACCGTGAGCAGCTTCCAAGGCTTGTCGGCGATCATGTTGAGCCTGATTACATCGATTGCGGCGGCACTTGCACCCGCGCCCGAGGCACGCATTCCTTTTACCGATCATGGCGGCATTTACAACTGGCGCGTGCTCGACGATCGCACCGTTCTGATTCAAAGCGTGACTCACCAGTGGTACAAGGCCACCCTGTTGAGTCCCTGTATCGATTTGCCATTCGCCGAACGCCTCGGATTCGAGTCAAATCCGGATGGCAGCTTCGATAAGTTCAGCTCGATCGAGTTGCCGCATCAACATTGTCCGCTGATCTCGCTGGTCGAGACCCCGCCGCCACCCAAGAAAGCCAAAGCGAAGGCTCCGGCACCGACGACCCCGCCTGGCCCGGCGAATTGAACGGCGGCGGCAGGAGCCCGACCGCGGGCTGGTGCGGCTGCGCAGCTTGCGCCTTGGCCGTGAACTGCAGTAGCGTGCGAATTGCATGAACACCACAATGGACGAGCCGGCCACCCAGAAAATCCTCGTTGTCCGGCGTCATAGCCTGGTCACGCGGCTCACCCACTGGATCAACCTGCTCGCGATGTCCATCCTGCTGATGAGCGGATTACAAATCTTGAATGCGCATCCGGCACTGTACTGGGGCGAGGCCGGGTTCAGCAGAGCGCAAGCATGGTTTCAAATCACCACCCACGGCGCGGCTACGGCGTTCCCCGGCTGGATCACGCTGCCTAGCTACCGGGATCTGGCCACGGGCCGTCGTTGGCACCTGTTTTTCGCCTGGTTGCTGTTCGTCAACGGCCTTTTGTACTTCGGCGCCGGACTGCTCACGCGGCATTTTTGGCGGGATCTGATACCGAGGCGCGCGGAACTCTCCCCGCGGCATTTGGGCAGCGAGATCTGGCATCACTTGAAATTGCAGTTTCCGACGGGCGAGGCTGCGCGCCACTACAATTCCCTGCAAAAGATCGCCTACTCGATCGTCGTGTTCATGATCGCTCCAATCGCGGTGCTGACTGGCCTCACGATGTCGCCGGGAATCGATGCCGCGGCACCGTTCCTGCTCGACCTGTTCGGCGGCCGGCAGTCGGCGCGATCGCTACATTTCATTGCTGCGAACCTGCTCGTCGTGTTTGTGGCGGCGCATGTGGGCGCATTGCTCGCGGTCGGCGTTTGGAACGAACTGCGCTCGATGATCACGGGCAAATACGCAATCAAGGTGGACGGCTGAGGCATGGGGCGAATCATTTTATCGCGCCGCCGATTCCTGGTCCGTACGGCCATGAGTGTCGGGGCCTTGACGGTCGCGGGCTGCGACTCTCTTGGCCGCTCGCCGGCGTTTCGCGGGACTTTGGATCGTGCGGAGTCGCTGACGATGCGCGGCCAGCGACTGCTGCTGACCGGGCAGTCCTTGGCGCGCGAGTACACGGCGAAGGACCTCTCGCCGAAGTTTCGGGCGAATGGTACGGCGATGCCGCGAGACTTGGAGTACCAAGAATTGTTGGCGGAGGGTTTCGCGAATTGGCGCCTTCAAATCGATGGCCTCGTCGAGCAGCCCGCGAGCTACAGCCTAGAAGAGCTGCGCAAGCTCCCTGCACGAACCCAGATCACGCGCCACGATTGCGTCGAGGGCTGGAGCGCGATCGGCGGTTGGACCGGAGTGCCGCTGTCGCTGCTGCTGCGCGCTGCGGGGCTAAAGACCGAGGCGCGCTATGCGGTGTTCCACTGTGCAGACACCTTGGAAGGCGAGCCCAAGAAGGGCGGCGATGAACGCGCCGGGCGGTATTACGAATCCATCGATCTCATCGACGCGTTTCATCCGCAGACGATCCTGGCCTACGCGCTCAACGGGCAGCCGCTGCCCGTCGATAATGGTGCGCCGCTGCGGCTGCGCGTCGAGCGCCAGCTCGGATACAAACAAGCCAAGTATGTCATGCGCGTCGAAATCACCGACAAACTGGATCTGATCGGCGACGGCAAAGGCGGGTTCTGGGAAGACCGCGGCTACGAGTGGTACGCGGGTATCTGAGCGGGCATCTCGACCAAGGGTCGAACCGCCTCAGGCGCGTTCACGCGCGCGTTGAATTTGCGACGGCCGCATTGCGCAGATCCAGCCGGCGGCCTTTTCCGCGATCATCAATGTCGGGCTGTTGGTATTGCCGCAGGTGATCGTCGGCATGGCGCCGGCATCGACGACGCGCAACGCATCGATACCGCGTACTTTCAGGCGCGCATCGAGCACGGCCATCGGATCGGAGGCGAGGCCCATTTTCGTGGTGCCCACCGGGTGGAAAATCGTCGTGCCGATATCGCCGGCCAGCCGCACGAGATCTTGATCGCTTTCATATTGCGCGCCCGGCTTCCATTCGACCGGGCGATACTTTTGCAACGCGGGTTGCGCGACGATATGACGCGTGAATCGCAGGGATTCGGCAGCAACTCTTCGATCTGCGTCGGTGCTCAAGTAATTGGGGACGATCGCTGGCGCATCGCGGAAATCGGCGGTTCTGATCGTGACCGAGCCGCGGCTCGTCGGTTCTAAATTGCAGACGCTCGCGGTGAATGCCGCAAAATCGTGCAGCGGTTCGCCAAACGCATCGAGCGACAATGGCTGCACATGATATTCCAGGTTCGGCCAAAGGCGGTCCGGGGAGCTGCGCGCAAAGGCGCCGAGTTGCGATGGCGACATGCTCATCGGGCCGGAGCGCTTGATCAGATATTCCAATCCGATCTTGGCCTTGCCGTAGAGCGACGCGGCCAGAGTGTTGAGCGTCGGTGTGCCGGTGACCTTGTAAACCGCACGAATTTGCAGATGGTCCTGCAGGTTCGCGCCGACCCCGGGCGCATCGAGAATCACCCGGATGCCGCGCTCGCGCAGCAGCTCGGCTGGCCCGATGCCGGAGAGTTGCAGAATTTGCGGCGAACCGATGCTGCCCGCGCACAGGATCACCTCACATGCGGCATGCGCCGTGACGAGCTGATGGCCGTCCCATACTTGCACGCCCGTGCACCGCGGGCTGCCGTCGGCTGATGCCGCGACATTGATTCGCGCTACCTGCGCATTGGTCCACAGGCGAAAGTTGGGCCGTCGGTAGCAGCTTGGCCTCAAAAAAGCCTTCGCGGTGTTCCAGCGCCAGCCACCTTTCTGGTTGACGTCGAAGTAAGCCACGCCTTCATTGTTGCCGCGATTGAAATCACAGGTTGCCGGTACGCCTGCCTGCTGAGCCGCCAACGCAAATGCATCGAGTATGTCCCAGCGTAGCCGCTGCTTCTCGACGCGCCATTCGCCGCCGACGCCGTGGAATTCGGCGTAGCGCGGATCGCCGGAATCGGCGCCCCCATGATGATCCTCGTGCTGCTTGAACGCCGGCAAGACGTTGTCCCAGGTCCAGGTATCGTCGCCGGTGAGCCGCGCCCACTGATCGTAATCGCGCGATTGCCCGCGCATGTAAATCATACCGTTGATGCTCGAGCAGCCGCCCAAGGTCTTGCCGCGCGGATAACGCAGCGCGCGGCCGTTGAGGCCGGCCTCGGGCTCGGTGCTATACAGCCAGTCGGTGCGTGGATTGCCGATGCAATAGAGATAGCCGACCGGAATGTGGATCCAATGATAGCGGTCCCGCGGACCGGCTTCGATCAGCAACACGCGAGAATTCGCGTCGGCGCTCAGCCGATTCGCGATCAGCGCGCCGGCCGTGCCGGCACCCACGATGATGTAATCGAATGTCGGCTCGCTCACGGTGGTGCTCGGCGCTGGGCGGAGAATCGCTTAAAATACGCTTTCAGCGAGCGAGGAACCAAATTTCCAGCGGCCGGGCTCAGGAGTCCGCCATTGCCGCCAATGCTTCGCGGACACGTGCCTGAATTTCGACGAGCCTGGGACCGACCTCGGCGATCAGGCGGGTGCGCGGCACTCGAAACTCGGGTGCACTACAGGCGAGCGCGACGACCGGTGATTCATTGCCGGTCGCAAGCGGCAGACCGACGCTCGCCGCGCCAGGGATCCCGTCTCCGTCGCAGATCGTGAACCCGAGGCGCTGATACTCGGCCAGGGCCTGATAGATGTCTTTTTCGAATTGCGGCCAATTGGCGCTAACGCGCCGTTCGAGATGTTCGAGCACATAGAGGCGTTCTGCATGCGGTAGACCGATGATCAGGCAGCGTGCAATCCCGGTGCTCGTGAATGCGATGCGCGCACCGACATCGCGAGCAATTAACGCATCCGTATCGCCGCCGCATTGCTCGATCACGATCACGTCAAGGCGGTCGCGAACAATCAAGGACATGCAGCCACCCATGTCCTGCGCCAATTCGTGCATCAAGGGTCGGGCCAGCCGTCGCAGCGGCATCGCGCGCAGCGCGTTGTACCCGAGCGCAAGAGCGGCGAGCCCCGGCCGGTACTTGCCGAGGCGCGGCTCATGCTCGAGGAACCCCAGGCGTGCGAGCGTATAGGTCAGACGGGAGACTGTGGCCTTGGGCAGCCGGGTTACCGCGGCAATTTCTTGGTTGCCGAGCCGAGCCGAGCCGTCGGAGAACGCACGTAACACATCGAGGCCCCGCGCGAGCGCGGTCACGAATTGCCGGTCGTCGGACTCGGCGAATTGCGGCTGATCGCCCGGGTCGAGATCCGTCAGGCGCGCATGGATCGGGCTCGCGCGCTTGCGACTCATGGCCGTCGGTCATCCAGGCAGGCCCGACGGTACCTCAATTTGCGCATTCAATTCCGTATGGTGGAATAATATTCCATTTTAACATACTCATGGTTTTAACATAAGCGCAACGAAGGGGTTATGGGCGCACCCCAGGGCCTGGTTTTGCCAGCAGGGTAGGCTCCGCTTCGGTATTCTCGCCACCCATCATGCAAGAACGATATGAACCCGCGCTCGTTGAAGCTGCGGCACAGCGGTATTGGGAAGAACAGCGTTGCTTCGAGGCCAAAGAGGACCCGGAGCGCGCGAAGTATTACTGCCTCTCGATGTTTCCCTACCCAAGCGGTCGCTGCCATATGGGGCACGTCCGGAATTACACGATCGGCGACGTGCTCGCGCGATTCATGCGGATGAACGGCAAAAACGTGCTCCAGCCCATGGGTTGGGATGCGTTCGGGCTGCCGGCCGAGAATGCCGCGATCGACAACAAGGTCCCGCCGGCCAAGTGGACCTACGACAACATTGCCTATATGAAGCAGCAGCTCAAGTCTCTCGGCTTCGGCCTGGACTGGACCCGCGAGCTCACGACCTGCCGTCCGGACTACTACCGCTGGAACCAATGGTTGTTCCTGCGCATGCTTGAAAAAGGCATCGCGTATCGCAAGACCGGCCAGGTCAATTGGGATCCCGCCGACCAAACCGTGCTCGCCAACGAGCAGGTCATCGACGGTCGCGGCTGGCGCACCGGCGCGCTCGTCGAGAAGCGTGAAATTCCGATGTATTACCTGAAGATCACCGACTATGCCGGCGATTTGCTCGATGCGCTCGGCGACATGCAAGGCTGGCCCGAGCGCGTACGCACGATGCAGGCCAACTGGATCGGCAAGAGTGAGGGCGTCAACCTCGCGTTCCCCTACGAGATCGACGGGACCAGCGGCCTCATGCGCGCATTCACGACGCGTGCGGATACGATCATGGGCGTGAGCTTCTGTGCGGTGGCCGCGGAGCATCCGCTTGCGACGATCGCGGCGCGCTCGAACCCGGCACTCACCGCGTTCATCGAAGCCTGCAAGCAGGGACCCGCGATCGAGGCCGCGCTCGCGACGCAGGAGAAGAAGGGCATGCCGACGGGACTCGTCGTGCGCCACCCCTTGAGCGGCGCCGCGGTGCCCGTTTGGGTCGGCAACTACGTGCTCATGACCTACGGCGAGGGCGCGGTCATGGGCGTTCCGGCCCACGATGAGCGCGACTTCGAATTCGCAAAAAAGTATGGATTGCCGATCTTGCCTGTGATCGATGTCGACGGGCGCCGCTTCTCGACCGACGCTTGGGAGCCTTGGTACGCGGACCATGGACGCTGCGTCAATTCCGGTGTCTATGACGGCCTCGAATTCCAGGCAGCAGTCGATGCAGTCGCGGCGGACCTGCAACGTTCGGGCCTTGGAGACAAGCAGACGACCTGGCGACTGCGCGACTGGGGTATCTCACGGCAGCGCTATTGGGGCTGTCCCATCCCGGTGATTCACTGCGCCGCTTGCGGCGTCGTGCCGGTGCCCGACGCGGATCTGCCCGTGTTGCTGCCCGAGGATCTCGTGCCGGACGGCAGCGGTAATCCGCTCGCCAAGAACGCCGCGTTTCTCGACTGCCGTTGCCCCTCGTGCGCGGGACCTGCGCGCCGAGAAACCGACACCATGGATACCTTTGTGGATTCATCGTGGTATTTTTTGCGGTTTGCGTGCAGCGACAATGAACGCGCGATGGTCGATGCGCGCGTCAACTATTGGCTCCCCGTCGATCAATACATCGGCGGGATCGAACACGCGATTCTGCACTTGTTGTATTCGCGCTTCTGGACTCGCGTGATGCACGAGTTGGGATCGGTGCCGTTCAAGGAGCCGTTCGCCAATCTTTTCACGCAGGGCATGGTGCTCAACGAGGTGTTCTACCGCAAGCCCACATCCGGCCGCGTCGAGTATTTCAACCCCGCGGACGTTGAGGTGAAGATCGATCCCAAAGATGGGCGGCGAATCGCGATACTGCGCGCGGACGGCGAGGAAGTCGAACCCGGCGGCATCGTAACGATGTCTAAATCGAAGAAGAACGGGGTCGACCCGCAGGATCTCGTCGACGAATTCGGCGCCGACACGGCACGCCTATTCACGATGTTTGCAGCGCCTCCGGAACAAACGCTCGAATGGTCGGACGAGGGCGTACAAGGCGCCTACCGATTCATCAAACGCCTGTGGAAAGCCGTCCATGAACATGTGACTGCGGGCGCCGATTCAGGCGGTGAACGCAGCGGCGATTGGACCGCCGCGCAGCGCGATCTTCGCCGCCAAGCGCATCAGACGCTCGCCAAAGTCACCGACGACATCGGCCGGCGCCGCACGTTCAACACGGCGATAGCAGCAGTCATGGAGCTCCTGAACGCCGTGGCAAAGTTTGCCTGCACGTCGCCGCAAGACCAGCGTGTGCGTCAAGAGGCGCTCGAAATCGCGGTGGTCGCGCTCTCGCCGATCATTCCGCACGTGACGCACGCACTATGGCACGCGCTCGGACACACGCGCGCGCTGGTCGATGAGCGCTGGCCTGCCGTCGATACGGCAGCGCTCGAACAGGCGACGCGCGAGATCATCGTGCAAGTCAACGGCAAGCTGCGAGGTCGCATCCAGGTTCCGGTCGACGCCGATGAGCGCGCCGTCCAAGACGCCGCTCTTGCCGACCCGAACGCGCAGCGATTCATCGTCGGCGCGCCGATACGCAAAGTGATCGTCGTCCCGGGAAAACTCGTCAATATCGTGGTCTAATCGACGCATTCGTGACCGAGCACCCCCTGCCAACCGCGACCCTTGACCGAGCACTGAGTGCCGCACCGCAGCCGCGCGGCGCTTGGCGCGCGGCCGCACCGCGCGGAGCCTTAAGTTTGCTGGTAATTCTCGGGATCTCATGCTGCGGTTATCGGCTCGCAGGTAGCGGACCCTGGCCGGCCGTTCTCGCTCGTCCTTACGTATCGCTCAAGGATCCGTACACCGATTTCTCACGCGAATTCGAGCGCCAGCTGAAGGCCGCGGGAGCCGCGCTGCAGCCCTCGGCAGCTGATGCGAGCGCGACGATCGAGATTTCGCGCGATAGCGTGGAGCAGCGCACGCTATCGGTGTCGGCAAACAACATACCGACCGAATATTTGCTGATCTACACGGTGACCTTCAAGGTGCGCGGCGCTGATAAGGAATTGTTGCCGCAGCAAACCATCACCTTGCAGCAGGACTATAGCTTTGCCGAAAACGTCGTGCTCGCCAAGGAGCACGAGGCGGACATTCTGCGCGAACAGATGGCGCGCAATTTGGTTGCGATCGCGATGCGCCGACTGGGCAGCCTGAAGTAGCGCGGCCGGCCGAAGGTCTGCGCATGCTGCTGCTAAACGCGATCGACCGTCCGGCACTCGGCTTGCTGCTCGAGCGCTACGGACTGGAATTGAATCTGCTCTCGCCCGATGAGGCGATTCCCGGCTCCTATTGGGGCGATCGCGAGGCCGGCTTGATCGGTACGCGCATCTTTGCGCGCCTGGACACGCCCCTGCACTCGGTGCTGCATGAGAGCGCGCATTTCATCTGCATGACCCCGGAGCGCCGCGCGGGACTCGACACCGACGCAGGCGGCGACCATCCGGAGGAGAATGCGGTCTGCTATTTGCAGATCCTATTTGCCGAGACGCTTCCCAAGGTCGGCAAATCGCGGATGTTTCGCGACATGGATGACTGGGGCTATACGTTCAGGCTCGGCAGTGCGGCCGCCTGGTTCGAACAGGATGCCGAGGACGCGCGCGCCTGGCTCGTCGAGCATGGGCTCACCGATCGTGCCGGCACGCTGACCTATGCCTGTCGATAGGCCGGCGTCGGTGCTCGCCGATATCGAGCGATTTATCCGCGGCTAGGCAGCGATCGGACGTGGGGAGCGGAGTTGCGGACTTCGCGGTTCGCTGCTGCTGCCTTGCTGCGCGCTCGCGCGATAGTGGGCGACGAGATCGGCCAGTTGTCTCGCCTTTTCGACGATCGATTCACTCGCGGCCGCCGCCTGCTCGACGAGCGCCGCATTCTGCTGCGTCATCTCGTCCATTTGCACCACGGCCGTGTTGACATGGGCGATGCCGGTCGCCTGTTCCTGACTCGACGCCGCAATTTCCGCGACGACCGCCTTGACCTTCGAGACCGCGACACCGATGTCGGCGAGTGCGCGGCCGGATTGGTCGACGAGCTTCGTGCCTTCTTCGACCTTCGTGACACTGTCCTTGATCAAGGTTTTGATTTCCCTGGCGGCGGTCGCGCTGCGGCCCGCGAGATTGCGCACTTCGCTCGCGACGACCGCGAAGCCGCGGCCTTGATCGCCGGCGCGCGCGGCTTCAACCGCGGCATTCAGGGCCAGCAGGTTCGTCTGGAACGCGATTTCGTCGATGACGCCGATGATTTCCGAAATCTTCTTGCTCGACGCGTCGATTTCGCTCATTGCCGTCACCGCGGCCGTGACGATCGAGCTGCCGTTTTGTGCCTGCAGGTGCGCCGCCGCGGCGAGCTGATTCGCCTGGCTGGCATTGTCCGCGGACTGTTTGACCGTGGTCGTCATTTCTTCCATGGCTGCGGCGGTCTCCTCGAGACTCGCGGCTTGCGATTCGGTTCTCTGGCTGAGGTTGGTATTGCCCTGGGCGATCTCGGCAGCACCGCCGTGTACCTCCCCGGAAACCGTTTTGATCTCTTGCACGAGCAGCATCATCGCGTTGACGAGCGCGTTGGCGCTGTCGGCTAGCGAAGCAATCGGACCGGTTTTGCCGGCGACCGCAATTCGGCGCATGAGGTCGCCGTCGATTGCGGCCTGCACGACGTCGCGGGTTTCCTGCACCGCTGCGTCGAGCGCCGCGGCCATGCGAACCTGATCGCTCACATCGGAAGCGTACTCGACGATTTTGTAGGGCTTGCCGCTGAGATCCATGATGGGATTGTGGGTCGTCTGGATGTGAATCTCTTGGCCGCTTTTGCCGACGCGCTTGTGCCGGCCGGCGCTGAACTCGCCACGGCGCAGCTTTTCCCAGAGCGCGGCGTGCGCCGAGCTGGAACGCTCGGCGCTCGCGATGAACAGCGTGTCGCGCTGGCCGACGACCTCTTCGAGCCGGTAACCGAAGAGCTTCAGGAAATTCTCGTTCGCGGTGCGTACTTTGCCGTCGAGTTCATATTCAACGACGGCCTGCGCCTTGTTGATCGCAGAAATCTGGCCCTTGGCATTGAGTTCATTCTCGAGCAGAGCGCTTTGCATGGTCTCGAGCGCCGACAGCATTTGCGAGGTCTCATCGCGCCCGGTGCCGTCGATCGCATTGTCGAGCTTCCCGCCCGCAATCGCGCGCGCGACCTCGATTGCACGCGCGAGCGGCCGGGTGATCGATCGCGTCGAGACGACGCACATCACGGCGCCTACACCCAAACACAGCAGCGCGATACCGACCTGCAGCAGCGACGAGCGCGTACGCGTTGCAGACAGCGACGCCGCGGCGCTGTTGACTCGCGCGAGGCCCACTTTGTTGAGCGCCTCGCTGGACTCTTCCATGCCGTGGACCGCGTCTTTGAACGTGCCGAACGCGTTGTTTGCTTCCTGCGTCGTCTTGAGTTCGCCCGAGCGAATCCGCCCGAAAGTCTGCTCGAATCCGTCGGTGTAGGCGTGGAACGACGCGTCAATTTGTTGCAACGAAGCCTTGTCCTCCGCGGTCAGCTCGAGCGCGTTCGCGGTGGCGATTGCCTCGGTCAGCGAAGCCTTGCCCGCGTCCCATTTTTGCTTGTACGACGCCAGTTTCTCGCTGTCGCCGATATTGATGAACGTGTCCTTCTCGAAGCGCCGCTCGGTCAGTACCAGCAGATCGATCATTGCGGCGCGCTGCGCGAGCTGAACGTCGTTGGTCGCTGCGTGATAGGCGGTCGAATACAGCATGCTCTGGCCGACGACGCCGACGCCGGCGCACGCGACCAGCAACAACAGCAGCAGCCCGAATGCCGCGCTCAGCCGACCCATGATCGTCAAGTTCTTGAACATTTTATTACCTCGATCCCGCCGTGTCCGCGGCGCCGAGCGGCCGGTGGCCGATAAATCACACTGGTAGTGCTTATCGCACCTATTCGCGAGTTCTTGAGGCGCAATCGGGCCGGTACGGGTCCTTGGGATGCAGCGCACATTGCGCAGTGCGATTACTAGGTGTTTGCGATGCGCTTACTAGGGGATCCCACTACATTCAAGTCTCGCTCATTCAGCAGTGAAATCCGCAATCAGGTCCTTGCGCATCGGCACGAATTCGATGGTTTCCCCGTCGCCGACGTCATAACGCACGACCTCAATGCCCCGATAGCCGCGCTGCGAATAAAACTTGACGCCTGGCAGCGTCGCCATCAATTCGGTGCGTGTGAACCCGTGCGCTTGCGCTTCACGTTCGCAGCGCTCGAGCAGCAGCGTCCCGATGCCGCTGCGCGCATGCGCAGGATCGACGAAGAAAGCCCGGATTCTCGCGGCCTCGGTCGCCGGGTCGAGTTGTTTCGCATCGCGGCCCGAACGGGCGTCGCCACCGAACAGCGTTGCACGGTAGCTCCAGCCGCCGCAGCCCGCGAAGCGCTCGTCCAGCGTGGCGACAAAGTAGGTCCCGTCGCGCAACAGTTGCGTATCGACGCCGAATGCGCCGCGCAGCGCGCCTTCGATTTGCGCCGGCCGATAATCATCCAAACTCAAGCCGCGCGCCGAGCGGGCAATGAGCTGCTCGATCGCGGGAATATCCGCGGTAACCGCCTTACGCAATTCCACCGTCATGACTGAAGCGTGCTCCTTCGGTCGCCGCGCAATGCTGCGCGGGCTCCCGAGAGATGCGCGTGGCGGCGACACTGTGCGACAATTACAGCATGTCTCCGGGGAGCGTTCGATGCTGAAATTCCTGCTCTGGCTCGTGCTCTTGGTGCTCTGTTGGCCCGTGGCGTTGATCGCGCTGTTCTTGTGGCCGATTTTCTGGCTGCTCACGCTGCCGTTTAGGCTCGTCGGAATCGTATTCGAGGGCGCATTCGAGCTGCTGCGGGCCATCCTGCTGCTGCCCGCGCGCCTCCTCGGCGGACCCGGGTCGGTCCGCCGCTGAGAGCTTAAGGGTCAGGCCGCGTTGGCCGCTGCCGCCGAGGGCATCGCGTAGCAGCGACCGAAGCGATTCGCAAGGAACGGCCGCAGCGCGATCTCTTCCTGCCGGATCAACCCCGACTGCGGTAGGTGCCCGGCGCTCAGCATGTCGAGTACGGCGCATATTCCGCCGGCGGTCGTTATCTGAATCGCGCTGCGCATGCGTCCACCCAGCGGTGCAGCGTAAATTTTGTTCGCGTAAGTCTCTTGGACGAGCTGACCGTTCTGTAGTCCGCTGACGGTCACGAACACGATCACGACGTCCTGCAACGTAATCGGCACCGCATTTTCCAGGATGTCCTTCAACAGTTCGCGGCGGTCGCGCAGCCGCAGGTCGTTCAGCAGCGCCTTCATGATCGCCGCATGGCCGGGATAGCGGATCGTGCGGTAGTTCAGGTTGCGCACCTTGCCGGCCAGCGTCTCGCACAGCGTGCCGAGCCCACCGGACGTGTTGAAGGCCTCGTACAACACGCCGTCGAGCGAGAACTCCTCGCACTCCTCGAGCGGCTGGGTTTCACGTAACTGGCCGTTGACGATCGCCTCGCAGGGTTCGCAGTATTCGTTGATGACGCCGTCGGTGCTCCACGTCAAATTGTAGTTGAGTGCGTTGGACGGAAACTTCGGCAATGCGCCGACGCGCATACGCACGTCCTGCAGCTCGTCGAATCGCGACGCCAAATCACTGGCGACGATCGTGATGAAGCCGGGGGCGAGGCCGCACTGGGGAATGAATGCCGTGCGGGCGCCGGCCGCGAGCTGTTTGACCGCGCGCGTGCTGGCGACGTCCTCGGTGAGGTCCAAATAATGGGCACCTGCCGCCCTGGCAGCCTCGGCGATCAAGCGGGTTGCGTGATAGGGCGCCGCGCTCAACACCGCGAATTGGCCCGACAGGATCTTGCGTAGCGCCGCCGCGTCGCTGATGTCGGCCGCGATCTTGGTGATCGGCAGCGCGGTTTCGAGCCGGTCCAGCTGCTTGTGCGAGCGATCGATCACGGTCACGGAGTAGTCGCCGCTCGCGACGAGCATCTCCGCAATCATGGAGCCAATTTTGCCCGCACCGACGATAACGATGTCTTTCATGCCGCCTCCCACCCAAATACGCCTATTCTTTGCGAACCGCCCGGCGAATGGTATGGTCAACCTGCGCAAAGTAACGGCATGTTATCGGCGAAACGCAGGGGTATCCCGTGAAAACAACGGATAAAATCGATGATCAGCTGATTTCCAGGCTGCGCGAGGATGGGCGGGCATCGACCGCGCAACTGGCGCGCTTGGTAGGGCGCTCGCGGAGCAGCGTCCAGAGCCGTATCGAACGGCTCGAAAGGGACGGCATCATCGCGGGCTACACGACGCGGCTCGCGCCGGAATACGAACTCGCCGCGGTTAGGGCGCACGTGATGATCAAGGTCGGGCCCAAGGAGACGCGCGCAGTGACGGCAGCGCTGGCCGCGATCAGCCAGGTACGGCTGCTGCATTCCGTGAGCGGAGACGTCGATCTGATTGCGGTGGCGGCCACGGCGACGGTTGCGGACATGGACGAGGTCATCGACCGCATCGGCGCACTCGCCGGAGTCGAGCGCACGACCTCGTCGATCATTTTGTCGACGAAATTCGAGCGTTAGGCGAGGTCGTGGGCGCTCGCGGCAGCCCGGGAATAAAATACGGTGTGGGCCTCTAAAAGTCCCACACCGTTGGAATATCGCGCCGACGGGGGAGTTGGCTGGTTGCCGACGCGAATCGCTCCTAAACCTGTTCGTGCCAGTGCCCGCGGGCGGCAGTGGACTTCGAGATCCAGTGTGCCAAATAAGAACAGGTCGAGGGAGTACTCTTTCTCACTGTCAATGCAATTTTTTTCATCTAAGGATATGCAAATCCCGTAACCAGCCCCCCGGCTGGGTCTCAGGTCCGCTGACGACGCCAGGTTTTGACCCCGATATAGGCGATCACCGTGACCAAGACCGTCACGCAACTCGCTTTGAAGTCGTTCTGCAGCGCCGGCGTATAGGCCATCGCAATGAGTACGGTGCTCATGCCGACCAGCGCGACGATACTGAGCCAGGGGAACCACCACATGCGGACCGGCGGTATGGGTCCGCCGCTCTTTTCGCGCCGGTAACGCAACACCATCTGAGCGACGACAATCACCATATAAATGACGACGCCGAGAGCGCCAGAGGAACTGACGAGAAAATCGAAGACCTGTTGCGGCGCTTCGGTCGCGGCAATGATGCCGAGAAATCCCGCCAAGGAGCCCATGAGTACGGATACCACCGGAACCCGCCGCTTGTTGACCCGTACGAGGCCCTGCGGAGCGTCGCCGGCCGCGGCGAGCACGAACATCACGCGCGAACTCACGTAAAACGCCGAATTGAGGCAGGAGAGCACCGCGGTCAGGATGATCGCACTCATGATCAATCCGGCGCCCGGCACATGCATCGTGTTGAGCGCCAGCGTGAAAGGGGATTCGCCGGACACCACGCGATTCCACGGTACGACGCTGACAATCAGGCAGACCGAACCCACATAGAACAACAGTATTCGGCCGATGACCTGGGTGCTCATGCGCGCTACTGCGAGTCCCGGCTGGGAAGACTCTGCCGCCGCGATCATGGTGATTTCCGCGCCGGTCATCGCGAAGAACACGATCGGCACGGTCGCAAGCACCGCAATCCAGCCGTGCGACGCGAAGCCGCCGTAGGCGCTCAGGTTGTCGAACGTCGGGCCGTCGGGCGCGGTCCAGCCGAAGGCGTACGAGGCCGCGATCACGATGAATACGAGAATCGCTGCAACCTTGATCGAAGCGAACCAGAACTCGAACTCCGCGTAGGAGCGCGCGGACATCAGATTGACCGCAGTCATCACGGACATGAGGCCGACGCCGATTTGCAGCTGCGACAGCGGTATCCAGTGCTGCAAAATCTTGGCGCCGGCGATCGCCTCGACCGGCACCACGAGTACCCAGAAATACCAATAGAGCCAGCCGACCGCGAATCCGGCGCCGTTGCCTAAGCCCGCGCGCGCGAATTCGGTGAATGTGCGCACGTGCGGCAGCGCAGTGGCCATTTCGGCGAGTCCGCGCATGACCAGCAGGATCAGCGAACCGGCGATCGCATAGCTGATGAAACTCGCGGGTCCCGCAGCGATGATTGCGGTGCTGCTGCTGACGAACAGACCCGCGCCGATGATGCCGCCGATCGAGATCATCGTCAGATGACGCTTCTGCAGCGAGCGGCTCAGTTCGTGCATTGGTGCGAGCGCCGGCTCGTCCTCGGCATCGATCGCAACCGGAGGATTCGACTGATTCATTTTGTGGCCTCGACGTTGACTCGGATATCGCCCAATTTCGGCACCGTTGACGCACCCCAAAGCTGGCGTTCGCGGATCCAGGGCAGGGGATACGCGGGATGCGGACTGTCGAATTCTCGCGCGAGGCGGTGGGCATCCCAAATCGCCTGCGTCAATTGCGCCGGCGCCTTGCAGTCGCCGGTCCGAAAAACATCCTGAATCTCGTTGGCCGCCCATTCGGGCTTGCGCGCCTTGAGCTCGCGCCATAGCGTGTCATCCGAATATCGCGAAGTCACGAGGATCACTGCGTCGACTTCTAGATCGAATTCGCCGCCGTTGTCCTTGCGCGGCACTTTCCCGGACGTCGGGCCGAGGAGGTCTGGTCCGAATTTGTAGAGATAGCTCATGCGCACCTTGCCAGGCGCGATCGAGTCGACCCAATGACTGCAGTAGGTCTTGACGCCCTTTTCGAAC
>Ga0187847_10000840_pt1 | contig 30593 bp, 27 predicted proteins | sample June2016WEW_4_10_FD_132458 | JGI IMG/M metagenome (GOLD analysis project Ga0187847, IMG submission 132458) | Peatland microbial communities from SPRUCE experiment site at the Marcell Experimental Forest, Minnesota, USA - June2016WEW_4_10 | ecosystem: Environmental > Terrestrial > Soil >...
GCGACCGAAGGGAGCGGTCGTTTGACCCGAAAGAAAAGGTCGAGACGACTCTCGACCCTGCCGGCCGACGGCCTGCGCCACGGCGGCTAGACCGACCGCAGGCGTTCGGCGGCGGCTTCGGGCCTGAGATCGCGCTGCGGGTGCGTGGCGGAGAATAATCGGTTCAATCTGCCGACCGCTCCCTATGGTCGCGGCTCCGATAGACTCTGAACGCGATCGGAGCCGCGACCGAAGGGAGCGGTCGTTTGACCCGAAAGAAAGGTCGAGACGACTTTCGACCCTGCCGGCCGACGGCCTGCGCCACGGAGGCTACACCGACCGCAGGCGTTCGGCAGCGGCTTCGGGCGTGAGATCGCGCTGCGGAGCGGCCAGCATCTCGTAACCGACCAGGAATTTGCGCACCGTGGCCGAACGCAGCAGCGGAGGAAAGAAATGCAGGTGCATATGCCACTCCGGGTGCGCCTCGCCATCGGTCGGACTCTGGTGGAAACCCATGCTGTAAGGGAAAGGCGTGGCGAAGAGGCGGTCATAGCGCGAGGTCAGGCTTCTTAGGATGCCGGCCAGGCCGTCGCGCTCGGCGCCATTCAGGCTGTCGATGGCGGCCACGTGGCGCCGCGGCATCACCATCGTTTCGAACGGCCACACCGCCCAAAACGGCACCACCGCCATCCAGTTCGCGTTCTCCTCCACCAGCCGTTCCCGGCGCGCGGCTTCGAGCGCCGCGTAGTCGCAGATGAGGCACCGCGCGCGCCCTTCGCGCCACGCGAGTTGCGCGGCCTGTTCCTTGGCCACCTCGTTCGGCACGTGTGCATTCGACCAGATCTGGCAATGCGGGTGTGCGTTGCTGCAACCCATCATGGCGCCGCGGTTCTCGAAAATCTGCACGTGGCGGATGGATTCGCGCGCACCCAGCTCGCGATATTGTTCGGCCCAGGTATCGACCACGCGGCGGAGATCGGCCGGTTCCATGTGGGCGATGGTGAGATCGTGCCTGGGCGAGAAGCACACCACGCGGCAGATGCCCGGCTCGCCCTGCGCCACCAGCAGCCCGTTTTCGTCGAAGCGGTCCAGCGGCGTATCGGGGCGGAGCGCGGCGAAATCGTTATCGAAAACGAAGGTGGATGTGTAGGCCGGATTGCGCGCGCCGCCGGCGCGCTGATTGCCGGGGCAGAGATAGCAGTCTGGCGAGTACTCAGGCTGCGCCGCACCGGCGGTCTCCTCCACCTGTCCCTGCCAGGGCCGCTGGGTACGATGCGGCGAAACGAGCACCCATTCGCCGGTTAGCGGGTTGAGCCGCCGGTGCGGATCTTGTTTCCAATCGAACATGAAATCACATGGTAACCAAAGCGGGCGGTGGGGCGGGGCGCGGCAAAAGAGTTGGCAGGCGGAAGCGCCTGCCCCACCCCTTCGGCGGCAAAGTGGGGCAGGCGCCCCGGTTTTCGGGTCCGATGCGGATTTCGCCTGCCAACCACCGGCGGCAAAGTGGGGCAGGCGCCCCGGTTTTTGGGTCCGATGCGGATTTCGCCTGCCGACCACCGGCGGCAAAAGACCGCCGGCGTTACGACTGTGGCGGGGCGTCCGCCCGGCACTCGTATTACAATAGGCCTTCCATGTCTGAATCCTCCAAGTTCCTTCTTACCGACAGCCAGATCCCCGCTGTCTGGGTGAACGTGCTGCCGTCGCTCCCGGAGCCGCTCGCCATGCCTCTGCATCCGGGCACTCACCAGCCGCTGACGCCGCAGGATTTGGCGCCGATCTTTCCGATGGAATTGATCGAGCAGGAATTCTCTCCGAAGCCGGAGATCGATATTCCGGGCGAGGTGATGGACATCTATCGCCTGTGGCGCGCCACGCCTCTCTATCGCGCGCGGCGCCTGGAGAAGGCGCTCGATACGCCGGCGCACATCTATTACAAGTACGAGGGCACCAGCCCTGCCGGCAGTCACAAGCCCAACACGGCGGTAGCGCAGGCTTATTACAACAAGCGCGCCGGCATACGCCGCCTGGCCACGGAAACCGGGGCGGGGCAGTGGGGCAGCGCGCTCTCGCTGGCCTGCCAGATGTTCGGCATGGAATGCACGGTCTACATGGTGCGCGTGAGCTACGATCAAAAACCGTATCGCCGCATGATGATGCATGTATGGGGCGCGGAAGTTTTCGCCAGCCCGAGCGACAAGACCAACGCCGGCCGCGCGGTGCTGGCCGCGCACCCGGATTCGCCCGGCAGCCTGGGCATCGCGATTAGTGAAGCGGTGGAAGACGCCGCGACGCACGCCGACACCAACTACTCTTTGGGCAGCGTGCTCAACCACGTGCTGATGCATCAGACCGTGATCGGTCAGGAAGCCAAGCTGCAGATGAAGATGGCGGGCGACGAACCGGACGTGGTGATCGGCTGCTTCGGCGGCGGCAGCAATTTCGGCGGTCTGGCGCTGCCCTACGTGCTCGACCGCTTCGCCGGCAAAGGCCCGCGCATCGTAGCCATCGAGCCTTCGGCTTGTCCCACCCTGACGAAGGGCAAGTTCACTTACGATTACGGCGATACGGCCAAGCTCACGCCGCTGGTCAAGATGTTCACTCTGGGCCACGATTTCGTGCCGCCGGGGATTCACGCCGGCGGGTTGCGCTATCACGGAGCATCGCCCTTGATCAGCCACCTGGTGAAGTTGGGGCAGATCGATGCCAAGGCTTACACCCAGCTCCCTGTGTTCGAGGCGGCGATTCAATTCGCGCGCACCGAAGGCATCCTGCCCGCACCGGAGAGCGCGCACGCCATTCGTGGCGCGATCGATGAAGCGCTGGCGGCCAAGGAAGAGGGGAAAAGCAAAGTCATCCTCTTCGGCCTGAGCGGCCACGGCCATTTCGACCTCGCCGCCTACGAGAATTTCATTTCCGGCAAGCTGGTGGATTACGAATATCCCGGCCGCGAAATTGAGGAAGCGATCGCGGGGATTAACTCGGGGGTGTAGGGGGCGGCGGTGGAGAGCGGGTCAGTTTCCGGATGGCCGACCATCCACTCGAAGCTCTCCGATCTGCCACTTCTGCGCAATGGGCGTTATGCGTCAAGTGGACTGCGAGCATGGTAGAACGCCGGCCACTTGCCACCGACCCTCGATATACAGGTGCGATATTCTCTAATAAATGAACGACGAGTCGAGACGACAGTACGATACCCTCTCCGAAGACTACCATTGGCTTTACTCGGACTACACCTTGAGTGGAAAAGCGGCACTTCAGGATCACGAAGACGTCGTGACAGAAGTCGGGTTGAAGGCACACATTTTGGATTGTTCCTGCGGAATCGGAACTCTTGCCGTAGCACTCGCCAAACTTGGATATGTAGTCAGCGGTTCTGACGCTAGCCCGAGAATGCTCGAACAAGCGATTCAATCGGCAAAGAGCGCGGGCGTAGACATCCCGTTGAGTTGTTGCCCGTGGGAGGAGTTGCCCGATCACTTCACGGACCGTTTTGACGTGGTTTTCTGTCTCGGCAACTCCATTGGTCACACCCCCAATAAAGAGGAAATGCTCCGGTCAATGGAGGGAATGCGGGCAGTGCTCAGGAATGGTGGCAAGCTCGTTATTCACTCCCTCAATTGGGACCAAATCCACAAAGAGAAGAAACGCTTCACGCACTTTCAATGGAGGGATCGCGGCGGGCAGCGATGCCTTCCCCTTTATGTCTGGACGTTCCCGGAAAAGTTCCACGATGCTCTCACGATAGACGTCATCTTGGTGTTCGATTCTGGCGGGAAGGCATCTATTCGATCGTATCCGATCGTCTACCATCCGTTTCACGTTGAGGACTTGGTCGAACGTTTGCGCTGCGCCGGCTTTACCGAGATCAGGAACGAGTTCAGCGAGGACACGCCGCAATACCGTGTGATCGCTTCGTGAGAACAAATGTCTATCACTCAGGGCGCTAGGCATAGCAGCTCAAGTTGACGGTTTGTCGCCATCTCGTTGATTGGAGCAATCAGGGACGCCTGCTCCGGTCGTATGGCGGGCGACTCGGAAAACGATAGGAAATATGCCTATTCGGCTGCTGCCAGAAATTCCCCAACAGCCAAGCCGGCCTTTGCGATCAATGCCCGGAGCGTACCACGTGCGACCTCAGGGTGATCAGGAACCGAGAGGGTCGCGGCAGCACCTAGCTTCGTCAATATGATGTGACTGCCATGTTGGCGCGCGACCTGCCAGCCCAAGCGTTCAAACCCGCGAACGACCTCTCGCGGTCGAAGCAGCGGGAGGGCAGGCATCAGACGAGCACTTCGACTTCACGCGTGGTAACGGTCGGTGGCATGCCGAGCTGAGCCCGGACCGCCAGGCATTCGCGGATTGCATCGGTGACGTTCGACTCCGCTTCGGCCTCAGTCTGCCCTTGGCTGACACAACCCGGAATCGAGGGGCATTCCGCAATATACGCGCCGTCTTCGTCTCGGTAGATGCTGACGAGGAACTTCATACTGGTTCTCATTTTAGCGTATTGGCCCGGCCCATACGATATCGCCATTGAGGATCTCCCGGAGGCCGCGACTGGCTCACGGTGAAATGAAAGCCAGTGCCTCCGAATACGGCGCATCCAGGAACCGGTAGGGACAGCCTAACCACCATCCCCGAATACTTGCGCCTGGAACACGGACAGCCGTGCCTGCGGGTCCTGATACGCGTCAGGGCGGAGGCCGGCTTTTCGGGATAGAGTCTCCAGGAAACTGGTTTGCGTGAATCTGCCGGGGGTGGCGACCTGCGGCAGCAGCAGGCCACTGCGGGAGCCGGACTCGAGATACGCGCCTTGCCGTCCAAGCTGGAACGATTTCCAATCGCGGATTCGCTTCATCGGCGTTAACACAGAGATCTCGATGGCTATCCCGTCCGGCACGCGGGCGCGCGGCGCGAAACGTGGATCGTCGAGCGCCGCGTCGAGCGTCAGCGTGGGTACGGCTTCCGCCAGGGGCGTTTCCGCAGTCACTTGGCCGAGGCATCCGAATAACTCGCGGCCCTGGTGCAGACTTACGAAGACGGGCGCACGCCGCATCAGCAGCGGGCTGGCAGCCGGCGGAATCGCGAGGCGCTCGCCAGTCGCAGACAGATGCTGGAGGGTCTCCCGCGCGCTCTTGAGCAGCGCTCGCTGGGCTTCCTCATCCAGGCGGAAGGAGTCGGCGCGAAAGTAACCGAGCGAGCCGTAGCTGACTACGTGCTCGAAATCGCCGGTGATGTCGGCGGAGGTCTGGTAGTCCAACGTTTGCTGAAAGACGTCTTCGTCCGCCAAAGCATGGAGGGTTTCGAGTAACAGGGATATCGGCGCGTGCCCGCAAACCGTGGAGTGGAGCTCGTGCAACGTGTCGAGGAACAGCTCCGCGTCGAGGCTGCCGGCTGCATCGATAACGCGGGAATCGAGATCGAACAGCCGCCGGCTCACATCGCGGCCTGCGGGAAACGGCTGGTAATTGAAACTCCGGCCATAGTGAGTCATGTCGGAGCTGGCCAATAAGATGTCGCCGGGCCGGATATGTTGCGCTAGAGCCTGCGCGGCGGCGCGCCGTTCGGTGCTATCCAGATCTCCCACATACAACGGAATCACCGGAACGCCGGCAACAACCTTCTGCAACAGCGGGAGCTGAATCTCAACCGAGTGATCGCACACGGTGCTTTCGGCGACTAGCGCGAGTTGCCCGCTGGACGCCATCTCGCGCGCGGCCGCCCGATCGATTGTGACCTCACCCAGCGGTGTCTCGAACGCTGCGATATCGGGAATCGAGACTCCCGGCCTGCCTCCTCGATGGGTGAATCCGAGGATGAAGATCCGTTCGGGTTTAGCAGCTTGCAAATGGCGGTAGGCCGAGGCAGCGACAGTCCCCGAGTATTCCAGGCCCGCATGAGGGACGACAAATGCCAGCGGGCGCGGCAGAAGGCTGGGGCCGGTCCTCGTCAGCGAACCATCGAAGAGCCGATCGAGGAGAGCCTCCAACTCAGCGCGCCCCGCGGGATACCACGAACCGGAAAATGGTGTTGTATGCGAGGAAGCCATGCGGTCAACCACATTGTTCCTGGATGGCCGCAAAGTTCTCGCGCGCGCGTTGCGGGCCGGGATGCCAAAAGCCCGGAATCGGCTGTTGGCAATGCGGGCAGACGCCGTCGGCCGTCAATCGGTTTTGGAGAACCTCGAAGCCGGACCGTTCCACCAGGACAGCCCGGCAATTCGGGCAGTTCGTGTTTTCGAGCTCTCCGACGCTGCCGGGGAGGTTCCCCGCATAAACGTAGCGCAGCCCGGCCGCGTGCCCGATCGACGAGGCGCGCTCCAGCATTTGCGCGGTGGTGGCGCCCGGCCCGGTCATCTTGTAGGTCGGGTAGAATGCGGTAACGTGCCAGGGGATGTCCGATGACACGCCGGCCAGAAAACCGGCCAGCGCGCTCAGTTCCGCGTCCGAATCGTTGAACCCGGGTACGACGAGCGTGACAACCTCCAGCCAGAACCCCATGCGGTGGATGCGCGCGATGGAATCGAGAATCGGCGCGAGGCGACCGCCTAACTCGTGATACCGGCGGTCGTCAAAGCTCTTGAGATCCACTTTGTAGAGATCCACCCAGGGGCGCAGATACTCGAGCACCTGCGGAGTGGCGTTCCCGTTGGAGACATATCCGGTGGTGAGGCCGGCGCGGCGGGCTTCGCGAAACACGGCTACCGCCCATTCGCTGGTGATCAGCGGCTCATTGTAGGTGCTGACGATCGACGACGCGTTCTGCCGCAGCGCCAGCCCGACAATTTCCGCCGGCGAGATCTGGCGGAAATCGAGCGAGGAGCGGACGTCGCGCAGCGCCTGCGAGCTCACCCAGTTCTGGCAGTAACCGCAATGCAGGTCGCAGCCGAGCAAGCCGAAACTGAGCGCGCGCGTCCCCGGCAGGGCGTGGTAGAAAGGCTTCTTTTCGATCGGATCGCAGTGCAGGGCGTTGACGTAACCATAGGGAACCATCAACTTGCCGCCGCGATTAAACCTGACCTTGCAGACGCCGGCAAACCCGGCAGGGATCGGGCAGCAGTGGCCGCAGGCGTAGCAGCGAATGCGGTCGCCCTCCAGCGATTCGTATAGATCGCCCTCTCGGGTTTGCGCGGCAAGCTGTTCGGCCAGCGTCATATCCACGATCCAACTTCATTCTAGGCCCGCTCACCAACCGGCGGGACCTTGCGCGCGGATTCGGAGGCGAATGCCGGCAAAACGCCGAGATCGACACATATAACACCACCGGCACCACGCAGCAGGAGAATACTCTTCTGGCGGAGCCGAAGGCCCGCATGCTAAGGCGGCGCATACCTATTCGATCAGACCTACTCAGTCGCTCGCACCGGCCACAGCGCCCAGGCCGCAGTCACACAGGCGGAGAATCTGCTGACCAGCGCGAGGCGGTGCCGTTCAACCGGTCCCACGCAACTGAGCAGTACGCAAATCGACCGGCAGTGCCACAAATACGGTCCAGACCGGGAAAGTGACTACATCGACGGTGGCTGGAACGGCAGAGTGGGACGGACCGGTAGCTCTTACTACCGGCGATTTTGGCGTCCGCCAGAGTTGCGCCCCCGCGCAGGTTGTCAGCGGCGTCACTAGTGGGCAGACATCCGCCCAGCCAGACTACTTCCAGTTTACCGGCAGGTCTACGAGATCGACGGGGACCCGGCGCCAGCCACGCCAGCTCGGCCACCGCTGCTCGGGCGCCGATGGGGATCGCGGCTTGCGTCCTGTATGCAGCCGGCAAGCGGCTCCGCCGGGGCGCCTGAACGGCGAAGCGAGAGTCCCGAGAGCGCGAGCTGAACCTCGCGGGCCGAGGCAGCGCTTGCCGCGGAGCTGGGGCAGGTCCCTGACGTCCCCGGCCTGTCAAGGGCCGGCCCGACGTCCCGGCCTGCCGGATCGGGCGCGAGGCGGGCTCGCGAGGGCAGGACTCATTTACCATCGGCAAGTCGCAACCGCCTACGTTCCATTTGTGGGTGTGCACCATCCACGCCGACGTACCTTCCGAGCGCAGGGTTAGTGTCCTAAACAGATTTAGGACACTACCGGCGTCGGCGCGGCGCGGCCTCGCATCCTCGCGCCCCGTCCGTAAATGCCGGCTTCCTGGGTGCGGGACATAAGAGTTGGGCGTAAGGCCGCAACTGGGCCAGCCCGGAGGGCGACAGACAATAGCCCAGTGCGTGAGCACTGTGCGTGGGCACTGGGACCCTCGTGATATCACCTAGCCCCGGAACGGGGCGACAGGCGAATGGCTCGCTTGCTTGCCGTTCTCTTCCGCCCCGTTCCGGGGCTGCGCGATTCGTTTGCGTTCCCAGTGCTCACGCACAGTGCTCACACACGTGCTCACGCACTGGGCTATTCTCTGTCGCCCCTGCCGGGGCTCGCTGGTTCGCCTCACTCCCTTGGCGGAGCAGGCGTACTTGGTACGCTCGGGAGCTCGTTTTTTTCCAGGGAACCAGCGATGCCCCAACTTTCCTGTCCCGCGCCCCGGCTTCCTTGTCCGCGTATACTGGCGCCCCCGGCCCCATATACTAAAAGCATGCTTTGTACCCTCTGCCAAACGCGGCGGGTGCGCCGTCACTGCCCAGGCGTTCACGGCGACATCTGCGCCATCTGTTGCGGCACCGAGCGCGAGGTCACGGTATCGTGCCCGCTCGGCTGTGAATACCTGCGGGACGCCCGCAAACATGAGAAGGCCACGCCTCTCGATGCCGAACAGTTGCCCAACCGCGACATCCGGGTTTCCGAAGAGCTGCTCGAAAACAACCCGGAGCTGCTGGAGTTCCTCAGCCTCTCGCTGGTTACGGCGGCACTGGAAACGCCGGGCGCAGTGGACAACGATCTGCGAGACGCGCTGACTGCGCTGATTCGCACCTACCGTACCCTGCAAAGCGGGATCTACTATCAAACCCTCCCCGAAAACGCACTGGCGGCGAAGATTTTCCGCGCCGTTGAGGACGGCGTAAGCGAATTCCGACGGCGGGAAACCGAGGAGCTCGGCATGACTAAGACCCGCGACGTGGAGCTGCTGGGCCTACTCGTGTTCCTCGAGCGGCTGGAACTGGACCGCAACAACGGCCGCCCGCGCGGACGCGCCTTCCTCGATCTGCTACGCGGGCTTCAGCCGGAATCGACGGGCGGCGGCGCGGAATCGTCGCCGCTGGTACTGCCCTGATAGCGTGGGCGGTGCATTTCCTCGACCTGAAAAGCCCTTTTCTTGCCGGTGCTCACAACGTGGCCCGAGAATTTTCTGCCGCCATTGACTTCCAGATCTACCGGCCTGCCAACGGGATGATCGAAGGTCAGCAATTGGCCTTCTTCGAGCCCCAACAGGTCCTGCACAGTTAATGTGGGACCCGTCAAGCGTGCCTCCATCGCCAGCGAGGCGTCGCGCAGAAGGCGCAGGATACGCTCCTGTTCCGCCAGACTGGCGTGCGTCTTGCGCAGCGACCACTGCTGGTCGAACTTCTGGCGCATCATCTTGATCACGATCGACGGCATGGCGATGTTCATCATCCCCACCGTCTCGCCGATGCGCACCTCCACCGCAACCGCCACCACCGCCTCGTTGGGCGCCAGGATGTGCAGCAACTGCGGCTCGGTTTCCATCGCGGCCACCGTGAAATCGACCGCCGTGACCACTCTCCATGCTTCCCGCAAATCCTGCAATATGATGCGCAGCAAGCCGTCCAGCAGCTTCTGTTCGATTTCGGTAATGTCGCGCTGAATGTTGATGGTGGTCTTGCCGGAACCGCCCAGCAGCATCTCCAAAATCGGAAAAACCAGCGAGGGGTTCAATTCCAGCACTCCTTGACCGTCATACGGTTTCAACCCCAGCGAAACCATGCAGGTCGGAGATGGCAAGCCATCGAGAAACTCCGCGTAAGAAAGCTGCTCCACGCTCACCAGGTTAACGGCCAGGTAGGAGCGCAGATAGGCCGAGAGGCTGGAGACCAGGTTGCGAACGAACGTATCGTGGAGAAGATGGATCGCCCTGACTTGCGACTTCGGGATGCGGTCCGGCCGCCGGAAGTCGAAGCGGACCGCGGGTACTTCGCGCTTCCGCTCTTGCGCGTTCTGGAATACGTCGTCGATTTCCTGCTGCGACAGTTGCCGGCCCAAATTCTCGCCTCCTGGACAGAAGATCGGCTCTCTCAAGCCGAACTTTAGGCCTCCTCCCAAACGAGAATCTTCGCGCTTCGCTCTAATGAAATCGTCCGATCCTCCGATAAATGGTTTGTAGGGAGCCGAATGGAATTAGACGTCTTGGTGGTAGACGATTCCGCCGCAATCCGCAAGATTTTGCAGCGAGTGCTGCGCCAGACTGGCATGGCGATCCGAAACATCATTGAAGCTGGCGATGGGCAGGAAGCGCTCCAGGTTCTGAACAGCCAGAAGATCAGCCTGGTGATGACCGATATCAACATGCCGAAGATGGACGGCATTCAGTTACTGGCCGCCATCAAGGGCGCCCCGGAGTGGCGCGATATGCCGGTGGTCATGGTCACCACCGAAGGCGGCGAGGCCAAAGTCGGCGAGGCGGTTCGCCTGGGAGCCGCCGGTTACGTCCGCAAACCATTCACCGCCGACCAGATCAAGGAGAAGCTGGTGGGTGTACTGCCGGCGGCGATGTCATCATGAACCTGAAAGATCATCTTGTAGAGTCGCTTTCACAAGCGGTCGAAGATGTGTTCTCCACTATGCTCGGCGCCAGCATCGTGCCGGGCGAGGTGACGTTTGAAAACGGAGCGCCGGACGCTCACGATGGCGTGCTTTCCTTTATCGGTTTGGCGGGCAGTTGGGCTGGCACCGGGTGCGTGTCCTGCTCGCCGGTCCTGGCTTGCCGTGTTTGTTCGCAGATGCTCATGACCGAAGCTGCGGCCGTAAACGAAGAAGTGCTGGATGCCGTCGCCGAGCTGACGAACATGATCGTCGGCTCCGTGAAGAACGACATGGAAACGGAGCTGGGCCCCCTCGGATTGAGCATCCCGACGGTCGTATTCGGCAAGAACTTTCGAACCAAGAGCGCCGGCCACGCGGAATGGATCGTACGTCGCTTTCATTGGGACAACGACACCTTTGAGGTCAGGATATGTTTGGCGCCCAGCGAACGCACTGTGGGCTTGCAGCCACACCCAATCGGGCCGGCAAACCAAATGGGCGTCTGAGCGACGAGTGCAGAACGGTTGCCGCGCACGATGGAGCGAGCGGCGGGGCTGAATGGGAGGCGAGACTTTATGAAGGGATTGGGAAGACGACTGGAGGGAGCGGCAGGCGCGTGCGAGCGCGTCGAGTCGGTCCTCGATGCAATCGAGTTTCAGACTGCGATGCTGACGTTGAATGCGGCCGTCGAGGCCGCCCACTCAGCAGAACCAGCAGCGGAATCCACGGCGCCCAACGGCCGGGTTCGGAAACTGCCGGAACCCCTCGCCGCGACAATCGCCGAGAGCGCCCATAGCACGAGGGCCGAGCCCAGCCTCTCCGGCACTTTCGTGCGGGTCACGGCGCCAAACGGCTCGACTCCGCAGACTGACGCGCATTCCGAGCGTTTGAAAGCGGAATCCCCGGTCGAAGCCCGGATTTGGCAGGTATCCCTGGAGCGCTTGCGCCAATCCCTGGCCGTTGCGGGCGGCGGTGCTCTTCCCGTCGGCGCCGGTGGTCGTGCCCCGGCAGACGAGGTATGTCCCCAACAGACATTGGCGCGGGAGCCAGTTCCGGCACCCCACCGCCGTGGCCGGCCGCAACCCACGCAATTCAGTCGGCGCCGGCCTTTGGAGTCCGGCGCCGAGAGAGGGCGGAATCCTCCCGGCCCGTGACGGCCGCGTCAACGGTGGACCAGGCCCGGCGATCGACCGTTTGAATAGGTACGATCAAACAATTGCATTGCAGATTGGTTTGACGCATGATTGGGCATGGCACGCCGCCCAATACCGATCGCAATCGCGTCGCGAGATCTCGTTCGCATCGAGGAGATCCTGCGGTCTGGCGTGGAGCGGGTTCGCGTTGTCATACGCGCTCTGGCGCTCCGGCAACTCGCCCAGGGAAGCACCGCGCCACAGGTGGCGAGGGCGTTGCCCCTCACCGCGAAGGCCGTCCGCCAGATCGCGCACCGCTACCATAACGGTGGCCTGGACCGTGCACTCTATGACCGCGAGCGCCCCGGCGCCAAGCCGCTGCTGGACGAGTCGCAAAAGCAGCGCGTGGTGGCCATGGTCCGCGGCACGCCTCCCGATGGGCGGGCGCGCTGGACCGTGCGGCTGGCGGCTGAGGAGGCTGTCAAGCGCCAACTGGTTCCGCGCGCCGGCCGGGAGACCATCCGGTTGTTGCTCGAAAGCCACGACTTGAAGCCGTGGCGGGAGGCCATTTGACGTTACTCTCTTTGCGATAAATCGCCCTGACCGGCTAGCGCCTCCGTCCGGCCGCAGAGGCTGGCTGACACTGTGGAGCGGCGAAGGTCGTTCCAGCATTGGAGCCAGTGAGGTTTGATCGTCTGCCTGACGCACAGTGGGTTAGGTGGATGACTTGGCTTTGAGATCCCCTTGGGGAGCGTCGAGAGCCCGCGACCACGTTTAAGGTAAGTCGAGCATACTCTTCGCTCCCGCAAGGAGAAGCGAAGATCCATCAGGACAGGGCGGAATTAACGCATGGAAAACCACATCGAACACCTAGACCGGGAGATGTGCCGTTCGCTGGCAGTTCGCCGCGTTCCGAGCGGGTGCATGCATCTGCAAGCGGAGTGTGAGCGAAGAGCGCGCGAGGTCGCCCAAGAAGCGATGGATGCGTCCGGCTGAGTTCTCGACCATGTCTTCGGTTTGCCAGTGTCAGTCACAGGCCAAAGTGACCCGTCAAAGGCAAAGTAGAAATGTCCTATTTTGGCTCAGGTTCACGCTTCAGCCATTGCGTATCCCAGGGCCCGCCATTCCCTCCGTCAAGATCGCTTTGCATCGCGGCCAGCCGTCAAGGCTTCCCTCCGGCGCAAAGGCAGACGGCCTTGACGGCACCAGGCCGCGATGCGACAAGAACTCCAGGGAGGAGCGAATGGCAGGACTCGGATTGGCTGCGGCCCCGCCAGAATAGGACATTTCTACTTTGCTCCGACACAGGCCAAAGTGCCCGCCCCCCCGCCGTGGCCAGTTGCTACAATTCAGCGGTTGGCTATGAAGATACGCACCTTCCCGGTTTTTCTGGCCTTTCTCGCGATGGGCTTCGGCGACGCCGTCGGCCCCTTCGTCAGCCTGGCGAAAGATCAGTTTCATCTGAGCAATACCGTGGCCTCGCTGATTCCCTTCGTCGGATTCAGCATGTTCGGCCTGCTCTCAGTGCCGATGGGCGTCTTTCAGGACCGGCGCGGCAAGAAAACCGTGCTGATGCTCGGGCTCGTCATCGCCCTGGTCGGGTTGCTCAATGCCAGCTTCGGCCTCACTACATTCCTCCGATTTCTGCTCACGGTGCTGCTGCTCGATGCCGGCGCGGCCATTCTGCAGGTGGCCGGCAACCCCATCATGCGCGACGTCTCCGCGCCCGGCAAGTACGCGCGCAATCTCTCCCTCGGCCAGTTCGTCAAGGCCATCGGGTCGCTTTCCGCTCCCATCATCCCGTGGGCCGCGGGCCGCTATTTCCACGCGAGCTGGCAAGTCATGTTCCCGATTTACGCCGTCGCGCTGGCGGTTACGGTGCTCGCCGTGAGCACGCTGCGCGTGGAAAAGGACACCGGCGAGCGCAAGGCCACCACCTTCTCTTCATGCCTGGCGCTGCTCGGCAACGGCTACGTGCTGGCCATGGTGGGCGCCATCTTCTTCTATGTCGGCGCCGAGGTGTGCATGAGCTCCAACATCCCCGCCTTCCTCAAGGAGCAGTTCAACATCGATATCGCGCGCGAAGGCCTGCTCGGCACCGGCCTGTTCTTCACCGCCCTCACCATCGGACGCTTTTCCGGCGGCGTGATTTTGAATTGGATGGCCCCGCGCAAATTCCTGGCCCTCACCTGCGCGGTATCCATCCTCGGGTTGCTCGGCCTGTTCGTGCCGGTTGCCGTGGTTGCAGTGGCGGCTTGTTTTGTCATCGGCCTGGGATTCGCCAACATCTTCCCGCTGGTTTTTTCCACCGCCGTCGATGCCCTGCCGCAATACGCCAACCCGATCTCCGGCCTGATGGTCACCGCCATCGTCGGCGGCGCCATTCTGCCTCCGCTGATGGGACTGGTGGCCGACCACAGTTCCGTGATGATCGGTTTCGTCGTCCCGCTGGCCGCCATCGGCTACGTCACCGCCGCCGGACTTCTGGCAAAACCCAAAGCCGCGTAGCGCCAGACGGGGACTGGCGCGAATTTCGCCAAACGGGGACTGGCACGAATTTCGCTGCTTTTGCGAAACTTCGTGCCTGTACCCGTTTGGCCCTTGTCGCAGCAGGTGCGCTGTACCCTGTCTGCCCTTTATGAGATCATGCTGGAAACGGAGCCAATCATGAACGAAGTCGTCACCTTTTTGAACTTCGATGGCAACTGCCGCGAAGCCATGGAATTCTATAAGAAATGTTTCGACGCCGAGCTATTCCTCCTGCCGTACTCCCAAGCGCCGGACGATTTGCCCTGGGTGACCGAGGAAGCCAAAAGCAAGATCATGCATTCCACGCTCACCAAGGGATCGCTTACGATTCTGATGGCCGCGGACACGATATCCGGCAGGCTCTTCCAGCCGGGCAATAATTTCTCGGTGGCGATCCATTGCGAAGGCCTCCCGGAAATCGAACGCTTGTTCACCGCGCTCGGCGAAAACGGCGAGATCACGATGCCTTTGCAGGAGACGTTCTGGGCCATTCGCTTCGGGATGCTCACGGACCGGTTCGGCATCCGCTGGCTACTGAACCTCGGCAAGCCCGCACAGGGGTAGTTAGGGAACGCCGGGGAGTTCGCCAGCGACCGCTCCCTTCGGTCGCGGCTCCGTTATAGTGGACTATAAGATCGCCCATGGGCCGCATCCGCATCCTGCCCGACCAGGTCGCCAATAAGATCGCCGCCGGTGAAGTAGTCGAGCGTCCCGCATCGGTCGTCAAAGAGCTGCTCGAGAATTCGCTCGACACCGGCGCCACCGAGTTGCGCATCGAGGTCGAATCCGGCGGCCGCCGCCTGATTCGCATCGCCGACGATGGTTGCGGCATGCTGCGCGACGACGCCCTGCTCGCCTTCGAGCGCCACGCCACCAGCAAGCTGCGCGACGTCAAGGACCTCCTTTCGATCTCCACGCTCGGCTTCCGTGGCGAGGCCCTCCCTTCCATCGCATCCGTCTCGCGTCTGCTGCTCGAAACCCGCTCCGCCGAAGAGACCACCGGTACGCGCATCGAAATCGCCGGCGGCAAGATGCTGCGCTGCGAGGAAGCCGCGCTTGGCGGCGGCACCGCCATCACCGTCCGCGACCTGTTCTACAACGTTCCCGCGCGAAGGAAATTCCTGCGCACGGAGCAGACCGAGCTCGCCCACATCGCCAGCCTGGTCACTCACTACAGCCTTGCTCATCCGGAGAAGACCTTTCAATTGATCAGCGGCGCGACTGAGCTGTTGTACGTGACGCCGGTCGCCACTCTCGCCGAGCGCGTCTACCAGGTCTTCGGCGGCCGCACCCTGGAGGACCTGGTGGAGATCGGCGAGCGCGAGAAGGATCTGTTCGTGGCCCAGCCGAGCGCGCCGCCCACGCAAGCCATCGCCGAATACCGCGCCGAGCCTGATGAGCCGCCCACCCGCCGCTTCCGCCTCACCGGCTTCTTCTCGCGCCCGCAGGTGCAGAAGGCCAATCGCAATTCGGTTTTCATCTTCGTTAATGGCCGTCTGATTCGCGACCGCCTCCTGCTGCACGCTCTTTCCTCGGCGTATCACAACCTGATGCCGCCCGCCGCCTACCCGTTCGCGCTGCTGTTTCTCGAATGCGATGCCGAGGAGGTGGACGTCAACGTGCATCCTTCGAAGACCGAAGTCCGCTTCCGGCACAGCTCGTTCGTGCATGATTTCGTCCGCGACACGATTCGCGACCGGCTGATGGAAAGCCGCCCCGCGCCTTTGTTCCAGCCCGCCTCGTACCCCGCCGCTGCGCAACTCGCCGCGCGGCTGCCATATTCCGAATTCAGCCAGATGATCGAAAACCAGGCGCCCGATGCGGCTAGCCTGGTCGACGCCGGGCCCGCGCAGGCCGCGATCGCCGAAGCGGCCATGCTCGAAACGCCCGCCGAGCCAGGCGAAGCACCGGCTCCGGAGTTCGCCCTGCGCCCCACCGCCGGCCCGTCGCCGCGCCTGGATTTCAGCGCGCCGCCCCTTGAAGTGGCGCCCGGCCCGCGGCCTTCCGGGAAACTTTCGCGCCGCCTCGATGCCCATGGCGAATTCCCGCCCGAGGCCGTCCCTCCTCCCGAAATGTCGCTCTCGGTGCTGTCCGATCTGCGGCCTCTCGGCCAGATTCACGAGAGCTTCATCGTCGCCGCCGGGCGCGACGGCTTGTGGATTGTCGATCAGCACGTGGCCCATGAACGCATCCTCTTCGAGCAGGTGCTCAGGCAGCGCGCCGCCGGCACGGTCGAGACCCAGCGCCTGCTGATGCCGATGATTCTCACGCTCACCGCCGAACAGCAGATCGATTACGCCCGCATCGCCGATGAGCTGCGCGCCTCCGGCTTCGAAACCGAGCCCTTCGGCAACCGCACTATCGCGGTGAAATCGGCGCCCGCCGCCATCGGCGCGGCTGACCTGGAGCAGATTCTCTTCGAGATTCTGGAGATCGCCGAGGGCGAACTGCGGCAGCGCTCGCTCGACGATCTGCGCCGCGAGATTTCCGCCGGTATCGCCTGCCGCGCCGCCATCAAGATCAACACCCGCCTCGACGCCGCCAAAATGGAATGGCTGCTTCGCGCGCTATCGGAAACCGATTGCCCGATGAGTTGCCCCCACGGCCGCCCCATCGCCATGCACTACTCCACCCGAGAAATCCTGAAGGCGTTCCACCGGATTTGAGCGGCACGCTGTGGCGCGTATGTCCCACTTCGGAATTCACGCTGAACTGGCTGGCGCGGGCTATTTCGGATAGACGCGGAAATCGTCGAAGTAGGTGACCGAATCGGCAACCGTCCACAAGCCGAGCCGGCCAGGGCCGCTGAAAGTCTTGTCGTCGGCTTGCAGAATGCGGCGATGGTTGACGTAGACCTGGAAGCGGGAGCCGCGCACGGAGACTTTAAGAATGTTCCAGGTATTGGATTCGATGTCGTGAGGAACCGCGATGGCGATGGGCAGCCGCTCGCCATTCGTCACCTTGAAGATGGCCACGTTCTTGGAGACGGCGTTGGCGCGCGCCAGGTAATAATTGTTGGGATCGCGATACCGCCAGACCACGCCGCCGGCCTGATCCTGCTGGCCGGAGACCGGTTTGATGCGGACGCTCACGTCGCAATCGCGGAGGCTGACGCCATCGAAAATGGCCAGCGGGTAGCGGTCGCCGTGATGGTCGGCGGAAACCTGGGCCAAAACGTAAGGCGGGCTAGGCGCGGAATTATCCCGGCGGACTTCCCAACGTGGCTCGGCGCCGGCGTGGGTCATGGCCACGGTCCAACCCGTGGGAGCGTGCCCTACCGCTGTCCGGTCGAAGGTTACGATCCTGCCCGAAGACGCGAGCAGCCCGAAGGAAATCCAAAATCCCAGAGCCTTAGTCATCGAGCCTTCGCGAGCCAGGCACGGCAAACTATCACCCGAATCACCCTGACTCCATTATCTAACAGCTGGAGGGGGCCGGAGCCGGAAGGGAGTTGCGGGTCAGTTTCCGATGTGGCGACTTTACCGCCGGGTGCCGACCGCCACTTTCCGATAAGCCCGTTTGAACTAAGCCTGACGGCAGACGCTTCGCGTGTGCGATTCGCGAATTCTGCGCTGGACGGCGGTATGTTCGGGTCACAAGGAGGTCCCTGTGACCCGTTTGCGAAAAATGATGCTCGAGGAACTCGAGCGTCGTAATTACTCCGAATCTACCACGCGCGTCTACCTGTATACCGTCGAGGACTTCGCGCGCTTCTTTCACCGTCCGCCCGACCAACTCGGCCCCGAGCAGATCCGCGAGTTCGCTGCTCATATGTTTCGGGTCCGCAAGTTGGCCGACAACACTGTCGCACAGCGTGTGGCAGCTCTCCGCTTCTTTTTCACCAGGACGCTCAAACGATCTTGGCCCATTGACCTGACGCCCTATCCCAAGAAGAGGACCCAACTACCCGTCATCCTCAGCCCGGATGAGGTGGCCCGCTTGATCGAGTCGGCGGACTCGCCGTTTCATCGAACAATCCTCGTTACTCTGTACGCGACCGGTGTACGCCGCGCTGAACTGGCCAATCTCAAGAGCACCGACATCGACTCTCAACGCATGGTGGTTCATATCCGCGGCGGTAAGGGCCGTAAGGACCGTGACGTCATGCTCAGCCCGAATCTATTGGAGGACCTCCGCCAACACTATCGCAGGCTACCGCGCAAACCGAGCGAGGGGCTGTTTCCCGGCGGTCGGTGGCATACAGCCGATTACCCCATCACCACCAAGGTAGTTTGGTATGCCTGCCGCGACGCCGCGCAACGCGCCGGAATTGAAAAGCCACTGCATCCCCACACGCTACGGCACTGCTTCGCCACCCACCTGCTGGAGAACGGCGCTGATCTACGCGCCATCCAACTCCTGCTGGGCCACCATGACCTCAAGGAGACCACGGTCTATCTCCACGTCTCGCAGCGTCATCTCAATGCCGTCTCCAGCCCGCTGGACGCGTTGTCGGTGTTTGCTCGCAAAACTGGTTCTAACACCACAGAATAGATGCCGCAGCCACCTCTGGAGGTGGCCGATGTCATCCGCGCCGCAGGAGACTCTTTCTTCGATCGCAGCCGGAGTTGGTTCTCCTGGGTACATCAGAAAGTTCTCAACGCCATCCTGCGCTGCCGTACGGCGGCGCTCGGCGGGCACGTCGATGAGTGTTCGCGGTGCGGCCATCGAACCATCTCCTTCAACTCTTGCCGCAACCGGCACTGTCCGAAGTGTCAGGCCGGCGCGCGTGACCGTTGGTTGGCGGCGCGCCGCCGCGACCTCTTACCGACGCGCTATGTCCACGTGGTCTTTACGCTGCCGCGCCAACTGGCGCCGCTGGCCCTGCGGAACAAGCGCGAGATCTATGGCCTGCTGTTCCGCACCAGCGCCGAAACGCTGTTAGCCGTCGCTCGCGATCCGCGCCACCTCGGCGCGGAAATCGGTTTCTTCAGCGTGCTCCATACCTGGAACCAGCAACTCCTCCATCATCCACATGTTCACTGTGTCGTTCCGGCCGGCGGTCTGGCTTCCGATCACACCCGCTGGGTCGGCGCGCCGCCTCATTTCTTCCTCCCGGTCAAGGTCCTCAGCCGAGTGTTCCGCGGCAAGTTTGTCGCCGGTCTTCGCCAACTCCACCGCGACGGCAAACTCGCTTTTCCCGGAGCACTGGCCTGCCTGCAGATGCCAAAAGCGTTCGCTGCGTTGCTCCGTTCCCTGTTCCGCTCCGATTGGGTGGTTTACTCCAAGCGACCTTTTGGCGGCGCTGAGCATGTCCTGCACTATCTCGGCGCTTACACCCATCGCATTGCCATCTCCAACCACCGCCTCGTGGCACTCGCCGATGGCGTCGTTACCTTCCGGTGGCGCGACTCGGCACACAAAAACAAGAAGCGTTTGGCGCGCTTGTCCGTCGACGAGTTTCTGCGCCGCTTCTTTCTGCACGTGCTGCCACCGGGCTTCGTGCGCATCCGCTACTTCGGGTTCTTGGCTCACCGTCGGCGCACTACGCTGCTGCCGCGCTGCTTGGAATTGCTGGCTGCCACCTCCGGCAAGGCGTCAATCGAAGTCCGCCAGAGCAGCGACGGAGGAACGTCTCCCCTTTGGAAATGCCCTCTCTGCCAGGGGCCCATGGTCGTGACCGAACGGCTTTCCGCTGTCGAGGCGCGCATGCGTGCGCCTCCCCCGGGTCCGCAGCCATGCTAACTCGATCTTTCTCAGCTCGAACCTTCCACGCGCTACGGCGCCCATGCCCAAGGTGTGCCGGCGCGCCAACACCGCAACTCCATCACCTGCGAGTTCTCTCGCGCGCCATCTGTTTCGTACTCCCCAACCAGCCCGCAGCACACTTCCGGTCTCCTTCATCCCTCTCACCGGGATTCAAACCCCATAACAGCCAACGTCCCCAATAGGCTCACTTCAAACGGCTGTATCGAAAGCGACCCGGCGGTCGGCATTTACTTCTGTCGTCGGAATCTGCACGCGCCGGGTCGCTTCCGATACAGCACTAGCGTTTAACGACCGCGACGGCCCTTTATCACGCGGAGCTGACCACTTCTCACCAACGGGGACTTCTCGGCCACATGGATTACTTCCAGATTGCCACCATGGGTATGAAACCGCAGGTTCTACCTGCTCTTCGAGCCAGTTGGCTTCCAACTCTCGCCGCCATTCGTGGTTTTGAAAACACCGCGCTTAAAAGTCCCGACGTAGAGTGTTCTCGAATCAATCGGGTCAACCACCAAGCCGCGAACCCGGAGATCAGGAAGGCCTGAATTTATTGGCTTCCAGCTTTGTCCGCCATTCGTGCTCTTAAACACTCCCCTGAGTTCCGTCTGGGCGTAAACGATATTGGAGTCCACGGGATCGAACAAGAAGTTTCGAAGTCCTTCGCTGGGGGAGGTTGTGCTGACCGTCGTCCAGGTCTCTCCCCGGTCCAGGCTTTTGAAAACTCCGGCGGCGGACCCAGCATACAGAGAACCAGTGGAATCGAGCCAGAGTTTAGAGAAAGCTCTGGAACCAGAGGTGTCCTTTTGCCAGATCTTTCCACCGTCGCTGCTCTTCAGGATTCCGGCCGTAGATGTGGCCCAGAGGACAGAGGAGTCAGCCGGATTCACCGCGAGGCCGCAACCGCCCAACCTAGAAAATCCGAAATGAAGCTCGGCCCAGGTATCGCCCCGGTCAGTTCTCTTGAACGCCCTGCCGCCGGACATCGCCGTGGCATATAGCACCGCCGGATTCGATCGATCAATGAACAGGCTGCAAATGGGCGCCACTGGCAACCCCCGATTGACCTCCGTCCACATCGCTCCGCCATTGACGGTCCGGAAGACTCCCTTATCGGTCCCGGCATAAACCTGGGCGGCGTCGAAGCGGTCGACTTCTAGAGCGTAAACGTAATCGGTGGCTAGCCCTTCATTGATCGGCGTCCAGTTCTTCCCTCCGTCGGAGCTTTTGGCAATACCCCCATCGCAGGTGCCCACGTAAAGCGTGGCAGGTTGGGAAGGAGCGATCGCGATTACGCAGATGTTCGAGTTCGTAATGCCTGAGTTGGAGGACCGCCAACTTGCACCTCCGTCAACACTCTTCAGGATGCCTCGACCCGTGCCGGCATAAAGCGTATCGGGATGAAGTGGATCGGCGACCAAGACCTTGGCTTCCGTGTTGCTCATGCGATCACTGACCTCCGTCCACATCCCGCCCCTGTTACCGCTCTTGAAAACTCGGCCTTCGAAGTTAGCGACGTAGAGAGTCCTGTCATTTTTAGGATCGATTGCCAAAGTCAAAGAGTAGGTTGCCGGGAGTCCAGAGTTGGTGGGAATCCAACTCTTTCCCGAATCGGTGCTCCTCAGAATCTTGCCGCCATGGTCCGATGTGTAGATCGCGGTCGAGTCGCGAGGATCGACCACGACGGTTTCGACGTCTGCGCCAGTGGTAATGACGCTCCAGTTTTTTCCTCCATCGGCGCTCTTGAATAGTCCGCGATCCGAAGCCGCTACGTAGACCGTAGCTGGGTGGGACGGATCGATCGCAAGAGCGGCAAAACGTGATGTTTGAGTAATCCTGGGATGTGAAGCAATCGCGATCCAGGTCTTTGCCCCATCGATGGTTTTGAAGATCCTCTCAAACGTGCCTGCGTAGAGGGTTCTTGGACTCGCCGGGTCGATTACAAGCATGGTGATCATTGAAGCCGGAAATTCTTGTGGGAGGCCGTAGCTGGATTTTGTCCAGTTCCTTCCGCCGTCCGCGCTCTTGAACACCCCGACACCCGTTCCTGCATAGACAGTCGCACTGTCTGACGGGGCGATCGCAAGACAGCGCACCGCCGCATTCGTGAGGCCGGTGTTAATCGCCGTCCAACTCTCTCCGCTGTCGGTGCTTTTGAAAACTCCGCTCCAGTCCGTTGCAGCGTAGATTATGGCAACGTCCTTAGGATCGAAGGCAATCGCCACCACGGTGCCCCCAGGCGGACCTCCTCCGACCAGTCCACGTGCCGCGACTTGGGCCGCTGCGGGCCACGGCGAAAGCGCGTTGATTAGGACGAGCAGAGGCAACCAAGCTCTGAGCTGTGTGCCCCTAGGGTGCTCAGTCATCCGTAATACGCTCGCAAGAAAGGAGCGCCATTGCGGATCGAGAATCGCTTTCCAGGTTCTCGCAGCGAATGCGCTGGCGAGGCTAGGATGGTCCTGATCCTTTCCGGAAGTCCGCATTTAATAGAATAATAACTCTGGGTGCCGGCCACTGACGGGAGCCACTTGGTTGTCTAACGCGCTACTCGTGGATTGGCGGGTGCGAGCCTCTGCCTCGCCTTGGGAATGATATGTGGGCTTAGCGGAAACTGATGGTCCGGAAGGTCGGGCGCGTTCGCTTGGTCGTAAGACACACGTCCGCGCCCTCCGGCCCGCGCCGTCGACGCGCCAGCATGCCCCACCTTGACACCCACGGCCCTCGCCACGTACCGTATCCCAATATGCAATCGAAACTGGCGGTTCTGGTTTTAGGCGCGGCGGCGCCGTTCGCCGCGCTGGCGGCGGATGTGTCAGCGGCTCATAGCGAAGTGATTCAACTGGTGGAAACACACGCGGCGGCGTACCGCGACGTCTCACGCAAGGTGTGGGAATTCGCGGAGATGGGATATCAGGAAAAGAAGAGCTCGGCGCTGCTCCAAGCGACGCTCGCCGCGGCGGGCTTCGATGTGAAGGCCGGCGTGGCGGAGATACCCACGGCGTTCGTCGCCAGTTGGGGACAGGGCAAGCCAGTGATCGGAATTTTGGGCGAGTTCGATTCCCTGCCCGGGCTCTCGCAGGACGCTGTGCCGGAGCGCAAGCCGCTAATTGCCGGCGCGCCTGGTCACGGCTGCGGGCATAACCTGCTCGGCGCGGGTGGTGCGCTGGCTACGGTCTCGATCAAAGACTATCTCGCGGCGCATCGCTTGCCGGGCACGGTGCGCTATTACGGCACGCCGGCGGAGGAGGGCGGTTCGGGCAAGGTGTACATGGTGCGCGCCGGATTGTTCAATGACGTCGACGTGGTTCTGCACTGGCACCCCGGCGATTCCAACACGGTGACCACCGGCGCCGGCATGCTGGCCGTAATCACGGCGAAGTTCGAATTTCACGGGCTGGCATCGCACGCGGCGGCGTCGCCGGAGAAGGGACGCTCGGCGCTGGATGGGCTGATGATCATGTCCACGGCGGTGGAGTTTCTGCGCGAGCACGTCCCCAGCGCCACGCGCATCCACTACATCGTGACCAAGGGCGGCGCCGCGCCCAACATCGTTCCCGATGACGCCGAGCTGTTCCTTTACGCGCGCCATCCCTCGATGACTGTGCTCAGCGGCATCTGGGAGCGCATTCTGAAATGCGCCAACGGTGCGGCGATGGCTACGGAGACGACGGTGGAATGCCGCATCGTGAGCAGCGACGCCAACATCGTCAACAACACGCCGTTGAGCGAACGCGTCTACCGCAACTTTACCGAGATCGGCGGCTTGACGTACACGCCTGTCGAGGAGACATTCGCGGAGAAACTGGTTCCGCTGCTGCCGGCCGGAACGACGGCCAAGCTGGGCAGCGAGCGCCTGGTGCAGCCGCTCGAGCGCGAGCGCGGGGAAGGCGGCGGCGCATCCACCGACGTTGGCGATGTGAGCTGGAACGTGCCGACCATCGGCATCACCGCCGCGACCTGGGTGCCGGGAACGCCGGCGCACACCTGGTACGCCACGGCCGCCAGTGGGATGGCCATCGGTCAGGACGGGATGGTGCTGGCCGCCAAGGTGCTGGCCGTCACCGCTCAGGACCTGTTCACCGAACCAGCGTTGCTCGCGGCGGCCAAGGCCGATTTCGCCAAGCGGATGGAGGGCTTGCAATACGAGTCGAAGATTCCGCTCAATCAGAGGCCGCCGCTCGACTATCGGAATTCGAGCAAGTAGACGCGTTCGCAGGCCGGGGGCCCGGTAACGCCGGCGGTCTTGCCGCCGGTGTTTCTGAAGCTGATCTGGCGGCGCAAGAACACCGGCGGCAAGACCGCCGGCGTTACCGGGCCTTGACGTGGACGGACGCAAAACGGGTAAAGGCACGAAGTTTCGCAAAGGCAGCGAAATTCGTGCCTCTCTCGAAAATGGTCGTGCAAGTCATTGATTCTAGGTCGAGATCCTCGTGACCATTTTCATCTTTGCGGGTGAAGTCTTCCTCATGACGTGCCTGTCCCCGTTTTGCAACGCGCCGACGGTGCACTCTACTGCGTGGCGCGCGATTCGCTCTGGGGCACCGAGTGCAGTTGCGCTTCTTCCAGGAGATTGGCTTGGTGGAACGTGTAGATCATGCGGTGCACCACGGTGAGATTGGAGAGCACCGCGATCACCCATAGCACGGCGGCCATGCGATCGAACAGGGCGCCGATGATGATGAGCACCACGCGCTCGGGCCGCTCCAGGAAGCCGACTTTACACTTCGGAATGGCGTTCTCGGCGCGCGCCCGCGTGTAACTGATCATCACCGACCCGGTCATCACCACCGCGGTCAGCACGATATAGAAAAAGCGATTGATGGAAGCGTAATAGACCAGCAGGCCCATGTACAGCGCGAGATCGGAATAGCGGTCGATCACCGAATCGAAGAACCCGCCGAAGCGCGTGACCTGGCTGGTGGCGCGCGCGACGCGGCCATCCACCATGTCGAACAAGCCAGCGCCGATCACCACCAGGCCGGCCCAGCGGAAGCTGCCGCGCGACAGCAGCCAGGCCGCCCAGACGTTGATCACCAGCCCCATAAAGGTGAGCACGTTCGGGTGAATGCGCGAGAGCGCCAGCCAGCGCACGATCCGGTCGATGATCGCGCCGCAAAACCTGCCGATTGCGCCGGTGAAGGTCATGTTACTCCGCCGCCACGTCGTGGATGGTGGTCAGCTTGAGGATCTCCAGATCCTTGATGCCGTTCGGGCTCTGCACGCGGGCCACGTCACCCACTTCCTTGCCGAGCAGTGCACGACCGATCGGCGAGGTGGTCGAGATCTTGCCGTTAGCCGCGTCGGCCTCCTCGACTGTCACCAGATTATACGTTACCTCTTCGTCGCGCTTGCTATCGAGCACGACGACTGTGGAACCCAAGCCCACGCGGTCATGCGGAATCTTTGAGAAATCGATCATCGAGATCTCGGCCAGCCGCCGCTTGAGCTGGTTGAGGCGCGCGTTGACCATCCCCTGGCGCTCCTTGGCGGCGTGATACTCGGCATTCTCGCTCAGATCGCCGTGCGCCCGCGCCGTGAGGATTTCCTTCGGCAACTCGACATGCAGCTCATGTTCGAGCGAAGTGATTTCGTCTTGCAGCTTTTTCTTGATGTCCGGCATCCCAGCGGGGGCTTGTCTCCCAACGGGTCTATTATACAGGAGACGCGCGGCGCAGGGTCACTCGCTTGCCCTGTGCGCGCAGAATATCGTGGGGCGAGCCCCGGCAGGGGCGACAGAGAGTAGCCCAGTGCGTGAGCACAGTGCGTGAGCACTGGGAAGGCAGACGGTCCTGGGAGCCCCGGGACGGGGCGGAAGCGGCCAGAGCGGCGCTGTGCGCTGGGCTACTCTCTGTCGCCCTGCCGGGCTCGACCGCATCAGCCGTCGTGTCCGGCTCTTGTGTACTGTAAGGCCCGGAGGCGAGACGCGCGGCGCAGGGTCACTCCGCCTGGGCGCGCAGAATGTCGTCGGCCAGGTCGGTGACGGCGCGCATCTCGCGCACGTCGTGGACGCGCACCATGTGGACGCCGCCGAGCACGCAGGCAGCGACGGCCGCGGCGGTGGCGAATTTGGTTTGCTCGGCGTCCTGGTGGGCCAGGAAACTCTTGCGCGACGGGCCGGCCATGATCGGCAGATCTAGCGCCGCCAGCGCGGAGAGGCGGCCCAGGATGAGCGCGTTTTGTTCCTTGCGCTTGCCGAAGCCGAGGCCGGGGTCGATCACCAGCTTATTGGGGCTGATGCCGATATGACGCGCGCGGCTGACGGCGGCGCCCAGATCGCGCGCAATGCCCGCCACCGGATCCGGCATCGGTCCCAGCCTGGCCCAGTTGTCCGGCCGCCCCCGCATGTGGTTCAGCACCAGGCCGGCATCGTGGTTGGAAACCACGCGCGCCAGTTGCGGTTCAATGGTGAGGCCGGAGGGATCGTTGATGACGTCAACCTCTAACTCGAGCGCGCGCTCGGCAACCTCGGCCTTGTAAGTATCCACCGAAATGGGGATGGTGAGCCGGTCCTTCAACCGCTTGAGCACCGGAATCAGGCGGCGCATCTCTTCCGCAGCGGAGATGCGCGCCGATCCCGGCCGCGTGGATTCCGCGCCGATGTCCAGCATGTCCGCGCCTTGCTCTTCCAATTCGATCGCCCGGGCGAAGGCGCGATCCGGGTCGGCGTACTTGCCGCCGTCGGAAAACGAATCCGGCGTAACGTTGAGCACGGCCATCAGCAGCGTGCGGTCGCCGAGCTGAATTTCCCGCCGCTTGAGTTTCCATAAGTAGAGTTTGCGCACGGCGAGTTACCGGATTACCTTTCGCCAGTTCTTGCCCACTTGAATGAGGAGTTCGGGCGCGGAATCCGCCCAGGCCAGCGCCGTCCATTTCGCGCCGCCGATCTCGACCGCTCCGGCCTTGATCTTACGCGCGGCATCGGTCACCGATTCGGCCAGGCCGATGCGCGCCAGCAGCTTGTCGACGCGAATGGCGCCGTCCTTCACGACTCCCTCCGGAAGCGCGACGGTTTCGATTTCTGACGGCGCCTGCTTGCGGCGCACCACGTTGTCGAAGACCGCGGCCGCGCTATCCGCATCCGCGGCCGAGTGGTAATCGGCGACGATCAATTTGCCCAGCGCGATTTTGGCTTCCATCGGGTGCAGCGAACCATCCGCCACGCGCGCGCGCAGGGCGGCGATATCGCCTTCGGTCTTATCGGTGAGCAGCAGGTAATAGCGCCACATCAGCTCGTCGGAGATCTGCATCACCTTGCGGAACATCACGTCGGGCGGCTCGGTGATGCCGATGTAGTTGCCGAGCGACTTGGACATTTTGTTGACGCCGTCGATGCCTTCGAGCAATGGCGTGGTGCCGACAATCTGCGGCGGCTGTCCGAAATCGCGCTGCAATTCGCGCCCCACCAGCAGGTTGAATCGCTGGTCCGTGCCGCCCAACTCCACGTCGCACTCGAGCGCCACCGAATCGTAGCCCTGCGCCAGCGGGTAGAGCATCTCATGCATCGAGATCGGAACGCCCTCGCGCAGGCGCTTCGAGAAATCGTCGCGCTCCAGGATGCGCGCCACCGTGTAGTGCGATGCCAGACGGACGATATCGACATACGTCATCGGCGCCAGCCACTCGCTGTTGAAGCGGACCACGGTCTTTTCTTTATCGAGAATCTTGAACACCTGCGCTTTGTAGGTTTCGGCGTTCTCGAGGATCGCTTCGCGCGTCATGGGCGGGCGCGTCACGTTGCGGCCGGTGGGGTCGCCGATCAGCCCGGTCATATCGCCGATGAGAAAAATCACCGTGTGGCCCAGGTCCTGAAAGTGCTTCATCTTGCGCAGCAGCACGGTGTGGCCCAGGTGCAGGTCCGGCGCGGTCGGATCGAAGCCGACCTTGATGCGCAATTTGCGTCCGGACTTTTCGGCTGCAACCAGCCGCTCGCGGAGATCTTCTTCGCGAATGATCTCCACCATGCCCTTGCGCAGGTAAGAAAGTTGTTCGTCGAGCGTCATGCGTTCTTTTGAGATAACCAATTCCGCGCGGGTGGCGCGTGACTTCGAGCGCGCTACGCCGCGCCCGGGTCCACGCCTAAAGCGCGTTTCAAATCCAAAGAAAACTTCTGAATCTCCTCCGCCTGTTCGGAACTGGCCGGCGTTTCGCAGCCCTTGGCGATGAGATATGGCCGGCCTTCGCGCCACACTAGAAACGCCAGGCCGGCTTCCGTCATCATTCCCGAACTGCCGATCCCCGTCACGGCTCCCGCTACGCCGTCGGTCTTGCCGCCGGCTCCTGGCTGGACCAGCGCGACACAATTGCCGCGCGTGAACATGTCGTACTGCGGGGATTCGGCGGCCAACTGGATTCCGCAGCCGGCCAGGCGCGCAGCGGTTTCCGGCGTCACATCTTATATCGGCCGAGGTCCTCATCGTTGAGGCCGTCGAGCCACCGCTTCAGCTCTTCCTTGTTGTCCTTGTCGGAGGCGTTGGCGGCCTTGCTGGAGGATTTGAGCACGGTCTCTTCCACGTAAATCGGGCAATCCAGGCGCAGCGCCAGGGCCAGCGCATCGCTGGGGCGCGAATCCACGCTGATGGTCTCTCCGTCGCGATCCAGCCAGATGACGGCGTAGAACGTATCGTCCTTCAACTCGCTCACCACCACCTTGCGCATGGCCGTATTGAGGCCGAGCAGCAGGCTCTTGATGAGGTCGTGGGTCATAGGACGCGGCGTGGAGACTTTTTCGATTTCCAGAGCGATGGCGTTCGCCTCGTAAACGCCCACCCAGATCGGGAGCACAGAGTTGCCGCTCACGTCCCTCAGGATGACGATGGGCATATTGGTGACCGGGTCCATCATCAGGCCGCGAATTTTCATTTCGACTTCCATGCCGCCCTCCTCCCAACTCAATTACACCACAGTTACGCTCTCGCCCACCAAGGAGTTGGGGCCGGCGCGCGTGACACGAACCGGCAGGTACTGGCCAGTGAGAGACGCCGCGCCGTCCAGCGGGTGAGTGAAGTTCAGCGTGCGGTTGTCCGACGTGCGCCCAATCCACTGTTCGAGCGCCTGGTGGCGGCCCTCCACCAGCACTTCCTTCACGCTGCCGATGAGCTCGGCGTTGCGGCGGATCTGGATGGCGCGCTGCTTTTCCTGCACGATTACCAGGCGCCGCTGCTTCTCTTCGTCGGGTATGTGGTCTTCCAAACCGAGGGCGGCCGTGTTCGGCCGCGGCGAATACTTGAAGCTGAACAGCGAATCGTATTCGACTTCGTCGAGCAGATCGAGCGTGGCCTCGAAATCCTTTTCCGTCTCGCCGGGGAAGCCGACGATGATGTCGGTGGTGATGGAATAAGCGCGGCGGGCGTTCTTGAGCCAGCCGATGCGCTGCATATATTCGTCGCGCGTGTAGAGCCGGTCCATTCTGGCGAGCACGTCCGACGATCCCGATTGGACAGGCAGATGGACGTGGTCGCAGATGGCGGGATTCGAATCCATGGCATCCACGATGTCGCGGCCGAAATCGCGCGGGTGAGACGTGGTGTAGCGCACGCGGCGGATTCCCGGAATCTCGGCCACGCGCCCGAGCAAAGTGGCGAAGTTCCAGCCTGCGGGCGTAGGGTCGCGATAGCTGTTGACGTTTTGGCCTAGCAGTTGTATCTCGCTGTAGCCTTCATCGGCCAGGCGGCGTGCTTCGGCCATCACGCTCTCGCTGGTCCTGCTGCGCTCCGGACCGCGCGTGAATGGCACCACGCAGTAGGCGCAACTCTTGTCGCAGCCTTCGATGATCGTGATGTACGCGCGGTGCGGGTTGTCGCGGCGGGTGAAGGGCGTGTCGAAGGCCTGATCGGTATCCAGGCTCAATCCGGTGACGCGCTTTTCGCCGGCTTCGATCTGCACCAGCAATTCGCCGAGCTTGTTGTAGCTGGCCGAGCCGCACAACAGGCCGACATTGGGCGCGCGATCGAAAATGCGTTCGCCTTCCTGCTGCGCCACGCAGCCGAGCACGCCAATCACCTTGTCCTTGCCGTTGCGCTTGAACTGCTGCAAGCGGTGGTACACCTTTTGCTCGGCCTTATCGCGAATGCTGCAAGTGTTGTAGAGGACCAGCCCGGCTTCTTCCGGCGTGGCCACTTGCGCATAGCCCTTCGCCATCAGCGTGCCGACCACCTTTTCGGAGTCGTGCGCGTTCATCTGGCAGCCGAAGGTTTCCAGGTAAAAGGTCTTGGCGGGCACTCTGCTTCTATTCTAGACGAGGCGGGGGAGGGGTTCGGGGTTGGGTAGTGTTTGAAATGTGCGTTGATGGAAGGATTCTGCCAAGAAGCGTCTACGTGCCCGCGCTCCTGCCGACAAACGCAACAAAAACAATGGGTTGCAGCGTGATCCGTTAGAGCGGGTTGTGGGACACAAGAGTTGGGTGCCAGGCCACAATAGGCCAGCCCGGAGGGCGAAAGACAATCACTCTTGTCCAAGACAGGTTCTTGCAGTCTGAAATAAGGGGAGTGCCCTCCTATAATTGGACGTTGGCGAACGTTTCCTAGCCGGGAGCTTCGCCGAACGCCGCCCACAAGGAGGGCAA
>Ga0187847_10000842_pt1 | contig 30521 bp, 27 predicted proteins | sample June2016WEW_4_10_FD_132458 | JGI IMG/M metagenome (GOLD analysis project Ga0187847, IMG submission 132458) | Peatland microbial communities from SPRUCE experiment site at the Marcell Experimental Forest, Minnesota, USA - June2016WEW_4_10 | ecosystem: Environmental > Terrestrial > Soil >...
CCATCCGGAATTTCGACATAACCCAGGTCTTCCGCGATTTCGGCGGAATTGTTCATCGACCGGCCCACGAAGGCGATCTTTCGTCCATGCTGCCATGCCATCTCGACCGCTAATTTTATGCGGTGTATTGAGGACGAAAAACAGGAGATGAACAGCCGCCTTTGCGTATGCGCAAAGATTTCGTCAAACTTGCGGCGCACGGCGCGCTCGCTGGGGGTATAACCCTTACGTTCGACGTTGGTTGAATCCTGAAACAGCGCCAATACGCCTGATTTTCCGTATTCTGCAAACGAGTGCAGATCAAATAGCCGGTTGTCTGTAGGCGTCGGATCAACTTTGAAGTCGCCAGTGTGAATTAACACTCCCATGGGCGTGTGAATCGCCAACGCCACGCAATCGACGAGGCTATGCGTCACCTGCAAGGGGTGGATGGTGAATGGACCAATCTTGAACCGTTCTCCCGCGCGAATCTCATTCAATTCGGCGTTATCCAGCAGCCCATGCTCTTCGAGTTTGTCTTCCACATAAGCCAGCGTGAATTCTGTCCCCCACACCGGGACATTCAGTTCGGAGAGAATCCACGGCAGGGCGCCTATATGATCTTCGTGCCCATGCGTAAGAACAATGCCCTTAACTTTTGCCCTGTTTTCAGTGAGATAGGAGATATCGGGAACTACAATATCTACGCCTAGCAACTCCGCTTCAGGAAACATGAGGCCACCGTCGACAATAATAATGTCGTCATTCCAGCGAATGGCCATGCAATTCATTCCAAACTGACCTAAGCCGCCGAGCGGCACGACTTGCAATTTACCGGTTGTCATATGAACGTATGATCGTAGCATATGCTTTGTGTGGGAATGCTTTACGGCCAGTGCATTGATGAAGCCGTTCACAAGAGCAAGAGCATCTAAGTGATTGTGTCCGGCCAACACCCCAAATCGTGGCTGCGGCGGCGGGCTGAAAGCTCGCTGCTGCGTGGTTTTCACCGCGCTTATGAAACGCTACAGGTCGATCCTGCGCGCTTTCTTTGGCAATTGCGCGCTGCGTATCGTCTCCCCATCGCCGACTTTCAGGGAGTCTATTCCGTCCGTATTGAAGATTTGGATCATGTGGCCGGCGAAATTATCCGTGGTGGAATGAAAGTGGCGGCTGCGGAGGGCGCTGGATTTGGTTTGGCGGGCGCAATCACGATTGTGCCTGACCTCGGCATCCTCGCGGCGATCACGCTGCGGACGATCCAGAAGCTCAGCTTGCTTTATGGCTTCGAATATCGCACCGATGAGGAAACAGCGGAGCTGTGGATCGCCGCGGCGAGCGCCGCAGGCGTGGACATCAGCCGCGAGTTAGTGGAGAAAGAAGTCGTTAATCGCTTTGTTCCGCGTGTTATCCAACGGGTAGCCGCTCGCGCCAGCGCCGAAGTGGTCGAGAAGTGGGCCGGCAGATTGATTCCGCTTACGAGCTCAATCATCGGAGCTGGATTAAATTACTATTTCATCCGGTCCTGGGGCCGTCGCGCACAGGCACACTTTCGTGAACGCCACCTTCAGATTCGCAGAGATGCGCAGCTACGGATGATAGAGCAGAGCGCGCTCGCACAGTACCCTCCCCTGACGGCTCGTTCTACAAGTTGAATCCAAAGTCCAGAATCTACGTTGTTTGCAATAGTCTGAAATCACCATGCCCGTCTTTCATTGCTCCGCGATTCTATTCGATCTGGATGGCGTGTTAGTTGATTCGACCCGCTCTGTCGAGCGCCAGTATCGTCGTTGGAGCGAAGAAAATGGACTTGATCCAGCCAAAGTCCTGCAGATTAGTCACGGGGTAAGAGCTGTTGAAGTGGTTCATGCCATCGCTCCTCATCTGGACGCAGTCGAAGAGACTCGCAAAATTGAGCAATGGGAAGCGAATGATCGCGACGGCGTCGGCATCATGCCAGGCGCGGCGGAATTAATTAAGGCTTTGCCTCTAGATCGCTGGTGCGTGGTTACATCCGGCACGCGGAGCTTGGCCACTGCAAGATTACTGTGGGCAGGCATTCCGATTCCAAGTGAGTTTGTTACTGCCGACGATGTACAGAAGGGCAAGCCTGACCCCACTCCCTATTTGAAGGGTGCAGCGCTACTTGGATTCGACCCTGAGGAGTGTCTCGCCATTGAAGACGCTCCCGCAGGAGTTAAGTCAGCACGTGCCGCAGGAATAAAGGTAATTGCTCTTACAAGCACTTTCCCGGCAAACGCCTTGCAGGAAGCCGACGCGATTATTGCAAGACTGGGACAAATTCGCGCAAGCGTCACCAGTTCGAATGGGCTGGAGGTTATCGTTTCATAACTTTCAGCGCAGCCACTCCTCCAGTTCGATGCGTTGATCGGTCTTTTCATCGCGATACTTTACGATGACCGGCGTATAGAGCGATAAATTCCACTCTGCAGCTTTGCCTTTGCTGACTGCGCGTGACCCAGGCACCACCACGGCTCCTTCCGGCACTTCCAACGGCTTTTCATCCGTAGCGCGATATACCTCGCCGCGCACAATATCGTAAATCGGGGTTGACCGCGTCAAAATCGTTCCGGCCCCCAAAACAGCGCGCGACCGAACCAATGTGCCCTCGTAGATTCCGCAATTTCCACCCACCAGCACATCGTCTTCAATGATCACGGGCACGGCATTGATCGGCTCGAGTACTCCTCCCACTTGGGCAGCAGCGCTGAGGTGTACGCGTTTGCCGATCTGTGCGCAAGAGCCGACGAGCGCGTGGGAGTCCACCATCGTGCCCTCATCCACATATGCTCCCGCATTGATGAACATGGGAGGCATGCAAACGACGGACGGCGCAACGTAGGCGCCGAGACGCACGGACGATCCGCCCGGGACGACACGCACCCGATCTTCGACCGTAAACTCGCGGGCAGGGAAAGTATCTTTGTCAACGAACGAGAGGCAGGCTCCGTCGCCCATCGCGCTGAGCTGACCCAGCCGGAAGCCGAGCAAAATGCCTTGCTTTACCCAAACATTCACAATCCACGCGCCATCAATCTTTTCGGCCGCGCGAACTTTCCCCGCCGTCAGGGCATCGCGGAATTCGATGAAGACTTCCCGCGCACCTCGGTTTTGGCCAATCTCCCCGAGCGATACAAATCGTTCGATTTCAGTTTGCAAATTCTGTATCATCTCTTGCCTAAGCCGCGCACTTACATTCGCTGCGAATCAACACACCTGCAAGTTGATGCGAGGCTTCGCGCGCTTCTTGCAAGGTTTGATAAGGACCATGCCAGCGCGACTGGTTGGGATCGTGCCCTGGCGGCCGACCTTTGCCATGATTACATTGGCCGCAAGACGAGCGGTGCAACTGCGCCTTGTGCGGTCCACCGACCCAGCTTTCGTAAATAAAATAATCTGTTGCGGGAGCGGGGGCAGAGGCTTTGGGCAGCAGCCCGGCATCGGCCGCGATTTTTTGTAATTTGGTGCGCGTATCCCTGCGCATAGGCAGCATGGGTAGACGATAGTTCTCTTCGATCTTGCCCATCATCGCCAACACTGCTTTTACCGGCATGGGATTCGACTCGATAAAATTCGCCTGCATCAAGGCTAGATATTTGCGGTGAAGAGCGCGAGCAGTAGTCCAATCATTGTTAAGCGCCGCGCGAGTCATCTCTGCCATTTCGCGCGGAATTTCGTTGGACGCTACCGAAATGACTCCCACGCCGCCGAGCGCCATCACCGGGAGGGTCACGGCGTCGTCTCCTGAGAAAACCAAAAAGGTTTCGGGGACCGAGTTGCAGACATCGGCAATTTGGGAGAGATTTCCGCTGGCTTCTTTCACTCCCATGATATTCGGGACTTCCGACAACCGTGCCAGGGTCGCAGGTTCGATGTTGGCAGCGGTACGGCCCGGAACGTTGTAAAGAATAATCGGCTTATCGATTGCCTCCGCGATAGCGCGGAAATGGCGGTACTGGCCTTCTTGCGTGGGCTTGTTGTAGTAGGGCGACGCTGTGAGTATCCCATCCACACCCGGACGCGCTGCCGCTTCTCTAGCTTTTTCCACCGCCTCCGCGGTGGAGTTTGAAGTCGCGCCGGCGACGATAGGCACGCGGCCAGCCGCAACTTCCACGATAAGGTCAATTACGCGCAGCCACTCGTCGTGTGTCAGCGTGGGCGTTTCTGCCGTCGTGCCACACGCTACTATGAAATCGATTCCGCATTCAATCTGCCAGGCAATCAGCTTGCGCAGAGCAGGTTCGTCAATTGAACCATCCTGCTTGAAAGGAGTAATAAGCGCCGTCCCACATCCACGGAGTTCCATTTCTCTAAGATAACGCGAATCGGTGGGGGAGCGAAACCGGAGAGGGAGGCTACAGGTCGCGCCAGACGTCTTTGAAGTCGTAAAAGCCCTTTTTCCCAAGGAGCCATTCGGCGGAAAGCACGGCTCCCTCTGCGAAGCCGCGACGCGTCTTGGAGTCATGACAGATATAAATCGTGTCATGCAGCGAGTCGAAGACGAGCTCGTGCATGCCCACGACCTCGCCCTCACGAAAGGATGTAATTTCGAGTTCTGTGCCGGAAGACTCGCGAACAATGTTGCGAATTGCCATCGCAGTTCCCGACGGCGCATCTTTCTTGTGTACGTGATGCCTCTCGAAGATTTGTCCCGAATAATGGTGCTTGAGCGCTTTGGCCGCGTCCCTGACCACATCGTAGAAGAGGTTCACTCCGACAGAGTAGTTCGCTCCATGCAGCAAAGCAGTCTCATTCTGCTCAACCAGAGTTCTCAGCCGGGAAGACTCCGCGAGCCAGCCCGTCGTCCCTACAACGATCGGCTTTCTGGCCGCTATGCACGCCTCAATATGACCAACTACGGCGTGCGGGGTAGTAAAGTCGATGACTACGTCAACCGCATCTAGTTTCTCTTTGCTAAGGGCCGCACACTGGACATTTTCCGCAGCGCCGACAACTTGCACATCATGGTGTCGCTCTGTGGCGACTTCGGCGACCAACGAGCCTGTTTTTCCCCGACCTATGATGAGCAGTTTCATCGGAATCTATGCAAACACCGCTGGATCCAAGCTTGAGAAAAATGCCCTATGCAATCGCTGGACTACGCCGGGTACGGCGTCTTCTTCAATCACAAAAGTCAGATTGATTTCGGACGCTCCCTGCGAAATCATACGTATCTTCACATCCGCAAGTTCGCCGAAGACTCGCGCCGCGATCCCTGGTGTCTCTCGCAAATTTTCCCCCACCAAACATATGATTGCTTTGCGGCCTTCGTATTTTACGTCCGCGAGCTTTGCCAAGTCCGCCGCCAAGGCTGGAATGGCCTCATTGGAATCAACGGTTAATGAAACGCTGACTTCCGACGTTGAAACTACATCCACCGGAACGCGGTGCCGGTCGAACGCCTCGAATATCGCACGAAGAAATCCATGGGCAAGCAACATGCGTGGAGCGGCAACGTCAACGATTGTAATCCGTTTCTTTACGGCGATCGCCTTGAAAAAATTACTGCAATGTGGCGCGTGAGCTGTGATGCGTGTTCCTTCACACGTGGCGTTTCGGGAATTTAACACATACACGGGAATATCTTTCTGGATTGCCGGCAAGACCGTAGCAGGATGCAGAACTTTGGCTCCAAAATAGGCCAATTCAGCCGCTTCCTCAAAGCTGATGACTTTTATGCGGCGCGCTTCCGGAATCAGGTTGGGGTCCGTGGTCAGCATGCCATCTACGTCGGTCCAAATCTCGATGCGCTGCGCATTCAAGCCGGCACCCACAATTGCGGCCGAGAAATCTGAACCACCGCGGCCTATAGTTGTCGTGACGCCGGCCTTAGTTGCCCCAATGAAACCTCCCATAACAGGAACCATTTTCTTTTCCAGTAACGGCTGGACAATTTTTAGTAAGAGTTCGTTGGTTTCCGGGTAGAGAGGTGTCGCACGCATGTGTACTCCATCGGTCATGATGCATTCGCGCGAATCCACAAGAGCAGCGCCAATTCCGTGCGCGGAAAGGGCCGCCGTTACGATCTTGCTCGATAACATTTCACCAAATGCCGCTACGTAATCCGTGGTTCGTGGGGTCAATTCGCCCACGGCAGCAATTCCCCGGAGCAATTCGTCCAGCGCTTCGAAGTCCGCGCCCAAATCCCCATGGAACTGCGTGAACAGTGCCGTACCCAAGAGTTCACCGGCCGTATTGTAATGTCGCTCCCGCAAAGATCGAGAGAGCTTCAGTGCGGTTTTGCGGTCGCCTGCGCCAGCCGCTTTGGCCATGGCGAGCAGCTGGTCGGTGCCTTTTGACATGGCACTCACAACCACAACGGGGTGTTCTCCGGCGCGTTGTTTGACGATATCCACGAGCCGCAGGATGGCAGATGTGTCTCCCACCGAAGTCCCGCCAAACTTCATGACGATCATGAGCGGATGCTCCTCAGTGGTTTCAATCCAAATACCCTTGCACTTTCAGAAGTTCGGCATTGAGCAATGCGGCTCCTGCTGCGCCGCGAATTGTATTGTGCGAAAGCACGGTAAATTTCCAATCCAAGACTCCACAGGGACGCAGTCGACCGACAGTCGTCGTCATTCCGTTACCAAATTCCGCATCGAAGCGCGGTTGTGGCCGGTCGTTTGCCGTTACATAGCGAATTGCCTCCGCTGGGGCTGTTGGCAGTTTTTGCTGTTGCGGAACACCTGAAAACTCGCGCCATGCAGCGATAATTTCTTCTGCGCTAGCTTTCTTTCGCAGTTTGACGGAAACCGATTCCGTGTGTCCATCTTCGACAGCCACGCGGTTACACTGCGCGCTCATTGCGAATTCGGCTGGCACGATGCTCTTTCCGTTAAATGTGCCGAGCAGTTTGCGCGTTTCTTCTTCCATCTTTTCTTCTTCTTTGGCGATGTAGGGAATCACATTTCCGAGAATATCGAGCGACGGGACTCCGGGATACCCGGCCCCACTGACCGCTTGCATTGTGACCGCCATGACTGTTTCAATACCGAATTTTTGTTGCAGAGGTTTTAACGCCACTACGAGCCCAATGGCAGAACAATTTGGGTTAGTGACCACAAAGCCGCCTGATTTTGCGCGCCAGCTTTGCGTTTCAATCAATTTCACGTGATCGGCATTAACCTCGGGGATCACCAAGGGCACATCTGACTTCATGCGCAATGCGCTCGAATTAGTGATGACCGCGCAGCCGGCTTCGGCGAATTTGGGTTCCATTTCCGCGGCCACACTTGCGTCGAGTGCGGCGAAAATCACTTTGGGTGCTCCCCTGGGTTGAGCCGGCGAAACCATCATTTTCGCCACGCGATCGGGAAGCGCGCTCTTCAGCCGCCAACTCATGGCTTCATCGTAGCGCTTGCCTTCGGAGCGATCCGAGGCTGCCAGCCACGCCAGCTCAAACCAGGGATGATTCTCCAGCAGTTGGACAAATCTTTGTCCTACGACACCAGTTGCGCCAAGAATGCCAATGGGAATTTTCGCTTGCATAAAGGGTGAATCTGAATTTTACAACAGTGGAGTTGATCAACTCGTGCGTCGAGCCGTCAGTTAAAGGGAAGTACCACTTCCGCCAATATCGCTGCCGAAAGCGTAGTCGTTCAGTGGGCCGAATCGCTTCTTCTCGGCATACAAGCGCCATCGCCGCCACATAATACGCAAGCTCGCCATCACGGGAATCGAAAGATAGATGCCAAGAATCCCAGCCACTTCCGCACCCGCCAGTACCCCGAAGATCGCGGCCAGAGGATGCAATTCCATGCTTCGTCCCATAACTCGAGGCGCTATTAGATAATCCTGGGTTAAGCGCCAGCAACCCAGCATAATCACCAATGCCAGCCAGTGAGGATAGCTTGTCAGAAGCGCGACCCCAATGATTAATATGGCTGCAAACATCGGTCCCACGACAGGAATGAATTCCATGGCTCCGCCCGCAGTACTGAGCGCCAAGGCATAGGGCACACGCATAGGGCCCATGAAGCTAATGTATGCGACGAAAGAAAGCAATGCCAGAATCAACTGTGCACGAATAAACTGCGCCAGCATTTGATTCATATCATCCAGCACGCCTTGAAGAAATTCGCGTTGCGGTTGTGTCTCCAGCAGGGTAAGAAGCACACCAGTAAATCCGCGGCCATCTTTGAGAAAAAATGCGGAAAGAATCGGCACGACTACGAGCAGCCATGATTCTTGCGCCGCTTCAGCCACCCGCAATCCGGCCCGCTGCGCGAAACCTGTAAGCCCGCTTTCATTGTCAGAAAGATAGCGCTCGATCTGCTGAAACGCGACCCCATTCCAGCCGTGCTCGTCTGCGATTTGCCTGGCAACGTGGGCGTATCCGCCATTTTGCAGGAACGTCGGAAACGTATCCATGAAACGGTGGGTTTGCCGCGCGATTTGTGGGCCCACAAAAAAGAAAAACGTGAAAAGCAGGCAGATCAGCAGAAGGTAGATGATTCCAATGGCGGCCGCTCGACTGCGCGTCCAGCGTTCGAGGCGCGATACAGCTGGGTCTATGAGATACGCGAAAAACACAGCGAAGAGAAACGCGATCAGGGTCTTATGCGCAACATAAAAAAAACCAATGACCAGCGCGAACAGCAACGCCGTGAAAAGGACTCGCAACGTTTTTAAATCAATAAGGGGCATGCGTGGCTTTTCAATCGCGAACCACTTCGATGTTCTCGCCGGGCACAATGATGCGCTGCAATTTCAGTTGATCATCCAGCCAAAGTGCCCAATCACCTGCATCGCTCTTGAGATTCAAACGAATCAGTTCTTTTTCAACACCGAGGATGGTCACTTTTTCGCGCCCTGCGAATTCAAGGCTCACTGGAGCCGAACTGCGAGCATGCGGGTTAATCGTACCGAACATGGTTTTTTGATGTAGGGGACAGGCTAGTTGCCCTTTATCTTGTTTGCATCCGCTGGCAAAATATCGCCACGCGAGAACTTCCCGCTGCACAAACGAATAGTCGTCCAACATGGCCGTCGAATTCGGAAGCAAAAATGGTTGTTCTGCGTCTTTTTCGTCAGGTCCGGTACTATAACGCTCCATTAAGAAATCGTTGTTCGGGAACACTGTGAAATGAGCCTTGCCGGGCGTGATTTCTTTCCAGCTATACTTTTTCAAATCTCCATTCGGCTCCAGTTGTAGTACCGAGGACTGATCCGCTGAATTGCCGTTTCCTTCTGACTTGAATTCGGATGTAACCTCGCTGCCGCTGGAGTTCTGACGAATCGAAAAAGTCTCCGTTGCGACACGCTTATTGTTAATGAGAACCGCGAATGTCCCTGAATCGACGTCCTGAGCTGAGTCATGGCCCGGGGCCGCGTAACTTGTCCCTGCAAGTACCAATAGACAACTGGCAGCGATCACATAAACGGGGGCGCTCTTACAATCCAAAGAGTGCGAAATTATCCCTTGCCCAAACCAAGACTGCATGCTACCTCCGCCGCGACCGTTTCAATATCCTTGCCACCAGTGTCCACCCTAAGCGTAGCAGCCAAATACCGTTCACGTCGCGCTTCATAGAGATTACGAAAGTCATTCAGATTCTGGCACAGGGGGCGTTCGCCCGGCTGTTGAGCGCAACGATGAAATAATTCGTCGGGAGGAGCATCCAAGAAAACCGTAGTGCAAGTTTTTTCTTGAATTAGCTGTAGGATGCTTGGATGCATGAAGGCCCCGCCGCCTAAAGCTAGAATGCGAGACGTACTTGCCGGCGTTGTGAGCAACTCGCGCAAAACACGATGCTCAATCTCACGGAACGCATCTTCGCCGGCCTCACGGAAGATCCTCGCAATGGTGCGTCCTTCGCGGACTTCAATGCGTTCGTCCAATTCCACAAAGGGTAGATTCGCCTTCCGGCTTAATGCGAGGCCTATGCTGCTTTTGCCGGCGCCCATGAAGCCCGTGAGAATGTAGGTGTGCGCTGTCGTCACAAGATCAAAGGCCAGAGGTGTTTCCGTCTTACTTGCTTTTCGTGGAGCGCTTCTTGAGGTGAATTTTACCACTGAAGGAATGCAGCTTTACTGAGGAAGCAGCCTTGCCTAACGTTCCAGAGAACGCGCTTTCTGCCCGCATCAGAAATGGTGTTGTCTGTTCTGGTTCCAGTCGAAAATCATTTTCAACTTGACCATGAATGGATCGGGCCGAAACATCGATCGAGGCAGTATCGGGAGCGAAGGCTTCAATGTCTCCGGTATTACTCATCAGGCGATATTGTCCGTTGTCGCCGAAGTTGCCGTCGTAATGAATCTTGCCGCTGTTAGAGTTCACCTCGACCAGCATGCCGTTCACTTGATTCAGATTCACATCGCCGCTGACGGAGGTAATCTCCACATGTCCCTTCTGCACATTAGTCAACGTGACGGGCCCATCCAGGGTCTTGATGTGAACATGAGCATCATCGACGTTACGCACTTCGACCGCCGCGGTTGTTCCTTCCATCGCAATTTCGCCAGTCAACCCTTCCGCCGATAATGGTCCTGTGTTTGAATGCAACATGACATTCGCGTCGGAAGGCACTTGCAAGTCATACTCGACTTTGCCTGTCTCACCGTCGGCTCCGGGCAGCAAACGCGAAAACATGTTCACCCTATTGCCGGTCTGGTTTTGATCCACTTCCACCTTGTCAGAATTTAATACGGCGGTCACAATCACTTGATTCCCGGCGATGGGGCGCACCGAAACAGGGCCATATTGGTTCGTGACCGACACGGTCGCCTTTGGTCCGACGCTGTAGCGGAATTCCTTGCGGATTTCCCCAGCGCCGAATGCCACGCCAGCCAGGATCGTGACCACGGCTGCTTTGGTGAGGTTTCCTCTGCTACGCATCATGCTCTCCCTCATCGCTCTGCGGCTGACAATCCCGACAGGCGTACTCAAATTTCAAGTTCATGGCAAAGGACGCTCAAACGCCATTTCGTAAACCATCGCCCGCTGCTCGTAAGCACCCATCAAAGCCCGTTGCGCTTCTTCATCGCCCGGATCGTTTTTCAGGGAATCTTGTGCGTCCCGGATATAAGAGTTGATGTTCTGTAAATCTGCTGCGTAGGTGGCCCGTAAGGTAGGAGTGCGTTCTCCAATGGCGCGCAAAATTTCCTGGTCTTCCGCCGTGCCGCCGTCCGCTGTTGATATCGGCGTCAGATTCGCGATAGATTGTGGTTGGGAATTGCGTTGAAAAATCGCGATGCCTGATGTCATCACCACCAACAATGCCGCGATCGGTACCAGCCAAGCGAGACGCCAATTGCGTGAATGCCCGGGCACCAGCGCTGGTCCCGCCAGCGCCGCGTCACGAATCAATCCTTCTTGCCGCAAGGTAATCTCAATCGAATTCCACACACGCAGGTTCGGCTCCTCGACGCCACGCAGCAACAGGGCTGCTTGCGAGATCTCCCTAAGTTCGGCGTATAGTTCTGAACACTCTTTGCAGGAATGCGCGTGCACCTTAGACTCGGACGTCTCGCCGCTATCGAGAATCTCCGGTAGCAGCTCTTGAAACTCGGCGCAATTCATCGTTTCGTCGCTCCCGATTCTGTTCATGAAAATGCTCTCTATCGCCTGCCCGCGGCTTCCGTTTTATTTGCTTTCAGCAGCGACCGTAACTTCATTCTCGCTTTGTGCAACTGCGACTTGCTGTTTCCGATCGAGCAGTTAATCATGGCTGCAATTTCGTTGTGCTCGTAACCTTCAACGTCGTGCAGCAAGAAAATCGTCCGGTACCCCGGAGGCAACTCTTCGAGCGCCCTTTGCAAATGCAAGCGATCAATCGACCCCGCCAGCTTTGGGTCGGGCGCTCCCGGTTCTTTCCGCGGCGCTTCTTCTTCGCCTTCGAGCGTTTCCTCGAGCGAAACGACGGGAAGGTTCTTTTTCCGCAGCTGCATCAAAACGACATTGACTGCCATGCGATGCAACCATGTGGAAAACGCCGATTCCCCGCGAAACGTCCCGATCTTGCGAAACAGTTGCAGGAACGCTTCCTGCGTCAAATCCTCCGCTTGAGCGGTATTGGCGGTCATACGCAGACATAGCGAATATACCCGCCTCTTGTGTAGATCGTAGAGTATGCGGAATGCGTCCGAGTCCCCCAGTTTGGCACGTTCAATCGCCTCGGCTTCAGAAATCCTGGCATCCTGCCGCCCGCCCGCTTCGGTCAAATTGCGGTCGCCTGCCCCTTCTTCTCTGATGCCTTCCGTGCGCCTTTTCGTTGTACTGCGGGAGTTCAATGGTCACAGCACTTTCCGTCGCCAATCCGGCGGCAGCAGCCTCGAATTGCCCTCGACCCAATATTAGTTTATGCCGGAGCGGTCTTGGTTGTAATCGTTTCTAACCCGTGGCCCTCCGGGCCAGTCTCTCGCCGGCGAAGAAGAAATGCAAAAAATACGCCAAGAAACCCAAGAACAGAAAAAATCCACATGCCAAGGCGATAACCCTTCGGGTTTGTCGCACTGGCTTCCCCGTAGTCGTTGGCCCAACCCACCAGCAAATTAAACCCGAACAGGCCTATATTCTGAATCATTGTCATGAGCCCATAGGCAGTTCCTAGCCTCGAAGAATCAACAATATACGAAACTGACGGCCACATTACAGCGGGGATGAGAGAGAAGGCGATTCCCATCAAGGCCATGGTAGAAAGTAGCAGAACTGGCAAGTCCCAGACGCCAAAATAAGGAATAGGTATCACAACATGCCGGGATGACGACATATAGCCCATCATTAAGTACACCGGAATCAGCAACATAGACCCAAACATCATGAGTTGGGCCCGTCGGCCGACGCGATCCGCCAGTAATCCGAACAAGGGCGTGGCAAACATCGCGAACAGGGTCAATATGCTGGATAAAAATCCTCCAGTTTCCCTTGAAGTGTGGTGGGCTTCCATGAAGAATTTCACTGCGAAGGTTTGGAAGGGAAAAATCGCCGAATAGAATGTTATGCAAAGAGCCACAATGTACCAGTAGCTCCGGCCAAACTTAAACAAGTCGGCAAGAACCACTTTGTCGGTGGAGGTCGCCCCGAGAGCATAGGTGTGCTCTGCATGGACCTCGAGCGCCCAGTAAACAATCGCGCCCACTACGCACAAAGAAGAAACTGCCAGCGCGATCAAAAATGGCCACCGCCAATTGGCGTACGCGGTGCGAGCCCAGGTCGGTGAGTTTAGCGCCGCAAATGTTCCGAGACGGGAAATGGTGAGATTGATGCCAAATGCAAAGCTCAATTCTTTGCCTCGAAACCAACGAGCCAACGCGGCCGTGACCGCAACAATCAATGATTCTGCACCCATGCCGAAAATGAGGCGTCCAGTTGCCATTAGCCATAGATGTCCCGACAAGGCGGTGATCGCCGGACCCACTACACAAAGAACGCTAAAGAGCATGAGCGCTCTTCGCAATCCAAAGCGGTCAATCAGCACGCCACCAATGACCACCGTGAAGATGTTGGGAAAGCTGTAAATTGCCTGAAGGAAGCCAATGTTTGCATCAGAGAATCCAAGCTGCTGTTTCAGCACGTCCGCTAGCGGACTCAGCGCATCATAGACGTAATAGTTGCCGAACATGGCGAGGCTGAGGAAAATTAGGACCATCCATCGGTAGAGGCGGGATGGCTCTGGCCGCGCGATATCAGTCATAATTTGCCTCTCGCGTGTAACGGCGATGCTTGCGAACCTAAGAACATAGCAGATGGCGGGGTTCGACGCATCATGGAAGGTGAAAGTGTGTAACTTGCTAAGAACGTCACATACAGGATTGAATAAAATGAAAGACGCAACGGGGTGCACCTTCATGCGAACTTGGTTGTTGACAACATGTTTGGCTGCGATCGCAGCAAGTGCGCAGAGTGCGCCGAACCCAACACCGGCGGCGAACAATGTGCCCGTCCCTCCCATTCAGCTGTCCATTCCTGAGGGCACCCGCGTGCCTATCGCCCTGAAGCAGGCGATTTCGACCAAAGGGAACCAAGAGGGGGACGCAGTTTACGCAGAAACAACGTTTCCTGTGGTCGCACCGGACGGGCGCGTCCTCATTCCCGCCGGAACCTACGTCCAGGGCAGAATCAGTCACGTAAAGCGCGGCGGACGTATTAAGGGCAAGGCGGAAGTGCTGATGCACTTCACGACTCTTATCTACCCCAGCGGATATACCGTCCTCCTTCCCGGGTCTGTGGAGCGAGCGCCAGGAGTGGATAAGAGTTCGGTAAGAGATGAGGAGGGTACTATCAAGAGCGACTCTCAAACGGGAGAAAAAGTTGGCGCGATTGCCACGGGCGCAGGATCAGGCGCGGTGATTGGTGGGGTGACGAATGGTGGCAAAGGTGCGCTGATCGGAGCTGGAGTCGGCGGCGCGGTGGGTACGGCCATCGCAATGTTGACCCGAGGCAACGACATCAAGATGGATGCGGGAACGACCCTCGAGATGGTCATTCAGCGCGATGTGCCAGTGGATGCCGCGCAAGTCCCGGCTAATACAGGCAAATCCAGCCGGTAGTTACTCTACTTCAGCTGAAATAAAGCATTCACATGCGCCGTGACGGTGACGTTCTGCGGGCTGAACTCCTCGGTGGGAGCGGCCATAGCTCCGGGCGCCATCTTGGCCATGGGTGCTGCCATGAGCATCGGCTGCACCCGGACATTCTCAAATGTATCGACAGACGCGTAGGAGAGGTCACCTAAAGTGCGTCCTGAACTCCGGGCGATAACATTGGCGGAATCTCGGGCTCGCCGATAGGCGTCCTCAACTGCCTTGGTCTTAGCGGCATCTACGTCGTCGAGCGTGTAACTCAACGTCTGATTCTGTGTCACGTCCATATCGGCGAGTTGCTGAGTGATAGGCGCGACTTTGGAGAAGTCTTTAATTTTGACCGACACGCTGGATTCGACACGATAGGCCACCAATTTGCGCTTCGCCGTCTTGTAGTCATACACCGGCTGGACTGCGAAGAAGCCAATTTCAGCGGTTTTGGTTTCGATACCGTTGGAACGCAAAATCTCGCGAATCTGTTCCGCTGCTTTCGAGGCGCGATCATACGCGGCACGCGCGGTTTCTTCCTGTGCCGAGATATTGAATTGCACCAACGCGGTATCAGGCGTAGCGTCGAATTTTCCGTCCGCACCGACATAGACACTGTTGGGCTGCGCCGTCACAGTTGGATGATCCTGCGCCGTAGCCACTGCATTTATGACGCAAATCGAAAACGTCGCCAACAAAATTGTCATGCTGATTTTCATGATTTCCTCCGCGCCTTGCATTGTACTCAGGGTTAGCTCGGCAAGAAAGGAACGCGCTGAGACTCCAGATTTGCGAAGGATATTCCGGATTTATGTGGATTTAACTGAAGCAGAATAAGCGAACCGGTAGTTCTGCGCTTCAATATCGCGGCGCAGTTCTTGCCAGAGCGTCTCTGGCATAGAAAGGAACGACTTGACTACCTCTGGATCAAATTGCCGCCCCGACCATTTCTGAATCTCGGCGCGAGCGGCCGAGAGTGACTGCGCGGCCCGGTAGGGGCGATCAGACGTGATTGCGTCCATGGTGTCGGCGACGGAGAAAATTCGAGCCCCTAAAGGAATCTCTTCGCCCTTAAGGCCGCGGGGATAACCGGTCCCGTCGTAACACTCTTGATGGGAGTAAACAATATCCGCCGCCTCGGCGAGGAACGGAATCTTCCTGAGCATCTGATATCCCCGGTAGCAATGCTCACGCATGATGGTGATCTCGTCGGGGGTCAGAGGTCCGGGTTTTCTCAAAATTGCGTCCGGAATGGCCATTTTGCCGATGTCGTGGAGAAACGCGCCGCGTGCAATCACCCGAATGTCTTCCCCGGTAAGGCCCATCGCTCGAGCGATGGCGATGGTAAATGCGGTGACACGTTTGGAGTGACCTTCGGTCTCAGCGTCTTTAAGATCGAGCGCATCGCCTAAGGCCTCAAGCGTGATGTCGTAGGATCGCTCCAGCGTGTTCATGGCCTTGCTTAGCTGGGCCGTACGCGCTGTAACCAGAACTTCGAGATTGGATTGATATGCCCGGTTTTCAAGCTTAAGCCGCCGGTTTTCCAACGCCCGGTGAACCGTAGTCAGGAGTTGTTCACGTTCAAAAGGTTTAAGAAGATAATCGTAGGCGCCGTCGCGGATCGCCTTCAAGGCGACGGAAATATCATGAACGGCGGTCACCATAACCACGGGTATATCGGGAAACTTCTCCTTGGTGTTGCTCAGGAGCCCAATGCCGTCCATATCCGCCATCATGAGGTCAGAGAGCATGAGCGAGAATTCCTCGCCCGATTCGAGCAATGCCAGCGCTTCGCGGCCGGAGCAAGCTTGCCGAGTCTGAAAGTTCGCCGCAGAAAGCATGGCGGCGACTACCTCCCGGATCGGTTCCTCGTCGTCCACGATTAGTATGTGCTCGGAAGCCATTGCCGTCTGAGGGCTAATTCTACCCCTAATTTTTCTGTGCCGAAAGTAATCAAGTGGGGGCAGAAAGACCGTTAGTAACCTGTCCCTACGTGGTATTTAAGAAAGACTAGCCTTTAGGCCTTGATGACGATGAACATTCCCGTTTTGTGGGCAGTTCCCGCTGTTGGAAGCACCACTGCCCCTTACATGATTGCGGCGAAGGTGACGGCCATGATTATGCTGGCTGCCGGCCTGCTTGTCTTTCGCACATTTCGGGAACGCTACCTGATGATTTGGATCGTCGGCTGGCTCGCTTACTTCATTTCTCAATGGACCTTGGGTGCAAGCGAGGGGCCCTACAATCCCTACGTGGTCGCAACTTCCCATGCGGCCTTTGTATTGGCCACAGGTCTATTTGCAGCGGCTGTATTTGTTTACAGCCAGCACCGCAAGCTCGTGCTGCCATTGTTCTTGGTGACTCTCGCATTGATTGGACTAGCGATCGCGCAGGCCATCGTTTGGCCAACCATGTTCGGAGTGCGCCTAGGTTTGGAGGTCGGTTACCGCCTCCTGACGGTGATGGCCGCATTTTATGTGGTTCGTTTTCGATGGGCACGTTGGGAAATCGGTTCATGGATGCTCGCCGCAGGCCTCCTCTTACTCCGTTTAGACTGGGCGCCATTGAATGCCTATTTGCCCATGCATTATGCGCTGCTTTCGGATCTCGCGCTCGGCGTGAGTATGTTGCTTATCGTATTCGACGATTCGAAGATTCACATCCGAAGACTCGACGTGATCCATGCCCTCACAACGAGCACGACTCGGGCCGAACAACACGGCCCAATGATGATGACCGCATTGGAAGAGCTCAAATCGCTCATGATGGCGAAGGCAGCTTGGTTCCGGTTGACGGAAGGTGACCGCATGGTCATCGCGCAGCACATCGGACTGTCAAAAGACTTTGTGCGCGATCGCCAGTCTGTTGCGCTTGACGACAAGTTCGAAAGCACCTTGGGCAGCGACACCGTGATTATTCTGAAGACTGACGAGGCAGACGATTCGGTTCGTCCTTACCTTGAAAACGAAGGATTCCAGCATTGTGTCCTCGTGCCGGTCCGGGGGAAGAAATCCATTATCGGTATTCTCACCTTGGGCAGCGCGCACCGCTTTTCTTATGCGCCCGACGATATCGACTTCCTCGTTACCAGTGCGCATCAACTTGGGCTTGCGGTCGAGAACCTGCGTCTGGTCGAGCAAATCCTACGCTCTCACCGGCAGTGGACGAATACATTTGATTCCATTCAAGACATCGTACTCGTGCATGATGCCGATTTCCGCATCATGAAAGCGAACCACGCCTTGCTGGCGCGACTGGTTCAATCTCCCGCGGACGTCATGGGGCGGCTGTGTGAAGACGTGCTTCCGCGCGAGGCAAGCTGGACCGGTTGTCCGTTCTGCAGGGAAGAGCAGGATGGCGTTTATGAAGGCCCAGACGCTGCATTTGGCGGCTACGCGGTGATTTCGACATCGTCCTATACGGAGCAGGGAAGCAAACAACGTGGAACCATTCACGTCGTCCGGGATCTGACGGACCGGCATGAAGCCGAAGAAAAATATCGTCAGCTCTTCGAACAAGTACAGGAAGGAGTTTTTGTGGCGACGGCTGGAGGCCGGCTGGTTGAGTGCAATGAGGCCTTCGTGCAAATCCTTGGTTATAACAGCCGGGAAGAGTTGATGGCATTGAATGTGAATACCGATCTTTATGCCTCACCGGAGCAACGCGAAACATTCCGGAAGGAGGTGGCTGAGAAAAACTATGTGCGCAACTTCGAAGTGATGCTGCGACGGAAGAATGGTTCGTTGATGACCGCGATGGAAAGCAGCTTCGCCACGCGGGACGCGAACGGCAGAATTGACCGTTATCAGGGTTTTCTGCTCGACATCACAGAAAAGAAGCGGGCTGAGGACGAGATTCGGCGCCGTAACCGCGAGTTGAATGCGTTAAACGCAATGGCGGTGATTGCGACGCAATCGTTCGATCTGGATGAAATCCTGAATCTTTCTTTGCGTCAGGTGATCTCCTTGCATGGCGGCGAGACGGGAGCGATTTATCTTTCGGACGCCGACGAAACAACGTATCGGCGCCGCGCAGTTTGGGGGCAACGCGGTGCGCGCGGAAGCGACGCGGAAGTGAAGTTTCCGCAAGGCTTTGGCGACCTCGTCACCAAATCCCGCGCGGAGGTAATTACCGCGGAATATGTGCCATTCTTACCCGCCGGTGTGGCCGAGTTTATTAAGGTGAACGATGGCAATTCCTGGATGTGGGTGCTGCTCTGGGGTAAAGACAAGCCCATCGGTATCATGGGGCTAAGCAGCGCGCAGGCTCGCCAGTACAGCGGGAATGATGAGAATCTGCTGGTAGCCATTAGCCGCCAGCTCGCCACCACGATTGAAAAAGTTCGGCTTTATGAGGAAAGCTGCCGCGCCTATGAAGATTTGCGCCGCACCCAAGAACAACTTCTGCAAAGCGAGAAGATGTCTGCGGTTGGGCAGTTAATTTCTGGCGTTGCGCACGAATTGAACAATCCCTTGACGGCGATCCTAGGCTACGCACAACTGCTCGAAAGCGAGGGGTTGAGCGATAAAGCATCGGATTTCGCCGCAAAGCTGTTCAAGCAAGCTCAACGTACCCATCGCGTCGTGCAGAATCTTTTGTCCTTTGCGCGCCAGCACAAACCGCACAAACAAGATGTGGATGTCTGCAGAGTGCTCGACGAAGTTTTCGCCTTACGCGATTACGATCTGAAGGTAAACAACATTGCACTGGAGCGCGAAATCGGCGCCTTCATACCCGCAGTGAAAGGGGACCCGCACCATCTGGAGCAGGTGTTTCTCAACATAGTGAACAATTCAGTGGATGCGATGCTCGAGACTGGCCGGAGCGGAATTCTCACCGTTAAGGTTTATGCCAAAGACGGCCAAGTGCACATTGTGTTTCAGGACACCGGGCCCGGAATCAGCGAGCCCAATCGCATTTTTGAGCCTTTCTACACCACGAAGAATGTGGGCAAAGGAACCGGGCTAGGGTTGAGCATTTGTTACGGCATTATCAAAGAACACGCCGGCGACATCACAGCGCGCAATTTGGCCAGGGGGGGCGCAGCCATCGAAATATGTCTGCCTTCCACGGGAGCGATGATTGCGCCTGCCAAAGTCCAGGTGCAGTCGAGGCGAGAGTTGGCGGTGGAAGGGAACATCTTACTGGTCGAAGACGAGGAAGGCGTGCTCGAGTTCGAAAGCGACCTTCTGACCGGCGCAGGCGCGCGGGTTTCGACTCTGGTGACCTGCGATGCGCTGAAAGATGAGATGGATAAGACCAGTTTCGACGCTGTAATTATCAATGGCCTTATGCCGGGGGGATGGGACGCAATTCGAATCCACCACTGGCTCAGAGAAAATCATGCCGGGGTTGAGAAACATCTCCTGTTTACTTTTGCAAATGTGGTAACGCCGGAAACGTTGAGCTTCCTCCAGGAAAATCACGTCCCTTACCTGGTAAAGCCATTTGAAGTCGGGGAGTTGATTGAGCAGGCCCGCAAGCTGATGCAGAAAGCCCAATCTGCAAGCGCCCGATAGTTCGCTAAAGCCCTCGCTTTAATGCCTTGATGAAATTCCTTAAGACCGTTTCATTCCTTCGATACAGGATCCATTGACCCATCCGCGTAGCTTCCACCAAGCCTGCCCTGCGCAATATCGCCATATGGTGGGATATGGTCGGTTGGGAGAGTGGAATACGCGCTTCGATATCCGATGCACAGAGCCCAGTTTCCCGCCCCACCGACGATGCGCCTTTTTCTTTTAGCGCGTGAAGGATTTTTTGGCGTGCCGGATCTGCGACGGCGTGCAATATGTCATTGAGCTTGACTTCAGGATTGGCCATGAACAAGCAATATCGTTCATATAGACGCTTGTCAATGTATTCCTAATTATCGCTTGATAATTGGATTGTAACCGTCACTGAGCAGACGAGATCGGACGGCCTCGGCATCCTTAATTTCCGCGAAAGGACCGATCTGTACGTGGAAGAGATTGTCGGTTGCTGCTGCGGGCAAGAACGCTGGATACTGCTTCTTTTTGAGAGCATCAATCAGTGCGTCGGCGTCTTCTTGCTTGCTGACAGCCGCCACTTGGACGTAGTAGCCATTGGTCGGCCTGGGAATGGACGCGTCCGCCTCTGGTGTGGGAGTAACACTGTCGCCGGGAGTTGGAGCATCAGGCTTTGTTGTTGCCGAGGCAACCGGCGTTGTGTCGGCCGGTATTGCGAGGGGCGGCGTTGCTGAAGGGCCGGCCGGGGGTTTGGGAGTCTCAGTGCGGATAGCGACGCCAGATTGCGATGCAGCAGCTGTCTCGGCCTGCCTCACCGAGTTTTTGCCAAAAAGAAAGCCGATGGCAAAAAACACCGCGCAGACGGCAGACAATGCGAAGAACAGGGCCAGAACCTTGCTCGTCGTGAGCGTGATTTCTGTATCTTCCACTTGTCGGGATGTCGCCATGAACCCTCAAACCTCCAATTAGACTCTTTAACCTGGCTAAGTTTTGTCCGGTACGCCTTCCCCCGCCTTAAGCAAAACCTTCTGCAAACCCGAAAAGAAATCCACCGGCACCGGGAATACCACGGTCGTGTTTTTCTCCACTCCAATTTCGGTTAAGGTCTGTAAGTACCTTAGTTGAACGCTGACCGGTTGTGTCGCGAGCAGACCCGCTGCATCCACCAAGCGCTGTGCGGCGGCGAACTCACCTTCCGCATGGATAATCTTCGAACGCTTCTCGCGTTCGGCCTCTGCCTGTTTCGCCATGGCCCGCAACATGGATTCCGGCATGTCCACTTGTTTCACTTCTACATTCGCGACTTTTACGCCCCAGGGAGCAGTGTGCGTATCCAGAATGCTTTGCAGGCGGAGGTTGATTTTGTCGCGGTGCGCGAGCAGTTCGTCCAGTTCCTGCTCGCCCAGCACCGAGCGTAGAGTCGTTTGCGCGAACTGGGAAGTTTGGTAAACATAGTTGGAGACTTCAACTACAGCCTTCCGCGGGTCAATGACGCGCAGAAAGATGACGGCGTTCACCTTCAAAGTGACGTTGTCGCGCGTGATGATGTCTTGAGGCGGAACTTCGAGCGCCTCTTGGCGCAACGAGACTCGAACCATGCGATCCAAAGGCGCAAATACCAAAACGACGCCCGGACCCTTTTCATGAGAAAGCAATCTGCCCAACCGGAAGATTACGGCGCGCTCATACTCCGTGATGATCTTGATTGAACTTAGGACGTAAAACGCAACGATGATGATGACAATGGTGCCAAAACCTACTCCAAACGGCATAACCGTATCTCCTGCCTGAAAGCTGATCTATCGCGAATTGTAGCGCAGAAGCGGCCGCAAGCGGGTCGAATAAGTAGATGTATGTTGTCGCGTCAGGTGCGAGACTTCAAGGCTTGGAACTAACCGGTTCGACTTTCAGTAAGAACCCGTCGAGGGCCCGTACCACGACGCTTTGTCCCGCCGGTACTGCGGCAGACGATACTGCATCCCAGATTTCCCCATGAAGGAAAACCTTCCCGCCAGGCGCGAGCTGGGTTTGGGCAGTACCGATTTGGCCGATCATGCCCTGGGCGCCCGTGACCACCTTGTTGGCACGGGCCTTGAAGGCAATGCTCATCAGGAACACGGTTATCAGCCCCAGGGGAAGGCTTACCGCAAGTGCTGTAGTCAAATGCACTCGCATTTCCGGGATAGGCGCGTCAACGAGCAGGAGTCCGCCCAAAGTGAGGGTAACGATGCCGCCCAGAGCCAGCACTCCGTGGGTCATAAATTTTGCTTCCAGCGTAAACAGAACGAACGCGGCCACAATGAGCCCGATCGCCGCAAAACGTGTCGGCAACAAATTTAGGGCAAATACTGCGAGCAGGATGAATACGACACCCACGGTGCCCGGCACGACCGCGCCGGGATGGTTGAATTCGGCATACAGTGCCAGCGCTCCCACGGCCAACAAGATAAAGGCAACATTAGGATCCATCATGTAGGCCAAAATCCGCTGTTTGACCGTCATGGGGAACAACCGTACCGACTGTCCCGCCAGATTCAGAGTGATGGTGTTTCCGTTGAAAAGCTTTACCGGTTTACCAGTCATTTGGTGGAACAGATCCTCTTCACTGGAAGCGTCGTAATCAATCAACTTCTGCGTGAGCGCTTCCTGGTCGGTGAAGGATTTCGACTGGCGGACGGCGGACTCGGCGACCTCCACATTGCGCCCCCGCTTCGAGACGAACGATCGCATAAAAGCAGCCGTGTCGTTTTCAATTTTCTCCTTCATTACGTCGTCCATCTTGCCGCCGCCGAGAGTCACAGGATGCGCTGCCCCGGTGTTGGTGCCGGGAGCCATGGCAGCCACGTCCGCACTTTCCAGAATGAAGAAGCCCGCTGATGCTGCACGGCGTCCGCTGGGGGCCACGTAGACGATGACCGGTAGGGGCGATGCGAGAATCTTCTGAATGATGTCGTGGGTTGAGTCGAGCAATCCACCCGGAGTATTCAACTCGATCAGAACTGCGGAATCCTTTTCCCGAACAGCTTGATCGAGCCCGCGGCCGATATATTCGGCAGTGATGGGATGAATCGTGTCATCCACGGAAAGCTTCAACACTTGACCGCGGGCTATCGGAAGAAGAGCGCTAAGAACCACGACAACCGCCGCTGCAGGACGCCAGAACGAATAGAATTTCATAGCCTATCGACTATTCTCTCTCAAAAGCTGCTTGCGGGAACGACTTTCTCAAGCCAAGCCTTTGGCAGAGGATTCGGACTGCGGACCCACAGAAGATTGGGCAGGTTCTACCCATCCCGGCAGCCTTGACGCGCCGATAATGAGCCTTGCCCCACGCTCGTATGTCCAATAAGACCAAGCCCATTGGATCATGACGAGCAGTCGATTGCGGAACCCGATGAGAAAGAAAATATGCACGAATAACCACGAGAGCCAGGCAAAGTAGCCCGAAATATGCACTTTGCCAAATTGCGCAATAGCTGCGGCGCGACCTATCGTGGCGAGACTGCCCTTGTCCACATAGAGGAAATCTCTGCGGGGTTCTCCATCCAGATCGCGTTTTATATTCCGCGCGACAGCAGCACCCTCTTGAAGTGCCACCGGAGCGACGCCGGGCAGCAGTTGGCCGTTCTTGTCCTTCAGCGCGGCGAGGTCTCCGACGACGAACACTTCAGGATGTCCGGGAATGCTGAGATCCGGGGTCACATCAACTCGGCCCGCGCGATCGATGGGGCCGCCCAGCTTCTTGCCGAGAGGCGAAGCCGCCACTCCCGCAGCCCAGAGGATGACGGCTGCCGGCAACTTGGTGGCGCCGGTGTAGACCGCTCCCGGCTCGATCTGCGTCACCATGGTCGACGTTCGGACTTCGACTCCCAGCTTTTGCAATTGGCGCTCGGCACTTCGGGACAGGTCTTCCGCGTAGGCCGGCAAGACACGCGGGCCACCCTCAATCAGAATCACTCGTGCTCGCGTCGGGTCGATCGCTCGAAATTCGTTCTTGAACGCGTGATGAACAATTTCGGCCAGTGTACCCGCCAGTTCAACGCCAGTGGGGCCTCCCCCGACGACAACAAGGTTCAATGGCATATGAGGCGCGCCGTTTGCCGCTTCGCGCTCCGCCAGTTCGAAGGCGAGCAAGACGCGCCCCCGGATTTCCGTTGCATCTTCGAGGGTCTTCAATCCTGGAGCCAGCCGCTCCCACTCGTCGTGCCCGAAATAGGCGTGGCTGGCACCGGCCGCGACGATCAGGTAATCATAGGGAAGTTCCATGTTGGAAAGCTTGACCACTCGCCGCGTCAGATCGAAATCCAGCACTTCTCCGAGCAGGACTTCGACATTACGCCGGCCCCGAAGAATCGAGCGAATAGGCGCCGCAATCTCTCCGGGAGACAAACCAGCCGTTGCGACCTGATAAAGCAATGGCTGGAAAGTATGATGGTTCCTACGGTCTACGACTGTGACCTGTAGCTTTAAACGCGACAGGAGTTGGGCCGCTTTCAAACCGCCGAATCCGGCTCCTACAATTACAGCGCGAGGGGATGTTTTCACTTCTGCAGGCATCACTAGATTTGATTCTGCAAGAGTATCAGCGATTCGTAGATAATTGCTCCGGCTAGCAGCAGGTACTATCAAGTAAGATGTCGAATCGATATCAAGTTTCCATGCAAACAGGCCAAGCCGGTCCGAATTGCGCGCCCACCGGGAAGTCGAGTTCCTCCTGGATCCAGTGGCTGGCGCCGTCATTCACCGATCTATTGTTCATTTGCATCCTGTTCTTGCTAACAACTGGTGGGTTTGCATCGAAATTGCTCGGCGATGCGGGGATCGGTTGGCACATTCGCGACGGTCAGCAAATCTTGCAGTCTCACAAGATCCCGCGGGTAGATTCGTTTTCGGCCACGATGGAAGGCAAGCAATGGTTCGCCTGGGAGTGGCTCTATGACGCAGGCATCGCCATTGTCAACGATCGTGCCGGCTGGAATGGAGTTGTATTCCTCACAGTCTTCGTGATTGCAACAACTTTTGCATATGCTTTGCGCCGTGCGTTGCTAGCTGGCGCCACACTGCCCATTGCACTCCTTCTTCTTGCCTTTGCGTTGGGAGCGTCAAGCATCCACTTCTTAAGCAGGCCTCATGTATTCAGCTGGTTGTTTAGCGTCATCTGGTTTTCGATTCTTGATGCGGCCAGCGCGAACGGCGATCTGCGACTTTGCAGAAGTCTTTATTGGCTTCCGGCCCTCATACTTCTTTGGGCTAATCTGCACGGGGGCTTTCTATTTGGGTTGATCTTGTGCGCGATTTATCTGGTAGCCGGAGTGATTTCATACTGGACAGGCACGAATCCTGCGGCGCGAGAAAAGGCTGGGAAGTGGCTACGGCATTTATCTGTCGTTACTGCACTTAGTTTCCTCGTGAGTTTGATTAATCCCCATGGTGTCTCGCTCTATACGCATATTTACCACTATCTGGGCGACCGCTTTCTAATGGACCATATCGAGGAGTTTCAATCGCCAAATTTTCATGGCGTTGCCCAGAAATGTTTCGGATTATTGCTCCTGATCACTTTCGTGGCCCTTGCTGCCAACCGCGAAAAGATGCAAACCACCCATTGGATGGTAATTTTGTTCGCAGTATACAGTGGATTGTATGCATCGCGGAACCTTCCGGTTTCGTCATTGCTGATCGCACTGGTAATTGCGCCTCTATTATCGAGCGAAATTGCGGCAGCGGCCGAAAATGGCGGTTTCTTGGCACCTGTCCGCTCCATATTTCGTTCTCTGAGCGGCTTCTCAACGCGAGTGACTATGATGGAAACCCGCTTTCGCGGTCATGTCTGGCCCGTTATCGCAGTTGTATTGGGTTTGTGGATTTGCCTTCACAAGGGCGCGCTCGGTTCTCATCAAATGATGAATGCCCAGTTCAGTGAGTCCCGCTTCCCCACACGGGCTGTGCGATTCGTCGAAGAAGAAAATATTCATGAACCTATTTTCGCGCCGGATTACTGGGGCGGGTATCTCATCTACAGCCTTTATCCATTGAGTAAGGTTTTCGTGGATGACCGGCATGATTTGTACGGTTCGAGATTTTTCCGGGAATATCTCACAACCATCCATGTCGAACCAGGATGGAATGTTCTGCTCGACCGATTGCAGGCGCGCTGGGTCTTAGTTCCACGCGAATCTCCTCTGGCCAACATTCTCAAAGAGACGCCTGCATGGAAGGTGGTGTACCAGGATAAAACTGCAGTTTTATATCATCAAACGAATTGAGTGCGCTCTTTGTCTGCCTGACTTATCTCGTATCGATATCGAAACCAAGAATCACGTTCACTTCAACAGGCTGACTGCCGCGCATTGCCGGACTGAATTTCCATTCGCGCAGCGCTGCCACCACTTTCGCGGTCATTTCGGCGCTGGCCGGTTCTAACACGCGCAGGCCGCCGAGCAAACCCGTCTTATCCAAGGTGCACGCAATAATCAGCCGCGCCGGCATGAGTTTCGGAGGCAGATTTGTCCGGAGAGGTCGTGGTGAAGTCAGAGCTTGAGAATACGTATGCTGCGACGACGTTGGATCCGCAAATTGCATCACCGCGGTGCCCAGTGTCGTAGGGAGATAAATCGTATAGTTGTCCCCGGAAAGCTTTCCGTATAGATCGAAAGCGCCACCCGAACGGGAGGTCGCGACCACCGTGACTCCTTCTCCCAGGCTTCCGTTTTTTCCTGAACGCACTGGGGCCGAGGGCGCGGAACCGTTGGTGGTAAAACTAGGGAGCGTGACAATATTATTGCCTCCACCATGTACCGAAACTCCGGGCAATGGCGGGTTGGGGACGGTCCCACTACCGGCGCCACCTTTGCCAGGATAAGGAGAAATACCAGTCTTGGCATTCAAGTCGGCGGCGTGACCCGTTCCCGATGTCGTGGCACCCGGTGCGGTCCCCACGGGACCCCCGCCACTGCCAGTTCCGAAGTCAATTCCTGTACCGCCTCGGCTTCCACCGATTCCGGGTTTCGCACCCCCGGTGGGTGACAATGCTAGCGCGCCTGCCCCGGCCTTGTTGGGTACGGCTGGCGTTGCTCCCGGCTGCGCAGAAACGACAACTCCTGTGGTGTTGCCTGAGCTTGCGCTGGCGGCAGGGGCCGGCACTGCGCCGGCATCCAAGGCCGATGTCAATCCGCGAGCTGATGTAATTTTCCCGCTCGTTCCAAACGAAGACCCACTCGAGACGTTGGGTGGCGGCGGAACTACGGCTGTTCCCAAGGCCGCGATTTGTTGACTCGCGAGAGTGCTGCTCGGCGCTGTTACGCTAGGCGTAACCGGCGCGGCATTATTCCACTCGCCGAGTTTATGTGCCGAAGGCGACAGACCCGCATCCACGGGTGGTGGGACCGCCGTTGTGCTGCCTAGGCCGGCGAGTGCCCGCTGACTCTGTGGTGTTCCGTTCACTTGTACTGTCGGAGGTACCACTTGGGGACGCAGTTCTCCTGGCCCATAGCCTGGCCCAGTCTTGGCCAGATCACGCATAATTTGCGTAGGTGGGGGCGCGATTACGCTGGGCGCGGGCAACGTCAGCCTGGCTGTCGCATTGCTGGCCCTTTCTGGCGCAGAAACTGGCGGAGGCACAACTTGAACCCGCTGCGAGCCCGGCAAGCGCATGGGCAACCCATCGGCTTGAGTGGGACTCGGCGCGGGAGGGACAACGCTTGTGTCCAATTTGGGTGCAGTAAGCAGCGTGTCCCGACGTACATTGTTCTGCGGCGCTGGGGCTACGGGACTGGCAGCCATAGATGGTATTTGCCGGCTGGACGTTATACCTTGTGTCGGTACAGGCCCAGGAGTTTGCGCCTTGTAGGCAAGGAGATTTGCTACAGCTGCTTCGGATTGCGGGAGGTTCAATTTTGGGGCGTCCAACACTTTTTCCCGCAGCACATCGCCACGAACCACGCGAATCGCCTGTGTACGGTGAAACGCATGCAAACCGCCAGCCCGGCCCATTTGGCCAGCCGAGGCCCCGCCATTGTCCTCGGTTCTTGGTAGCTCGTCGGCTGAAAAGTAGAGGACGTCATACTTGGGCGGCGCGGCTGGCATTTTGGGCCGCATTTGCGCCAGCTTATCAGGCAGAATCGCCAAGAAAACCAGCAGCAGAAATTCCGCAAGGCAAACCAACGGCATATTCCGGTAGGGAAACAATCCGCTTTGCGCTTCGCCAGCGAGCGGCCGAGGAGATCGAGCGAGCGCCGGGCCGATTGCGGTAAGAAACTCCTGCCACGGAGACGGCCACTCAATCAGAAGTTGCAAGTCTTTGGTCTGAGTTTGCTCTTCGATTTGGAGTTGTTCGGTCAAACCGCAACCTCGGCCGCCCCATTCGCCACAATTTTAATTTTGTCACCGCAAGCCGTGCCAGTCGCGGAGATGCAGCCGGTTGGCAGCTCCAGGACGGATTTGGCGCGAGATAGCACCGGAGCAAACCGCCACGGTTTCAGATTGGCCTCAAGATGGATGACCTCGTCCTGCGAATCCAAGTAAAGAACGTCAATGGGAAAACTCATCGCGAACGTATGCACGCCATGACAGGGGGCAATCCAAAGACCGCTTCCAGTGGTGAAATCGTGCCTGGCTGTACCAATGAGGCCGCGCAATCGCGTCCAGTGGGTGAGGGCGGTGCTGAGCCGTGTGCAGAGATACGCTTGACGGGTAAGATTTAGTGCGTATCCGGCGGTAGCAGACAAGGTCCTCACTCCTTGATTGTAACTTCCAGCTGCTTCTGCCTAATGCTTCGGCGACAGGGTGCGAATCAGCTGGATGATCGCGGGCCCCAGAGTGACGAAGATAATCGAAGGCAGAACGAACAGAACAAGGGGGATGACCATTTTGATGGTAGTTTTGGCGGCCGCTTCTTCCGCGCGCTGCCGTCGTTCGGTACGCAAAGAGTCGGAGTGAACACGTAAAGCCTGCGCCACACTGGTACCGAAGCGGTCGGTTTGCACCAATGTGCCGACCAGAGATCGGATGTCTTTTACACCGGTGCGGAGGGTGAGGTTCTTTAACGCCTCAGCCCGAGGCTTGCCGGCGCGCATTTCCAGGTTGACGAGATAAAATTCCTCGCTGAGTTCCGGATGGGCGTGATGCAGATCCTGCCCCACGCGCTGCATCGCTTGATCGAGGGCAAGGCCAGCTTCCACGCAGATTACGGTCAGATCGAGCGCATCGGCGAGGCCGAGCGTGATGCGATGCTGACGCTGACGGATCAACCGCTTTAAGATGATGCGCGGGATAAAAAAGCCCAGCCCCCCTATGCCAACCATTAAAGCGAGATTGAGTTGAGGCGAGACTGCCAGCACGATCAGCATTCCTAGCAGGGCTAGGGCAACTCGGCTACCTACATAAAAAGTCAGATGTTTGGATTCGCGGTAACCGCCTTCAATTAACCAACCGCGGGTTCGCGAGACCTCGCTGGGAGAAAGCGGGATGGCTTTGCTGAGTGGATCCAGCGCTTGCTCCAGCCGTTCCCTCAAGGCCCGCTTCGGTTGCTGTTGAATTTTTTGGAATCCTAAGGATCGTAAGCGCGACCCAATCACCGACGACGGCGCATAGACCGCAGCCCCAAAGAAAAATACTGCCAGGGCAATGGTTAGAAAAACGATAACTGTGAAAATCAGCGCCATAACTCAGACTTGTATACGAATAATTTTGCGAATTACAAAATAGCCGATCGTTTGCAAACAAATGCCAGCCACCAAAAGTGTATGGCCAATCGGATCCGTGAACAACGGTTGAATAAATCCCGGATTCATCGCCAGCATGGCAACCACGATTAGAGGAGGCATGCCCATCAACAGCATCATGGTAAGCCGCCCTTGTGCGGTATAAACCTTTACTTGCCGCATGATCTTGAACCGTTCCCGGATTACATAAGATAGGTTATCGAGAATTTCGGCCAAGTTTCCACCAGTTTCGCGTTGCAGCATGACCGCGGTAACAAAGAATTTCACATCAACTAGCGGTACTCGATCGGTCAGATTCAATAAGGCATCGCGGACCGGAAGGCCGAATTTCTGTTCTTCGTATAATTTGCGGAACTCCGACGCAACCGGTTCCGACGTCTCGGTGGATATCATTTCGAGGGCAGTGGTAAAAGCGTGTCCGGCACGAACAGCGCGCGCCAACGTGTCAATGGCCTCCGGGAAGAGTTCTTCGAATTTCTGAAATCGCTTTGCCCGCCGGTAGGAGGTGTAAGCGTAGGGCACGATAGCGCCGAAAATCAACCCCACCCAAACAAATTGCAAGGACCCAGCGAATGCATAGGTGAGAAAGGCAAAGAGCACAGCGGTCACGGCAGAGAGCATGAGAACTGTCCCCGCGCGCAGATCCAGATCAGCCTGCGACAGCATCGTTTGGAAGTTGGTGATTTGCTCGGAACGCCGCAGCAAGCTATCCAGCGCGGGGATTTTGCTGAGCATTTCGTCCCGCAGTAAAGCCAGTTCGGCGTTCGGCCGGGCTTCATCCGCCTGCTCGACCTTC
>Ga0187847_10000844_pt1 | contig 30512 bp, 23 predicted proteins | sample June2016WEW_4_10_FD_132458 | JGI IMG/M metagenome (GOLD analysis project Ga0187847, IMG submission 132458) | Peatland microbial communities from SPRUCE experiment site at the Marcell Experimental Forest, Minnesota, USA - June2016WEW_4_10 | ecosystem: Environmental > Terrestrial > Soil >...
CGCGCCGACCTGGCCCGCCAGCGCATCGGCATGGTCTTCCAGAGTTATCACTTGCTCGATGATCTCACTGTGGCCGAGAACATCGATTTGCCGCTCTCTTACAAGAACCTGCCCGCAAAGGAACGTCAGGCCATGGTGGCCGACATTCTCGACCGCTTTCAGATAGTTGCGAAGAAGGACCTGTTTCCTTCGCAGCTCTCTGGCGGCCAGCAGCAACTGGTCGGCATTGCGCGCGCTGTGGTCCACGCGCCTGAGCTTTTGCTGGCAGACGAGCCAACCGGCAACCTGCACTCCACGCAAGCCCGCGAGATCATGGAACTGTTCTGCCAGCTCAACAGCCAGGGCACCACTATCGTGCAGGTTACGCACTCTGAAGAAAACGCACGTTACGGCAAGCGCATCCTCGAACTGCGCGACGGCTGGCTGACGCGCGATGAGTTACTTGAGCCAAAGGCAACGGAGGTCGGCGCACAGTGAATCAATTCAAGTCCAATTCGGCTCGCGGCACGAAGATCGCAGCGGCCATTCTTCTTTTGCAGGTGAACCTGGTGCTGGCTACTACATCGGCTGCCGCGCAGCAGCCGGCTCAACCCGCGTCCGGAGATCCGTCCCAGGCTCAAGCGCAAAATCCGGGACGGAGTCCGCAGTTTCAGACCACGACGCCCACACAAACTACGCCAGAGGCTCCGACGCCCGCAGCGAGCATTACCGCGACAGCGCCACCGACTCTGGCGCAGCAGGCCCAGCAGGCGCAGCAGCAGTCGTTTGCTCCGGCGCGACCGTTTGATGTGCCAATGCCCCACTCGCATAACCCGCTTTTCCCCTATAAGCCCAGCACCGCGCCTGAGCTGGACCTCAGCAACTCACCGCGCCTGGGAAATCTAATCCGCGATGGAAAGATCTATGTTTCACTGCATGACGCGATCGCAGTGGCCATCGAGAACAACCTCGATCTGGCTTACTTCCGCTATAACTTCCCCATCGCTCAGACCGATATCCTGCGGACCAAATCGGGCGCCACTGCCAACGGCGTCAATGCTGTAGTCACTCAATCCACCCAGGGTGGTTTCAGCTCTTCCGCCTCCGGCGCGGGTGGAGGAGGCAGCTCGGGTGGGTCCGCCGCCGCGGGCAATGGCGGAATCGTCACTTCGACCCTCGGCGCCGGTACCAGCGTTTCGTCGTTCGACCCTTACCTCACATTCAACGGTCACGTCGATCACACTACCACCCCGGAAGTCAACCAATTTCAGGTCGGTACTCCGCTTTTTAAAACCAACACGATCGAGGTGCTGTCGAACTTTTCCCAATCGTTTCCTATCGGGACAAATATCTCGGCTACCTATCAGGGAGAACGGCTTGCGGTCAACTCCCCGGACTTCAGCATCAATCCTGAGCTTTTTTCCAATTTTGGGTTGCAAATCACCCAGCCCCTTCTGTCAGGCTTCGGGCTCTCGACCAATGAGCGTTTCATCCGCATCGCTAAGCGCAACGCTCAGATCACCGACCTTGTTTTCAAACAACAGGTCATCGCTACCGTGACACAGGTGGAGAACATTTACTGGGATCTTGTGAATGCCTACGACAGCGAGCAGATCAGTGAGCGGTCTCTCGGTTTCGCCAACAAGAATCTCTCCGACGATCAAAAGCAGCTCGAACTCCAGGCCATCCCTGCGATGCAGGTGATGACAGATCAGTCTGCCGTGGCAACCGCCGAAGGCAACCTCACGGTGGCGCGTGCCAGTCTGCGGCTGAACGAGCTATTGATGAAGAACATTCTCACCAAGGTCGACGATCCCGCGATCGATGAGATGCCGGTCATTCCCCTCGACCTGAAGGCAGATCCCGACCCGAATGCCGACAAAGCTATGGACGATCTCATTGCCGAGGCTGAGAAGAAGCGGCCCGAGGTTGCCATCTACCAGATGTCGGCCGAGGTGCAGAAGCAGTCATTGAAAGACATCAATAGCGAGCTTTTGCCGACTCTTAACGTGTACGGCCTCATAGCCGGACAAGGCGTCGCTGGCCCGAAGAGCCCCAATTGCGACCTCGGCCCGCAGGATTGCTCTACCAATCTGCCCACGGGTTTCCCCGGCATGTTCGTGAACACCTTCAACTACTCGGCTCCGGAATACCAGGTTGGGATGACGTTATCCATCAATCTGCGCAACCGCCAGTTCAAAGCCGATCAATTCCGCGCTGTGTTAACGTACCGCCAGAGCCAGATCGCCTCAGTGCAGCAGCAGAAAAACATTCTCTTCGACGTACGTAACTCGAAGTTTGCTCTTGAACAGGCTCAGGCCCAGGTTGATGCGGCCCAGAAAGCGTGCGACCTGGCGCAGAAGACATTCGACATCGTCAAGCAGGAGCAGGTGCTTGGCGCGAAATCGGGCTTAGATACGCTGAACGCAGACATCGTGCTGGCCCAGGCCGAGTCCGCTTTGGATGCGGCGCAAACAAACTACGAGAAGAAGAAGGTAGATATCGATCGCGCCACCGGTGACACACTGGAGCGGACGGGCGTCTCGATCGACGACGCAAAAACGGGGGTCGTATCACGTGTGCCATAAAATCGCATTAGTACCTAGGAGCGTCCTTAGCGCTGGGAGCACAGAACTGAGCGACGCACTGAGTGCAGGACAATCCTCACGATGACCGACTCTCGCAAACAGGAGAATATTCGTGTTCTGGTTGCCGACGACCAGCCTCCCATCCTAGAAGCTGTCGAACTGCTCCTCGGTCCTCAGGGTATCTCGGTCGATTGCGTCCGTTCTCCCCGCCTGTTGCTTGAGGCGATGGGCCAGAACGACTACGATGTCTTGCTCATTGACCTCAACTACACCCGTGACACCACCTCAGGCCAAGAGGGTCTGGATCTGCTGGCCCGCATCCAGGAGATGGACCCCCGCATCCCGGTGATTGTCATGACCGCATGGGGAAACATTGATCTCGCGGTCGAGTCAATCAAGCGAGGCGCGAGAGACTTTGTGCAAAAGCCATGGGAGAACGAGCGTCTTGTTTCCCTCGTCCGCGTCCACGCCGAGCTTCATCATGCATTGCGCCGCGCGCGACAGCTTGAACTGGAGAACCGTCTGCTTCGTGCCGAGGGCATGCCGGAATTCATTGCCAGTGCACCCGCTATGCGCCCGGTCCTTGAACTCATTGCGCAGGTCGGACCCTCCGATGCCAACGTACTGATAACCGGCGAACACGGAACCGGCAAGGAGATCGTGGCCAAGCTCCTCCACGCCGCCTCGCCGCGTTCCCGCATGGCTCTTGTCGCCGTGAACGCCGGCGGTCTTCCTGAAGGCACCTTTGAGAGCGAGATATTCGGCCATGTGAAGGGCGCATTCACTGATGCCCGCACTGATCGCATCGGTCGCTTCGAGCTTGCAAACGGCGGGACGCTCTTTCTCGACGAAATTGCCAATGTCCCCATGCGACAGCAAGCCAAACTGCTGCGCGTGCTGGAGACCGGTGAATTGGAGCGCGTGGGTTCGTCGCAGACACGCCGCGTGGACGTACGCGTTCTTTCCGCAACCAATGCGCAACTTCCTGAAGAGGCCAAGGCCGGCAACTTCCGCGAAGACCTTCTTTTCCGCATCAACACCGTGGAGATTCATCTGCCCGCGTTGCGTGACCGCCGCGAAGATATACCGCTGTTGGCTGCTCACTTTCTGGCTCGCAACAGGACGCGTTATCGCAAGCAGGTCGCTGACTTTTCTGCCGCTGCTATGCGGCAGATGATCCAGTATCCCTGGCCAGGCAATGTGCGCGAACTGGAGCACACTGTTGAGCGCGCTGTGCTGCTGTGCCGCGGAGATGAGATTGAGCCGTCGAACCTCATCATCGCTGGCGCGCGTTCGGCTCCCGAATCTTTTGAGAACATGAGCATCGATGAAGTGGAGGCGCTGCTCATACGCAAGGTCATGCGTCGATGCGACGGCAACATCTCGCAGGCCGCGGAGTCTCTCGGACTCAGCCGCGCCGCGCTTTATCGCCGCATCGAAAAATATGGACTCTAGAAAGCTTGCCCGGAGACGCCGCCGCTCGGCTGTCCGCCGGGCGTGGCTTTACTGCTTGTTCCTGGCGGCGCCCGCGTTGCTGCTTGCCGCCGTCTTTCTTTACCAGCGTGAAGTGACTCTCGCACCGTCGATCCTGATCTTCGGTTGCCTGCTGATCTACTTTGCACTGATCTCCGCCGCGCTGATTGAAGGCATGGTGCGACCCCTGCAGACGCTCTCAAACGTGGTGTCGTCGCTGCGCGAGGGAGATTACTCCTTCCGCGCCCGTGGAGCTGCAGCTCCCGACGCAATTGGGGAGTTGGCGGCGGAGGTCAATGCACTCGCTGATCTCTTGCAGAAACAGCGTGTCCGATCGCTCGAGGCTACCGCTCTGCTGGGTCGCATCCTTGAGGTTATGCACGCGCCTCTGTTCGCCTTTGACCGCGAGAACCTGCTTCAGCTGGTCAACAACGCCGGCCTGAAATTATTGGGCCTGCCTCATGCGCGTTGTTTCGGGCGCACTGCCCGCGAACTTGCCCTGGAGGACCTGCTCAAGGCGCCCGATCAATCCGTCCACTCTTTCAGCTCACGGTCAACTAGATGGCTATTGCGCAAAGCATATTTCCGCCAGGACGGAGCTCCTCACACATTGCTGTTGCTGGCAGATGTGAGCCTACCGCTTCAAGAGGAGGAACAGATTGCCTGGAAGCGTTTGATTCGCGTTCTGGGCCACGAACTGTCGAACTCCCTAGCGCCAATTAAGTCCATTGCGGGAAGCCTTCTCGCGCGTGTTGAGAAAATGGAGGGTCAGGATGATGCCACTCTGCACGACTTTCGCCGTGGCCTCGGTGTTGTAGAAAGTCGCGCCGACTCTCTGCACCGCTTCGTCCAGTCATACCGCCTGCTGGCGCAGTTACCTCCGCCGCACTTGAAGCCGGTGCTGTTTGGGGCTCTGCTTGAGCGCGTTGCTCATCTGGAGCAGCGGCTGCCCGTTGAACTCGAACCCGGCCCTTCCGTCACTCTCAACGCCGATCCCGATCAATTGGAACAGATGTTGATCAATCTGGTGGCCAATGCAGTCGATGCTTCGCTTGCGAATGGTTTGCACCCAGTGCGGGCCACATGGCAGGTCGCCGATGGCAGCCTGCTGGTGATCATTGAAGATCGCGGCCTCGGCATTGCCAACACAGAAAACCTCTTTGTTCCGTTCTATACCACTAAGCCCGCTGGAAGCGGCGTCGGCCTGGCTCTTGCGCAACAGATCGCCCGCGCTCACGGCGGCGAGATCAGGCTACTGAACCGCGACGACGGGGAGGGTGCACGCGCCACTATCCGCCTGCCGCTTTAGCGATCACTCCTCTGTCTCTGCGGGCCACCACTCACTAACAGCGGCTCAATCTCCATGGCGACTACGCAGTTCCGCCCGCTGTTCTTCGCGCGATAGAGCGCTGCGTCAGCGGCCTGGACAATGGCATCGTGGTCCGGTGGAAAGCCGGATGCGACGCCAAAGCTCGCGGTGAGTTGGATTGCTGTTTCTCCATGCAGAATGCGCGCAGACTGTACCGCCATGCGGAGCTGCTCTGAGCGGAGCCGCGCGCCAACAAAGCTCGAGCCGGGCAGAATCAACATGAATTCTTCGCCGCCGTAGCGGCCCACCGAGTCGTAGTTGCGCACCGATCGCTGGAAGATATTGCCGATTTCCTTCAGTACGGCGTCTCCGGCCGGGTGTCCGAAGGTGTCATTGACCTCTTTGAAGTGATCCAGATCCACCAGGATCACGGTCAGCGGCGATCGGTCGCGCTGTGATCGGTCTACCTCCTGGCGCAACCTTTCGATGATAATGCGATGATTCCAAAGTCCAGTCAGGTCGTCGCGCTCGGCAAATCGGCGCATCTTCTCCTGGGTGCGCAGCAGTTCAGTCTTTTCCTGTTCCAGGGCAAGCGTGCGGGTCTGAATCGCCTTCTCCAATTGGCGCTTTTGCCCCATCAGCAGTTGAATGCGCCCACGCCAAATGAGCATGACGCCAATGCCGGCCAGCAGCGCCAGCGCGAGCCTCAAAACACTAGTCTGCCACCAGCGTGGTGTGATTCGAAAAGCGATCTCGCTCACCGGGCTGACCAAATCTCCCGAGCCATCCATCGTCTCGGCCTGGAAAAGGTAGTTCCCCGGGGCAAGCCGCGGGTACCGCACTTTGCTCTCCGCTGTCTCCACCCACTCCGATTCCAAACCCACGAGTCGGTAGCGGATGTGGCTATGACGCGCATCGCGAAAGCTCAGTGATGCTATCGAAATGGTGAGAGGGTCGGTTCTCCACGGCAAAGCTTCTCCGTTGGCGATGATTGTGCCGCCAAATGCCGCCAGGGAGAAAACCGGGGCCTGCGGCACAACGGCCGCGTCCGTCTGCGGATTTAGAAAATGCGCCAGTCCACCTGACGTGCCAATCCATAAGCTTCCGTCCGGATCCTCGGCAAGCGCATAGGCGTCCAGGTCATTCCAAACTAAGCCGTCGTCCTGCGTGTAGCTTCGCCAGTGTTGTCCATCGAAGACGGACAAACCGGTGTCCTGGCCAGCCCAAAGCCAGCCACGCTTGTCGACCGTCAGCGAAACTACCTGGTCCGACAGAAGGTGCGCGCGAGGGATATGCTCCGAATTCAGAATTCGATTATCGACAATACGCAGCCGCGTCAGCCCCGCAAGAGCACCCGTCGCCCAGAGGTTTCCCGCCGGATCGGCCACAATATGAAATGGGTTTATGCTCGAAAGTCCTGGGTCAATGCTGTGCCAGCCACTGTCGTCCAGCCGGAAGAGTCCCCCGTCGGATGCTGCCCAGAGATGCTTCGCGGCATCGAGGCACAAGTCAGTAAAGCGCTTCGCTGGATCAATGAATGCTTTGTCTCGCACCAGGCTCGGAGTATGGTCGCCCGATTCTGTATTCACCAGGTAAAGCCCACCGTCTGTCGCCACCCAAAGAAGACTCCCGCCGTCACTGAGAATGCGGTAGACCTCGGGAATTTTCCATTGCCTGCCTGACAGTGTCTTGGGGTCGATCCGAACCAGGTTGCCGGCTGCAGAGCCCATCCAGATGCCACCGTCCGGGGTCTCCGCCAGCGAGTCCGCTCGCACTGTCTCAATGCCGGCCCCCTGCCATTCCTTCGCGCTCTGCTCGCCGGCGGGAATGTAGTCGAGGCCCGATTCAGTGCCTACCCAAAGCCTACCGCTGCGGTCCCGCAACGTGGCCCACACAATGTCGTCGCTCAATCCGCTCTCGACTGTATAAGCCTCCCAGCGGTCCTGTCCCACCCAGCGTTTCAGCCCGTGGCCCACCAGCCCAATCCAGGTGGAACCCTCCCGATCGACAAAAAGTGCGGAAATGTCATAGCGCGATAGTCCATTGGCGGCCGTGACCATTTGCCAACGGTCATTCTCGAATAGCCCGAAGGAAGGACCCTGCGAGGCCACGATTCGGCCCTGTGCATCTTGAGCCAGCGAAACATAAGGTGCATAGTTCGAGTGGCCGGGGAGGTTGTGAAGTTCGAGTCGGTTCTCAGCAGGAATCAATTCACCAAGGTCCGTTGCATTGCGCATCCATAGGTGCCCGTCGCGCGCAAGCAACAGATGATGCCAGGGCCCCTCTGGGAGATGCAGCGCGGCGCCCAGATGTGTTGTCTTGCCGCCTGCTAGCTGGCAAAGGTCTTTGTCGCAACCGAACCAAAGGACCCCTCCGGGGCCAGACTGCACGCTCCAAATCGCCGAGCCCTCCAGGTGCATCGCCTCCGCAGCCCACTGGCCGGGAGCCACACGCCGCAGCCTGAATGTGCCGCTTCGGTCGGCCGCAATTACCTCGTCTGCTGACACCGCGGTGAAGACGGTTCCGATCCTCAACGAAAACTGAGTATACGGAGCCGGTGCATTCACCGTCGCAAAACTGCCGTTGGGAAGACTGAAGTAAATGCCGGCCGTGGTTCCCACCCACAAGGTGCCATCCGGTCCCGTAAACAAGCTTTGGATGGCGTGTTCCTTTACCCCTTCGCCTTCGCCGTAACGCCGAAACTGCCGCCCATCGTAGCGATACAAGCCGTTTTCAGTACCAACCCAGAGGTAGCCGGAGCGGTCCTGGACAATGCTGTTTACGTTCAGGTCGCCCAGGCCGTCGTTCGCCTCGCTGAAGCTGAATTGCTGGCAAAGGGCCCAAGGCGCGGCAAAGCCGAGTACGGCAAGGCCGCACGTCAGGGCCCTCGTGATGCATTTCACGTTCCGCACCGGAGTTGGCAACGACTTACCCTTCAAACGGATTGAGTCCAATATATACCCGGCTTGCGCGCAGGAAGGAAAGCGCCCAGGCAGACACAACCGAGTTGTCTAAGGCTCGACGTAATGTGCCTCAGTCGCAGATAAGGGCGGCCTCGGGAAAGCATTGCACCTCATCTTCAAGGCTCAGATCGACGCTCAGTTCGGCCGGCGCATTCTCTGAAGCTCGACTCGCAAAGAAGGATTCCACTTCACCGAGCACTTCAGCCCCAGTTCGCGCATGGTAGATGGCCGCCCTCAACTTCGCCCCGCCAGGGACGCCATGAGTGAACCAGGTGGCAAACTGCTTCATCTTGCCCGCTGTCTCGCCTATGCGGCCGTCGCGCGGCAAGTCTCTCGTAGCTTCAGCCTCATCCAGCAACATTTGAAAATAGGCGTGGATCATCCGGTAGCGATCCTCCACAGATGCCCGCTCGTATCTACCGGTCGCCGTATACTGCGCAATCTGCCTGAAAATCCATGGATTCGCAGGCGCCGCTCGCCCAATCATCACGGCGTCGCAGCTTGTCTGCGCCACCATCGCGGCCGCGTCTTCCGGCGTGCGGATGTCCCCGTTTCCGATCACCGGGATTTTCACCGCCTGCTTGACTGCGGCAATCCACTCCCACTGCGCCTGGCCGCTATAGCCCTGTTCCCGCGTCCGCGCATGCAATGCTAGGGCGTTCAGGCCTTCGGCTTCGGCCATCCGTGCCAGATCCATGCACACAATCTGCTTCTCATTCCACCCCAAGCGAAACTTCACGGTGAAGGGAATCGAGACTGCCTTGCGCACGGCACGAAAGATCTCGCCGATCTTTGGAAGGTCGCGCAGAAGTCCAGAGCCGCCGTTGCATCCAACCACGCGCTTGGCCGGGCAGCCCAGATTCAAATCGACAGTGTCGAAACCGGTCTCCTCCACAATGCGTGCGGCTTCGGCGAGCGTCCCTGCATTCGAGCCGAATAGCTGTGCTCCGATTGGATGCTCGTCGTCATAAAACGTCAGGTAACGCCGACGCTTCGATTCGCGCATCCGTGCCAACCCGTCGGCTGACGTGAACTCTGTCATCAACAGCCCGCAACCGGATTGAGAATTGGTTACCGCTGCCTCGACTCCAGATCCATCAGCGTCAGCGGCAGACGTGGTTGTGCTGAATAAACTGGCATGCCGGATAAACCGCCGAAAGACCGTATCCGTGACGCCAGCCATGGGCGCCAGTACAGTTGCCGGAGACACCAGCACCGTCCCCACGCGCACTTCAGCCGGTACCCTCGTCTCCGGGGGCATCGCGTGCTCCTTCGGGTTGTCCCAATCCTTCTTCACGGTAAAGCCTTTGCCTGCCATAATTTTCACCTGAACGAAGTTGGGCCTCCGCCGTGGCGGAGGCCCAATCGTCCATTCCGAATGGTCTCGGCGACGGTTACTTGGCCGCGGAAACCTCGCCGGCCTTGGCGTACTTGCGACGGAACCGTTCCACGCGGCCCGCTGTGTCTACCAGGCGCTGCTTGCCGGTAAAGAACGGGTGGCAAGCCGAGCAGATTTCCACGTGAATGTCGCCCTTGTGGGTCGAGCGGGTCTCAAAGTTGTTCCCGCAGGCGCACAACACCCGCACTGCGGAGTAATTGGGATGAATCTTTTCCTTGGGCATCTACAAAACCTTTCCTGCAATCATTCTATTGTATGGGGATTTGAGTGGTTTAGCAATCCACGCCAGTTCAGGTGGTAGCCCTGATGCCACACTACACACATTCCAGCCTCCGCCGCCCCAAGGTTGGTGGGTCTCATCACAACCAATTGGTTTCGAAATCATTTAGACTCGTTCGGTTCGCGCGGACTGATGTTATTGGCTCCCTGCAATTTGCGGCCCTGCCTAATCCGCCCGCGCGTCCATGGGAAGGGTCAAAATGGGTAAGCGCTTAGCAGTTCTTGCAACCAGCCTCGCGATAGTGTGGATCGGAGGGTGCGGTAGCGGCAGCGGGGGTGGTGGAGGAAATAGCACGCCACCGGCGCAACAAGCCGCGACTCCCACCTTCAGCCCGGCTGCTGGGGCCTACACCTCTGCGCAGACGGTCACTCTGGCCGACACCACCACCGGGGCGACCATCTACTACACAACCAATGGATCTGCGCCAACCGAAACTTCGTCTGTCTATTCAACGCCGATTGCGGTATCGTCCACCACCACTGTCAATGCAATTGCCGCCAATCCCCCGAGCTATTTGAACAGCAGCGTCGCCACGGCCATCTACACCATCAACATTCCCGCCGCGGCGACGCCTACATTTTCTCCAGCCCCTGGAACGTACACCGCCGCGCAGAGTGTGACACTCTCCGACACAACCACCGGAGCCGCGATCTATTACACGACCGATGGATCGACTCCGACCGCCGCATCAACCCTATATTCGCCGTCGACCCCAATTGCTGTTTCATCCACAACGACCATCAATGCCATCGCAGTCGCCTCAGGCTATATAACCAGCGCGGTCGCAACCGGAACTTACACCATCAATATCCCTGTCGTCGCAACTCCGACCTTCACACCGGCTCCCGGTTCATTCACGAGTCCCCAGTCCGTAACTCTCTCCGATGCAACGGCCGGAGCATCGATCTACTACACAACCAACGGTTCTGCGCCAACCACTTCGTCGACCCTTTATTCTCCGTCAAGCCCGATCGCTGTCCCGTCCGCAGCCATCACTATTAAAGCCATTGCCGTTGCTGCGGGCTATACCAACAGTGCCGTTGCTACAGGCACCTACACGATCATTGGGCCATCCGTATCCATAGTCCTGAGCACCGACGATGAGACGCAGCTTATGGCCGCGCAGCCCACCGTCAATTTCCTCACCGGCAGCACAACCGATGCGACCACCAGCACCGTGGTTGTCGATCCCACGCAGCAGTATCAATCCATCGAGGGCTTCGGTGCGGCCTTTACCGACTCAGCCGCCTATCTGCTCATGCAGGTTGAGCCATCGGCATCCCTCCCCGGCACTCTCAACGACCTGTTCACGCGCAATGGAAATGGCATCGGCCTCAGTTTCATGCGCATCCCTATGGGCGCATCGGATATCGCGCAGTCCGTGTATTCCTACGACGACGTGCCCGTGGGCCAAACCGATCCAACCCTGGCCAACTTCTCAATTGCTCATGATCAGGCCTACATCCTGCCTCTCATCCAGCAAGCGAAGGCGCTGAATCCCCAAATGAAGCTTATGGCCAATCCCTGGAGCCCGCCCGGATGGATGAAAGATCCTGCATCGATGAGTCCAGTTTCCATGCTGGGCGGAACGCTCCTGATGACCACGACCGACGAGACAGCCTTCGCCAACTACTTCGTCAAGTACATTCAGGCGTACCAGGCGGCAGGCGTGCCCATCGATTACATCTCGCTTCAGAATGAGCCGCTCAATATCACCACGTCCTATCCGAGTATGGGCATGAGCGATACCGTGCAGTTGTCTTTGCTGCAGAACTACGTGCTTCCTGCGCTCGCGTCCAACAGCATCTCCACAAAGGTCTTCGTCTACGACCACAATTGGGATACTCCGTCATATCCCCAATTTGTTCTCTCCAGTCTGAGCGCCCCGCAACTTGCTCAGGTTGCCGGTACCGCATGGCACGGCTACGGCGGCGCACCCGGAGCACAGCAGCTTTTACAGAACCAGTTTCCAACTCTCGGCAACTGGGAGACTGAACACTCCGGCGGGACATGGGTCTCCGACCAATTCGCCTCTGACATGCTTGAGATCACCGAGGTGCTGCGCAACTCCGCCAAGTCCTACGTCAAGTGGAGCCTCGCACTGAATCAGAACCTTGGGCCCGATCTCACGCAGAACGACCCTCCACTGACCGGATGCAACACCTGCACGCCTATCGTCACCGTCAACAGCTCAACAGGCGCAGTCACCAAGGACATCGAGTTCTACACCCTCGGTCATTACAGCAAATACTTATTGCCGGGCGCTGTACGCGTCTACTCCAGCAACACGCCCGCCATTGCCAGCGTCGCGTTCCAGAATCCGGATGGTTCAATGGCTTTGATCGCTTACAACAGCACCACGACCACCCAGACCTTCCAGGTGCAATGGGGCACTGAGTCGTTCTCTTACACTCTGCCTGCCACCGCCGCCGCTACCTTCACGTGGAGCGGGACAATCGCCGGTAGAACGCCGCCCGTTGTCGCCACCGCGCAGATCCAGGGCTCCAGTTTCTCCAGTGAATCGGGCCTCGAAACAGAGGCCACCGGCGACTCAACTGGCGAGTACGACCTTGGCTACATTTCGCAGGGTGCCTACACGGTCTACGAGAACGTTGACTTTGGCGCATCGGTCTCCAAGGTCAACCTGCGCACAGCCAGTGCCGGCAATGGTGGCACTGCAACTTTTTATCTGGACAGCATGACGAGTGCACCGATTGCCACCGTCACGTTGCCGGTAACCGGAGGATGGCAAACCTGGACGACCGTGAGTGGTGTGCCTGTCAGCGGCGCGTCCGGTGTGCACACCCTCTACGTTGTCTTTAACGGAACAACGACAAGCATTGCCAACCTCAACTGGTTCCAGTTCCAGTAGTCCGGCGGCAGGGTGGTGGTCCTTCACTACGGTGCGCTGCGGATACTACGCAATTGCCAGCCAGGAGATCATGAAGTTTCGTCATCTTGCTGCCCTCAATGTCACCACCTCCGCAATGCTGATCACCAGCGCATAGGTTGCGAAGAGAAACGCTCCATACTTCCCGGCTGAAGCCTCTTGCATTCTCGGCATCATTGTCGAGAAATGAGAAAGCAGGATCGCTTCGCCGAACATTCCCGGAAGAGCGACGAGCAGAATTGCTGCTGCCCAGGCAGCGGCGGGGATGTGCAGCCACCTGAGAATAAGAATGCAGACTGCTGACGTGACAATCGGCATGATGGCGAAGTTGACCCAATAGCGGATCGCGCTGGTTTCAAATACGCGCGGACCTGTTCTTTCAAACCAGAGAGTACCGGCGATCCAAAAGAAAAGTCCGAACCCCAAAAGAAGACCGATATCGCGTCCTCGCATCCCGGGCTCCTTAGGAAGTAGAATTTGTACCAATCGGTACATGTTGATTTGTACCACACGGTACATGAAGAGGCAACAATGCGTAGGAAAGAAGATCAAGACCTGAATCAGCTGGTAGAAAGCTGTCTTACGGCATTCATCGCCGCAGGCACGCTGGATCTGAGTCTGGATCAGCTCTCAAGAAAAGTCGGAATCAGTAAGCGCATGCTGGTTCACTACTTCGGTAGCCGAGAAGTGCTTGAACAGAGAGCGCTTGTACTGCTGGAAAACCGGCTCCGCGACAGATTTAGCGCGGAGCGAATCCCGCCCGGCGCTTCTTTGGCGGCAGTTGTTGGAGTTCTCTGGGAACAGTCCACCGCGCCCGAATCCAAGGGAGCATTGCAAGTCATCATGGATGTTTCCCGCCGAGCTTGGAGCGGTTCAGACCGGGCAAAGGCGTTTTACGCCGAGCAGCAGCGCCTTTGGGTCGAGTTGCTGCTGAAGTATCTGCCTGACGCACAGGCAGTCGAAGAACTCCTCCAGCTCTTTCAGGGCGCGATTCTTGTCTATCTAGTCACGGGAGATCGCGCACAGGGCATACGTGTTTTAGAACGGATGATCCTGCGCGAGAACCAACAATCAAAGACCACTCTGGGTAGCTCCGCATCCGCCAAACTGCGGCGTCCAAAAAACTGATTGCTGATCACGGCTGCTTCCGTCCCAGCGCCCTTTCAATCCCTGCCTCCACCAGAGGCGTCATGATCGCGTACCCCGCAGGAAGAGGATGCACCCCATCCTTGCTCAGCGTGGCCGGTAGCCCATCGCGGTCATCCTTCATCGCCGAATGGAGATCTACGTATACGTGGCGTTTGTCCTCAGCATACGCTTTGATCCACTTGTTCAATTCCACTACCTTCGGAGCAGGGGTCATGCCCGGGCGCCAGGGAAAATCGTATGCCGGCATTACCGAGCAAAGCACCACACGAATGCGATTCGCCGTCGCCAGCTCCGCCATTGAAGCCAGGTTGTCTTCGATTTGCTCCAGCGTCTCCGGCCCAGTGTTCCCTGCGATATCGTTGATTCCCGCCAGAATTACCACTACCCTGGGTTTCAAGTCGATGACGTCCTGTCGGAAGCGCACCAGCATCTGCGGAGTGGTTTGTCCGCTGATACCTCGGTTGACGTACGGCTTTCCGGCGAACCAGCCGTCCGGCCCTTCGAAATGCCAGCCCTCGGTAATCGAGTCGCCTATGAAAACCACACGATTTTCGCCGGGCGAGGGCGGTCCAAGCACCAAATCTGCCTCCTTGAACTTCGTCAGCCATGCGAAATCGGTCAGCACCTGTCGATCGTGCGCTGTCCAGTATGCATCCTGCGGGTGCCCTGAGGGCGCCAGCCCAGGCGCAGAGTTGTTTGGCGGCGCAGTTTGCGTGGGTGCGGGCGCTTTGGTTTCCGGTACATTGCCCGGCTCCTGCGCGGTTGCCAAACAAGCCACACCAAGCGCCACTACAGTAGTCGCAACCAGAATCCTTCGGAACAAGCTTCGATTGATCAAGTCATCGCCCTTTCTGAACCGGGCAGGGAATTCTCAAAATAACCATCTCATCCGTCGTCCAAATTGTAGGAGATTGCACCCCGATCCAACCAAGTCTTTTCCACATCCGGTCCCCGGAACTCCACCGCCTTCACACCGCTCCCATTTGCGCTACGCTTGATGCAGATGAGTGCATGTCCAATCTGCGATGGAGTTGGCCTGGTCCGCGTTGTTTCAGCTTCGGGTCTCTGGGTTTCGCGGCCATGTGAGTGCCAGGAGATGGTGCGTGAGGAGCGACGGCTGGCCGCCGCGCACATTCCCGAGCGCTACCGCCATTACACCCTCGACGGCTACGAAACAGCCTTTCGCGGCGCCGACCCATCCCTGGGTCGTGCCCACCTTACCGCCCGTCGCTTCGTGGAGGCTTACCCAGTCGATACAGCGGGCAAAGGTCTGCTCTTCGCTGGCTCCATCGGCGTCGGCAAAACCCACTTGGCCGTCGGCGTTTTGCGCCGCCTGGTGCAGGAGCGCGGCGTCAAAGGCCTCTTCTGCGACTATCGGGAACTACTCAAGAACATTCAGAACAGTTACAACCCGCAGGTGAATACCACCGAGCTCGAACTGTTGAAGCCGGTCTTTGCGGCCGAAGTGCTGGTCATCGACGATCTGGGAGCTCAGAAGCCCAATGAGTGGGTCTGGGACACGGTCGCTCTCATTCTCAATACCCGCTACAACAACAAGCAGACCACCATCGTCACCACCAACTATGCTGACCTTCCGGCAGGCAACGGAGCCAAAAACGATGCCGAGCGTTCCGCCCGCGAACCTACTCTCGGTGACCGTATCGGCGACCGCATGAGGTCGCGTTTGGCTGAAATGTGTGTCCGTGTGGAAATGACCGGCGAGGACTTCCGTCAAACCGTAAAAAAAGCCCGATTCGGCTGAGAAGGCAGGTTCGCCTGGGTCTCCCTCCCGACACCTGGGATTGGGATTTAGAAAGGACTCCATGCGCAAGAACTTGGAGATCATCGGCCTTGTAATGCTGGCGATACTGTGTTGGATCACCTGGGAGGCTCTATACGGTCCGGATCGCCTCCCGGCCCGAATACCCACTCACTTCAACCTCGCCGGAACTCCTGACGGCTGGGGGCCACCGTCGACGTTGCTTTTTCTGCCCATCGTCGCAGTGGTCGTCTACAGTCTCATCACCGTCGTCTCGCTGTTTCCCTCGGCCTTCAATTATTCGGTTCGCGTCACATCGGAAAATCGTCTACGCCTTCAGGCTCTATCTCTGCAGATGGTAGCATGGCTAAAGTTCGATCTGGCCTGCCTCTTCACCTGGCTTCAATGGTCGATCATCAGTACGGTTCGGTGTGGGCACGGCAGGCTATCGCCCTTGATCGTTCCCTTTTTCCTCGTTGTGGTCTTTGGTACTTGCATCGCGCACATCGTCGCGATGTTCCGCACAGCGCGGCCCACACTTAAATCTTGAGTATTGGAATTGAGCCGAGGCCTTCTACAAGTAGCGCGGCGTGACCAGCTGCTCAGAACACCCAAAGGCTGCCCAACAGAAGAACAACCGCAACCACGGTCACGGCTTGGTAAGTCAGGTCTTCTTTTTTGCGCGAGGGCGTATCGTTTGCGCCGCTGGTGTGCACAGAGGAGGATGCCATCTGGGATGAGGTCTGCACCGGGTTCTGCCTTTCTGTGCCATTCGGCAATATCTGCGGATCAGCTCTGCGCAGAAAACACCTATATTCCCTTAGACACAACTTCTCTGCCAAAGATGCTCAACAAATGCACTTTCCTCGCATTGTGGAACTACGAGCAGAATTGTGACACTCCAATTGCATATCGGCCAATGGCCAGAAAGTATGCGTCACTTAACAAGAACGGGGGACGCCGGGATATTCATTCAGGAACGGGTGTAAAATCCGCTCGTGAGCACTCCTCCCAATCTCGAACTGATCAGGTCTCCCGAGCCGCAGGAGCGGAACTGGCTGCCCCTCGCTGTTGCCGCCGCAGTTGTCATCGTTGCAGCAGCCGTCGTGGTGCTGGTCCTTGAGCATCGCAAGCCAGCGGCGAGTGTCACTCCCATCTCCGCTGCCACCGACCCCTACGCAGCCAGTCTGCCCATAACCCATCTGGCCATGAGCGAATCGGCAAACCTAGCTGGCGGTAAGGTCACCTACCTTGATGGCCATATTGCAAACCAGGGACCCCGTGTCGTCACCAGCGTCACCGTGCAGGTGCTTTTTCGCAACTATGCCCACGAAGTTGCACAGAACGAGACCCAGCCGCTCAAGCTCATCCGCATGCGAGACCCATATATCGACGTCGAGTCCGTCTCAGCAGCCCCGCTCAAGCCCGGCGGCGAGCAGGATTTCCGTCTCATCTTCGATACCGTCTCTCCTGACTGGGACGGCGCTTACCCCGAGCTCCGCGTAGTTCATGTCGACACAAACTAGATGGACCTGTCTCGCAATGGCCGACCGCAGCTCAGGTGACCAGGTCACCGCTTCCCGACCCGGAAGCTCTCGCCTCCACCTCCAGACGAGCTCCAGACGAGCCACATTCGTCCCTTGTTTACTCTGTAGAAAGTACGCGGCTCGGAAATAATTACACTCTCACTAGCTCAAAATGCCCTTCCATTGTCTCGCAACCGAAAAAGTATGGATACTGTAAAGCAAATAATATGAAATAGATAGCTTACTTCTACCATTGGAAGCGGGGTTTGGCCCAGGCATTGCTAATCATAACGGCGAGCAGACAAGACCGCTCACCAACCGCGGACCAACCGCGAGAAGGTGAATACGAGGACCTTACTCGATGAAACCAAATCTCATAGCACCGAACTTGTTTTCTCGCCAGCTGGCTGTACTTGTGCTGGCATCTGCAGTGGGATTTCCCGTGCTCGCCCAACAGACTCAGTCGGGAACTGCTGCACAGAGCTCCCCTCCCCAGGCGACTCAACAGCCCTCCCCGTCAGCCTCATCGTCAATGAACACACCGAAAGAGGGGTTCTGGGGACGCGTCAATCCCTGGGCTCGCAAGAAATGGGTCAAGAAGCAGACCGATCCCATCAACGACCGGTTGAGCGAACTGGATGAGGTTAACGCGAAGAACGCAAAAGATATTCAGGATGTCGACTCCAGAGCGCAGGCGGGTATCCGTCAGGCGCAGTCGACAGCAGACAGCGCCAATCAGCTAGCGACCGCAGCCAACACTCAGGCTCAAAACGCCAACGGCATCGCCCAAGGTGCTTCCGGACACGTGGACAAGCTGAATAACACGGTTAACGGCTTGGACCAGTACCGTCAGGTCACGGAGGCTGAGATCAAATTCCGGGGCGGATCGCCCGTTCTTTCAGAAGATGCACGCAAACAATTGGATGACCTGGCAGCCAGCGTAACCGGCCAGCAGGGATACATTCTGGAAGTAGAAGCGCACTCGCCTCTTGGCGGCAGCGCCGGAATTCAAAGCTCCGAGCGTCTGGCTGAAGCGGTCAAGCGTTATCTGCTTACACAACATGAGATTCCCGTCTACCGCATGCACGCAGTTGCCTTAGGCAACGCCCACAGCCAGACCGACACGGATGACAAGCCGGTCAGGACGAGCAGCGTACATGTTCGGTTGATGGAAAACAGTTTGGCGGCCCAGGGAGCCACGTCACCCAATGGCGGTGCTCTCTAGACAGGCGCGGAGCGGCCTTTAATGTACCGCAGCCCCCCCTGGCTACTTTCCGCACTGACGGCTACCCCGCCGTTGGCCGCCAATTAAGCTCTCGCAACACGAGAGAACCAAGGCAACTTGGCCCCCGTCAAAGACGGGGGCCGTTTTTTGTCTGCGCCGATTCGACCCGGTCATAATGAAGTCTGATCTGCACTCCCACCAGAGCGACGCTGCTTGGTCCGCCCCGTTAAAATCACATCTATGGATTCCGCCAATCAGAACCCTGTCGTCGAAACCGCATCTGACACCATTCTCGACGGTAGCCGCTTCGTCCGCGCCTGTCTCCGTCGTCCTGTCGATCGCACTCCGGTGTGGTTTCTGCGGCAAGCGGGCCGCTATATGCAGGAGTATCGCGATGTCCGCAAACACCACACCCTGGTCGAAATCTGCAAGCAGCCAGACATCGCCGCCGAAGTCACCATCACGGCCGCAGAGAAGCTCGGTGTCGACGCCGCGATCATTTTCGCTGATCTGCTGCTCCCTCTTGAGCCAATGGGCCTGCCGTTCGAATTCCAGGCTGGCGAGGGCCCGGTCGTCCACCATCCCGTTCGCACCGCTGAAGATGTCCGCGCCCTGCGCACCGACCGCGCCGACAGCCTAGCCTACGTTGCCCGCGCCATTCAGAAGGTGGCCAACCACTTCCGCGACCGCCTCGGCATCATCGGCTTCTGCGGCGCGCCTTACACCCTGGCCAGTTACATGATTGAAGGTGGCGGCTCGAAGAATTACATCCACACCAAGACCATGATGTATCGCGATACACTGACCTGGCGTCTGCTTCTCGACAAGATCGTCAAGGTGCTCGAAGAATATTGCCGCCTGCAGGTCCTGGCCGGGGCTGACGTCATTCAGATCTTCGACAGTTGGGTAGGCTCGCTCGGCCTCGCCGACTACCGTGAGTACGCTTTCGATGCTTCCAAGCGGCTTGTCCGCTCGGTCCAGGCCATGGGTGTCCCCGTCATTTATTTCGGCGTCGAGACCGCCGGCCTGCTCTCGGAAATGGCCGCAACGGGCGCCGACGTTATCGGCCTGGACTGGCGCCAGCCCCTCGACGAAGGTTGGCGTGCCGTGGGCCATGGCCACGCAGTGCAGGGGAACCTCGACCCCATCACTCTCTTTGCGCCTCTCGAGGTTCTTGAAATCCGAGTCAAAGAGATCCTCCGTGCCGCCGCCGGCCGTCCCGGCCACATCTTCAACCTCGGCCACGGCATTGTCCCCGCAACGCCTGTCGAAAACGTGCAAGCCGTTGCGCGCATGGTTCGCGAATTCCGCCTGAATACCGACAAACCTGAGGCTGCCAATGCCTAAGCAAGCGGTCCTTTTGCTCGCTCACGGAACCCCGGCGACCGTCGAGCAGATTCCCGAGTACCTGCGCAACGTCGTCAGTGGACGGCCCATCCCGCAACACTTAGTGGATGAGATCAAGGATCGATACACCCAAATCGGCCACAGCCCGCTTACAGAAATCACGCTCCAGCAGGGCCGCCTTGTCGAAGCCGAGTTGGCAGCCTCTGGCCAGCCGGTTCCAGTCTATGTGGGAATGCGGAATTGGCGTCCATATATTCCCGACGTCGTCCGCCAGATGCGCTCGGACGGGGTGGAAGAAGCTGCTGTCATCTGCATGGCTCCGCAGAACTCGCGCACCAGCGTTGGACTTTACCGGCGCGCAGTCGAGGCGGAAGGGGGTAGCCTCCGCATCCACTTTACAGAGGCCTGGGCGCAGCACCCGCTTCTGGCCGAGGCATTTGCTGAGCGCCTCCGCTCGGCATTGAGCAAGCTCAGCTCAGAAGTGGGTGCGCCGGTTCCCGTCCTGTTTACAGCCCACAGTGTACCCACGCGCACCATTCAGCCGCCCACCTCAGTCTCCGATGGCCCGGTCGCGACCGGAGCAGACCCTTCACGTAAGACCGAACCACGCCTATGGCCTAGTGGCCAAGGCCCCGACCCTTATGCGGAAGAGGCGCGTCGCACTGCCGAACTGGTTGCGGCGCGCGTTCCTGAGATTTCTCGCTGGTGGTTTGCCTTTCAGAGCCAAGGCGCCAGTGGAGGCCCGTGGATTGGCCCCTCTGTCGAGGAGACGCTCGAATCTGTCGCGGCAGAAGGCGTGAAGGCACTCCTCCTCCAGCCAATAGGCTTCCTCTGCGATCATGTGGAAATCCTCTACGACGTCGACATCCTCTTTCGAGCATTCGCCCTCAAACTAGGCATGCGGCTAGAGCGACCAGAGTCGCTGAACACCTCGTCTATACTGGTCCGCGCAGTGACTGACCTTGCACGTACAGGACTAGCTGAACTATCTAGCGCATAACCAATCGCGAGACTGAACGTGTGCCGCGTACCCAAGCAACTCATCCGCATTCTCGGGATTACCATTGAACTAACTCCGGCGGAAAAAACTTCTTCTGCAAATCACTTCGATTCGATAAGATTTCACCATTAACCAGAGAGCACCCATCAGGTTGTTCTAGGTGTGAAAGTGGCGACAAGAACACCGCTCCGAAAAGATCCCCCCTCAGTCGAACCGTTGTACGCGGTTCGTTACTCAGATTTTAAGAGGTGTCTGTGACGCTGAAGCCGCAGTCCCGTTATGTTGCGGAAAAATCCAGTTTGAAATGTGTTCGCTGCGCCAACGACATGGGTCGGTTGGGGCGGCAAGGCTTTCTGGAAAGGAAAATCTACTCCTACTTCGGCTATTACCCTTGGGAATGTCCCATCTGCAGAGAACGGGTTTTCCTAAAGAGGAAAAACGAACACAAGCGGCGTAACATCCCAGAGACTACCGTCTACTAGGACAGTCAATAGGCTGACCCTCGCGGGCATAGATATCTCGGGCGGATGTTCCGAGGATTCGATTCACTCCCTGCCATCCTGACGAGAGAGTCTCGGGGACGCGGTTCCCGCTCTACGACCGGAAGAAATTCTTGGCCAGAAACAGCACATTTGCAGGCCGCTCGGCCAATCGTCTCATGAAATACGGGTACCATTCGCGCCCGAAGGGAATATAGACGCGCACGTTGTACCCTTCCTGAACCAGTCTTCGTTGCAGGTCGCGCCGTACCCCATACAACATCTGGAACTCGAAGCGGCTCAGATCGATTCCGTGCTGTTTTGCAAACACCTTTGCCGCGTTGATCATGACCTCATCGTGGGTGGCCAGGCCGTGATACATCGGACTGTCCAGGAGCATGCCGCTCAGCCGCAAATAATTCGCATCCACGTCCGCTTTGCTCGGAAATGCAACCTCAGCTGGTTCCTTATATGCTCCCTTACACAGCCGCACCCTGATCCCGTCGGCAAGCAGTTGTTCAATGTCCGCCTGTGACCGATAGAGATATGCCTGGATGACGATTCCAATTGCGTCGCGCAGCTCCGGCTGCGCGTGGATACGCCGCACTATATCGAGTGTGACCTTGGTTAGCGACGAGTCTTCCATATCAATGCGCAGAAAGTTGCCTGTAGCGCCTGCATGTTTGGCCAGGCTCCTGGCAATGGTCTCGGCCAGCTCGGGAGAAAGCTCCAGGCCCATCTGCGTCAGCTTCACGCTGATGTTCGCATTCAGCTTACGCGCGGCAATTTGGTCGAGGAGTTGGTGATAGATTTCTGCCGCCTGGTGTGCCTCAACCTCTGAGGAAACACTCTCGCCTAGCGAGTCCAACGTCACCGCAATTCCTTGCCGGTTGACGGCCTCGCAAACCTGCAGTGCGTCCTCAAGCTCCATGCCCGCGACGAATCGGGAACTGAGCCTCCGTCCGACGCCAGTTCGCTCGCTGAAGCGGCGCATTGCTTGATTTCGAGAGAGTGCAATAAAGGCGGAACGCAGAATAGGCATCTCAATAATCCTGCCGGCCAAAGTCTTGATGCGGCCAGTCTGCCGGACTCTCCTCAGTTTCGCACAATAGATGAGGATCAACTCTGACCCTTTTGGGGGATCATTTCAGCTTGTCCAAGCGGTTTAGGCAGGCTCCGCAAGTTAGTTCGGATGAAGTAGCCATTGCAGGCAGGGAAAACAAGTCTATGAATTCGTCGGCCAGCGATAATGCCCACTTGCGCGGTGAATGGAGAATGCTTCAATCGGGCTCTCTTCAGCTCCGCGGCCGATGTTATGCACGATCGACTTCTGCCGTCCGGTGGCTACTGCGATGCCTACATGCGGAAGGTGCGCGTCTAGCAGCCAGGTCAGAATGTCGCCTGTCTCGATTGGTTTGGGAAACTCATCACCCCGCGTCTGAAGCGGTGCAATCCACAGTCGTGCCCCGGCCCGCGTCCAATAGGTCTCAAGATTGAGCACGCGCCGGTGATCGATATTTGCGTCGGGTGCCCGAGATCCCCACGCCTTGCGAGCTGGGTACGCATCAAAAGCCTTCACCATATCCTCGTGCACCAGCTTTTGCAGATCCAGCCCCAACCCGTCTCGGGCTGCGCGAATCACCACGTCAGCGCAGACGCCCGTCGAACGCGGCACATCCCCGTTGGGATAACTCAACTTTGTCCACGTCGGGTCGTAACCCGTGGTCACACCTAACTGCGCCCGCGCCGCATCCGCAAGCCGCTGGGCATTATTCGCGGTGGCAGATACAAGACGCGAAGAAGTGATCGAGATAGCAGCTAATCCGCAAAGCACGTCGCGTCGATTCACAGTCGCAATCCCCGAGCAGAAACGGCTTAGTGCACCTGGTAGAGCGCGCTGCCGTGTGCAGGCAGAGTTACGCTGATTTCCTTCGATTCCTTAGCAGTGTGATCTGTATAGAGGTCCTGGGCCTGATGCTTCGCACCGTCCAATCCAAGTTGCTTCCAGGTCATTCGCAGCGTGACAGATTTCTCGTCGAGGTTGAAAAATGCAAAAAACTCGGCGTAGTTTCTCGCCCCGGGACTGTCGATTGTCCCTTGCCAAATCCGCAAATTCTCAGAGCCTCCCGGAATGCTTGATACATCCAGTGGATGGCTGTAACTAATGTTCTGATTCATGAACGTGATTTCCTGGTTGGTCATCAACGACTGGGTGAAATCATCGAGCTTGGTCAGATTCCCTCCATAAATCAGAGGCGATCGCGCAATCGCCCATAGCGTGAACTCAGTCCGCTGCTCGTCCTGCGTCAGCTGCGACTGTCTCGGCTTGCCCCATCCCGGATGCGGCGTCAACGACCCGTCCGGCAGCATATCCGCGTCCGGCCAATTCCCTGGTCGGACATAAGGAACCCACTTCGCCAACCGGTCGAATTCGTCCCGCACACCGAATGGAAACTCTCCGTCTCCCGGCTTGTGCGGAAACGTCCATCCGTCCCAGTGGTCATCCGCAATGCGCCACATCTGCGAATACTCGGCCACTTCCGCCGCATGTTCCAGTTTTGTCGGTCCCGGCGACAAGCTCAGCACGATTGGCCGCCGTGTCTTCCGGATTGCCTCGGCAATCTGCTTGATCTCCGTCGGCCGGTACGGGTGGTCGCTAATACAGTCCACTTTGATGTAGTCGAGCCCCCAACCGGCATATAACTTCAGCATCCCATCGTAATAAGCCTGTCCTGCAGCGTTATCCTTGACTCCCCAATTCCCTTCATCCCACGGACAGGTATCAGAAGGGTCGGCCGCGTCCAACGCATGAAAGCTCGACCCCGCGATCGGCAAATTCTCCTTCACCACCTGGCGCGGAATCCCTCGTACGATGTGAATCCCAAACTTCAATCCGCGCGCATGAACCCAATCGGCCAGCAGCTTGAACCCAGTCCCGCCCGCGGATGAAGGGAACCGGCTTGGCACCGGAACTAAGTACCCATTTCCATTCCACAGATATTTCCTCTCCACCAGGTTCGCTCCGAAGGGGTTCTCCATATACCATCCCTCGTCGATTACCGCGTAAGTCCATCCAAATTGCTTCATTCCAGCCAGTACCTTGGCATTCGCTTTGAAGTCGGTTTCATCGATCGTAAGGCCGTACGCGTCCCAGCTATTCCACCCCATCGGCGGCGTAGGAGCGACATTCTGTGCATGCGACCGGGCTGTATCGGAAATGACGAAGGCAAGAGCAGCAAAAATAGCGACGAGAAAAAAACTGCGACGAGTCATGCGAGAACGTATACCACAACGGCCGTGACTCCCGCATTCGACGCCTGAGGCGAAGACCTATTTGAAGACATATTGCGGAATGTTCCGCAATATTGCGTTAAACGATCTAGTCACGATACCCCGTGGCCTCGAGACCTCTCTATAACAAATCAGGAGGATGGAATTGAATTGGGTCGATCTCAAGAACGAAATTACGTTGAAAGTTACGCTCGCGCTGGCTATCATTACCCGCTTGGCGATCTGAGTTAGAATCTGGTACCGCACATCGCCCGCGTCTCCTAGCAAGGCGGCCGGATCTCGCTTGACGTTCCACCCGCTGCGGGAATGTAGCACTTCTGCGTGTAATCCATCACCATGCGGTCCGCATTGAAACGCCAGCCTAGCGTGCGGATAGTCCGCTTCATGCGCTTGATCCATCCGCGCGGCAGTCCGTCACGATCGCGATGGTAGTAGAGCGGGATCACCTCGTCGCGCAGAACGCGGTACAGGTCCTCGCCGTCGCGGCTGTCGTGCACATCCATATTTGAATGGGTTCGTCCTGTACCAATGGCGAAACCGTTCAGTCCGTCGTAAGCCTCAGCCCACCAGCCGTCGAGCACTGAAAGATTCAAACCTCCGTTCAGCACAACCTTCTGTCCACTGGTTCCTGAAGCCTCCAGCGGACGCCGCGGATTGTTGAGCCACACATCCACACCCTGCACCAGGTACCGGCCGACATTGATGTCGTAGTCCTCGATGAACAGAAACTTATCCGCGTATTTTGAGTCGCGCATCATCTGCGCAATCTGTTGTAGCACTTTCTTGCCTGGTTCATCGTGTGGGTGCGCCTTGCCGGCAAAGAGAAACTGAACGGGCCGTTTGGGATCGTTGACCATCGATGCCAGTCTCTGCATATCGGCGAGTACCAAGTTTGCGCGCTTGTAAGTAGCGAACCGTCGTGCAAACCCGATGGTCAACGCATCGGGCGATAGAACCTTGCCCAACGCGTTCAACATCTCCAGCGGCTCGCTGCGGCGCTCCGCTTGTTCCCGGGCCCGGCGCCGCGCAAAATCGAGGAGTTGCGACTTCAAGCTCAAATGAGTCTCCCAAAGCTCGCCGTCGTCCACATTTTCAATTTCCTCCCAGGTGCGCGCCGATCCGCTGTTGTTTTGCCAGTCGACTCCGAGATGGCGATCATAAAGACGGCACATTTGTGGCGCCAGCCACGACGGAACATGAACTCCATTCGTGATGTGGCCGATAGGCACAGAGTCTTCCGGCTTGCCCGGATAGAGACACTTCCACATTGCCCGCGACACTTCGCCGTGCAACGAAGAGACCGCATTCGCTCGCCGCGACAGCTTCAGTCCCAGTACTGTCATGCAGAACGGCTCCCCGTGGTCCGTGGGATATTCGCGGCCAAAGCCCATCAGGTTCTCCTGCGAAATTCCAAGCTGCTCACGCAGGGGCCCTAGGTGCTCCTCTATCAGTTCGGCATTAAACCGGTCGTGCCCGGCGGGTACCGGCGTGTGCGTGGTGAATATGACCTCCCTCGGAATCTGGCTCGCCGCAGCGTTGAAGTCGAGACCTTCCTCCTCCATGCGGCTGCGAATAGCCTCAAATACCGCAAAGCCACTGTGCCCCTCGTTGAGGTGCAGAACTCCCGGCGAGATGCCCATCGCCTTCAGTGCGCGAAATCCGCCAACTCCCAGCAGCAGCTCTTGGCGAATACGCGTGCGTGCATCTCCACCGTATAACCGCGAAGTGAGTTCGAGGTCCTCTGGTGCATTTCCTGTCACATTCGAGTCGAGCAGCAGAAGGTCGATGCGTCCTACCTTCAATCGCCACACTTTGGCTCGGATCGACCCGCCTCGTGTATGAATCTCAATGACAACCGGCTCGCCGTTATGTCCAATAGCTGGCTGCATGGGTAACCGATTTACGTCCGTTTCCAAGTATTCTTCTCGTTGCCATCCACTTTGATCCAGCCGCTGCAAGAAATACCCTTGCCCATAAAACAAGCCGATCCCGACGAGCGGAATATCCAGATCCGATGAGCTCTTGATATGGTCTCCCGACAGTACACCCAATCCGCCGGAATAGATTGGCACTGACTCGTGCAGCCCGAACTCGGCGGAAAAATAGGCCACCGGGCGGGGCCGCAGCACTCCCGCATTGGCTGCGCCCCAGGTGCGGTCCTGATGCAGATACTCCTGCTGGCGGCGGTAACAGTAGTTAATGCGGCTATGCAAAACCAGTTCGGTCGCGCGCCGATCGATCTCGCCCAACGGCATCTCGCTGAGCAGGGAGATCGGGTTCTGATTCAATTCGCGCCAGCGTGTCGGATTCAGATCGCGAAACAGGCTGATGCTGGAGCGATCCCAGCTCCACCATAGGTTTCGGGCCAGCGACCAAAGGCGCTCCTGCGCTGGTCCGATGAATCTGTCGAGCGTGCGAGCCTCGCTGACCACCGGCGCCACCTGATTGGCAGCTTCCATCAGCATGCGAATCTCATCCTCGCGAAAGATTCGCGAATCCTTGGTTTGAACCACAAGAACACCCTGAAGAAGACCGCGATCGATCAGGGGTACGCCCAGAAACGAGTGGTACTCTTCTTCTCCGGAATCCTTGAAGTACTTGAATCGCGGATGCTTCCTGGCGTCTTCGACGGCCACCGGCAAGACCTGTTCTGCAACCAACCCGGCGAGCCCCTCGTGAAGTGGCATGCGTAACCTGCCGATGCATTTCGGATGCAGGCCAAGGCTGGCCGCCAGCACCAGGTTCGACCGGTCCGGCTCCAGTAGATATGCCGAGCAAACATCTGTCCTGAAACGCGTGGCAATCAGAGCGACCACGTTCATCAGGGTATCGGCGGGCTTTCCGCCCTCCTCAGTCAGGTTAGTGATCTCATCGAGCGTCAAAACGTGATTGAACTCGGTTACCTCGTAAGACTCGGTCATCAGGTTGCCCTCGCCTTTCCATCTGTTTCAAAGGAAACGCATCCCATATGTCTGCCAGGCCCGCATATCATCTGAAAGCGTGCATCTGTTCGAAATTCGGAATATGAAACGTCTTTTCGCTGTCTGGATGCGGCCGCTGAGCGGCTCCTGTCGTGTGTTGGTGCAGGATGAATTTGACAATACCATTATTCTGTCTGCGGGCCAAAAGCCTGATGCGGTGGCGTGGTGTAATTTTGAAAAGCTCTAGGCTTCAAACTGTTGCGTTAAGCTGATGCGGGGGTATTTTCGATGCGTCTTCGCGTTTTCGGCCGCCTGATTCTTGCCTCGCTTGGGTTGACCTGTGCGCTCGTCCTGCCTGCACAACAGCCGGCCGCCTTTACGGGTCAGAATCCAGCTCTACCGCTTGCCCATGTCGATAACGGGCCCAACTCACCCAAAGCACAGAGCCAGCACTATGTTGTGCTGGTCTCGCTCGACGGTTTCCGGTGGGATTACGCCAAGCGGGACGGCGCCACTCATCTGTTGGCCATCGGCAAGCAAGGCGTCTGGGCACCTGAAGGCATGCTGCCGAGCTATCCCTCCCTCACCTTCCCCAACCATTTCACTATCGTCACCGGACTTTATCCCGAACACCATGGACTCGTCGCCAACAGCTTCTACGATGAGACAAAGGACGCCCGCTATGGCATTTCCGACGCGGCGGCGGTCACTGACGGAAGCTGGTATACCGGCACTCCGCTTTGGAGCCTGGCGGAGAGCCAGGGTATGCGCTCGGCGTGCCTCTTCTGGCCGGGTTCCGAGGCCCAAATTGCCGGCTTTCGTCCCACCTGGTATGCCCGCTTCGATTCGAAAACTGAAGCCACAGACGCGGTTCAGCGGGCGCGCATCGACAACGCAGTCGCCCTTCTCAAACTCCCGGAAGCAGATCGCCCTCATTTCATCACCATCTACTACTCCGAACCCGACCATGAAGGCCACGAGTTCGGCCCTGATGCTCCCGAAACCAAAGCTGCCGCGCTCAAGATGGACGGAATGGTTGGCAAGCTGAAAGCAGCGCTTGACGCAACCGGACTGCCCATTGACCTGGTTGTCGTCAGTGATCACGGGATGGCCAAGGAAGAAGGCAACTGGATTACCCTCGACCAGCTCGCTGATTTGACTGGATTCGATGCCGTTGGTCCGCTCCTCTATGGCAAAACTGAGGAGGATCGCGTCCGCGTTTACAACCAACTCAAAAAGGCCTCGTCGCAGTTCGTCGTCTATCGGCGCAAAGACGTCCCCGCCGGCCTCAACTACAACCAGAATTCGCGCGAGGGCGATCCGGTCGTTGTCGCCACGGGCCCTTACGCCATTCGCGCCCACGCGCCTCCTGCCGGCAGGGAAGATCGGCCGCCAACCATCGGCATGCACGGTTTAGATCCCCGTCAGGTGCCGCAGATGAAGGCCAGTTTTTTTGCCGTCGGCCCAGACATTCTTCCCGGCAAGACAGTGGCGCCGTTTGAAAATGTGAACCTCTATCCATGGCTGGCCCACCTGCTCGGACTAACTCCCCCAAAGTCCGACGGAGACCTGAACGTGCTGGCCGGAACCTTGCGGGTCGGCGTCGCCGATTCCGAAGACTAACGCTGGGTGCCCCCATCCTCGCCTCGCCTTCGTCTTTGTGGCTAGGGTGGGATAGCTCGATACAAGAATGAATCAGGGGCAGGCAAGAAATGAACGTTGTTCTGGGAATTGATGGCGGGGGTACTAAGACTCGCGGATCTATTGTTAACGGCGAAACAGTCCTGGCTCATGCGGAGAGCGGTTCCATCAAGCGACTGCGCGTGGGCACAGAAGTTGCGGAGGCCAACCTCCGTGCACTGTTGAAAGATATGTATCAGCAGGCCGGCATTTCCGCCGTCCAGGCAGCTTCAGTCGGGGTGGCCAGTGCCAGTTTGCCCGGCACAGTAGAGTGGATCACCGCGGTCCTCAAGGACTTTCACGTCCCGCGCTCTGAAGTGGTCGGCGACGAGGTTATCGCCTTGGACGCAGCATTCAAAGGCGGTCCAGGCATCCTGCAGATAGCGGGAACCGGCTCCAATACTATTGGCCGTGCTCCCGATGGAAGCCGCGAGTGCGCCGGAGGCTACAGTTCACGTCTCGGTGACGAGGGCTCTGGCTACTGGATTGGGTTGCATGCCGTGCGCCGCGCACTGAATGCACATGATCGCGAGCAGCCTACACACGTTCTGCAAACGGTGGGCCGCATCTGGGGCACAACAACAATCGAGCAGTTAGTGAGCCTGGGCGACAGCTCACCAGGTCCGGACTTTGCAGCACTTGCTCCGGCCATCAGTGAACTCGCGGAGGCAGGCGACCCGGTTGCTTTGGGAGTCCTGCGGCAGGCATCGGCCGACCTTGTGGACTTCGTGCTCCTGGTGCGCGCCAAGCTGCGCCGCAAACACTGTCTGCAGCAAGAAGTCTCCTTGGCGTGGATCGGCAGCGTCATCGGCAAAGCTCGCCTCGTCCGCGAGGCGTTCTTTGCGGGCCTGCACGCAGCCGCCCCTGACATGCTGGTTGGGCAACATGAGGTCTCCGGCATTGAGGGAGCTCTGTGGCGTGCAAAGCGTCTAGCCGAAACAGCCGGTTAGAGGGCCAATTGTTTATGCAACCGGCTGCCCGTTCACAATCGAGGCGGTCAATCTTCCCGTTCCATCTACGGCAACCAAGTTGGCCGCATGACCCACCGACAGCGATCCGACCCGATCCGCGAGACCGGTCATAGCAGCAGGATTGGTGGTGAGTAGTAGCAACGCTTGTTCCAACGGAGCGCCCGTGAAGCCAAGAAAATTGGTCAGTGCCCGGTCGAGCGTGAGCACGCTGCCGGCTAAAACGCCGCGTGCCGTAGCCTTCCCATTCGCTACCTGCACCGCAAATCCACCCAGTTGATACTCA
>Ga0187847_10000845_pt1 | contig 30487 bp, 25 predicted proteins | sample June2016WEW_4_10_FD_132458 | JGI IMG/M metagenome (GOLD analysis project Ga0187847, IMG submission 132458) | Peatland microbial communities from SPRUCE experiment site at the Marcell Experimental Forest, Minnesota, USA - June2016WEW_4_10 | ecosystem: Environmental > Terrestrial > Soil >...
ACGTCCAAAGGGAGCAGGAACATGAAAACGCGCACGGGACCTGAAGAAGCACTGCGCTGCTCGTTCTGCCACAAGTCGCAGGATGCGGTTGCCAAGTTGATCTCTTCGCCGAGCGACTACCCTCGGGCGTACATCTGCGATGAATGCGTTGCCGTCTGCAACTCGATTCTCGAAGACGATCGCGGCGACGCAACCCCCGCCACCACCGCCGGCCACCTGCCCAAACCCCTGGAAGTAAAGAACTTCCTCGATGATTATGTGATTGGGCAGGATCAGACCAAGAAGAAACTCGCCGTTGCCGTCTACAACCACTACAAGCGCATTCAGATGAACCGCATGCGCAACAACGAAGTGGAACTCGCCAAGAGCAACATTCTCCTTATCGGGCCAACCGGCTCGGGTAAGACACTGCTCGCCCATACCCTGGCCAAAATGCTCGATGTGCCCTTTGCCATTGTCGACGCAACCACACTCACCGAAGCCGGTTACGTGGGCGAGGATGTCGAAAACATCATCCTCAAGCTCCTGCAGGCCGCCGACGGCGATGTGACCCGTGCCCAGCAGGGCATCATCTACATCGACGAGATCGATAAGATCGGCCGCAAGGACGAGAACCCCTCCATCACCCGCGACGTGTCCGGTGAAGGTGTGCAGCAGGCGCTGCTCAAGATTCTTGAGGGCACCGTCGCCAATGTGCCGCCGCAAGGCGGACGCAAGCACCCGCACCAGGAGTTCACCGCCGTTGACACCACAAATATCCTCTTCATCTGCGGCGGCGCCTTCGTCGGCCTCGAGCGGGTGGTAGGGCGTCGCGTTGGCAAGAAGGCGCTGGGATTCAAAGGTACTGACACCGAGGCGGAGTCCACTCTCCGCTCGCATCGCGACACTGAACTGCTTCGCCGCACCGAGCCCCAGGATCTCATCAAGTACGGCCTGATCCCGGAATTCGTCGGTCGTTTGCCGGTCATGGGCATTCTCGACGAGCTCGACGAAGCGGCGCTCATCGAGATTCTCACCAAGCCGCGCAACGCAATCATCAAGCAGTACCAGCGCCTCCTCGAATACGAGAACGTCCGCCTGCACTTTACGCAGGATGCAATCGGCGCCATCGCCCGGGAAGCACTGGCGCGCAAAGTGGGCGCGCGCGGACTGCGCATGATACTCGAAGAGCTTATGCTCGATCTCATGTATCACCTGCCCAACAACAAGCGTGTCCGCGACCTCGAAATCACCAGCGACATGGTCGAGCGCCGCGATCTTTCCCTCTGCCTGCTTGAAAAGGCGGGTTGATTCCAAAAGACATCCGTGCGTTCCGGTGAAACCCCTTCTCCTGGAGATCCAGCAGAGGGGCTTTTACTTTATGGTGTTACGGAGGACGGGAACGGCCGATAGTTGAAGCTGCACAAGTTTTCAAGAGTGACGTATGCCACTTCGCAGGGCCGATTCCGCGATACAATCCCAACATGAGTCGTGAATCCAGCCGCGCAGCCGAACCTTTCTACGCGCGTCCAATACCCATGGGGGCACTATGACCGCATCACGTGACAAATCCGAGCCCCGCAAGCTGCCCATGATGCCCATTCGGGACATGGTGATCTTTCCCTACATGATGACTCCCTTCGTCGCGGGCCGCGCATCCAGCGTCCGCGCGATCGAAGACGCCCTCAACGGCGACCGCAAAATCTTCCTCGCCACGCAGCACGACGCCTCAGTCGACGCGCCTACGACCGAGCAGATCTACAAGGTCGGATCAATCTGTAACATCGTCCAAACTGTGAAAATGACGGACGGTGACCACAAAGGTGCCTATAAAGTCCTCGTTCAAGGTCTGGAGCGTGCCGAATCTATCGATATTGTTCTCCATAATGGCTTCTACATGGCAACAGTACTCCCTGTCGTGCCATTGCCCAACAGTAATCCGGCTCTCAACGACCTCATGACACGAGTAACCGATCTCTTTCAGCACTACGGCAAGCTGCATCAAATCCCCAATCCAGAGATGATCATCGCCAATGTGCGCAAGGACAATCCAGCCATGCTCAGTGACACAATTGCCGCCTATCTACAATTGAGCGTGGAGAAGAAGCAGGAAGTGTTATTCATCTTCGATCCGATGGAACGCCTAGAGAAGATCGCCGATTTGATGACCTCCAACCTTTCAACTTCCATGGTGTCCCGATGACCGCATCACGTGACAAATCCGAGCCGCGCAAGCTTCCCATGATGCCCATCCGGGACATGGTGATCTTTCCCTACATGATGACCCCGTTCGTCGTGGGCCGCGAGTCCAGCGTCCGCGCCCTCGAAGAAGCGCTCAACGGCGACCGCAAGATCTTCCTCGCCACGCAGCACGACGCCTCCATCGATGAACCCAAAGCCAAGGACATCTATCAGGTTGGATCCATCTGCAACATCGTGCAGAGCGTCAAGATGCCCGACGGCAACATTAAAGTTCTTGTCGAAGGCGTAGAGCGTGCCAAGTCTACTGAGGTCAATGATCGCGACGGCTTCTTCGTCGCCACCGTGCGCACAGGCAAAAAAGATTTCGAAATGACGCCCGCTGTCGAGCAGCTCATGCAGCGCGTCACTGGCCTCTTCGAGCAATACGTCAAGCTGCAGCAGAGCCTGAATTACGAAACCATTATCGCCACCGTGCGCATGGATGAAGCGGCCAAGCTCTCGGACACCATCGCCGCCAATCTGCAACTTGGCATTGAAGAGAAGCAGGAACTCCTCGCCATCTTCGATCCCGCCGCACGCCTCGCGCGCATCGCCGACGTGCTCGACATCGAAATCGAGAAGCTTGATCTCGATCGCAACATCCAGTCGCGCGTGAAGCGCCAGATGGAGCGCGCTCAGAAAGAGTACTACCTCAACGAGAAGATCAAGGCCATCCAGAAGGAGCTGGGCCGCGGCGAGAAGAGCGAGTTCGACGAGCTCCGTAAGAAAATCGAATCCGCGGGCATGCCCAAGGAAGTGCTCGAAAAGGCAATTCAGGAACTCAAAAAGCTTGAAGCCATGCCGCCCATGTCGGCCGAATCCACTGTCAGCCGAAACTATATTGACTGGCTGCTCGCCGTGCCGTGGAAGAAGCGCTCCAAAGAAACCCGTTCCATCGACTACGCTGAAAAGGTCCTCAACTCCGACCACTACGGCCTGGAGAAGATCAAGGAACGCATCCTTGAATTTCTTGCCGTCCGCCAGCTCGTAAAAAACCCCAGGGGCTCCATCCTCTGCTTCGCCGGCCCTCCCGGCGTCGGCAAAACCTCCCTCGGCATGTCCATCGCCAAGGCCACCGGGCGCAAGTTTGTGCGTCTCTCGCTCGGCGGCGTGCGCGATGAAGCCGAGATCCGCGGACATCGCCGCACCTACATCGGCGCGCTCCCCGGCCAGATCATCCAACACATGAAAAAGGCGGGCACCAAGAACCCCGTCTTCCTGCTCGACGAAGTCGACAAGATGGCGTCCGACTTCCGCGGCGATCCAGCCTCCGCCCTCCTTGAAGTCCTAGACCCCGAGCAGAACACCACTTTCCAGGACCACTATCTCGACGTCGACTACGACCTGTCGCAGGTGCTCTTCGTCGCCACCGCCAACGTCATGCACACCATCCCGGCAGCATTGCAGGACCGCATGGAAGTGCTCCGTCTGCAGGGCTACACCGAGCAGGAAAAGCTCGAAATCGCTCGCCAGTATCTCGTCAAAAAGCAGCGCGAGCAAACCGGCCTCAGCGAAAAGAACATCGTCTTCACCGACGACGCGATTCTCGAAATCATTCGCTACTACACACGCGAAGCGGGCGTCCGCAACCTCGAGCGCGAAATCGGCAACCTCTGCCGCAAAGTCGCGCGCAAAGTCGTCAAGAGCGGCGCAAAGCACAAGGAAGAGCTGACCGCCTCAAATATCCACGAGTTCCTCGGCGTGGCCCGCTATCGCGATTCCGAAGTCCATGAGAAGAGCGAAATCGGCCTCGTCACCGGACTCGCATGGACTGAAGTCGGCGGCAGCATTCTCACTACGGAAGTCCAGGTCCTCGACGGCAAGGGCAAGCTCACCATCACCGGCCAGCTTGGCGACGTCATGCAGGAGTCCGCCCAGGCCGCACTCAGCTACATCCGTGGCCGTGCCCAGGCCCTCGGCCTCACCCGCGAGTTCTACCGCAACGTCGACCTCCATCTCCACGTGCCCGAAGGCGCAATCCCCAAAGACGGCCCCTCCGCTGGCATCACCATGGCCACAGCCCTCGCCAGCGCGCTCGCAAAAATTCCCGTGCGTCGCGACATCGCCATGACCGGCGAAATCACCCTCCGCGGCAAGGTCCTCGCGATCGGCGGCCTCAAAGAAAAATTGCTCGCCGCTCTTCGCGCAGGCATCTTTGAAGTCATCCTGCCCCGCGCCAATGAGAAGGACATCGCCGAGCTGCCAGACAACATTAAGAAGGCGATGAAAATGCACTTCGTCGACCAGATGGATGAAGTTCTGACGCTGGCCCTCGAAAGCCCGCTCCAGGCCCTCATCACCCCCGGTCCCGAAGTGCTAGCCTCAGTGCCTCCAACCGACCTAACTGCCAACGCCCCAGCACCGCAGTAAATCAAGAAGGCGCACAGCCCGCTCATGCTGAAATGGGCGTGTTGTGCCGTCACTCGAGCAGAGCCCTAACCCCGGTTGGCGGCGTCCTCGGCGTCGGCCAGCCATCCCCTGCGCAGCGCATGTTGAGGGATGCTTGTCATGAACGGCTTGATGTCGAGAAGCGGCGTACCGTCGAGCATATCCAACCCCCGCACCATCAGCTTGTTACCGTCGTGTTGAAGCAACTCCACCACCGTTAATCCAATCGGATTGGGGCGGCGTGGTGATCGTGTGGCAAACACCCCATGTGCGCGGTTGTCAGTTGGCACTCGCCCAAAAAGATCAAAGCCCTCCGCGCGATCGAAGACCCACAGGACAAACAGGTGGGAGAATCCATCAATGTCTATAAGGCCAGGTTCGAACTCAGGCAGAATTTCGAGAATCCCCTCCGCATTGTGCTTCGTGGCCAGGCCTTTGGGAATAGCTGAGGTTTCGCGATAGGGACTTCGCACAAACCCAATTGGTTGTGGCGTGAACATAGTGCACGCTCCTTCTCTGCATAGTATCGACTGCGCGCCTCACCGCAGTCGCCCGCCCCGTTACAATCACCTCAATGGCCTACTGGTACCGCCGCGTCTTCCTCCTGGCGATTCCCCTCATCCTCTCCAACCTCACCCAGCCGCTGCTCTCCACAGTGGACACCATCCTCTCCGGCCATCTCCCCGGCGCGGCAGCGCTCGGCGGCGTAGCCATCGGCGGCATCTTCTTCAACTCCGTCTTCTGGACCTTCGGTTTCCTCCGCATGGCCACCACCGGCCTCGTGGCGCAGGCCTATGGCGCGCGCGACCACCAATCCTTGCGTCTCCACTTCGCGCGAGCCTTTCTCAGCGCCGCCGCCATCGGCGCACTGGTCCTGCTCTTTCGCACGCCGCTCATCGCCCTTTCCATCTATCTCCTCGGCGCAGGCCCAGACGTAGCGCAGAACGCGCAAGTCTACTGCCACATCCGCATCTGGTCGTCCCCAGCCGCCCTCGCCAACTACGTCATTCTCGGCACGCTGCTCGGCCGTCAGCGCGCACGCACGGCTCTATTCATTCAGGCGCTCATCAATGTCGTGAATGTTGCCACAGCGCTTTACCTCGTCGTCCACTTCCACTGGGGCGTAGCCGGTATCGCTACTGCAACCATGCTCGCCGACTACGCCGGCCTGGCGCTGGGCCTCGTCATCACGTTCCAATCCGGCATTCTTACGCGCAGCCATGAGTATGCAAATCCAGAATCCAATCACATTCGCTGGCAGGATCTAATCGATGGTCCCAGCCTGCGTCATCTCTTCGCGCTTAACCGCGACCTGCTCCTGCGCACTCTCAGCCTCGTCGCCGCCTACGCCTGGTTCACCCGCTCTGGAGCCCGCGCTGGCGACGCCGTCCTCGCCGCCAACGCTGTCCTGCTTAACCTGCACAACATTGCCGCCTACGCTCTCGACGGCTTCGCCAACGCAACCGAGGCCCTGGTCGGCGAATCAATCGGAGCCCAGCGCCGCGCCGACTATCGAGCCGTGCTGCGCGCTTCCACTGCCGCTGCAGGCGTGGTGGCGCTCCTCATCTCGTTGGCCTATCTCATCTCCGGCCCGGCGCTCGTCCGCATCTTCACTGACCAGCCTCCCATTCGCGTGCTCGCGCTTCGTTACCTGCCCTGGGCCATCGCCATGCCCTTCGTGTCCGTCTGGGCCTTCCAACTCGACGGCATCTTCATCGGCGCAACCCGCGGTCGCGATTTGCGCAACTCCATGCTGGTCTCGTTCCTCGCCTATCTCGCTCTTGCCGTGCTGCTCGAACGCGAATTCGGCGACCGCGGTCTGTGGTGCGCGTTGGCCTTGTTCATGGTGCTGCGCAGCATCACGCTCGGCCTTCGCCTGCCGCGCATTGAAAAAATCTTTGCCGCTCCAGCGTCAATCGTCGTCTGACCTCAACCCGCAAACCGGCCGTCCAAGCCAAAGCAGCATCCTCAAACCGCCTCACTCTTCAAACCGCTTCTTTGACATACATACCCACCAGCCTGGCATACGATACTTGTGAATTCCGCGGGTAGCCTCGCTGCTTCCCAATCGGCGCGGCTCCGCTCTCCTGTATCCTGAATCTAGATAGCCCCACCGTGTTCGAACTTACCTTCTGATCCGCCAACCGTACTCCTCATCTTGTTTATGCGCCTTACGACACAATTCTTGCTTTCGGCCATGGCAGCGGCGCAGTTCCCCGCGCCGGATGTGCCGGAGATTGCCTTTTTGGGCCGCTCGAACGTCGGTAAATCAAGCCTGCTGAATACGCTTGTTGGCGATAAGGCGGCCAAGGTGTCGTCTACTCCGGGGAGAACCAGGGCCATCAACTTCTTTGCGCTCCTCGATCAGAGCCAGCGCCGCAAACTGGTCTTCGCCGACCTGCCAGGTTATGGCTATGCCAAAATCTCGAAGTCCATTTCCGCAGGTTGGCCGGGCTTTATCGAGCCGTATCTCGCCATCCGCTCCACTCTCAAACTCTGCGTGTGCCTCGTCGATTCTAACGTCCCACCGCAGGAGAGCGACCGCCAGTTACTCGACTGGCTGAGAGCCGCCGGCCGCGACTTTGCCGTGGTGGCAACCAAAACTGATCGTCTCAGCGGGAACGAGCGCACCCGCAATCTGCTGGCTCTGAAGAAGGGGCTTGAAGTCGACGACTTGCTTCCGGTATCCGCCAAAACCGGCAACGGTATCAATGAATTGTGGATTCGCATTGAAGCTGCGGCCGAAGTGTAGGACTGATCTAAAGAGCAAAGCGTACTATGCAGTGCATTCGCTCTAAAGCCCGCTATAGCGCAAATCGGTAGTCGTCACGCAGGCCCCGGCCGCTGATCTGAATCTCAACCGCAACCCGAACCTCTCCACCCTCCACCTGCTCCTGCACCCGTCGGATGAACTCTTCGGCTGCAAGCCGGCCGCAGTACAGCACCCGCGCTCCCTTCGCAAGACGACCCAGGTAGCGAGGGGAAAGCCGCAGCCAGCGGCGCGATTTCCAATCCTGATCGGGCACGCAATCGTTCGCAATCGCATCCAGCTTAGGAAGCCATTGCGCCGGGGCGCTTGCCACACTCCAGGCGACCATCGTCAGGTCTTCGTCTACCACAGCAGCAGGAATTCGCCGGGCGCCCTGGCTGATAAACGGCGAATCATTCCCCGATTCCTCAACAGTGCGGACCAGGTTGGGGAGTACCCCACGTTCCAACATCTCCCGTTGTACAGTCTTCGTCGCCCCCGCAATGCAAACCGCCGCAATCTCCTTCTTGCGAATCTGGTTCTTCAGGATGCGCAAGGCTTCATCGAGCGAGTTGACCAGAAAATCCACGACCCCGTCCCGAAGAGCCAACTTTTGCCTGGCTGAATCGGGCTCGGCTGCCAGCGAGGCTGCCCCGGCAATGTTCGCTGCCACCACCATCGCGCGCCCATGCGGATCGAGTTCGCCCGCATAAAACAATGCTCCGCCCAGGTTCATCTCCGCGTTCAGGCCGGCTGAAGCGTCCGTGCCCGCAATCATGCCCGCGTAGATACGCGCAACCTGGATTGTGAAATCCGGCGGAGGAAGGTTCATTGCAGACGGAGTGGAATCAGGAGACAAGCGACCATTCTTTCCGCGGTCCAACGGGCCATCCCGGCTTACTGAAAATCCTTATACTGTTCGCGCCAGTTCCGCTGCCGCACATAAAACACGAATTCGCCAGGTTTGGCCACAGCCGTATGTTTGCTGCATTCGTTGGGCGCCGCCACGCCCGTGGCAAGAATGTCGGAAAGCGTGTACCAGTGTACGACGGGCTCCGGCTTGTCTCTCACGCTGTCGCAATTCACATAAAGCATCGTGTCCGAGTTGTATTTTCCGTCCACGGCCACAATCAACGCATTCGCCGGCAGAGTCAGTTTTCCCGAGCCATCCTCGTTCTGCTTCACCCAGTTGCCATGCTGCTCTTCCTGATGGTCGATTCGAATCAGAAAACCCGAAGTCGGTATCAGGCTGCCCGTCTTCGCATCCATCATGCGTATCGTGATGGTTTTTGTCGCTGTCTCTTGGCTATAGCAGCACACGGCTGTAATCGAAACCATGAGCAGCAAAAGTCTATACAGACTTCGTACAGTCATTGTCTTCCCCACACCTTTCGGGTTTTACCAGGTGTTGTAAGGTTGGCCGCCGTCGGGTGGCGTCTCATCCGAGCCGGAGTTAACATCGTCGATGCCGGGGTCGGTCTGGTCAAGCGAGTACATCGCGTCGCTTGTCTTGGTGACCCATGTGTCCTTGCTGTGCGTCATCGGGTCTTCCGGAATGCTCTTCAGGTAGCCGTCCTGAATCAAATCATCCAGAGACTGCGGTGCCTTCTGTTTGTCCATAGTATAGGAATCGATTGCATCCCGCAGGATGTGCAGATCTTCCTTGAGTACCGCTTCCTTCGCGTGACGGATCGCACTGATGTAGCTGGGCACGGCAATCACTGCCAGCACGCCGATAATTGCCATCACAATCATCAGCTCCACCAGCGTGAAACCCGCGTCTTGTTTATTCATCCTGCGCACTGTTGCCCTCGTTGCCTGCGGTCCTTGCCTTTGCTAACTCCGCTCCCGCGCTACCACGTGGAATACTTGGTACCGTCCAGAGCCGTTCCCTGCGATTTCGAATACACATCGAAAACACTCTGCCCGCCATAGGAGTCCGATGTCGGATCATCCTGCATTGACCGTAAACCCCACTCCGCCTTGCCGGTCATGGGGTCCACCGGGATCCGGCGAAGAAACCTCAACTTCTTCCCCATTACATCTTCCCCGTTCACCAGCGTCTCCAGGTCCGGTGGATAATTCTGGGTGTCTACCTTGGTCATGAAGGCGTGTTTGTCGGCCGCATCCTTATACGCGTCAATCGCGTCGCGCATCTCCCACAGGTCGCGCCGCAGCTCTCGTTCATTCTGGCGCTTCACCTGGAAACGCGCCATGGGGACGGCCGCCGAAGCAAGAATGGACAGAATGGCTACCGTCACAATCAGCTCCACCAGGGTCAGCCCCCGCTCCCCGGCAGACGGACCAACCCCGTCGTTCTGGATCGGTCGCCGATCCTCGCGAAGTGCGCAATTAGCCTGCAACATGCCCATGGCTTTATTTCACCACAATGTTCGCTTGCGAACCCTGTGCCGGTACCGGCTGCTGCCCGCTGTTGGCCACCCTTGCCTGGGTTAGAACCAGCGAACTCGGCCCCGCGGACTTTGCCTGAAAACTAAGGACGTAAACAACCCCCGCACCGCTCACTCCGGGCGCACCCGGTGGCCGGGAGGCGTTCACAGTAATTAATCCTTTGCCGTCCGGGTCACTGTGGATGGGGTCCGCGGATTTTCCATCGCGATTCAGGAAGTCCCCGCCGCTCACATTCACCAGCGAAAGCCGCGCCGGATCGTACTGGATCTTTGTCGCCACCGAAGCAATATCCATGCCGCCCATCAGCACCACCGGAACCTGGAATGTGGTTCCCGCCGCCACGGGATTGGCCGGCACGTTAAGCATCACATTCACCGGTGTGGGCTGGCCGCGAGGGTGGGCACCGGGCGGCTTCGTAGCGTCTGGTTGCCGGTTGGCGTTCGCCGCGTACGAATTCGCGTCCGCGGATGCACTCATCTGCGCCAGCGCGGCCGGAGCAGCCGCCATTGCGCTTTCTCCCGGCACCGTCCCGATATTCGACCGCGATTGAGGTCCAGGATGGTTAGCAGGTCCGGGGTTTGTTCCTGGAGCCGCATCCGGAGACTGTCCCGTCTCCTGCAAAATGGTCTGCACCGGAACGTGACGCAGTTCGATCGTTTGGCCCACGCCCAAGTCCACCGTGCGCAGATTCGCTCGATCCAGTGACTGCGTGCGAACAATGTGCGGCACCACCAGGAAGACCAGTTCGTCATCGGAGATGGTGTGGTCCTTTGAACCAAACAGGTACTTCAGTCCCGGAATCGCGCTCAATCCCGGAATGCCCGACCAGCTCACCGCGTCCTGCTTATCTTGAATGCCGCCCAGGATACTGGCCTCGCCCTCGCGCAGCCGGATCACCTGGTCCACTACGCGTTGGCTCAGAATCGGTTCCGTCACGCCGCTGATGGTCACCGATCCGCTCTGCGTGGAGACATCGATCTTGATCTTCAACGTCACATCGTGGTCATAGTGGACCGTGGGCGTCATCTCGATATTCACACCCACATCCTGGTACGTGAACTGCGTATTCACCAGCGAACTCACCACCGCCGTAGCCGCGCCGGTCTGGTAAGAGCCGGTGGCGATCGGAATTTTTTCGCCGATCTTCATCGTCGCCTTCTGCCCGTCCGTGGCCCGGATGCGCGGATTCTGCAGAATCTTGGTGTCCGAATCCGTCAAAAGCAGGTTGGCCGTCGCCGATCCAACCGTCACCGCAAAGTCCGAGGCCTGCAGGTGAGCCAGGCTGTAAAGCGTTGGTGTCGTGCCAGTGGTCGACGGAGTGCAAGTGGTGCTGCCGGAAGGGCACGTCGTGCTGCTGCTGTTGCTCGTAGGCGGCTGAATCGCAGCCCCCACGCTGCTCGGCCATTGAATGCCCAGCGTCCGTTCCCAGTTCTTGCTCACTTCCAGCACGGCAATATCCACCACCACTTCCGCCCGCGCCTTATCCAGATCGTCCACCAGCATCTGCGCAATCTCCAGTTCGTCTGGAGTTCCCTTGACCACAATCGCGTTCTGGCTGGGCACTGCATATACCTTGAAATTCGGCCCGGTCAGCACGTTGCGCAACGCCGTCTGTACGTCGTTCAGGTCGTTCTGCTGCCACGCGTTGCTCAGGTAGAAGGTCTGGACAGCCTGCTCATCCTGCTCCTGGCGCTTTGTCCGTGTGTTCGCCGCCACAAAAATCGTGTTCGACGTAATCGGGCGCCAAAACGTGTTCGACATGGTGCCCACAACCCGCAGCGCATCCAGCAGAGTCATGTTGGCCAGGTCCACCTGTACGCGCTTTGAGGTATAGTCCGGATCGAACAGAACGTTAATGCCCGCGGCCTTGCCAATCGCCTGGTAAATCGTCTTGGCGTCTTCCGTCATGTGCAGCGTCAACGGCTCATTCGACATCGGCTTCAGCTGCACCGGCGAGCCCATCGATTCCATCTCTTCCCGCCGGGCCGGATCAGAAGCAACGCTGGTTTCGGCCAGCGCCGTAACTTCGCCGTGTTTCTGGCGGATGCGCGCAATCTCCTGGGTAGCTGCCTCGTTGCCCGGGTCAATCTCCGAAGCGTGCAGAAACTCTGTCAGCGCCCCCTGCTCGTCGCCCGCCAGCAGCAGTTTGCGCCCCTTTGTTATGTGAGCCGCCGAAGCTGAAACCCTCACCCGGTAAAGCGCCGTCCGGTACGTGATGTCCTTGGGGGCCTTTGCCGTGGCCTTCTCATACATGTCTACCGCCGTGTCGTAGTCCTCTTTCGCCTCGGCGTTCTGGCCACGTTTGAAATCGGCTCGGGCCGACTGCGCATGCAAACCCGTGCCCGCCAGGCCCAGCACCGCTAGCAGCGCAAACACTGCAATCCGGCCTACGGCCCGCAAGAAGATGGACTTCGAAACAACCGGCCCGTCAGAGCCCTGAACTAAAACACTAAGATTCATTGAATTCCCGGGCGTCGTTGAGTGGTTCTCCAATTCAGGTGCCCCTTCCAGCTCTTTACAATGTGGCTTTGTCATTGTCCAAAAACCACTCATCGGTTCTGCCCACGGGGAATGTCAATTGGAGAATCGCCATATGCGGCTTACATTCCGCAGCGGACATATATAGGCTGCCATCGCTGCCCGTTAAGCAATTTCGGATACAAATCTCTCGTGCAGATTCCCGCCCTCGGCGATGCTCCATTTTAGCAAAGCCCCACTGTCCCGGGCTGAGCCGCCCCGTAGTTACTTAAAACCACTCCGATGCTACGATAAAGACTCGAGAGTGCAGCAAAATGGCGCGTCAAACCAGCCACGTTATCGTCCAGCCGGTTCCTACCGGACCCCAGAAGCCGGCCAAGCCCCGCGACCCCGTGGCCTCCGGTGAGCGAGATGCCGCGCACAATCGAATGGCCAGCCATAACTACTTCCTGCTTGAGAAGTTCGAAGCCGGTGTCGCTCTCCGCGGCACTGAGGTCAAGTCCATCCGCGAGGGTCAGGCCAACCTTAAAGACTCCTACGGCCTCATCAAAGATGGCGAAGCATTTTTGCTTAACGTGCATATCGGCCCTTATTCTCACGGAAACATTGCCAACCACGACGCCACCCGCACGCGCAAGCTGCTGCTGCATCGCGAAGAAGTTCGCAAGCTACTCTCCAAGACGCAGATCAAAGGGCATACGCTCATCCCCACCCGTCTTTACTTCCGTAATGGCCGGGTTAAATGCGAGCTAGCTGTAGCCAAGGGCAAACAGGACTGGGACAAGCGCGAAACCGAGAAGCGTCGCGAAGGCGACCGCGAAGCCCGCGCCGCCGTAAACGCCAGCAAACATCGCATGGGACGCTAGGGCCGTTCACCTTTTGCTGGAAAACCCTATCAGGGCAGAGCATCAAGGGGCGCTGTAACAGGGCAGGCCATCAAAGGCTGCTGAAAAAGATCAGATTTGAAGTAGATGTGCGAAGGGGCACGACTTCAGTCGTGCCATTAAATCCAATAAAATGATCGGGCTTTAGCCCCTGCGGGGTGCTTTTCTCTTCACCATGGATTGCCGCAATTACATTAATTGGGCCATCTCCTCAGCACGCTTCTTCCTTTGCTCACTGTATTCAATCAACGCCGAGAGGGCGTAGAACGACGCGGAAAGAGTGAGGACAATCGAATAGATCAGCTTTCCGGAGCTCATCCAGAAGCTAACCGCATCACCTGCCCAGAGCAAACAAATTGCGAGAAAAAACAGAGCCCTGTTCCTCCGTCCACGAATAACGAGGATCCCGAGTCCCAAAAGAAACACCACTCCACCGACCATAGCCGGTGTCGGCAACTTCCCCTGGACGGCCAACGTTAGCCCCGCCCCGAACAGGGCGCCAAGCAGAATGAAGCCGGCGGGTCGATGAATCTTGTCAATCCACTTCCTCATGGCAACCCCACAAGTTGAGTCGAAACCCAAAGGAACCGTCGGCGTGATTATAGATGGCGACCTTGCCATCCTGCGCCCCTTGGGTGAAACAATAGATAACCATGAAGACCGATCTCTCCTTCGCCAGTCCCGCCGGGATTGAAACCGAGCTGCTCGCCGTCCTGGCCGTCGACACCCAAACCTCGAAAGCCCCGGACGCCAAACCCGAGCCCGTCCTGTTGACCACGGACGAAGCGGTCAAATCCGCCGCCGCGGCCGCCCTGGCCAGTGGAGAATTCAAGGCAGGAGCCAATGAGACGCTGCTGCTGCACACCCCCGCCGGCCTCGCCGCCAAACGCCTCCTCATCGTCGGCCTCGGCAAGCAGGCCAAAGCAACTGCACACAGCGTCCGCAATGCCGCCGGAACAGCGGTTCGTTTCACCAAGCCGCGCGCAATTCGCAACCTCGTCTTCGCACTCCCTGTAGCCGAATTCCTCCCCCCCGGTCCCTGTATCCGCGCCTCCGCGGAGGGCGGTATCGTAGGCGACCTCGACCCCGATACCTACCGTAGCGACCGCAAGGACCTCAGCGTTCAATCATTCACCGTCGCCGCGCCTGAATCCGCCGACCAGGACGCCCTCAAAGCCGCATTCGCTGAAGGCGTCATCATCGGCGAGAGCCAGAACTTCACCCGCGCCCTGGTCAACGAGCCCGGCAACAAGCTCACCCCCACCATCCTCGGCCATCGCGCCGCGGCCATGGCCCAGGAAGTCGGCCTGCGATGGAACGTCTATTCCACCGACAAGCTCCACGAGCTCAAAATGGGCGCATTCTGGAGCGTCTCCCAGGGTTCCGAAGAACCGCCAGCCCTTATCGTTCTCCGTTATGAGCCGGAAGGCGTCACCGAAGGCCCCATCCTCGGCCTCGTCGGCAAGGGCATCACCTTCGACACCGGCGGCATCAGCATCAAGCCTGCCGACAAAATGGAACTCATGAAGTACGACATGGCCGGCGGCGCAGCCATGCTCGGCGCCATGCGCGCCATCGCCCTGCTCAAGCCCAAGGTCCGCGTCATCGGCATTGTCTGTGCTGCGGAAAATATGCCTGACGGCAAGGCCCAAAAGCCCGGCGACGTCCAAACCGCCATGCCTCTCAATTCAAGCAAGCCCGGCAAAACCATCGAGATCATCAACACCGACGCCGAAGGCCGACTCGTCCTGGCCGACGGCATCACCTACGCCCGCCAACTCGGCGCAACCCACCTCATCGACGCCGCCACCCTCACCGGCGCGTGCGTCGTCGCCCTCGGCACCACCAACGCAGGTGCCTTCTCCAATAACGACGAGAGCTACGCGAAGTTCACGGCAGCCCTCGAAACATCCGGAGAAAAGTTCTGGCGCCTGCCCTTGGGTGAGGAGTACGCCGAGCAGATCAAGAGCGACATTGCCGACATCAAGAACACCGGCGGCCGCCATGGCGGCGCCATCACGGCTGCGGAGTTCCTGAAGGTCTTCGCGGAAGACACCCCATGGATTCACCTCGACATCGCCGGCCTCGCGTGGATTGAAGATTCCAAGCCCTACATCGCCAAAGGCCCGAGCGGCGTAGCCGTCCGATCGATCCTGGAATGGGCCCGAAGCTTCTAGCCCAGCCTGATCAGCAACAAAAGCACCGTGCCCCATTCATCGCGTAGTTTCATCGTGCGACGAGTGGGAGGCAATTCGACAATGCGAGCCTCCCGCGAGCATCAGGTGCTTTGTATCAGGGCACGACTTCAGTCGTGCCGATAAACCAGAAAGAGAGACGGGTTTTAACCCCTGCCGGACTTCAATCCCGACTGCCCTACTGTCTCGGAATCACGGTTAACAATGCCCTTCACACGCCCGAGATCTTCCCATCCCCATCCACATCAATACCAAGCGCCCGCGGAGCCCGCGGCAACCCCGGCATCAACATCATGTTTCCCGCCACAGCTACCAGGAATCCCGCCCCCGCCGACAGCAGAATATCCGTCACATGAAGCGTCCAACCCCCCGGCGCACCCATCCGCTTCGGATCATCGGTCAGGGAATACTGTGTCTTCGCAATGCACACCGGCAATCGTTCAAAACCCCATTCGGTATAGCGCAATAAACTCGCCCGCGCCTGTTCGCTGAGCGCCACACCGGCAGCCCCATAAACCTGCGTCGCCACCTTGCGCAGCTTCTCTTCCGCCGGGTCCTCCAGCGAATACGCCGGCTGAATCAATGGCGAAGGATGAGCGTCGATGGTCGCCACAACCTTCTCCGCCAACTCCACCGCCCCAGCCCCACCTTTAGCAAAAGCGTCCACCACGGCGGAAGCAATCCCCAGCCGCGCGCACTCAGCCGCAATCGCGGTCAACTCCTCTTCCGTGTCGTCTGGAAACCGGTTGACCCCAACAACCACCGGCACGCCAAAGCCACGCAGCGTCTGGGCGTGGTGCTCAAGATTCGCGAATCCGTCCTCAAGCGTTCCTTCGCCCTGCGCCCGCAAGCTATGCACCGTAGCCACCAGCACGGCAACCGCCGGCTCAATACCCGATGAGCGCATGGCGATATCGAAATACTTCTCCGCACCCAGATCCGCCGCAAAACCCGCCTCGTTCACTACATAATCAGCCAGCCGCATCGCCATCTGCTGCGAAAGAACGGAACTCGTTCCGTGCGCAATGTTGGCAAAGGGGCCAGTGTGCACAGTCGCCGGCGTGCCTTCGCTAGTCTGCACGAGATTCGGCAGAATGGCCTCATTCAGCAGCGCCAGCATCGCGCCTGTTGCGCCCAGGTCGGCTGCGGTCACCGGCCGCCCCGCTCGGTTAACCCCCACCACGATCCTGTCAATCCGGCGCCGAAGATCGGCGCGGCTGTTAGCCAGTCCCACAATGGCCATGATCTCTGAAGCTGCGGTGATCACGAACCCCGTCTCGCGATGCGCGCCATCCCGCCTCGAGTCGAGCGCAATCGCGATGTGCCGTAACGCGCGATCGTTCATATCCAGCGCGCGCGGCCATGCAATCTGCGCCGGATCAAGGCCCAGTTCATTGCCGTGAAACAGATGCGAGTCGACCATGGCTGACAGCAGATTGTGCGCCGAGGTAACGGCGTGAAAGTCCCCGTGGAAATGCAGGTTGATCTTCTGACTCGGTTCCACCTGCGACAAACCCCCGCCCGCCGCACCGCCTTTCAACCCAAAGACCGGACCCAATGACGGCTCGCGCGAAGTCACAATCGCTTTGTGGCCAATCCGCTCCAGCCCCTGCGCCAGTCCAATCGACACCACCGTCTTGCCTTCGCCGGAAACCGTTGGCGTCGTAGCAGTCACCAGGATGAACTTGCCACGAACAGGGAACGCCGGATCGGTAAGCAAGCTCAGCGAGAGTTTGGCGCCGTATGCGCCGATGGCTTCGTAATCAGTCGGCGAAACACCGAGCTTGCCTGCAATTTCCCCGATAGGAAGCATGAATGACTCCGATAAAGAAACAACACGGAACGGAACAATACATCCAGTCTAGTCGCCCACCAGCCGCCCCGCTCTCGTCGAACGAAACTATGCCCATCCATCGGCCGTCTCTGTTCTTGTCAGATGGGAGGGAGTCCGTAGAACTCCCCGACAACTCTTCCGGGCGTAAATCCGGGCGCGACTGCACAGCAAAAACATCCAAATAAAGAACGTAGTATCTATAGCTTAAGCTATTAACTCGTGTGCAATCTGCGCATTTCCCGAGAATTTGGATCGTTTTAAGCAAACTTATTATTTGTTTCGTTCAATTGTAAGCAAACAAAACATCTGTTTCCGGTATATCCGCGGTTCATTGCAGAACGAAGTGCAACCACTTGAGCAGAAATCTCGACTGCTTTGTCACCACTTAAGCGGACTTTTTAGCCAGATACGCACCCTCTGATTGAACCTTCGAGGGTCGTTTACATCGCCTCGGGGCTCTCAATACCCAGCCAGCTTAGCAGCACAATCAGCTCCCGCAGAGTAACAGCAGCCGTCGCCAAAAGGAATTTCTTCCGCGTCGGATCTTCCTCACTAAGGATATGGTGCTTATGGTAAAAGCTACTAAATTCTTGGGCTAACTGGAACGCATGCTTGGCTAAGTAGGCCGGCTCCGAAGTAGTTATACATTGGTTCAACACCAGCGTACGTTGCCCCGCCCGTAGCCACAGCGACCAGATATCCGTGGCATCCTCGCCTTGAAGATACGCGCCGATCGGACCTAACTCCGCAAACTCTGCTAACACTGCTTCCGGCGTCTGTCCACCCTTGCGAAAGATACTGCGTGCGCGCACGGCCGCATTCTGAATGTAGGGACCCGTGTCGCCTTCAAAGCTCAACGCATCTTTGAAATCGAAAGCAATTACTGAGTTACGAGTAAACTTGAGCATGAAGTACCGCAACGCTCCAATCGCAATCTGCTCCGCAATGCGCTGCCGCTCTATCTCGTCGCGCCCCGCCTGCCGCGCATCCACCTCAGCGCGCGTCGCGGCAATCAGCTTGTCAATCAGATCGTCGGCTTTCACCCCGAATCCCTTGCGTCCGCTGACCAGAATGTAAGGACTATCTAGGTCTTCCTGTGAAACCTCGTATCCCATATCAAGGGCACAGCGTGGTGTGAGAGCCACCTTCTCATAGCCGAAATGAATACAATGATCCGCCTGCTCAGTGAAGCCCATCCCTCGCAGAGCTTGCACGAGATTTGCCTGTGGGTCGTTTTGCCGCACATCGATTACGTTATAAATGGCCTGCGCTCCGCCAAAGTGCGGATGCGATTCAACCCCATGAACAGCGGAGATCCAGCACTCATGATCTGGATAACTGAAGAACGGCTTGTACCCGAAGTCTTTGCCCAGCAATCCAAACTTCCATAGGTGGTACGCAATGTCTTTGCCGACGTAAGTGACCGTTCCGTTCGAACGGACAATCACCTTCGCGTCTTCATTCGTCTCGCCCTCAGTAATGTCCGCGCCAGGCCGCGTCATCACCCAGCAGCCCTTGTTCTTGCCTTCGGTCTCGAAGTACAGCACGCCCGTTTGCTTCAGCTGCTCAAACGCCGCATCCCAGAACTTCAGGTGCAGAATCTCGCTCTCCCGCGGCAGAAAGTCATACTCAATATCCAGCCGCAGCATAGTCTCAAGATGCCGGCGTAACACGGCAGTTGAAATCAGCTCTGCAACTTCGGCGGTCTCGTTGCCGCCTTCCTCGATCTCATGCAGGGTTGCATAGCGTAACTTCTTACGCGCGGCATTCTCGTCCGCTGTCCCTTGTTCATACCACTGCGAAGTGCGCGCATATAAGTCCCAACAGTAGTAATCAACCCGCTCGCCCTTGCGCTTGATAGCTGCCACTAACTCACGTACATCGGCGGCAGACATGCCTTCCAGATGCAGAAACCCCACCACAACATCTGCAACCTGCACGCCGGTGTTGTCGATGTAATTCTGCACATCCACTTTTTGCCCATCAGCCTGCAGCAAGCGCACAAACGTGTCGCCCAGGATCGCATTGCGCAGGTGGCCAATATGCGCAGCCTTGTTAGGATTGATGCTGGTGTGCTCCACCAATGAATGAATTCCACTCGAACCGCGTGTCAAACTCTCTCCACTCGCAATCGCATTCACTCCAGCCGCGCGATCGAACCGAGCATTGATATAACCCGCGCCCGCCATATCAAATGAAGCGAAGCCATCCAGATTACCTAACTCCGCCACGATTTCCTGCGCGATAATTCTAGGCGCCTTGCGCAACTTGCGGGCAAGCTCAAAAGCAATCGGAGTCGCCAGTTCGCCAAATTGCAAATCCGGCGGAATCTCCAGCGGAATATTCTCAAGCTGGAGATCGTACTTGTCTTTCAGTACTGCGCGGAGATGGTCGCCGAGTCGCTTTTGCAGTTCTAGATACACGTCAGAAATGCCTCAGAAATTCGCGAGTTACAAAGCCAATTCTATCAGGCCGATACACGCGCCCCGGTTTGACGCTCCCGGCTCAGACCCCTAAGATGGAAAAGAGGTTGCGTCGGGATCCCGTGCCCGTTCAGGCCGGATTTCGAGCCAAGTTCGCCCATGCCGACCAACGAATCCACTCCAGCCCGCTACTATCTCACCACGCCCATCTACTACGTGAATGCGCGGCCGCACCTGGGCCACGCCTATTCCACCATCGTGTGCGACGCCATCGCGCGGCGCAAGCGGGCGCTGGGTGTCGATACATGGTTCCTCACCGGCACAGACGAGCACGGTCAGAAAATTGAACGGTCAGCAGAGCAGGCAGGGCGCACGCCCATGGAATTTGCTACCGCGATATCAGCCGAGTTTCGCGGCCTGTGGGACCGGTTCGGCATCACCTACGACGACTTCATTCGCACTACCGAAGACCGGCATATTCGCGGCGTGCAAAAACTATTCTCCGCGCTCCAGGAGCGCGGTTTCATCTACAAAGGCTCGTACACCGGCCAATACTGTGTTTCCGATGAGGCCTACGTGGACGGGCCTCCGGGCACCTACTGTCCCGACTGCGGCCGCCTCACGGAAACAGTAAGTGAGGAAAACTATTTCTTCAAACTATCGGCATTCGAACGCAAGTTACTGGAGTTTTACGAGTCCAATCCTGGCTTCATGGTGCCAGAGTCAACCCGTCGCGAAGTCATCTCGTTTGTCCGCGGCGGACTCAAGGACCTGTCGGTAAGTCGCACCAGTTTCTCCTGGGGCATTCCTGTGCAAGGCGATGAGAAGCACGTGATCTATGTATGGCTTGACGCGTTGGCCAACTACATAACCGCGCTCGGCTACGGCTCCGACGATCCGGCAGACCAGGCGCGATTCGCCAAATTCTGGCCGGCAGATTTGCATCTGATCGGCAAAGAAATCAGCCGCTTCCATTGCGTCTACTGGCCGGCATTTCTCATGGCCGCCGGCATTCCCGTTCCTCGCAGCGTGAAGGCTAATGGTTGGTTGCTCTTCGACCAGGGCAAGATGTCTAAGTCGCGCGGTAACATTGTGCGCGCCGAGACGGTGCAGGAAGTGCTTGGCGCGGATGCGCTGCGCTACTTCCTGCTCCGCGAAATCCCCTTCGGCCAGGATGGCAACTTCAGCTTCGATGCGCTGGTGCAGCGCTACAACGGAGACCTCGCCAACGGCTACGGTAACTTAGTAAGTCGAGTAGTTAACATGGTGCATAAGTACTTTGGCGGTGTCATGCCGGACGTCGGTGTTGAAACCCCGGCGGAAGTGAAACTGCGCGAGAGTGCGACCAACGTCATTGCCGACTTTGCACCAGCATTCGACGATCTGGATTTCTCTGAAGCTCTAAAGAGCCTTTGGCTGCTGGTAGCTGAAGTCGATGGCTATCTTACAGCCAACGCACCGTGGAAGCGTCCCGCAGATCGCTCCGAGGCGGACCATGCTTTGCATCAGGCACGGGTACTGGCAACGGCAGCAGAAGCTATCCGCATCATAACTGCACTGGTGTACCCCATCCTGCCGGAGTCGGCTGCCAAGGTATGGAAGCAATTAGGACAGGGAGATATTGAAGCTCACGCGCGCAATGCATTTTTGACACGAGTTACATGGGGAGGATTGACGGCCGGCACGCCGTTTGGCGAGCCTGCCCCGCTTTTTCCCCGTGCGGAAAAGGACGCAGTGGAACGTATGCAAAACCTTGAAGATAAAAATGTTGGCACTGCAGTCGACGCAGTCAGCGGTAACACCAGTGCGGCAGATGCCGCCCCGGCCGTAACATCTGCGCCGCATGCCCCGCAATCGGCACTCGGCGTTTCTCCCGTGCCCGCTTCTCCTGAGTTAGCAGCAGCTTCGGCCCACGCTACGGCTTCGCCCTCTGTGGTTTCAGTCCAAGGACAGCTTGCTGGAACCGTGCCGCACTCCCCGGCTGTCCACGCACAGATTGAGGGCAAGCTGACCGAACACACTGTGGCTCCGGTCGATTCCGGATCGCCGGTGGCCGCTGTGCATGTGCACCAAGTGCCGGCGGAGTTGGCCAGTAGCAGGCTCAGCACCACGCCGATCCCAGCGCCGGAAGGAGCTTCCTTGCAGCCGGCAGAAGCGGAGACCAGCCCTGCGAATGAACAGACTCAACACATCACCATCGACGACTTCACGAAGGTAGAACTCCGCGTCGCGCAGATTCTCGTGGCCGAGCGGATTCCAAAAGCAGACAAGTTACTGCGCCTTGAGGTTGATCTGGGTTATGAGAAGCGCCAGATCCTAGCTGGTATTGCGCAATATTACGAGCCGGAAAAGCTCATCGGCCGCAAGATCGTGATCGTAGCTAACCTGGCGCCACGCAAGATGAGAGGCCTGGAGTCAAACGGAATGCTGCTGGCCGCCTCGTTGCCCGACGGCGCTCCAGTCCTGGCCGGGTTCCTCGAAGAAGTTCCGCTTGGTGCTCGCCTTAAGTAGGCTTTTCGAGCCTGCAACTGGAAGGATTCTTTCAAACCAGATTAAGTCTCAATTGCGAGTAGGCGCGAGGTTCATTTGCTTATCGATTCGCACGCCCACTTAGATAACGAGCGATACGCGGAGGATCGTGCGGCGATGCTCAGACGAGCCTATGATGCGGGCATTGGTACCGTGCTGGCCATCGGCATCGGCGAGCACGCCGCAGGCATGGACGGCGCTCTGAAAATCTGCCGACAATTCAACGACCAGCCGGGCCTGCCGCGGCTATACGCAAGCGCCGGTGTCTATCCGCACAACACCCAGGAAATCGACGACACAGTGTTGGCCAAGCTCGACGGCCTCCTGGCCGAGCCCGAGGTAATTGCTTGCGGCGAGATCGGCCTCGACTATTACCACGAAGGTGCGCCCCACAATGTGCAGCGCGAAGGGTTAATCAAACAACTTGAGATTGCGGCGGCGCGCAAGCGGCCGATTCTCATCCATTGCCGCCCCACCGGCGACGGCGCAAACGGCAACATGGATGCATGGAATGATCTTCTTGTCGTCCTCGAAGGGCAGTGGAGGCACACGGGCCTCGGCGGTGTGATGCACTGTTTCGGCGCAGGATTGGAGCAGGCGCGCCGGTCGCTGGACCTGGGTTTTTTGATCTCTTTCGCCGGGAATCTGACCTATCCGAAGGCGCAGCCTTTGAGGGATGTGGCAATCAAAATACCCTTGAATAGAGTTCTTGTAGAAACGGACGCGCCCTGGCTTGCGCCGGCTCCCGATCGGGGCAAGCGGAATGAGCCGGCCTTTGTGGTGCGAACGGCTCAGGTTTTGGCCGGGTTGCTGGCGGTCGGGGAGGAAGAAATCGCTACAGCAACCACGAAAAACTTCTCCCGGCTGTTTGGTCTTGGACCAAACGTGGGAAACTGTTAGAGTCGTCACGCGCACCGTGTAATGCTCGCGCCGGCGTTTTCCACATTCGAGGAAGAGAAGCGATGGCCCAGGAGAATTCGTTCGATATTGTCAGCAAGGTGGATATTCAAGAGGTCCGCAACGCGATTGACCAGGCGCTGAAAGAGATCCGACAACGGTTCGACCTGAAGGACTCCCACTCCGAAGTCTCGCTTGTGGAGGCCGACAAGGAGATTCAGCTGGTCTCGGCTGGAGAATATAAGCTGGAGGCGGTTAAGGAAATTCTGGGGCAAAAACTTGTGAAGCGTGGAGTCTCGCTCAAGAATCTGACTTATGAAAAGCTTGAGCAGGGGTCGGGACAAAGCGTTCGGCAGAAGATTAAACTGCAGCAGGGTATCCCGATCGAGAAGGCGAAGGAGATTGTTCGCCTCGTCAAGGACTCGAAAAAGAAAGCACAGGCTACCATCCAAGGCGATACAGTAAGAATATCGAGCAAAGACCGCGACGAATTGCAGGCGATCATTGCTTTGTTGCGCGCAAAAGATCTGGGCGTGGAGTTGCAGTTCACGAACTATCGTACGAATTGAATAAACTGTCTCCGCGGCGTCCGCATCCGCCCATCAAAACGTAAGTCATTGGGGTTCATTAGGCCCGATAAAAGACAGGCTTCAAACGCAGGGAAGAGAACCGGAGAGACTTGAGCACACTGGCGATAGCGACGGCGAGAGAGGTCTTCGATTTGCTGCGGGACGACCTCGTGGCGATCGAACAGGAGTTAGGCCGCGACGCCGCCTCTAGTGTCAGCACCATCACAGAGATTGCGGAATACCTGCGTGAAGGAGGAGGCAAGCGCATCAGGCCGTCGTTGCTGCTGCTTTCCGCCCACATGCTCGGCTACAGCGGTCATGGTTCCATCCGCTTGGGTGCAGTGGTGGAGATGGTCCATACTGCGACCCTGGTGCACGATGACATCATCGATGGTGCTGATACCCGGCGCGGGCGTCCGTCCGCCAACACAACCTGGGGCAATGAAAAGTGCGTGCTGGCAGGCGACTGGCTTTATATGCAGGCCTTCAAGGTGGCTCTGGAAGAGAAGAGCCTGCGCGTGCTGGACCTGCTGATTGGCCTGACCCAGCAAATGGTTGAGGGCGAACTGCTGCAGATCCAAAAACTGGGTAAGGCAGTGTCTGAGGCTGAATACTACGACCTGATCTTTCGCAAGACGGCCTGCCTTTTTGCTGTCTCCATGCGGCTTGGTGCAGTGCTGGCTGGTGCCACTGAGGCACAGGAGGCGAGCCTCGCCACCTATGGACGGACAGTCGGGTTGGCCTTCCAGATTGTCGACGATGTCCTCGACCTGACCGCGACGGAAGAGGTTCTGGGCAAGCCGGTGGCCAGCGATTTGCGCGAGGGCAAGGCGACCCTGTCGGTGATCCACTCATTCGACCATGGAATCGCACGAGACCGTCAAACCATCCAGCGAGTTCTTGACGATCGCAGCTTCGAAAACGTGAGCCGGGACCAGATAAGGGAGATTTTGATCCGCAACGGCTCGGTTGAATATGCCATGTCTGTTGCCGATCGCTACGCCGAACAGAGCCGCAAGGCACTGGACCCGTGGCCCGACTCCGAATTCAAGCGCGCCTTGCTCTGGGTGCCAGACTTCGTGGTAGCTCGGGACAAATAGAGCAGGAGCTCGACATGCAGGACATTTGGTCCCAGGTGGACGCCTATTTCGGCGAACTCCTGACTCCGCCGGATGAAGTTCTCAAGGCAGCCCTTGCGGCGAACAAGAAGGCGGGCCTCCCGTCCATCGACGTCACTGCGCTTCAGGGCAAGTTCCTCGAGTTCCTGGTCCGCATTTCCGGGGCGCGTCGCATTCTGGAGATTGGAACTCTTGGCGGCTACAGCACTATCTGGCTTGCCCGGGGGCTTCCTGAGAACGGGCGCATCATCTCGCTGGAACTCATCCCGCTTCACGCAGAAGTCGCGCGCGCCAATCTGTCCCGAGCCGGCGTGCTCGATCGGGTAGAGGTGCGAGTGGGTCCGGCCATTGAATCCCTTCAGTCGCTTACGCAAAGCGGGTGCGCACAGTTTGACATGATCTTCATTGACGCCGACAAGCAGGGCTATCCAGAGTACCTTCAATGGGCCTTGAAGCTATCACGCCCCGGAACCGTTATCGTAGCCGACAACGTGGTCCGCGATGGAAAGGTTGCGGATCCGGAGTGCCCCGATGCCAATGTGCAAGGCGTCCGTCGCTTTACCGATATGCTGGCGGCTGAAAAGCGAGTGAGCACAACTGTACTGCAGACCGTCGGAACCAAGGGCTACGATGGGTTCGCTCTGGCCCTCGTTCTCCGTTGAACGAGCCGGAGAATCTCGAAATTCCGACTCCGGAAAGGAGAATCTCCATGTACAGAATTGCTCCCCGTACTTATTTCTTGCCTCTCTGTCTCGTCGCGATCCTTGCCGCCACAGGCTGCGGCCACATTACGGTTTCCACTGCGGATTCACACGATGTCGAGGTGCAGGCGCTGCGTGATGCAGACGCGGCCTGGGGCCTGGCCTGGTCCTCAAAGGACCTCGATAAGGCCGTAGCCGGCTATGCCGACGATGCCACCGTGCTCGATCCGAATTCGGCCGCAATCACAGGCAGAGACAACTTTCGAGCCAACCTGAAGCCCTTTTTCGCCGACAGGAATTTCGCTATTCATTGGGATGCCGCCAAGGTGGACGTGGCGCAATCTGGAGATTTGGGCTACACCCAGGGGACTTTGACTTATACCATCACCGATCCCAGTACCGGTCAACCGTTCACCGACAGGGCCAAGTATTTAACTGTTTGGAAGAAGCAGCCCGACGGAGGGTGGCGAGTGGTCGAAGACACCTACAACACGGACCTGCCGCCTGCCCCAGCCGGCAAACAGTAGCAGTTTGAGTTGCGGCGTCGAGTTACATCTGGAATGAACCGCGCGGGCTAACCCCATACGCTCCGTACACTTTCCATCCGCCTTCTTTCCGGCGCAAGGAAGGGAAGCTATGCCCCTAGCTATTCGTCATCATCGCCCGCAACGCCGCCTCATGCTCCGTTGGCAGAGGCTTTTTATTCAGTTGGTCGTCGCAGACCACATGCACCGTTTCGCCCTCGGCCAAAAGCGTCGGCTCTTCGCCCTCCTGTCCCTTGCGCAGAAGGCGATAGCCAAACTTGATAACCGAACCCCGCAGCATGGAAGGCCGCGTTTCGATCAGGATTTCATCGTCGTAGCGGGCCGGCGAACGATAGCGGCAAGTGGCCTCCACAACAGGCAAAATGCACTGGTGATCGGTCTCCAATTGGCTGTAAGCAAGGCCCAGCGAGCGCAGCAACTCGACGCGCCCAATCTCGAACCAGACCAGGTAATTGGCATAGTAGACAATGCCCATCTGGTCAGTCTCTGCATAGCGCACGCGTACTTGTGTGGTTACGGGCATAAATTCAGTCATCCATTATCAGTTGTCAGTCATCAGTAAAAAGGCCCGCGAACTGACAACTGATCACTGACGACTGCTTTTACGGCTTGAGATGTGTGAAAAGCGGCAGCTTGGAAACGTCGCTGACGATAATGAAGGCAGTGAAAACCAGCAGCACCACAAAGGCTGCTTGGTAGATGCGTTCTTTTACGTCGATATTGATGTCACGCCTAATGACGCTTTCAATTGTCAGCAGCAAGATAAGGCCGCCATCGAGGATCGGAAACGGCATGAGGTTGAGGATTCCGAGATTCAGGCTGATGCCTGCTGCCAGCACGAACTTGGGAAGCCAACCCCGGGTCTCTGCGGCATCGCCGGCCATCCGGGCAATCCCCACCGGACCCGAGAGTTGGGAGACGGAGATCTTGTGCGTGAAAATGCCACCAAGGACATCGAAAATCATCGTCGAGTTATCAACGCAAAACGCCGTCGATTTCTGAAGTGCCTGGTCGAAGGGAAGAGGGTCGTGGCGCAAGGGAGTCGGGCGGGGTGCGAAGCCCAGCTTCCATGCGTTTTCATACATTGTGGGTTTGGCCACAAGGGGGGGCAGTGTCACGCCGTTGCGCACAACTGTAAGCGTCAGGGACTTGCCTTCGCCCTTCTGCATGTAAGCGAGCAGGGTTTGCACGGCATGAAACGCGTGGCCATCGACGGCAACAATGGCATCTCCGGCACGAAGGCCCGCTTGCGCGGCGGGATAGCCGGGCATGACCTCCTTAACGCCGATTGGACCCGGAACGAGTTCAGGGTAGTAGCCCGTATCCATCAAATCAAAATCCTGACCTCTCGCTGGAGGCGTCACCTCAAGAGAAAGCTGCAGAATCTTGCCGCCGCGGTCGACGGTAACCGGTACAATCTGTCCCTGGTTTAGCGACGAGCGGCGATTGATCGCGTCCCAATCAGGATCCTTGATGGTTTCAAACTGGCGGATAATGTCGCCGGCCTGAATTCCGGCCTTGGCCGCCGCCGAATCTGGAGCCACCCACTCGATAGTGGGGACGGTGATCTCTGCCTTAGGCACTTCGTTGAAGACGCCGTAATAGAAAAGCATCAGTCCGAATGCCAGAATGAAGTTTGCCACCGGGCCGGCCACGCCGATGAGCATGCGTTGCCAGCGGGGGTGGTTGGTAAACGCACCTGGGTCATCCGCGAGCGATTCGTAGCCTCCAGCCGCGGCGCGACTTCTTTCAGAATTCGCGCCCTGGGCTCTCTCCGCGACCTGCTGAAGCACCGGAGTCCCCGGCGTGGACCCGGGAATCTCGAGATTCTGCTCGGGGTTTTCACCGGTCATTTTGACGTAGCCGCCCAGAGGAAGCAGGCAGACCTTGTAGTCCGTCTCGCCGTATTGGATGCCGAAGAGGCGGGGTCCGAATCCCACGGAAAAAGCCTCTACCCGGACACCGCAAAGCTTGGCCACGGCGAAGTGACCGAACTCGTGGACAACAACCATCACGCCGACAAGGACGATGAAGGCAACGATCGAAATGAAAAACTCATGCATAAATGTGTGGACTTCTCCAAGAAAAAACCAGCCGCTTTACCGGCGGACTACAACCTCACGCGAGCAGAGCCTTAGCTGTTTGACGCGCCTCCCAGTCGGCGGAGAGTACCTCCGCAATTGTCTTTGGATGCACTCCAGGGGTCGACGCGAGCACTCTTTCAATTGTACGCGGGATTCCCATAAATGGGATTTTCCGGTCGAGGAATGCCTCCACCGCCACTTCATCTGCCGCGTTCAAGGCGATGCAATGGGTTCCCCCTTTTTCTGCCGCTTCGAATGCCAACCGCAGACATGGAAACCGTTCAAAATCCGGAGGTTCAAAGTCGAGATGGCGCAGGGCTGCCAGGTCGAAGGTGAGGTTCGACGAGGGACGTTCCGGCCAGGCGAGCGCATACAGAATGGGCAGCCGCATATCGGTGACCGAGATTTGCGCCAGGATCGAGCCATCCACGTACTCCACCAGCGAGTGAACCGTCGATTGGGGATGCACAGTCACCCGCACCTGGCTCGGCGGCACGTCAAAGAGCCGACAAGCCTCAATTACCTCAAGGCCCTTATTGAGCATGGTCGCGGAGTCGATGGTGATGCGGCGGCCCATCACCCAAGTGGGGTGCTTCAGCGCCTGTTCGGGGGTAATTGCGGCGAATTGGTCCAATGGAAGTTCGCGGAACGGGCCACCAGAAGCGGTGAGCCAGATGGTCTTCACCTCAGAATGTGCGCCAACACGCAGACACTGGTGAACCGCATTATGCTCGCTGTCAATTGGCAGAATGGGAACGTTGCGCTCGCGGGCAGCGCGGTTGAGGATCTCGCCCGCGGCCACCATACACTCCTTGTTGGCCAAACCCACAGGCTTGCCGGCTAGGATAGCCGCATGGGTTGCTTCCAGGCCGGCGACTCCGACAATAGCCGAAACCACAAAGTCCGCCTCCAGCAAAGTGGCGCAGGCAACCGTTCCTTCAGTCCCGTAAACAACTTCTGTGCCCGTAACACCGTTGGCTTTGAGCCGCACCGCAAGTTCTTCGGCCAGCTCTTCCGTGGCCAGCGAAACCAGCTTCGGCCGCCAGCGAATAGTCTGCGCAAGTGCTTCGTCCAGATTGCGCCCCGCAGCCAGCGCGGCTACCTGATAGCGGTCCGGAAACTGCTCAACGATGGAGAGTGTGCTCTGGCCGATGGAGCCGGTGGAACCGAGAATGGCGAGTCGCTTCAAGATATCTCTGAAATCCCGCGTTTCCTTCTAAAACTCATCCCACCCATTGTTTACCATTCAAACCGTTCCCGGAGACTTGGCGGGACCCTTAAAACCGCTGGTGAATAACCTGAGCGTACCACAGCACCGGAGCGGCTAGAAGCAGGGCATCGATGCGGTCAAGGACACCGCCATGACCCGGCAATAGGTTCCCCGAGTCCTTTACCCCGGCTGACCGTTTAAGCGCCGATTCTGCCAGGTCGCCCACCTGCGCTGCGACGTTCACCAAACACGCGAGCACCAGCCAGTACCCAATCTCATCCGGATAAGACAGGCGGGCTGAGTTCAGAGTCTCCAGCCATGCGGCAAGGCTCCAAAGGCCGCCGGCGGCTATCAGGCTGCCGGCGAGCGAACCGATCGCGCCTTCCCAAGTCTTGTTGGGACTTAGCTTTGGGGCTAGTTTGTGGCGGCCCCAGGCGCGGCCGATGTAGAGTGCGGAAATATCGCCGGACCATACTACGCATAACAAAAAAATTAGGAGGGATGGGCCGTTGCTCTCTTCGCGAAGGAGGGGAATGGCGGTCAGGGTGAACCCGGCATAGATGAGGCAGAAGATGGAGGATGAGGCGTCTGGGAGCACACGATCCGCCGGCGAGCGGAAGGTGCAATCCACCAGCAGAGCCAGCGCGAGGACGCCAAGAACGGCGGCGGTTTGATGGAGCCATTCGAGGTTGTCCGCAAAGAGCAGTGCGGCATAAAGTGCAATAATACAGATAGATACAGCGATGCGCGATGGTTTGGCGCCGCACTTTTCCGCGAGGCCCATGTATTCCCAGCCGGCCAGGACCGCGATCCCCGCGGCAAGCAAAGTTACCAGCCATACGGGTCCGAGAAAAGCCAGACCCAAGAACAACGGAATCAATACGGCAGCAGTAAGAATTCGTGTCATGCCAAGGGTGAGGATACACCGCCGGGGTGGGCAAGAGGTTCCATCCGCTCTAAATCGACCGCGAAATGGCTGCTTACAGGGTTGTTCTACATAGCTGAAAAGGCTGCTCAAGTGGTTACAAAACATGCGAAAAGGCTGCTCAAGTGGTTGCACTTCGCGTCGACATGAACCTTGTGGGCAGCCTTTTCGATGTGTTTCGATTGCAGAGAATTGAACTAAACGAGGCAAAGGGTTGTTTAGAATTGAACTGGGGTGACCCCCTAAGTTGAGACAGTTCAAAATCGGCGCATTTGCCGTTTGCTGTTTTTGGTTATGCCGAGAGCCATGTTCTGGTCGATTCTGGG